>JGI24025J20009_10001260_pt1 | contig 19322 bp, 19 predicted proteins | sample Cruoilmetagenom3_FD_20009 | JGI IMG/M metagenome (IMG submission 20009) | reverse complement strand
AATTCCCAACCTATATCAGTATGGGCTAACTCTCTTCCTCTAAATATCACACTTATTTTTACTTTATATTAATTTTAATATGCTCTATATGTTCTATTTATTATTAAAAAAACCCTTCGCTTTAGAACGAAGGGTATTTCTCCGTAGTGTAACCAAAATTGTTTTCTGGATAACCTACTCAGTATCAGGCACTTAACTGTAAAAATTTATGCTGAAATTTTTTCCTTTGCAATGTCTACAAGTTTAGAAAAAGCTTTTGCATCACTTATTGCAATCTCAGATAAAATCTTTCTATTTATATCTATCTCAGCAAGTCTAAGACCATTTATAAATCTTGAATAACTCAACCCATGTTCTCTAACAGCTGCATTAATTCTCATTATCCATAATCTTCTAAAATCCCTTTTTCTTCTTTTCCTATCCCTATATGCATATTTCATAGATTTTAAAATTTGAGTTTTCGCTATTCTATAATTCTTACTTTTTGAACCTCTATATCCTTTTGCAAGTTTCAGTATCTTTTTTTTCTTCTTATGTTTAAGTACACCTCTTTTTACTCTGGTCATATTAACTCCATTAAATATATAAAAATCAAATACCTAATTTTTGTTTTACTACTTTAGTATCATACTTATTCAGTGTTTTTTCCATTTTTAAACGTCTTTTTCTTGCAGATGTCTTTTTCATCAACTTTTTGCTCATTGTCGGACTTCTATGCACAATTTTTCCACTACCACTAATTTTAAATCTCTTCGCTGACCCCTTGTGAGTTTTCATCTTTGGCAATTTCTTTATCTCCTTTTCTTTTTTTTCTGGTGGGAGTTAACAACATTACCATATTCCTTCCATCTATGACTGGAGAAGATTCTATCTCCCCTAATTCTTCAACTTCAAGAGCCAATCTATTCAATAATTCCCAACCTATATCAGTATGGGCTAACTCTCTTCCTCTAAATATCACACTTATTTTTACTTTAGCCCCTTTATTCAAAAATCTTTTAACATGTTTTATCTTTGTTTTTAAGTCGTGATCATCAATTTTGGGTTTTAATTTGATTTCTTTAATCACTATCTGTGTCTGCTTCTTCCTGGCCTTTTTCTTCATCAAATCCTGTTTGTATTTATACTTTCCAAAATCCATTATTTTACAAACTGGTGGTTTTGCATCTGCTGCTACTTCTATTAAATCTAAATCCATCTTATATGCTGTATCCAGAGCTTGTTTTAATGAAACGATTCCCATCTGTTCTCCATCTGATCCTATCAATCTAACAACCTCAGCTCTTATCTCATAATTTATTTTTGGGAGCTTTATAATGTCTTTACCTCCATAATTTGCTAATTTGATTATTTAAGTTTAATACTAATTACGATTCACGGGTTTTATCCCTTTTGAACCATTTCATCCTTACCTTTATCATTTTTAAGCCTAATATTAAAAATGGCGGCAGAAGCCGCCTTTATTTTACTACCAAACTAATAGCATATATACATTGTTTGGTGAGAAACCATCAGCTTCTGCTTGGTAAATTTAAATTTTTAGCTATTATACATTTATTTTTTGTTTTTGTCTACTAAATTTGGTTTTTCCAATTTATTTTTTATTGCTACATATTTTACTTTCTAAATATCTGTTTTTTAGTTCAAAATCTATTTCTTTTAGAAATTTCTCAATTGGGATTGGTCCTAAGTCCAGTTCGGATCTACATCTTACTGCTACACAATTTGTACCAACCTCTTTATCCCCAATAACTAACATATATGGAATTTTCATAACCTGTGCATCTCTTATTTTCTTACTTACAGTCTCCATCCTATCATCTAAATTGACTCTCACTCCCATATTTTTCAAAGAATCCATTACATCCAGAGCATAGTCTCTATGTTTGTCAGTGATTGGAATTAACATAACTTGAACAGGTGCAAGCCAGGTTGGAAAAGCCCCTTTATATTGTTCAACTAATATACCAAAAAATCTCTCAATACTTCCTAATATAGTTCGATGAATCATAACTGGGCGATGTTTTGCATTATCCTCTCCAGTATAATGTAGATCAAAAGCTTCAGGCATAGCAAAATCGAGCTGAATAGTTCCACACTGCCAGGATCTTCCTAAACTATCATAAATGTGAAAATCTATCTTTGGACCATAGAATGCACCTTCACCGGGATTTATTGTATATTCAGTTCCTTTGTGATCTAATGCATCTTTTAATGCAGTCTCTGCTCTTTCCCATATATCTAAAGAACCCATATAATCATCCGGGCGAGTTGAGAGCTCTATTTTATATTCCTTGAATCCAAATTTATCATAAATATATATTACAAAATCTATTGTTTCTATCAATTGCTTTTCAATTTGAGAAGGTAAAGCAGAAAATGTGAGCATCATCCTGGGTAAAACTTCTTACTCTAAATAGACCATGAAGGACTCCTGATAATTCATATCGATGAACAATTCCCAACTCAGCCCATTTTAAAGGCATATCTTTGTATGAACGGGGTTTAGTTCTGTAAATTAATACACCCCCTGGACAATTCATTGGCTTTACAGCAAATTCTCTACCACTTTTTTCTAAGAAATACATTAGCTCTTTGTAATGATCCCAGTGACCTGACATCTTCCAGATTTTTATCTAAAAGTATTGGAGTTCCTACTTGCTCATATCCTCTTTTATTAAAGCTCTTCTTTTAAGAAATCCAAAATACTGTTTATAATAATCATTCCTTTAGGATGGAAAAATGGAAAACCGGGTCCTTCTTTATGAAAACTGTATAAATCAAGTTCCTTTCCTAATTTTCTGTGATCTATCTTCTTTACTTCTTCAATTTTTTTAAGATGTCCTTCTAACTCTTCTTGAGTAGTAAATGCAGTTCCATATATTCTCTGAAGCATAGGGTTTCTCTCATCACCCCTCCAATATGCTCCAGCTATACTTAATAATTTAAACATCTTGACTTTCCCCGTTGATGGAAGATGTGGTCCTCTACAGAGGTCTATAAAATCACCCTGTTCATATATACTTATAATTTCTTCCTTGATATCGTCTATTAAATATTGTTTATAAATTTCATTGGAAAAAACTTTTTTTGCTTCCTCCTTGTTGACTTCTTTTCTTATTATTGAGACATCTCTTTCTACAATCTCCTTCATTCTTTTTTCAATCTTTTCCAAATCTTCAAGCACAAATGGTATTGGTGGGTCAAAATCATAATAAAAACCATCTCTTATTGTCGGACCAATAGCGATTTTTACTCCAGGAAAAAGTTCATATACTGCATTAGCCATAACATGAGCTGTGGTATGTCTCAAAATATCTAAGCCATCCTTATCTTTATAAGTAACTGGTTCTAAGACTGCGTTTTCTGTTATTATGTGAGATAAATCCAATAATTTATCATTTATCCTCACTGCAATAATTTCATCAAGATTTGCTATATCAAATGATCTTAAAACTTCAATTGCACTTACTTCTTTGTGAAATTTTTTAACTTTATCTGGAAGGATTTTTATCTCTATTAACTCATTACTTTTTATTTCTTCTGGCTTATTATCAGTTTTCATAATTCATCATCCCTTAAAATAACACTCTTTAAAAATCTAATATATTGATTATAAATTATACCAAAATAATTACAAATCAAGCATATTATTAATGAGATTAGTCTAAAGCTTTATAAATTGTCTTAACTTTTTAAGAGGAAAAATTTAAACCTGCCTTAGAGCAATGCGAAGGTATTGAGTATAAACCTAGTACATAAATATTAAAAATAAAGTGTAAAGATACAAAGTATATTGTAAATTTAATTCAGTTGACACTATATAAATATATTATAATTTACTAATCTAATATAAAAAATAATATAAGAAATTAATTTACTATATGAAATCAACTTTAATAATCTTTTTAAAATTTTTAAAAATGGTCTTAGGTTAAATTGGAAAATAATTATTATGTTTTAGGTATAGATGAAGCAGGATATGGACCAGATATTGGACCACTTGTTGTTACATCCTCACTTTTCAAAATAAATGAAGATAATGAATTTAGTAAAAAATATGATACAAAAAAATTTTGGAAAGCTTTTTCTAAAATAGTCTCAAAAAAAACAAAAAGGTTTCCAGAAAAAGTAATAGTTTCAGATAGTAAAGACATATTTAAAAATCATCCAAAAAATTATTTAATAGGTGAAACTACAGTTCTATGTTTCTATTCTCTTTTACACTCCCTGCCACTTAATTTTCAAGAATTCCTACAAAATATATTCTTAGATAACTTAGGTTTATTTCAAAAAAGATGTAAAACTTTTGGCAAATACACATATAGAATGTGTTGGGGTAATAATAATGAGAATAATATTAAGAATAGTATTAGTGATAATAACAACAGTAGTGTAAGCAGTAGTTTTAGTAATGTTAAAGACATTAGTATTAATAATGATTGTAGTGAGTATGAGAATAATCAAAATTATAATTTTTTTACTAAATATCCTTTAAATTCCAAGAATTTAGATCCAACCCCTTTTATTAATAATTTGTTTCCAAAATTAAAAAGAGTTATGAAAGACTCAGGAATTGATTTAATAGATATAAAAAGTATAGTTTTATGTCCAAATTTATATAATGAATCAATTACTAAAAAGGGGAAGCTTTTTCTAAATTACTTACAATTTGATAGATTAATAGAAAATGCTTTAAAAAGGATTTTAGTAGAAAATATTTCAGTTAAAGATAAGAAAGATACAGTAAAGTTAGAAAAAAAGTATAAGAAAGAAACTAGAAATTTTAAAAAGAATGAGCAAAAGAATAATTTAAATTCAATTTTTGTAATTGCTGATAAGCTTGGTTCAAAAAAACATTATATTAATTATCTTAAAAGTGGATTGCTTGGAGATTTCAATATAAAAGTTTTAGAACAAAGCAGAGATATATCTACTTATAAGCTATCAAATAATTCAGAAATAAGAATATCATTTATAAAAGAGGGTGATAAAATCCACTTTCCTATAGCTTTATCTTCTGTTTTTTCAAAATATATTCGAGAAAGATTTATTAAAAATATAAATGAATTCTTTGCAACAAAAATTCAAAATTTAGAACCAACAAAGGGATACGCATATAAAATAGAAAAGTTTATTGAAGTTACAAATGATGTAAGAAAAAAATATAATATTAATACAGATTGTTTTTTGAGAAAAAGGGATAACCTCTTGCACTTATTTGATTAGTTAGATTATTCACTCCACTTTGCTTCGTTCAGATACTGTCCTGAACACAGCGAAGGAACAGCAGATATATATTTATATAAAATAGTTATAATCTTGTTTACTCTTTAAGAAAGGACCAAATTCCATCTAAAATCCAATCAGGTTTTATTTCTGATTTACCTACTTCTTCCCTGCTAACTACTCCTGTAAGTACTAATGCAGTAGAAATACCTGCTTTTTTACCAGCTAAAATATCTGTTTCTAATCTATCTCCAATAATTAATGTTCGTTCTTTATTGCCATTAAATTTGGAAATGGCAATTTCTATAATATAAATATTTGGTTTTCCAATAACTTTTGCTTTTACTTCAGATGCAGTTTCAATAGATGAAACTATTGCTCCTGCTCCTGGAATTTCTCCTTCAGGTGTTGGAAATGTAGCATCATTATTTGTAGCAATAAAAATTGCACCATTTCTAATGGCAAAATTGGCAATTTTCATCATATCATAATTAAAATCTGGGTCTCTTCCTATAATAACAAAATCAGCTAAATGTACATCCCTACCTTCGATTAAATTCAACCCTATTTTTCTAATTTCATCCTTTAAAGCTCTGACTCCAATAACATATGCTTTTTTACCTTCGATATTATAGTTTTCATAAAGGTATTTTGCTGTGGCTGTTGATGAAGTTATTATTTTGTCATTATCTACTATTATATTCATAGACTTTAATTTCTTTCTATAACCTTCGCTATTTCTTCCAGAATTATTAGTTAAAAAAATAAAATTTTTATCTATTTTTTTTAACTCATTAATAAATTCTTTTGCTTTATTGATAGGTTCATCTTGAATATATATAACCCCATCTAAGTCTATTATAAAATTTTGAAATTTTTCTATTAATTTCATTTTAAATTCTTTCCTTATTTATAGCTTTGTGGCATAGTTTCGAAGACATTTCAGTCAAGAAACTATGCCCAAGGCTTTCAAAGATTATTTAATTTATTTTTTTAATGAGATTGCTTCGGGACTTTGTCCCTCGCAATGACACTTAAAGTTATTTCTTATTATTAGCTTTATGGTATACTTTCGTAGGCATTTTCAGCCAAGAAAGTATACCTAAAACTTTTAACATTTATTTAATTTATTTTTTTAATGAGATTGCTTCGGGACTTTGTCCCTCGCAATGACATATGATAAAGTAATAAATTATTCTTTTAAAGGTCAGATAGAAATTTTCTTTTTTTCTTCTTTCTATTTAAAAATTCATTAACTATATAACTTGCGACCATTGTTGGGGTTGTGCCAGGACCAAATCCAGCATCATAACCTAAATCTTTTGCAAATGCATTAGATATTCGAGGACCACCACATATTAAAATTATTTTATCTCTTATTTTCTTCTCTTCAGCTAATTCTAAAAATTTCATTAGATTATAAATATGAACATTTTTCTGAGTAACAATCTGAGATATACCAACTATGTCAGCCTTTATATCTAATGTTTTTTTCAGTAGTTCTTCTGATGGAACTTGAGAGCCTATATTAACTACATCGAAAATAGAATAACTCTCTAAACCATAATCCCCAGCAAAACCTTTTGGACTTAAAATAGCGTCTAATCCAACTGTATGAGCATCAGATTCAATTGCAGCTCCTAATATAGTTATTTTTCTTCCTACCTTATTTTTAACCATTTTTTCTATCTCTTCATGACTTAATATTTCATATTCCTTAGTCTTAGTCTCTATTTCATCGATTTTAACTTTGTGTTTACAGCTTCCATATATAACAAAGAAGGTAAAATTGGGATCAAGACTTTCCTGCTTAACAATTTTTGGTTTTATTATCCCCATTTTTTCACAATATTGAGTAGCTACAGCTGTAGCTATGTCATTATTCTTTATTGGAAGTGTAAAACTAATTTGGACCATTCCATCATTTAAACTATCACCATATGGTTTTATCTTCATAACAGAATACCCCCGTATTTAATATTTTATTATCTAATTTATATTAGTAGATTTGTTGCATGCTTTCGAGAAGGCATTTTAAATTCCCCCTCTCCCTTTACCTTTCCTATCAGGGAATAGGGTATATATGTAGGGCAACCCTTCAGGGTTGCTTTATAATGCAAGGCTAAAGCCTTGCCCTACATTTTCAGTAAAGAAAGTATAACCAAAGTTTATATCATTTTTAAATTAGATAAACCTTTTGTTAAATTTCAAGATATTACCCATTATTTTACTTATATGTTATATTGCAAGACCCATACATGATACTTTATTTAATAAATTAAACCTTTTTCAGTTCTTGAAAAAAGGGATTATAATAATCTTCTTTCTTTTTTATAACTCCTTCTAAGCCTCTACCCGAATTTCTATCTCTTTTTATATCTGCAAAAATACCCTTTTCTATTGCTTTAAAAAGTCCGATATCATCAATCTCTTCAAGAAGATTAACAGTATTCCCTAATACCTGATTCGCTCTTTTAACAATCTTGCTATCTTTATTAAAATTTATTTGTTCCCCAAGATTTTTAGCACAGTTAAAAACGTATTTTGCATTCTTTATACTAATAAATCTATCCTGTAAAAATGGTGTATGAATAGCCTCGGTAGGCATACCTAATAACTGAATTTCTTGATTAGTTAAAATACCTGTAAAATTGAACATTCCATCTAAAAGATTTGAGAAGAATATGTCACCAGTCTTATAAACTGTTGGTGGCATATATTTTATTGGATAATCTGGAAACAAATCCCTTACAAGTTGTGCTTGAGCTATTTCATAAATAAGAGAATCCTCTAAATTTGGATTTATTTGAAATGCATGACCTAATCCCATCTGCTCAGGCTTTAGTCCAGAGAAAAGAGCAAATTGCTCATTTATTAATTGTGATGCAATTACAGTATGACCAGCTTTATAAGCATCTGCTGTTGTTAAATAGTTGTCTTCACCTGTATTAATAATCACACCTGCAGCTGCATTTATCATCCTTGAAAAATACTGATCTATGAATGTTCTTTTCGGATTTATCCCTCTAAAAATGATTCCATACAAACTATCATTCAACATCATGTCTAATCTCTCAAATGCTCCCATTACCGCAATTTCTGGCATAGCCAACCCAGAACAATAATTTACCTGTCTTATATATCTTCCTACCTCATCAGCTACTTCATCAAGAGCTTCTCTCATTACCTTAAAGTTTGCTTGAGTTGCATAAGTTCCACCATAGCCAGTTGTTGTTATACCATATGGAACATAATCCAATAAACTCTGAGCTGTGGAGCGAATTACCGCTATAACATCAGCACCTTCTCTAACTGCTGCTTTTGCCTGTATTACATCCTCATATATATTTCCAGTAGCNACAATGACATATAACCATGGCTTTAAAGGGTCTCCTAACTTTTCAATTAATTTATATCTNTCACTCCTTCTTTTTTTAATAACTAAACAAGCATTTTTTACTAATTTATTAACTTCAGCTATTACCTTTTCTGTTTTTAAANCTGGTACTTTTTTTAAATCAATTTTTCCCTTTGAAATCTTTTCCGCTAATCTTTGAGCATCAATGTTATAAAAACACATAGCATTTACAAAAGGAAATAATATTCCAGAATCAATCTCATTTAAAAAACTATCCACCACTACATTTGGTAAAGGAATATTATCTCTATTAACTCCATCTACACCTAAAAGCCTGATTGTTGCTCTTTCAATTGTAGTCGTAGTATTTTTTTCTATAAAATCTTGAATTTTTGAAGCAATTCTGTTTGCATAATCCCTGGCTTTCTTCACTATATTTTTATTCAAAATTAATTTAGCCATCTTATTCACCTGTTATGTAATTACTTTTGTATTTACATTTTAAAATTTTTACGCTCATTATGAAAATATCTAAATGTAATTTCCTTACGAAAACTCTTATTTTTAGGTAGATAGTAATTTTAAAATATTCTCTTTTGCACTTCTTTCTTATAAAAAATAAGGGAGTATTTTATTTGAATAAAAAAATGGAGGCGGCACCCAGATTCGAACTGGGGATGGAGGTTTTGCAGACCTCTGCCTTACCACTTGGCGATGCCGCCACAATTAATAATTATCTATTTTCATATATTACATTTATTTTTAAATTTATTTTAACATTTCAAGATTAAATTCGCTATCTTGAAAAAAACTTTTTCTATTCCTTATTTATTCCTCTTAAAAGCAAAAGAAAACAATTTATACAGATAATACAAAAATACTAATATTCCAGATATTATCGTTAACCAAAGAAGCTCTAAATGATAAGGTATTTGTAAAAAAATGGCTAAACAGCATAAATGAACTATTGCAATCATAATCTTGCCTGCTAAAAACGATGGGACAAACCACTCTCTTTTAATAAAATTTAGAATCAGATTTAATATAAAACCAAACACTAAAACTAATAAAGCAATCCTGTAAAGTATTAAAGGAAAATCCAACTTAAAAGTTAAATATGTAAATATTGAATATACAAGTGAAACATCAGCTAATGGCTCTAATTTCTTACCCAATTCAGTTTCTTGTTTAAGCAATCTTGCTAATGTGCCATCAAGTTTATCGGATAAAACGGAATATACATATATAATTCCAACAACACATTTATCTATGCTTATGAATGTAAAAATCAGGATAAGAGCACTTCCTAAAAGACGGCTTACTGAAATTAAATTTGGGATTTTTAATAGATCCTTCTTATCCAAGTTATCCCCCTAATCAGTACTTAGATTTATAAGCAATTATTTTTTTATCACCTCACTTAAGTTTTGACATATATGAATATTGATTTATATGTACTTCTATTTAATAGCTAATTTCAGCAATTATTAATAATAACATTTAAAATAAAAATAATTTTAATAAAATGGTGGGCGTTAGAAGATTTGAACCTCTGACCCCTTCCGCGTCAAGGAAGTGCTCTCCCCCTGAGCTAAACGCCCACACATATTTCAAGATATTTTAACANTAATTTATANGACAATTCAACTGNTATAATGCAANACTAATCCTCTTTAGCTNCTATTTTNTTAGTTTTACTTTCTTCTACCTCTACTTCTATAACCTTAGGTTTTGCTATCTCTTTCTTTACTATTCTCACAGTTAGTAAACCTTCTTTAACCTTAGCTGTAATACTTTCCAAATCTGCATTACTTGGAAGTGTGAATGATCTTTTAAAAGACCCATATCTTCTTTCAATTCTATGATAATTTTCCTTTTTTATCTCATCAGAAAATTCTCTTTTCCCTTTTATAGTTAGAATGTCTCCTTCCAAAATAACTTCAACATCATTTGCGGTTAGTCCGGGAAGTTCTGTTTTTACTATAAACTCATTTTCAGTTTCTGCAATATCAGTTGTAGGTGACCATTTTGCAAGTCTTCCCTTTCTTAATGCTGGAAGTTTCCAACTTCTACCAAAAAAATCAGATATTTCCTCATCCAATGTTAAAAAATCTTCAAAAGGATCCCACTTTATTAAAGGCATTTTAATCCCCCTTTCTTATTATAATTATCTTATTATAGTAATCTTAATTTATCTAAAATTATTATAACACTTTTAAAGAATATATAAAATTCTTGTCTAATTAGATTCTTCACTCCGCTTCACTTCGTTCAGAATGACAATATATAATTCTTCCTATTATATAATTCTTCCTATTATATAATTCTTCCTATCAGATAAGTTTTTACTCAATATGAACTTTATATATAAGAATGATAAGTAAATATATACAAATAAGAATTTCAATAAAAAATATTTTTATTATTTTTTAAGAATTTGGTGAATTGTTTTTACTCCTCCTAAGCTTTTTGCTTCCTCAACAGCACTTCTAATAGCTCTTGCTGTTACTTCCGCTGCTGCTGTTCCTATAACAACTGTAGGAGCTTTCTTTTTACCAACTGATAATACAAAGGCTGTATCTCCATCATATTCAGTATGAACAGGTAAAATTGCTCTTGCAAAACCATCATGTGCCATTTGTGCAACTTTTGTTGCAGATGTTTTATTTAGAGAAACACTTGTAATAATTACTACAATTGTTGTACTTTCTCCAATTTTTGTTTTTACTTCTCCACCCTCCAGTATAATTGACTTACTATTCAAAAAACCTTTCCCTGAATAATAAGCTCCAGCTAATATTGAGCCATCTTCTTTAATAATATCACCAAAAGAGTTTACAAAAGCTATAGCAAAAACTTCAATACTACTTGATAAATCAAGCATGGCTTTTCCAACTCCTGATTTCATTATAAATGAATTTCCCAATACTTTTCCTACAGTAGCACCAGTACCAGCTCCAACACTTCCAACTTCAAATCCTGAAGATGATGCATTTTGACAGGCAAGATAACCTTCTTTTTCTCCTGGACGAACTTTTTTATTACCTATATTTAAGTCAAATAATATAGCAGTTGGAACAATTGGAACTTTTCCATGTGGAGTTTCAAATCCTATATTTTTTTCTTCTAAATATTTCATCACCCCATCAGCAGTAGAAAGACCGAATGCACTTCCACCAGAGATGCAAATAGCATTTATTTTTTCAACCATACATGTTGGTTTTAAAAGATCAGTTTCCCTGGTTCCGGGAGCTCCTCCTCTTACATCTACTCCACATACTGCACCTTCTCCTGGAAGTAAAATTACTGTACATCCAGTAATAGCATCTTTATCTGTATAATGCCCCACTTTAATTTCTGATAACATATTTCTCCTTTTTATTGCTTTATTAAATATGTTTAATATGCTCCTTATTGATAAAAATTTTAATAAAGATTTAAAGAAATTTCTAAGCTTTAACAATTTAAAGTATCTAATTATAAAAAAATCTAAAAATTTTATTTTTGAAAATTCAAATTCCATTAAATTCTTTAATATATTTGATGAGATTGCACAGCCTGTTCCGAGCTAGGTCCTTCGCTAACGCTCAGGATAAACTAAGGAAGCCTTTCCCTCGCAATGACAACCTGCATCTTATTCCTTGCAATAACATATTAAATATAGTTTACAATGATAACTTCAATCAATCTCCTCACAATAACATATTAAAAATTACTTCCAATGACAACCTGAATCAATCTCCTCACAATAACAAATAAATAATAATGTTACTCACAATAACATATTATTAAAGTCTATTTTTGTCATTGCGAGCCACCAAAGGTGGCGTGGCAATCTCTATCAGAGCCTGCCCTCGAACAGAGTGAAGGGATAAACCATGAAAGCTGGTCCTTAATAATGACATTTTAAAAATTACTTGCAATAATAATTTAAATCTATCTCCTTACAATAATAATTTATTAGCTAAAATATTTATATAAATAATATTTAAAAAACTATGGAAGCTTAAAATATCTGGTTGTTAAAAATGTTAGAGAAAAAAATAGTATAGTGAAAATGAAAGAAGTAAAATCGAGAATTTTTAATTTTTTTGCAATTCTTCTTGTTCTGCCCTCTCCCCCTCTATAACACCTTGATTCCATTGCTAAAATTAGATCTTCAGCTCTTCCATAAGCGCTTATAAATAGTGGAATCAATAAACCTGATAATTTTATTGCTCTAACAATAATATTACCTTTATCTAAATCAGCTCCTCTTGCTATTTGAGCCTTCATTAACCTTTCCAGTTCTTCAACTAAAGTAGGAACAAATCTAAAAGCTATTACACCAATCATAATAATTTCGTGAGATGGAAACTTTATTTTTTGCAATGGGATAATTAATCTTTCTATTGCATCAGTAAAGCTTATTATCTCTGTTGTAAGAAAAAAGATAGATGAAATAAAATAGATTGATATAGCTTTAAGCATCATGAGACAAGAAACTTTAATGCCTAAAACAGAAATTTTTATAAAATGCCATTGAAAAAGTATCTTACCTGGTTCTCCTATGTAAAAAATAATTTGAAAAATCCAGATTAAAATAATTATTGGAAGAACTGGTTTTAATCCCTTCAAAATATAAAAAAATGAGCTATTAGATAATTTTATAATAAGAAGCAAAAATAAACCTATAAAAAATATACCTGAGAAAGTTTTTACAAATGATGTAAAAATTATAATTACAATTAATAATAATATTTTTATTCTTGGATCAATTTTATGAATAAAAGAATCGCCCTCTCTATAAAATCCAAAAATTGTGTTCTTGTACAATTCCAATTTTTATTCTCCATTATTCAATTAATTTGTTTGGTACAGATTGTCTTTTTTATTTATTTTTTAATGAGATTGCTTCGGGACTTTGTCCCTCGCAATGACAAACAGGATATAATTTACAATGATAAACATGATATAGTTTATACAATGACAAGAAGGAGCTTCTCGCAATGACATATGAGAAATCTCATCTATTGCACTGACAAATAAATAATAATGTCCCTTGCACTGATAAACAAGCAATAATGTCCATCACAATGACAAATATAAAAGCTCATGCCTATCAATGCTAAATGGGATCTAATCTCTTATAATAACACTTTAAACATTTTCATTAGTTAATAATCTAAATAGTGATTCTTCAAGTTGATCGATATTAATTATCTTTTCATCTATATCGATTCCTGATTTAATTAACTCATCCACTATCTCTACTACTGAAGGTAGTGTTAATCCATAACTTAACAACTTCTCTCTTTTTGCAAAAATATTTTCTGGTATATCAATCATTTCAATTTTCCCATCAACAAGAATAATCACTCTATCTGCAAGTTCTACAACATCATCCATAATACTCGAAACAAAAATCGTAGTTAAACCCAATTTGTCATGTAAAAATTTAATGGAATTTAGAAAATCCACTCTCCCTTTAGGATCCAAACCAGCTGTAGGGTCATCTAATACTAAAATTTCTGGATCAAGAGCCAAAATTCCAGCAATTGCTACTTTCTTCTTCTCCCCCCCACTTAAACTGAAAATATATCTATATAAAAATTCATTCGGGTCTAAACCCACAGTCGCTAATACCTTTTTAATAGTTATTTTTATCACTTTCTCAGGAAAATTCATATTTTTTAAGCCGAAAGCAATATCATCCGCAACAGTCTCTTTAAAAAGCTGACTATCAGGATGTTGAAATAACATGGCTACTTTTTTCCTCAATTCTTTTAACTTTAATCTACTATCTTTCGTGTCCTGTTTATCTATTATCACTCTACCCTTTTTGGGTATAAATATTGCATTAAAATATTGAAGTAATGTAGATTTACCTGATTGAGCTGGACCAACAATAGCCAACTTTTCACCTTGATATACCTCAAAGCTTAAATCATGGAGAACTTCTTTTTCAAAAGGAGTTCCTACCATATATGAATGAAATAGATTCTCAACCTTTATAATTGCTTTAGACAATTTACAAACTCCTGAGTAGTTATAATTTGTGATGGAATAGAAATCCCTCTTTTATATAATCTGGAAGAGATATCAGGAACTATAGGAATATCTAAAGATAGGCTTCTTAATATTTTTAATTCAGAAAAAATCTTTTCTGGTAAATCATCCAATACTATTTTTCCTTTAGACATAACAATTACTCTATCAGATTTCAATACTTCTTCCATTAAATGGGTTATATATATTATTGTGACTTCTCTATTTTTTCTAAGATTTAGTATAACCTCGAAAACTTCCTTTTTTCCTAATGGATCAAGCATTGAAGTGGGCTCATCAAAAATAATATACTTAGGTCCCATTGTCAATACTCCCGCAATTGTAACTCTTTGCTTTAGACCCATAGAAAGCATATGAGGGGGATAATCTTGATACTTGCTCAAACCCATAAGTTTAATTGATTTATCTACTCTGTTTTCAATTTCTGTTCTATTAATACCTAAATTTTCTGGTCCAAAAGATATATCACTTCTAACTGTTGAACAGATTATTTGATTTTCTGGATTCTGAAAAACCATTCCCACATTTTTTCTAATATCCCATAAATTCTCTTTATTTCGAGTGTTAATTCCATCAATTAAAACTGAACCTTCTGTAGGTATTAAAATAGCATTTAGATGTTTAGCCAAAGTTGTTTTTCCCGAACCATTTTGTCCTATTATGCTAACAAACTCACCTTCCTTTATGGAAAGCGATACTGCTGTTAATGCTTTTTGAGGATTTTTAGATTCCGGATAATATGTAAATTGAAGATCATTAATTTTTATCATATTATTAAAAAATAGATAACATAAAAAATATTATTATATTCCCCTCTTATTGGAATGATAATATTATTTATATTGTTAACGAGTTAGATTAACACTTTTAGTAATACTTAATTACTAATATTAAAATAATATTCATGTAGGGCAACCCTTCAGGGTTGCTTACTTTAGCAAGGCTAAAGACTTGCCCTACATTCAGTATAGTCAGTATTTAAGAGTAAACTGTAAACTTATCTCGTTAATAGTATATATTATTTATTATTCAGAAGTTTTTGCTTTAACTCCACGAGAACCTCTATAGACATCAATTGCTTTTCCTAAAATAAGTGTAACAATAGCTGCAATAATTGCTTCTATTATAGCTTGTGGTAATACTGAAATTAGAAAAACCCAGAAATTACCTAATCCTCTTAAATGAATCATACCAAGTACAAAAAAAGTATTAGTGAGTGAACCCATTATACCTGCTAATACTAATGCCATATTTTTATTTATTTTCTTTGTAGTTGTGTAAATTAAATATGCTACTAACCCAATAAATAATCTTGGTATAACAGCTACAAATGGATCACTAAAATAAGGATTTGGAGAAATTGTTGTTGCCATATAAAAACTAGCAAATCCAAAAATTGCCCCAACCATGATTCCTACAATTGTACCTTCAAGAACACCACCTAAAATGGCTGGTATATGCATAATTGTAGCGTGACCAGAAATATTCGGTACAGGAATAAAGCCAATGGGTAATGAGCCAAATATGGGCCATCCAAGTAAAATTGCAATAGCTCCCAAAATTCCTGCCATTACAATCTTTCTTACTGTTAACTTCAAAAAAATCACCCTTTCTATTGATATAACTATTTTTACTTATTGGCTTAACAACTTAAACTATAAATCTTCTTGATATTAATTGATTTAAAAAATAGCATTACAAATAATATAATATTTTATATTAAAACAATCAATAATGTAAAAACAACTTTATATCATCCTGATAATTAAATAAAATCTACGCAAATTAATCAATAAAACGTTTTAATCGAGTGTTATAACCTCTGTAATATACTTTCACCATCAACGTTGTACGAATGCTACAACCACATAAAAAAATAAAAGAGCGGAAAAACCGCTCACTTTAAACAAGAGAAAATATTTTTTTAATTAAATATGTTATTTCTCCTCTTTGTCTTCATAGAAAGAGATTATTTTTTCTAATTTCTTCTTCTCATCTTCAGTAAATATTGAATCAAAATCAAAGTCTTTTGTTTTATCTTTATCCTGTAATATCTTTTTAACATGAACTATCATCATACCACTTGGAGTCAGTTTGCTTTTAGATATTAAATTATCTTTATCTATATCAAATTTAAGTGTTTCATCAATTTTAAACAATTGTTCAATTAATTTCCTGAAAAGTTCTGTATTAAATTCTGGCTCGTTTTCATTTTCTCTTTTCATGTTAATCCCCTAATATATTATTAATAATATTCTATCACAATATAATTCTTTTTAGAAATTTAATTGAAAGATAATCTTTTTAATGAGATTGCTTCGGGACTTTGTCCCTCGCAATGACATTTTAAAATTAATTACAATGATAATTTAAATCTATCTCCTCACAGTGACAAATGAATACTAAAGCTCTTCGCAACGACAAAAAATAAGTGTATTTTTAATAACTAATTACCGTATTTATTAAATAAAAATGCCTGGAATATTTCTTATGAAGAAAAACTCCAAGCACTTATTAGAAATATTTTTAATTAACATTTTTTATTCTATTTAAAAGCTGTGTTTATACTTAATTATTAATTATGCCTTTTATAAGGGTAAAAGATTTTTTTAAATTGTTAATATATCTCTTAATCAGTACAATTTATTGAATATAATTGAATTATTCTAAAACTTTATCTATTGGTGTATATGTAAGTCCATGAGCATCAGCTACTGGCTTATATGTAACCTTTCCTTTGCATATATTTAATCCCTTTTTCAATACAGGATTCTCCTTCAACGCCTTCTTCCATCCTTTATTTGCAATTTGAAGTGTATATGGAAGCGTTTCATTTGTTAATGCAAATGTTGAAGTTCTTGAGAAAGCAGCTGGAACATTTGTAACACAATAATGTATAACTCCCTCCTCAACATATATTGGATCGGAATGTGATGTTGGTCTTGCAGTTTCAACACTTCCACCCTGGTCTATATCAACACTTACTATAACAGATCCTGGCTTCATAGATTTTACCATTTGCCTTGTTACAACTTTTGGAGTTCTTGCTCCAACTATATATATACAGGTGATCAATATATCAGCATCTTTTATAGCCTGTGCAGTGTTAAATAAATTTGATTTTAATGTTGAAACATTTTCCGGCATTATTTCTTCTAAATAGCGTAATTTTCTTGTAATTTTATCTAAAATGGTAACCTTTGCACCTAAACCAGCAGCAACTTTTGCGGCATTACGACCTACTGTACCACCACCTAATATAACAATATGTGCTGGTTCAACTCCAGATACACCACTGGGTAGAATTCCTCTTCCCCCCTGTGCCCTGCTTAAATAAAATGCTCCCACAAATGGTGCCATTCTGCCTGATACCTCGCTCATAGGTGTTAAGAGCGGGGTTTCTCCATCATCAGTTTCTACGGTTTCGTAAGCAATACAAATTGCTTTTTTATCAATCATTGCCTTAGTAAGAGCTTCACCTGAAGCAAAGTGAAAGTATGTGAAAACTACTTGGTTTTCTTTAATTAATTCAAACTCTTGAGGCTGAGGCTCTTTTATCTTCATTATTACATCTACTTTATCAAAAACTTCTTTCGCAGTCTCTAATATTTCTGCACCAGATTCTATATATTCACTATCACTAATACCACTTCCTATACCAGCACTTTTTTGAATATATACTTTGTGCCCAGCATTAATTAGCTCGGTTACACCAGCTGGTGTCAACGCAACTCTATATTCATTATCTTTAATCTCTTTAGGAATACCTATAATCATTATTTAACCTGCCTTTTTAATTAATTATTATAATTTTAATAATTATAAATCTAAAAAATTTCACCCCCCTATCTTGAATTGTTTATTATATCAACTCATAATTTTTAAAAATCTAGTTTAAAATAAATTTCAGTTAATCAATTACTTATATGTATTATTAACAAGTTGGGTTAACACTTTTAATATTATTTCCTAATTATTCACCCCCACCTTTTTCCTCCCCCATTAAGGGGAGGAAAGTCTATATTACTTTTTTTCAAAGAGTAAACTATAAACTTATCTCGTTAATAGTACAACTTATATCAGATAAATAAAATATCTAAATTTAAAAATTAAATTTTAAAAAGCTGAATGTTAAAAGAAACAATAAGACCTCGATAGCTCCCAGTAGTTCTTTTTTGAGTCTTTTTAATTTTTTTTTTGTAACTATTATTCGGTAACTTCCCGCTTAACATCAAAAGATATTTGAACCTTTACTTTATATTCAATAATTTTTCCCTCTTCAACCTTTGCCCATGAATTTATCACATCTACTCTGTCAATACCCCTTATTGTATGTGATGCATCTGTAATTGCATTTCTTGCTGCATCACTCCAACTTCTAAAAGAGGATCCTTCAATTGTAATAAATTTTCTTACTGCCATTTTCATACCTCCTTAAAAATTTTTATTTAATACAATTATAATTATTATTAAATAATTGAAAAAAATCAATTTTTATTAATTAGTTCTTGGTGAATAATTAAGTCTAGAATACATTAAATTATGAGTAATATCTAAAATTTAAATAATCAATACATCATATTATCTGTTGTCAAAATTACAAAATACTAAAAATAATAGATTTAAATGAGATTGCCATGTCGCTAACGCTCCTCGCAATGACACATTGTCAACACATATTTTTGTC
>JGI24025J20009_10001259_pt1 | contig 19351 bp, 23 predicted proteins | sample Cruoilmetagenom3_FD_20009 | JGI IMG/M metagenome (IMG submission 20009) | reverse complement strand
GGATACTCCCTCAGAAAGAGGCAGGGTCACTGCCGATCTAGTTAAAGAAGTAAGGGCGTGGTTAGACCTGGAGGGATTCAAAGAGGTCAAGATTGTAGCCAGTGGTGGACTTAACCCAGAGCGTATCCAGTATTTCATCAATGAAGGGGCGCCTGTTGACATCTTCGCTGTGGGCAGCCATATCAGCGATGCCCCACCCATTGATTTCACTGCTGACCTTCACGAGGTAGAAGGCAAGCCCATCGCCAAAAGGGGCAGAATGCCCGGCATCACCCCCAACCCCAGGCTGAAGAGAATAATGTGAAAACCGCAAAAGTTTGGCTGAACAAACAGCGACATCAACTCACCGGGCTATAAATCAAGGAACCAGGTTTACCCTCATCAAGGCATGTCTAAATCGACAGTCAACAGCGTCTCACCCATACCCGCCTCAGCCAATATCTTTCTATCTGGAGCAATCACCAGAGAATGTCCACAGCGGCCATCTTTTACAGCATTTACCACAGCAATGTAGCAGTTCAACAGGCTGGCATACATCGGAAGCATAAATTCCATCTGGATGACTTCAGGGATAATCGCCGGTATGAGAATCAGATTGCTTCCCGCCAGATTCAAGAATGATTTCCTTGACCCAATATCAGAGCAGATTAATATACCGATTTCCCCAAATCTTGAAGGGATGGGCGTATTTTCCTCCCCCGGAGTAACAAGTGCGCCCTCTCCTTCCCATACCGCCAGATTCACTTTACGGTAAACTCCGATTATTTCCCCGCAATCCAGAAGAACGCTCGTGTTGTGGTATTTACCTACATCTTTTTCAACAATACTTCCCGCTAAGATAGCTATTTGGTATTTGTCAGAAATTTCCTTGACCTGAGATATCGTGTCGCCGTCTAAACCCTCCGCCAATCGCGGTATTTCCTCAGGACTTGATATCCCCCCGGTAATAAAATGCTCAGGTAAGGCTAGCAACTCACACCCCTCCTCTATAGCTTGCTTCGTCAGCCTAGAAATTTTCTGCCATTGCCTTCCTCTATCAATAGGCTGAGTTAAATCTAGCTGAACAATGCCTAACCTCATGCGCAAGTCCTCCAACTTTAGTTATGAAAACAGAAAATGCTTGAAACTGCAAGAAAATGAAACCCCGGCTTATACGGAGTAGAATGCCAGCTAAAGGATGGCCAAGGAAGCTTTGCAACTGGAACTTGATGCTCTAGGTAGGATAGGATTTAGCTTCAAAGCCAATCCCCTCTATCTCTATGAGATTGCCACCGATCTTTGTTTTGGCGCCGAGAAATTCCTCCACCAGCCACAGGTTCGTTTCAACATGTTCGGTAACTCTAGGAATTGAATATCTGGTAGTCCCTTCAGCCAGGCCAGCATAAATTATGAGTTGGTCTGCTATATATCTATCAACCGCAGCACCAGCATTAATGTCCTCGATAAAGCTTTGGGCTACATGTCTTCCGATAGATTCCGACCTCCTGCCAGGCCTTCCTGCTCTATCTGAGCCAATTCTGCTGCCGGAACTTGTCTCAGCATATATTGCTAAGGCAGCACCTTCCTGCAATGAACTCTCATCATAAACTTCCTGGATTTCGCTCCTATACCTGTACGACCTTAATACCTTGTGACACTCATCCGCCATCCTGTGGCTCACCTTCCTATCCTTCAAATGCGAGGAGAGAGCAATTCCTTTCACTTCCAAGATTTCCCCTTGCTCGGTGAGGCTCAAAGCCTTCAATTTCCTCGTCGGCTCGACCTCGATTTCTATAATTCCACCTCCACGTGGTACATAGCCAGGGCGAACTATCTCAAGCTTAGCCCGGATTCCCATTTGTTCCAGCAAGGGTAGGAGAACAAATTTCATATGATAGGCAGAAGGGGCAAAGTCCTGGAATAGTCCACCTTCAAGTCTGAACTTGGAGGGTCTTTCGGCGAAGCAAGCTAAAGGCAAAAGAGTTTGTGCCATCATAGTAGTTGAGCCCGCTGTCCCTATATCCCATTTGTATTCCCCACCCCTAAACCTCTCCTTAGGCCTATAAGTAATTTCCTTAGAGCCCACCGCAGCATTATCCAGCACGCCATAGCACATCTCCTGGCAAGCCTGTATGACCTTAAGGTGCTGGGCCCTTAGCCCTGGCTTATCCCTCTTCGCCCTGATATTCTGTATTTTTATTTCTTTGCCAAGCAGGCTAGCCAGCGCTGCAGAATAGCGGACTATGGTCCCACTTCCAGACTTGGCACCACCATCTATGGTTATCATGCTATAAGAATGGTATTAGCTTATATTCACCGAAAGCAAATTCGCCCTTGACAACTATTAGGAAATCTGAATGTTACGTCACGTGGCTACTATATTTTGCGCAAAGAATAGCTCACAAGGGCAAACTAGCAAGTTTATGGGACACAAAGATTTCTTTTAGCAGCAGCCAACTGTGAACTGTGATACATTATTAACAGTCATTAGCCCCTGGTATCTTACTTGGACAGTGTTGCTCGGACTGGAAAGCGCTTGAGAAGAGTTAAATAGTCAGTGCATCTATTACAAATTTCAGTGGCATATAGATGGGCATCGATATATGCTAGTTCAGGTGTGGTTACTTCAATTCTTGTGGCCTTAGCATTGGGGTCATCGCTTTCCTTAGTGACACTTTCTCCTTTCTTTGATTTTGTTGATAACGTTCAAGAAATTCCTGTGGTGTAAGATATCCCAGTGCTTGATGGGGTCGCATGGTATTATACACCTCTTCCCATCTCAAAACTGGCATCCGTTACCTCGTAAAACTCCTCTGTATGTGTCCTTTGTGCCCTTTCTACATGGCCATTAAGCTTGGGTGAGCGTGGTGGTAAATCAAATAATTCTATACCTCTCCTCTGACATTCCTCTTCAAAAGCATCTTGAAACTCTAACCCCCCATCTATCTGAACTAGATCATCCCTTGTTGTGCGGTGCTTCGTTTCTACAATGAAAAGACCCTCCTGTAATTCCGAGCTAAACGAGTTAGCTCAAATGGAACACGAGTCGCTTGTGAACTCCGAATATCCGAATAGATAATATTCCCACCAGGAATATCAATAAGCGCCTTGATTATCTGGGAACCTTAATATCCAAACTCTCAATGTCACAACCACCCCAGCTGCTGGAGCAACCATTCGCCGCCGTAGACTATGGCGAAGCCGATAGCAACGCAAATCAGAACTATGACTGGGCCCCTGAGAAGAAATTTCTTCATTTCCACTACCAAATTAGCTTCACTCTGGTTGTTTGCTGGCTTCTGTGTCCTTGGCTCTCTTGGATACAGTGTTCTTATATACCCTTGCCAAGCTCTTACCATGCTGGGGCATCTTGGATCTTTCCTTTATTCGCCGTTTCTCTCTTCGTTCCTGCCGACTTTGTTTCATAAGTTGCCTCTGAGTTCATACATTAGCCCAGCTTTGGTAGCCCCACCAAAGCCACTGCTTGCTTTAAGAGTGTTTATTTTGTCACCCTCACCTTATTCCTCTCCCCTCAAGGGAGAGGTTGGGTGAAAAAGTCTCCAATTTACTCACGATGATAGGCAAGCGTTGCTAAACAATCTGCTAGCTTACCACTTAAGTTCGTATGAACCGAGGATGAAATCTAAGTTCTCCTGAAGGGCTGAGATTATTTCTTGGGGGCAGCGCTTCTCGTCTATATCAAGCATCATTTTTGTTTCGCCCTGAGGCGACCCTATAATATGAACGCTGCCACACTCTTTCTGCTCTTCTGACCCTTCGCCCTGCGTCCCCAACATAAAGGTAACACGGGATTGCGTGGAACCACTAGGAAGGGGGTATGTTTGCTCCTTTGCTTCGCCTACTATCAGTCCTTCCTTCTGCGCTAGGTCTCGAGTTTCATCACGAAGCATTTCGGGGTTTACACCTCTATAAGTTTTCCTAATTTGAACTGTCATTTTACCCCCTTAGGCTATATTATATCATTTATATTATTTTCTATCTTACTCTTCGCTTGTGTGATATAATTTCGCTTCAGACAAGGGGATATAAATGAAGAAAGAGCTAATACAAATATTGGCTTGTCCAGTGTGCAAAGGCTCTTTGCAGCTTAACATAGACCGGCAGGAAGAGGAGGAAATTGTCACTGGTTCTTTGTATTGCCCCAAATGTCAATACTCCTATCCCATCGTAGATGCCATTCCTAACCTGCTGCCGCCTGAGCTTCAGAAACAAAGCTGACTTAAGGGTAATAAGCCACCCCACTCGTGGGGGATTCCCAGACCTCTACGTAGGCTAATATCACTGGCGACCCGGAAAAATGCGGTTGAAGCTTATCATAAATAACAGCAGCAATATTTTCGCAAGAGGGCTCAATTATGTCAAAAGGTGGCACATCATTGAGGCAAGCGTGGTCAAAAGGAGCTATAAGCTCCCTCAATTGACGCTTTAACTGCGCGAAATCGTAAGCCAAACCAGCTTCATCAAGCTTGCTTGCCTCTAAATGCACTACCACTTTATAGCGGTGACCATGTAAATTCTCGCACTTCCCATGGTAGTTTCGAAGGTAGTGAGCAGCATCAAAATGCTCTTGTACAAATAGTCGATACATCAAAGCCTCCTAACGCCATTTTCTTACTTCAGCGCTATCTTTTACATTACTGGCTAGTTCAGCAATGCTCCTGCCTAGCTTGGGGTGAACCAGCTCCGGGGCAATCTCAGCTAGTGGCATGAGAACGAAGGCCCTGTCCGCCAGGCGAGGATGCGGTATGCTTAAGTCCTGAGTTTCCACGATTTGCTTGTCATAAAAAAGGATATCTATATCAATAGGGCGAGGTGCATTGGGAAAGCTAGATATTCTACCCATTTTCTGTTCAATATCTTTGGCTAGCTGAAGAAGCTCCCCAGGACTCAAATCGGTGGTAATTCGGCATACCAGATTAAGAAACAATGGCTGCTCCTTATAGCCCACTGGTTCAGTTTCATAAATGGATGAGACTTTCTCCAGATTTACCTTTTGCGAAAGCAATTTTAGAGCCTGAGCCAAGTTCTTTCCCCGCTGTCCTAAGTTTGAGCCGAGACAAAGATAAACAGTAGGCAATTCAATCACCCACCCCTGATCATGGCATCGCTCATACGGCACACGCGTGCCATTTTTTTGACATCGTGCACCCGTACTATATCAACACCTTTGGCAATGCCGATAGCCAGGGTAGCTGCTGTTCCTTCTAGCCTGTGGTCAGCAGGCGGAACAAATGGCATTCCTTCCAACCGTTGTTCTGGGGTTAAATCAAGCACCCAGCCTATTACCGACTTGCGTGAGCTACCTAGAAGGATAGGCCTGCCCAGTGTTTTAAGTTCCTCCAAGCTCCGTAAAATCTCCAGATTTTGCTTCTGCGTCTTACCGAAGCCAATACCTGGATCAATAATGATGTTTTCCCGGGGCACACCCAGGGCTAAAGCTTGTTCTATAGCTCTTTGTAAGTCGGAGATAACTATGGAGAGGATATCGGTAAAGGCAACGTCATGGCGTGGGGAGGTATCGCGCTGATTGCTCATTAAAACAATTGGCACTCCCCTTTGAGCTGCCAGCTCAGCTAGCTTCGGCTCCTTCTTCAATCCCCAGATATCATTTATCATGCCAGCACCGGCATCCAGTGCCTGCCTGGCTATTTCCAGCTTGTAAGTATCGATGCTCAGGGGCAGTGAGGTCACCTTGCTTATCTTCTCCACAACAGGGATTACCCGGTGTAACTCCTCATTGATTGAAAGAGGCATCGAGCCAGGACGGGTAGATTCGCCACCTATATCAATCATATCTGCACCCTCCGCAGCCATGCGCTTTGCCCTGGCCACAGCCGCCTGGACACCTTCCAACCCATCACCAGAGAAGGAATCTGGGGAAAGGTTGATGATACCCATAATATAAGTTCGCTGCCCCCAACGGAAGACGCTCTTACCACACTGAGTGAAGCTAGGCTGTCTCGTATTAGGATTGTCTTGATCAGGCATGCCATTGATTATAACAGAGGAGACTATTAAAATAGCACAACTAGCGAAGGAGTTAGGAAGGCTAACATGGAAATAGAAGGAAAGATTGTTCAATTAAATAAACTGAGGGAGGAGGCTAAAGCAGGTGGCGGAATTGAGCGCATTGAAGCCCAGCATGCCAGAGGAAAGTTAACTGCCAGAGAACGGATTGAGCGCTTGTTTGACCCGGGGAGCTTTGAAGAAATTGACCCTTTCGTAACCCAGCGTTGCACCGATTTTGACATGGCAGGCAAACATATCCTGGGAGACTCAGTTGTTACCGGCTACGGCAAAATCAATAGCCGTCTCGCCTTCGCCTTTTCTCAGGACTTCACTGTCTTTGGTGGCTCATTGTCTGAAGTAGCCTCCAACAAAATCTGCAAGGTCATGGACATGGCAGCCGATAACAGCGCCCCATTTATTGGGATACTTGACTCCGGAGGAGCACGCATCCAGGAAGGCGCTGATAGCCTTACCGCTTACGGCAACATCTTTACCCGAAATACACTATATTCCGGAACAATTCCTCAAATTTCAGTAATACTCGGCCCCGCCGCTGGGGGAGCGGTTTACTCTCCAGCAATTACCGACTTCGTCTTTATGGTTAGAGGTGTAGGGCAGATGTATATTACCGGCCCTGATGTAATAAAAGCAGTGACAGGGGAAGAGGTAACCTTAGAGCAACTAGGTGGTGCTATGAGTCATGCTACCAGAAGTGGCAACTGCCATTTTGCCGTTGATAGCGAGGAGGAGTGTTTTCAACTAGTGCGCAAGCTATTAAGCTTCCTCCCCCAGAGCTACAAGGAGGCCCCTTATTTTGTAGATACCGGCGATGAGCCTGACCGCAAGGACGAAGAACTGCTTCATATTGTCCCCACTAACCCGGCTCAACCATACGATATGAGACGAATTATAACCAGGATAGCAGACAACGGCGATTTTTTGGAAGTGCACCGGCGGTTTGCTCAAACACTCATTGTGGGCTTTGCCCGTATGGGTGGGCAAAGCGTAGGCATTCTGGCTCAGCAACCTTTCCATCTGGCAGGAGTCCTTGACGTTGATGCCTCGGATAAAGGAGCCAGATTTGTCCGTTTTTGTGATTGCTTTAACATACCGCTGGTTACCCTTGTTGACGTTCCGGGATATATGCCAGGTACAGAACAAGAATACCGAGGCATTATAAGACACGGGGCGAAGCTTCTTTTCGCTTATGCTGAAGCCACTGTGCCCAAAGTGAGCGTAATTACCCGCAAGGCCTATGGAGGAGCTTATGTTGCCATGAGCAGTAAAAGTTTGCGGGGGGATATCTGCTATGCCTGGCCCACTGCGGAGATCGCTGTAATGGGACCTGAAGGAGCAGTTAACATAGTCTATCGGGATGAAATCGAACAATCACCAAATCCAGAGGAGACAAGGCGAAAACTGGTGCAAGAATACCGAGACAAATTTGCCAATCCTTATGTCTCAGCAGCCAGGGGCTACATTGATGACGTGATTGACCCCAGGGAAACACGCCCCAAGATAATCCGAGCCCTGGAGATGCTGGAGGACAAAGAGGTCATTAATCCACCTAAAAAACATAGTAATGTTCCCCTGTAAACTTAATGGGTAAGACACTAGCTGAGAAGATACTAGGGTACAAGTCCCCAGATGCGCGAGCAGGGGATATCGTCGTTGTTGACTTAGACCTAGTATTTATTCAGGATACTACTGGTCCTTTAGTGATAAGGCAGTTCAGAGAAAGCGGTTTTAAAACTGTAGCCAGGCCACAGAAGGTAGCGGCCTTTCTTGACCATGCTGCCCCCAGCCCCAGTCGTGAGCTCTCCAATGACCATATATTTCTACGCCGCTTCGCCAGGGAAACTGGCTGTTCAATCTTTAGAGTAGGTGATGGTATATGCCACCAAATAGTAGCAGAGACCTTCGCTAATCCAGGAGACGTCATTATTGGCTCTGACTCTCATACTGTTACTGCTGGCGCTTTAGGAGCTTTTGCCACAGGTATGGGCTCCAGCGACACAGCGGCGGCCTTAGCCTTGGGCAAAACCTGGTTTCGCCTGCCAGAAAGCTTTCTCATCAATCTTAAAGGCAGCTTCCCTAAGGGGGTTTACGCCAAAGACCTGATTTTATATCTCATAGGTCAAATTGGGGCTGATGGTGCTACCTACCAGGCTCTAGAATTTGGCGGTGAAGCCCTAGCTCACATATCTATGTCGCAGCGTTTGACTATAGCCAACATGGCTGTGGAGGCCGGCGCCAAAGTTGGCTTACTCCCCAGTGATGCGGTCACTCAAGACTTTTTGGCTGCCCAAGGCAGGGAGAAAAGCTATAAAGCACTCCACCCCGACACTGATGCAGATTATGCCCGAGTCATGTCCCTAAACCTCGCCCAGCTTGAGCCAATGGTCGCCTTTCCCCATACTGTGGACAATGTCTTTCCCATCAGCGAGGCAAGAGGGATTAAAGTACAACAAGTCTTTATCGGCACCTGCACCAATGGGCGCCTGGAAGATTTGGCCGTAGTTGCTGGCATTCTCCATGACAAAAAAACTCATCCAGATACCAGGTTGTTAATAGCGCCAGCCTCACGACAGGTGCTTATACAAGCCATGGAGTCAGGCTACATACAGAGCCTGGTTAAGAGTGGAGCTACCATTTTGCCCCCCGGTTGTGCTGCTTGCCTCGGTTTACACCAGGGTGTTTTAGGAGACGGCGAGGTTTGCCTTTCCACCGCTAACCGTAACTTTAAAGGAAGGATGGGCAATCCTGAAGCTATGATATACTTAGCTAGCCCAGCTACTGCTGCGGCTTCGGCTGCCAACGGAGAGATTAGCGATCCCAGGGAGCTTGTGAGGTAGAGTGTTACCTTTGTCATTCTGAGGAAGCCGAGCGACCGAAGAATCTCCTCCCTTGATGGGAGAGGAATAAGATGAAGGTGAAGATGTCTGATTTAGTGCTTAAAGGCAAAGCTATCAAAGTGGGTGACAATATTTCCACCGACCTGATTATTTCTGGCAGGTTTGCTCATTTAAGGAGTAACTTGCCCGAGCTCGCCAAGCATGTCCTGGAGGATGCCGATGCCACTTTTGTCTCCAGAGTGAAGCCAGGCGACTTTCTAGTAGCTGGCAAAAACTTCGGACTGGGCTCCAGTCGAGAGCATGCCCCTGTAGTAATTAAAATGTCTGGTATAAGCGCCGTCCTGGCTAAATCAGCGGCGCGCATTTTCTTCCGGAACGCCATAAATCAAGGATTACCTGTCCTGTTATGTGACACAGATAAAATCAGCGATAATGATGAGTTGGAAATGAATTTAACTGATGGCATAGTTACTAATCTAACGACTGGTGAGCAACTAGCTTGTGGTAGAATTTCCCCACTTATGTTTGCCATTCTGGCAGAAGGTGGACTCATACCCTATATACAAAAATATAAGGATTTCATTATTACGCGTTCCTCGCACCCCTATTAACAGAGTTATACTATATATGGTATCATTATGAATGAACTTGATAAGCTGGTAAAGAAATTTTTAAGAAAGCCTCCGGAGGTTTTGTTCAAGGATGTGACTAAAGTCTTGAAGGCATTTGATTACAAAGAACGTCCTTCTGGAGGAGGTAGTCATCGAGTTTTTGTAAAGCCGGGTCACCGACCTAAAATTGTTCCCACAATAAGGGGGCGGCGTGTAAAACGAGCCTATGTAGAAATGATTATCAATAATTTGGAGTTGGAGGAATGGTATGAGAAACAACACGGAGCGTAGAGATTTAAAATTCTACTTGAGCTTGGCGTACCCGGTCACTATACATACTGACCCCGACGGTGGCTACGTGGCTGAAATTGAAGAATTGCCCGGATGCATGACTCAAACCGAAACTCCGGAGGGGGCTTTTAAAGCCATCGAGGACGCCCGACAGCTATGGATCAAGACAACTTACGAGGAGGGTCAGGATATTCCCCTGCCTAGGGATATGGAAGAGCACAGTGGGAAGTTTATGGTGCGGATTCCACGAAGCCTTCATCGCAATCTAGTTCGCGTTGCTAAGCGCGAAGGGGTAAGCCTAAACCAATATGTTACCAGCTTACTGGCATCTGGGGTTCAAAGGGATATCTTCTTGAAAGAGCAAGTTCCCACAGTTTTTACTATGGCACCCTTCGGGACTGAAGAAAAATCTTACCGCTATGACGAAATTATCTCGATGGAGCAGAAAGAGCTAATAAAAGGCTAGTCATGAGGGTATACATAGTATCATACGATTTGCGGAAGAATGGGAAAATTTACATAGGCTTGTCTGAGCAGTTGAAAGCTTCGCCGGGTTGGTGGCATTACTTAGATTCCACCTGGCTGGTTGCAACCCAGGAGAATGCAAACCAGCTTTATAACCGCCTAGCGCCTCACATTGACCAGGAGGACAGCATTCTCATTATTCAAGCAGGGACTGAGATGCAAGGTTGGCTACCGGAAGACGCGTGGAAATGGATTCATCGAGAATTGCTCGGTTTGCCTAGGTAAAGTTATGATGCAACACAGAGTGACTTTTATCCCTGGTGATGGTGTAGGTCCTGAAATTGCTGAGGCCACTCGAAGAGTCCTAGAAGCTACTGGTGTGCGGTTTCACTGGAATCTTGCCATCATAGGTAGCCAAGCACAAGACAGCTTCGGTACACCTCTTCCCGAGAGCGCTTTGGAATCCATAAGGAGGAACAAAGTTGCCCTTAAAGGCCCGGTCACCACACCTATTGGCAGCGGCTTCAGAAGCGTTAACGTGGCGTTGCGTCAGAAGTTGGATCTCTACGCCTGCCTTCGCCCCTACAGGAGTTACCCCGGTGTCCACACACCATTCAAGGATATAGATATCGTAGTCGTCAGGGAAAACACCGAAGACCTGTATTCGGGTATCGAATTTGCCAAGGACAGCCCGGAGACAACAGATTTGCTAGATTTCGTCTTTAAAAGTACCGGGGAGAGGGTAAAGAGCGATTCCGCTGTAAGCTTGAAATTGATATCCCGGACAGCTAGTGAGCGGATTGTGAGATTTGCTTTCGACTACGCCCGGCAAAATGGCAGGAAAAAGGTAAGCGCGATTCATAAAGCTAATATACTCAAATTTTCCGATGGGCTTTTCCTGGACACCGCTCGCGAAATGGCCAAGGAATATGGGGATATAGAATTCTCTGATATGGTTCTGGACGCAACATGTATGCAGCTAGTGAGAAGGCCAGAGCAATTTGATGTTCTCGTTTTACCCAATTTCTACGGGGATTTTATTTCTGATCTCTGCGCTGGGCTAGTTGGTGGCCTGGGAATGGCTCCTGGCGCCAACATTGGGGACAATATAGCCGTCTTCGAACCTACCCACGGAAGTGCCCCCAAATACGCTGGACAAAACAAAGTTAACCCTATGGCAATGATGCTTTCAGGCGTAATGATGCTGCGCCATTTAGGAGAGCAGGATAGCGCTGAGAGGCTGGAGAAAGCTATAGCTGAGGTCATAGTTGAGGGCAAGAATGTTACCTACGATTTGAAGCTGGAACGCAATGATAGCACTGCAGTAGGCACCAGCCAGGTAGCCGATGCGGTGATAGAAAAGCTAAAGCAAGCCAGTAACTAGTGCTGCAAGCATCCTGGAGTAAATTGGTGCGGGAACTGCCCTGCGGAAATCACCGCCAAGCTTGTCGCTGAGAGAGGACACATCTGCATATATAAACCAGTGCTTATGGCGAGTAACACGAGAGTCACCTCCACCTTTACGAGCATGTTCTTCCCTAAGGTTTTCAAAAGAGGTAGTTAGCGATGTCAATCTTCCTTCTAGTACTGAAAATCCCTGGCTGGGTTGTTCTAGCAATACTGTAGTACCACCGAAACGTAGAAGCCACGATTGTTTTGCCTCAATAGCTTTGATATGATGTGCGGTGGAGGTAGTTAATTATGAAAGTAGGCTTGGTTTACGACCCAATTTATCTAGAACATAATACTGGCGGCCATCCCGAGAACTTCCAAAGATTAGTGACCATGATGTCACATTTGGAGGAGACTGGCACTAAAGAGAAACTCACTTTGCTTTCACCGCGCTGTGCCTCAATAGAAGAAATAGAGCTGGTGCATGAGCCTGGATATATTTCTCACATTAAAGGTGTGGCTGAGGGAGGAGGTGGCTGGCTTGACATGGATACTGTGATGTCTCGAAAGTCCTACGAAGTATCCTTGTATGCCGCTGGCGGAATGCTGACTGCTGTAGAAGCAGTAATGAAAGGGGAGCTTAATAGCGCCTTTGCTTTAGTCAGGCCCCCAGGGCACCATGCCACCCACAACCGAGCAATGGGTTTCTGCATCTTCAACAATGTGGCTATCGGCGCCAAGTTCGCACTGGCTAACTTCAACATCAATCGCGTCCTCATCGCTGACTTCGATGTCCACCATGGCAATGGAACACAGGGAACCTTTTACTCCGATCCNAATGTTCTTTACTTCTCCACCCATGAATACCCCTTTTACCCCGGCACAGGAAGGGCACAAGAAACTGGAAGCGGGGAAGGAGCGGGGTTCACCGTGAATTTCCCCATGGATGCCGGCTGGGGCGATGAGGAATACCTCAGAGCTTTCAATGAGGTTTTGGCCCCCGTGGCCCGGAGATTTCAACCAGAACTCATTTTAGTCTCCGTTGGCTTCGATCCTCACTGGGATGATGACCTGGCTATGATGAACGTAACCGTTACTGGCTTCGCTCAAATGGTGTCAGTGCTGAAGGAATTAGCCACCGAACTATGCCAGGGGCGTCTCGCATTTACCCTGGAAGGTGGTTACAACCTACGAGTGGATGCTACGGGACTGGAAGCTATCCTTGATGTACTTCTAGGCAACCCAGAGATAGATGACCCCCTGGGGAAACCATTGGTGACCAGAAAGCCTGGGGGATTTGAAGAGCACATTAAGAAAATAAAGGAAATACACCATCTAGAGTAGCAAAGCCAATCCAAAGTGACTATAATGTGCCCCGCCCTCAAAAGAGAAAAGGTAGATGCCTGCTCGCAAGCCATTGTTATGCTAACATATCGTTGTTAGCCTCCCTTAGGGCTGTATTACAGGATTTTGACAAATTAGCGGAGGTGATTACGCGAGAGGGTAAGCTATTGCCATCCCGTGAACTGATTCTAAAAGTTCACTTTATTGGCATCACGAAACACTCTGTTCGAAATGTAGGACTCAAAGGAGAATTCAACAGATTTGGCCTTTATGTTCAGGAAAAATACCTTACCTATTATTTCGCTGGTGGAAAACACATACCCAAGCTTGAGTTTGGTATGGAGATGGACTTAGAGAATCCATTTCCTACGGACGAAAAAGGTAAAACTTTTGTAAGATGGAAGGTGGCAGTGCGCAAGTATAAGCCTGGCGATTGGGAAAAGAACGTGGATTTAACATATAAGTTTGCCAGAACATTTCGTGACATGGTTAAAGAAGAAGAGCAAAGAGCACCACTTCTCAAAGACCTATACCCTCCTGATTCCCCGGAGTGGCATGAAGGTCTGCGTAAAGCAATGTTTGAATGGCCACAAGCTAGGCAGCAATTGGTTCTTCAAAAGCTACGTTCAGACACATCTTGGCAGTATAAGAACTACGAACTTCCTGGCGACGAAGTGCAATTTGTAAAGTAGCTAGAGTGGTAACCTGAGAAAGGGAAGGTAAGGTGAATAGATAGCTAATACCGCAGCATTCCATGAGAAGAGGTGACGAATTAAAAGCTAAACACGAACAAGCAGTAGCGGAGCGCTTTATTCAAAAATATAACGCGGAAAGAAAAACTAACTTTGCTTTTAAAAAGCGAGGAAGGCCACCTGCCCCCGATTTCGAATATGCGGACTTAACCACAGGCAAAGTCATCGGCATAGAGGTGACAGAGGTTTATTACGATGAACATCAAGCTAAAGGCAACTGGCAGGTAGCCAGAGGCGAAGTCAAAAAATTCCAGAGCAATATTATTGTTAACCCCACAGAGCACCTGCGGAAGTTCGTTGAAGATGGTATTGCCAAGAAGTGCCAAAAAAACTACGACTTTAGCTACCCTATCATCTTAGTCTTGGATTCGACGATACCACCGCTACACGATGAGAGCGATATTGAGGAGATTGAGGAAATGATTAGGCAGGTAAAATTGCCAGAGCGGATATCATTCCACGAAATCTATTTGGGCATCGAGCTAAAACTAGGGCAATACAAGGTTTGGAAGCTTTACCCACGGAAGTCAGACTAGGGAGTTTCATCTTTCATATTCTGGTCAATTCGATTATCATATTATTGGCGCAAGTCTGAGAGCCATGATTTGAATTGGCTACTATGAGAGAAAGGAGCGCGGCATAGTGGGATTCTTTGGTAGAAGGAAATCGATACCTAGGCTCGACGCGCTTTTACCGGAGGAAGAGAGAAAAATTGAAGGTCTTATTGAATCTTCACAAAACATTCCTTGGGAAGACGATTCGGAAGATATACACATAGAACTTTACGAAGAGGCGGTTCGTAAAGAACCACAGGAGTTTATTTATCATTACATCTTGGGGACTGCTTACTTTTCCCGCGGTGAATTAGAGAAAGCCAAAGAGGTTTTGGGAAAGGCTAGCTCCCTCAAGCCTAATGACCCAAGACCACTTTATAATCTTGGAGTAATCTACTACGGTATTCGGGATGTACGAATCCAAGAGCAAAGCGGAAGAACTACAGAACAGGAATACAGAAGGATCAAGGAGATACTATCAAATTACCCATTCCTTCCCGATGATCTCAGGCGGTCAGGGGAGGACCTGGTACGCGAGTTTGAGAATAAAATACAGCCAGACTATGAGAGAACCAAGTACATACGGGACTCTTATCGCGAAAGCCCGATATCACGCGAATCCGCAACAGCCAATGCATTATCCTACTTTACTAGAGTGCTTGAACTCCAACTACATCCAGAAGATAGGGAGGCAGTAGAGCAGCACATAAAACTGATAAAGCAGGTAGACGCCTTACCCTAGTTTAGAAAATTGTTTTGCCGCAATTCACTCACTCATTTAGCTGTATCTTCGCTAGTCGTGGATTCGAAATTTACTCCTCTTCGCTTCACTCAGAATTTCAGCTCAACAGGAAGGATTTGACCCACATATCGAGAAAATAAAGGAAATACATCATCTAGAGTAGCAAAGCCAATCCGAAGTACCACTTTAAGCGAAAGAGTCCATGTAAGCGACCCTTCGCCCATAGGGCTCAGAATGACAGAAAGTAAGGTTGCTCTGGCCTTATGCGGGCCTTTTGACAAAAGGCAGCCAGGAAAATAATTGACCCCACTGCCTCTTCTCCCACACCACCAGAAGCTGGCTGGAGATACAGAGAGAGCTGTAGGTACCAGCTATTACACCAATAAGCAACACTAAGACAAAAAAGCGGATGGTGACTCCACCAAAAAGCAAGAGGGCCAGGATAACGAAAAGAGTGGTCAGGCTGGTATTTAGGGAGCGCCCTAGCGTTTCCACAATGCTGGAGTTCACCGTCACCTCAAAATCGGTATTGAGGTCTTTAAGCCTATTTTCTCGAATGCGATCGAAAATAACCACGGTATTATTGATGCTATAGCCCACAACCGCAAGCAAGCCGGTGATAAACATAGCATCAACCTCTATATCAGCTAGCCAACCCAGGATAGCAAAAATGGTTAACACTACCAGCACATCGTGGATTAAGGCAATAATGGCACAGGTACCCCAGCGAAAGGGTTTAGGCATGCGGCGAAACGCCCAGACAATGTAAAGCAACATAGCTACAGCAGCCACTGCTATGGCAATGCCGGCATTCCGTGCTGTCTCAATACCTACTGTTGGCGAGGCCAAATAGTAGTCCTCCACCATAGCTTCACAGCCCAAATCCTCCCCCAGGGCCTCTGCCAGCTCTTCTGCCTCAGCCGATAATATCTGTCCTAGGTGAACAATGAAATAACCTTCGCCGGCATTTTGAATCATGGCATCATCATAGCCCAGGTTCGCCATCTCCTGCCGCAGCTCACCCTGCTCCACAGGTTGGCTGAAATGGAAGGTTATAGCCGTACCACCGATAAAATCGGTCCCCGGCTTCAGTCCAAAAACAGACAGGCATACTATCCCCACAAGTAGCACTATGGCTGAGGCCAGGAAAAACCAGCGTTTCTTGCCCACAAAATCAATCATTGGCTCACCCCGTAGGCTGAAGGTTTCATTACCAGTCGGCCGCCCACGACGAGGCGAAGGAAGGTCCGAGTAATGATTATAGCAGTGAACATGCTCAAAGCCACACCGATAAACAGAGTTATGGCGAAGCCACTGACCATAAAGGCACCCAGTTTAGTGCCAAACCAAAGGAGGACAGCACAGGCAATGAAAGTGGTGATATTGCTATCACGTATAGCTGTCCAGGCACGGCTAAACCCAGCCTCGACTGCAGCACCGGGAGTACGCCCTGCTCGTAACTCCTCCCTCATTCTCTCAAAGATGAGGACATTGGCATCTACCGCCATACCTAAAGATAAAATGAGGGCAGCGATGCCAGGGAGGGTCAAAGTTATAGCAAAGAGTTTAAAGATAGCTAAGAGCAAGGTGCCATAAATCCCCAGGCTGAGGCAAGCTATTCCACCAGGCAAGCGGTAGTAAAGAACCATGAATAGCAGTAGCAGTGCTACTCCAATCCCGGCAGCCAGTATGCTTTTCTTAATAGAATCGGCACCTAAAGTGGCATCTACGTTTCTTTCATACAAAGGAATATTGGGCTTAAATACCTTGGATTCGCCTTCCACCTCCCAGTGCCCTAAGGGAACGGAAATTCGACCAGCGTTTAGCAACTCACGGAGTTCTTGGGCATCCGTCAGACTCAAACCTTCGATTTGCCCCTTCTCTACAATCACACTACGAACTATAGGGGCGATAGGATGCCCGTCTTCGCCGCGAAGCGGATCATTGCCAAGATAGATACCCAGTGGCTTTTCTAAAAGACGAGTGGTTATCTGCTCGGAAAGCTCTTGCCCAACCTCATCCCACTCAAATATCAGGAATGGTGCGCCAAATTGATCCACATTCAGCTCGGTATTTTCCTTGAAATACCTGCTGGTAAGGGTCAATTCCTCACCGTTGACTATCCCTTTGGCGGGGATCCAGTTTCCTGTTTCATCCTGTTCCATAAAGGTAAGCAGCGCAACCATTTTCTTCTTAACTTCCTCTGTTTGTTCTTTACTGGCACCTGGTAGCTGAATAGCAATGCCATACTCACCTGCTTGCTCCTGCGCCTGAACAATCGGCTGGCTAAGACCCATAATATCGATACGCCTCTCAATTGCCTTCTTTATTCCTTCCATGATTTGAGGTGGGTCATCATTGGGCCTAAGTTCACTAAGGTCAGCCTGGTACACCAGATAGCTACCTCCTTTAAGATCCAGGCCGAGCATTAAGCCATGTCTGCCGAAGACACTCCTATCCAATGGCACTATGGACCATAGAGCAAAGCCAAATAATGCCAGGATAAAGATTAATAGATAAATATTGCTTTTCCTCAATTAACTGCCCTCTGTTTTAGAGAGGTTGCTTCGCTGTGCTCGCAATGACAGCTCCCTCTGTATCAAAGCCAGGGCTTCTTCCTTAGTGCTGAGTTCACCACTAGCTTGGGCTTCACGCACCTTAGCTAGAAGCTCCCCAATAAGTTGCCCTGGGGGCAAATCAAAAACACTCATCAAGTCATATCCATCAATAAGTTTCGCAGGCAAAATCTTAGCTTGCTGTTTCTCATGCCCCACTAATATATAGTTTACTAACTGACAACGCTCCTTCCATTCCTCCATATCGAGATGAGGCCCGCAGGTCGCCAGGTGGTCAGCCAGAGCCAGGAATAAAATGTCAATTGCAGCATCGCCGGTATCACGGAAGTAACGATAAATTGCTCGCTGCGTTGGCAATTCCTTGTTCGCCATCTGGACAGGACGAAGGTGATGGTAAACAAGACTTTCCACCAGGTTTATTTCCCGACGGCTGAATCGCAGCCTTTCCAAAACGCTTGCCGTCATAGCTGCTCCTTGCTTAGTATGCCCGTAGAAATGCGCCCTGCCTGACTCATCCATGAACTTCGTCCCTGGCTTGGCAATGTCATGGAACAGTCCCCCAAATTTGAGCATAACTCTATGGTTGCTGCCCTTGGAGACTTCCTGCGCCAGGTGCTGGACTATCATGTCTGACCATGGGACAATAGATAGTAAATCTTCGCTTACATACTTCCACTCACCTTCCCCAATCAGAAATTCTATCGCAGCTACTGTTTCCACAGAATGGTCAAAAACATCCCAGAAGTGTACTGTAGGCTGGTCTACTCCTTTGCTCTGGGCTAATTCAGGAACCAAGACTAGAAGCAAGCCAAGTTGGTCTAAATACCTCAAATGGTAAGCAGCTCGAGGTAGGCTGACTAATCGGAGCAGTTCCTCCCTAACTCTCTCCCCAGGAATCCTGGTAATAAGTTGAGAATAACGACGAATCAGATTTTCCGTCTCTGGCTCAATAGTGAAATCAAGCTCAGCAGCCAGACGGATGGCACGCAGCAGTCTCACAGCATCGTCCTCAAAAACTTGCTCTCTTACAGCACGCACTATTCTATTTCTTAAATCCTTCTCCCCCGAGAAGGGATCAATGAGCTTCAATTGAGATTGCTGCACTGCGCCCGCAATAACACTCAACTGCTCAAGCTCCACAGCCATGGCATCTATGGTGAAATCACGGCGGGCGAGGTCAGACTCGATGCTGCCAGAAAAAGAGGAGAAATCAAGATACCATTGCTGTCCCTCATCAATTATTACCACTCTGGCTATACCATTTACCTCATCAAGAAGCACAAACCTGGCTTTCAGGGCTTGAGCAAGCGCTCGAGCTATGCTTATAGCATCGCCATCCACGGCAACATCGATATCATGGCTTTTTCTTCCTAGGAGCAGGTCACGAATGAAACCGCCAACAATATAGCTGTGATACCCTTCATGGATTAGCCACTGAGATGCCTTATCTATAACGGCAGTTTGAGCATTTGGTGCTAAAGAAGGCATTAGGGAGGATTATAATTTGAAGCAATGTCCGTTGTAAAGGGCTAGGTTTGTTTCTTGGCTGCTGTCACCGTGTTGTACAAAAGCATGGCCACCGTCATAGGTCCCACCCCGCCAGGAACCGGCGTTATCGCTTCAGCCTTTTCCTTGACAGCCTCAAAATCAACATCGCCCACTAGTCGGTAACCCCTGGGTGCGCCAGGGTCTTCCACCCGATTAATGCCCACATCTACCACCACTGCGCCTGGCTTAATCATCTCAGCGGTTATTGCCTT
>JGI24025J20009_10001256_pt1 | contig 19358 bp, 18 predicted proteins | sample Cruoilmetagenom3_FD_20009 | JGI IMG/M metagenome (IMG submission 20009) | reverse complement strand
CCGCCTAGAGCACTGCGTTCGCCTGCCGGGACAACAGGCTCGACGGCCGCGCGCGGTAGAGCGCTGCCGTCACCAGCCCCGCGATCACCGCCTTGGCGATGTCTCCGGGGATGAAGGCCACGACAAGCGCCGTTGCTTCGAGCAGGGTCTTGTCGAGCACCAGGGCCATGCCGATGATGCCGAAGGCATACATCACCACGATCCCGCCGATCACCGACGCCACGCCCGCGACAAGGGCGAGCTTTTGGCTGCGCCAGCGTTCGACGATGAAGCCAATGCAAAAGGCCGCCGCGACCCAGCCGGCGAGGAAGCCGGCCGTCGGGCCGACGAACACGCCCAGCCCGCCGCGGCCACCCGCAAGCAGCGGCAGGCCGAGCGCGGTAATCAGCAGAAACAGGAGCACCGCGAGCGTTCCGCGTCTCGCGCCCAGCACCGTCCCCGCCAGCATCACCCCGAGGCTTTGCGCGGTGACCGGCACCCCGAACCCGAGCGAAAGCTTGGGCAGAAAGCCGAGCACCGCGATGACAGCGGCAAACAGCGCGATATGAGCGAGGGATCTTTCCATGGGTCAGTCCTTGTCCGGTCGTGTCAGGCCGCCACGTGCCCTGAGCGCCTCGCTTACCCTGTCGGCATCCTCCAGCGCAAGCACCGCGAGCGGCAACACCACGCGCCAGCGGGCCCGGCGCGGCGACCGGGCGCGCCAGCTCTCGGTCAGATGCCTGGCCTTTTCACCGAGCACCGGCACCATGCGGATGACCAGGCCGATCCCGATCTCGAGCGCCGCCATGTTGAGCCCGAGCCGGGCCAACGGCGTGCCGAGCCAGCGCACCACCGCCATGATGTCGCTGAGCCGGGTGGTCATGGTGACGAGGTTGGCGAGGCCCACAGCGCTCAGCATCCGTAGGGTGATGACGAGGCCCGCTTCGACATCGCGCGTGACGAGGTGCCAGGCCAGCACCACCGCCGCGAATGGCCACAGGATGCTGAGCCGCTTGAGCCCGGCGGTGAAGAACACCCGGCCCGGCAGCGCGTAGAGCGACACACTAAAGAGCGCCGCGCCGGTGTGAAAGGCAAGCCCGTCCGCGCGCGCCAGCCCCCCCGTCGCCACCACCAGCAGCGCCAGCTTCAGCCCGGCGGGCAGGTCGTGGGCGCGGGTCTTAACCGGGGAGGTCAGAGATATCATCGCGCGCCCCCTGTCGTGCCATTTCGTCGAGATAGGCGTCGTTCACCTCGGCACCGGCCCCGACCATCGCGATGCGCCCCTTGTCGAGCCAGAGCATCGTGTCGCAGTCGTCGAGATCTTCGGGCGCGTGGCTGATGTGGATCACCGCGCCGGGAAACAGCGCCAGGTAGCGGCGCAGCTGCGCCCGGGTGGGTATGTCGAGGCCCGCGAAAGGTTCGTCGAGGATCAACGTGCGCGGGGCCATCGCCGCGACCGCCATCAAACAGACCAGGTGCTTCTGCCCCTGCGACAGCGCAGAGATCGGCGCCTCGGCCCACCCGGCCTTGTCGAACCGGGCCAGCGTTTCGCGCGCCCCCGCCTCGGCCTTGCGTTTCGAGCTCCCGAGCTGACCGAGGCCGAACGCCACTTCCTCGAGCACGGTCGGGAAGATGATCTGGTGATCGGGGTTCTGAAACAGAATGCCGACCTCGCCGAGTGCCGCCCGGCGATCATTGTAGAGGTCATGACCGTTCAGCCGAACGGTGCCCGTCGTGGGCGCGACGAGGCCGGCGATCACCCGGGCGAGGGTGGACTTGCCCGATCCGTTGCGCCCGACCACGCCGAGGCGCCGGAACCGCAGATCGAGGTCCAGGTCCCTCAGCACCGGGCGCGCCTCAAGCGTCAGGCAAAGCCCGTCAAGCGCGATGCGCGCCGAGGCCTCCTTTGGCCGGTCAGGTGTCATCTGTCGCTCCGCTTTCAAACGGGGTCCCTCGAATTGGTTGGCCGGGATTTCGCAAGGCGATCCCCGCGGGTGGTCTTCGGGGGCTCCGTTCCCGGCCCGACACGAACGACGGCGATCGGCACAGACGGTCGCACACGAGACGCTCCCCAAGGCAGCATCTGCACGCAAGAGCCGTCCAGAGCAAGGATCTTTGGGGCGCGCGGAACACACGGGGGCCAGCGCCTTGCCGCGTGCGTCGGCTGGCCGGTCCAGCAGCTGTGCGCGCCGTTATTCGGCGGCGCTCTGAAGCCGCGGCCCGGTCGATTGTCCGAGAATCAACTCCGCCTCCAGCAGCGCTTGGCGCAGACCCGCCGCGGGGTTCTCCACCATATCGATCAGAATCCGGGCCGCGTGCCGGCCGGCATCGCGCACCGAGGAGCGGGTGGCGGTGAACATCGGGACATCGCCGCGGTTCTGCAGATAGCTCAGATCGTCGTCATGGGTGACGATGGACACGTCCCGTCCCAGCCGCAAACCCGTTTCTCCGATGGCCCGGCGCACACCGAGCGCGGTGATGATCGAGGAGACGAGGAAAGCCGTGGGCGGGTCCGGCTGCGCGAGGAAAGCGCGCGCGGCCTCGTGGCCGAACATTTCGGTCATCTCCTCGCCGGCGATGAGGGCCGGGTCGGTATCGAGCCCGCGCGCCGCGAAGGCCTCCTCGAACCCGGCCTGCCGCCGGATCGCGAAATCCATGTCCGCGAGCCCGTTGACCAGCGCGATGCGGCGGTGGCCCAGATCGAGCAGCAGATCGGTTGCGCGGCGGAACGCATGGGTGTTGTTCATATCGACCCAGGCATAGGGTTCGTTGCAGTCCGAGGCGCGTCCGTGCACGACGTAAGGAATGCCGATCTCGTTGAGCAGGTGGATCCGCTGCTCGGCGAGCTTCGGCGAATGCACGAGCAGCCCGTCGATCGAGCCATTGGTCCGAAGGTCGCGGTAGGTTTGCTCCTGCAACTCGTCGGGCACGATCGTGAGCAGCATGTCGTAGCCCTGCGCGGCGTAGACCTCGCCGGCGCCGGCGATGAAGTCGGTGAAGACCGGGTTCATCATCTCGTGTTTGGACGACAGCGGGATCACGTGGCCGATCGCCATCGCGCGGCCGGTGGCCAGCGACCGGGCGCGCACATTGGGCCGGTACCCATGCGTCTCGGCCGCCTCGCGCACCCGCCGACGGGTCGCCTCCGACACCTCCGGATACCCGTTCAGCGCCCGGCTCACCGTCGTTGGCGACAGGTTCAAGAGCTCTGAGAGATCCTTGAGTTTCATTTCACCCGGAACGTTCCAAACCGCTTTGACTGACCGTACGAGCCTAGAGCGGATTGCGATGTTCTGTCAAAAGAAACTCCATTTCTTGTGCGTGGCTCTTGCGAGAGCGCCAAAAACTCCCGCAACACCGGGATGCATCATTGACACCGGTCGGGTCGGTGCGCGACGGTAACCGCATCCAAAGCGCTTTGGGGTGAGTCGAATCCGGTTCACCGCCGGGTCAAGGATTGTTTCGGGCGCCAGTGTTGGCGCAGATCTGGGAGGATTTGGAACTCATGAAACAAACACTCTTCACCAGCGCCGCCGTGCTCGCGCTTTCCGCCGGCACCGCGGTCGCCGACAACCACCTGATGTTCGCGCCGGGCGAGGGGGCGTTCAGCTGGGACAGCTACAACGCCTGGGCCGAAAGCGCCCCTGACCTCGGCGGTCAGACCGTCACGGTCGGCGGCCCCTGGCTGCAGCCCGAAGACGAAGTCTTCCGTTCGGTCGTGGCCTACTTCGCCGAGGCGACCGGCGCCGAGGTGATCTACACCGGCTCCGACAGCTTCGAGCAGCAGATCGTGATCGACGCCGAAGCGGGCGCGGCGCCCAACGTCGCCGTCTTCCCGCAGCCCGGCCTCGCCGCCGACATGGCCTCGCGCGGCCTGCTTTCGCCGCTGCCCGCCAGCATGGCGCCCTTCACCGCCGAGAACTACGGCGCGGGTCAGTCCTGGGTCGATCTCGGCACTTTCGCCGACGCTGATGGCACCGATCAGCACTACGGTTTCTACTACAATGTGAACGTGAAATCGCTGGTCTGGTACGTGCCCGAGAACTTCGAAGATGCGGGCTACGAGATCCCGACGTCGATGGAAGAGCTCAAGGCGCTCACCGAACAGATCGTGGCCGACGGCGATACGCCGTGGTGCATCGGTCTGGGCTCCGGGGCCGCCACCGGCTGGCCGGCCACCGACTGGGTCGAAGACATCATGCTGCGCACCCAGCCGCCCGAAGTGTACGATGGCTGGACCACCAACGAAGTGCCGTTCAATGACGAGCGCGTCGTTGCCGCGATCGAAGAATTCGGCTGGTTCGTCGGTGACGATGCGAAAGTGTCGGGCGGCGCCGGTGCCGTGGCCACGACCGACTTCCGCGACAGCCCGAAGGGCATGTTCGCCTCGCCGCCGCAGTGCTACATGCACCGCCAGGCCTCGTTCGTGCCGGCCTTCTTCCCTGAAGACATCGAGTTCGGCGAAGATGTCGATTTCTTCTACTTCCCGTCCTACGCGGAGAAGGATCTCGGCAACCCGGTGCTCGGCGGCGGTACGCTGATGACGATCACCGATCCGTCCGACGCCACCAACGCGTTCATGGAATTCCTCCAGCTGCCGCTGGCGCATGAGGTGTTCGGGGCCCAGTCGGGCTTCCTGACGCCGCTGAAAACCGTGAACCCGGAGACCTACCTCTCCGACGCGCTGCGTGGCCAGGCGGAGATTCTGGTGAACGCCACGACCTTCCGTTTCGACGGCTCGGACCTGATGCCCGGCGCCGTCGGTGCCGGCTCCTTCTGGACCGGTATGGTCGACTACACCGGCGGCAAAGACGCCCAGGCCGTGGCCGACGAAATCCAGGCCAGCTGGGATGCGCTGAAGTAATCCATCCAGCCCAAAAATTCCGGAGGCCCCACGCGAGAGACGGGGCCTCCGGCCCGGAATAACCGATAATACGGGCCCAAGGCCCGAGGGAGGGAAAGATGAATCCCGCGCTATTGGGTCTCGTAACCATTGTTATCGGTGTCGGCGGCTGCCTTGCGTATTTCTATTTTTCGAACATGTTCCTCGACAAGGTGCTGTTCCCCGCAAGTGGCCCGAACGCCGGCCGCAACATCAACCGGGCCAACCAGATCCGGCCCTGGTTGTTCCTGTTCCCCGCCTTCTTCGCCCTCCTTCTCTACCTCGGCTACCCGGTCTTCGAGACCCTGCGCCTCAGCTTTACCGATCGGGTGCCAGTCCCGGGCGGGGGCGGGGACTACACTTTCAAATGGGTGGGCATCGACAATTACCGCCAGATGGTGGACGAGCCGAAATTCTGGGAAGCGATCCGCAACAACCTGATGTGGCTTGTCGTCGTGCCCGCGGCCTCGACCGCCTTCGGCCTGCTCGTCGCCCAGCTCACCGACCGCATCTCCTGGGGTAACATCGCCAAATCGCTGATCTTCATGCCGATGGCGATCAGCTTCGTCGGCGCCTCCGTGATCTTCAAACTGATCTACGACGCGCGTCCCCAGGACGTCGACCAGATCGGCGTGTTGAACGCGGTCTGGATGAATTTCGACGGCGGCTTCGGCTCCATTGTGGTGTTGAAGATCCTGCCCGCGATCCTGTTCCTGGCCTTCGCAGCCGTCGCCGGCTTTCTGTCCTGGCTGCTGTTCCGCTCGGTCTTCATGGAGGCGCGCAACCCGGCCTCGGGGGGCATCAAGGCGGTGCGCCTCGTGCTTGGCGTGTTCACGGGCATACTGGCGCTGATCTCACTGAAATCGGTGCTCGACGTCTTCACCACGACGCTGCCCTACGGTGAGCCGCAGACCTGGCTCACGCTGCCGTTCTACAACAACTTCTTCCTGATGGTGGTGCTGATCTGGATCCAGACCGGTTTCGCCATGGTCATCCTCTCGGCGTCGCTTCGCGGTATCCCCGAAGAGACCATCGAAGCGGCAATCATCGACGGCGCCAACCCGTTCCAGGTGTTCTTCCAGATCAAGGTGCCGCAGATCATGCCCACCATCGTGGTGGTCTGGACAACGATCACCCTGACCGTGCTCAAGGTCTTCGACATCGTGTTNGCCATGACCAACGGCCAGTGGGAGACCCAGGTGCTCGCCAATTACATGTACGACAAAATGTTCCGCGCGAACGATTGGGGCGTGGGCTCGGCCAGCGCCATCGTCATCATGTTGCTGGTGACCCCGATCCTGGTCTGGAACGTCTACAATGCCCGCAAAGAAATGCGCTGAGGAGGCGGACCCATGGATAACATCGCAGGTACCAAATCCAGCCTGACATGGGCCGTGCATATCGCGGTCGCCGCCCTCGTGCTGCTCTGGCTGTTCCCGACCGTCGGCCTCTTCGTCTCCTCGTTCCGCAGTGCCGACCAGATCGCCGCCTCGGGCTGGTGGAAGGCGCTCGGCACGGCCGAACAGACGATCCAGCTGCGCACCGCCGGCGGCGATGCGGCGGTCAAGGAGGGCGATCTCTACGTCATGACCGGCAACCTGCTCACCGACGGCGACGACGCGCCCGGTGCCGGGGTCACGATCATGTCCTACGGCACCTCCTCGCGCGCCATCGGCGCCTTCGCGACGGGCGAAAGCTCAGAGCCGGGCGACGGCGAGACCTTCGTGCTCAACGATGACGGCAGCTACCGGTTCACCAGCGCCGAAGAGCCGGGAAAACGCGGACAGCGCGTGTTCGTCACCGCCGAAGTGCCCCCCGATTTCACGCTGGACAACTACGAGACCGTCCTGTTCTCGGGCACGGCGCAGGACAACATGGCCAAGGCCTTCTACAACACGCTGACGGTGACGATCCCGGCGACGATCATCCCGATCGTTGTCGCGGCCTTCGCGGCCTATGCGCTGGCGTGGATGGATTTCCCCGGCCGCGCGCTGTTGATCGCGCTGGTCGTGGCGCTGCTGGTCGTGCCCCTGCAACTGGCGCTGATCCCGCTCCTGAAGCTGCACCTCAATATCGGCATCGGCAAGGGCTACCTCGGGGTCTGGCTCGCACATACCGGGTTCGGGTTACCACTCGCGATCTATCTGTTACGCAACTACATGGTCGGCCTGCCACGCGACATCATCGAAAACGCCAAGGTCGACGGCGCGACCGATTTCCAGATCTTCACCAAGATCATCCTGCCGCTCAGCTTCCCGGCGCTGGCCAGCTTCGCGATCTTCCAGTTCCTGTGGACCTGGAACGACCTGCTGGTTGCCAAGGTGTTCCTGATCGACGCGACCGGCTCGACCACGGTGATGACCAACCAGATCGTCGAACTGCTCGGTACCCGCGGCGGCAACTGGGAAATCCTTGCGACCGCGGCCTTCGTCTCGATCGCGGTGCCGCTCGTCGTGTTTTTCTCGATGCAGCGCTATCTCGTGCGCGGCCTCCTGGCCGGCTCCGTGAAATGAGGCGGTCATGAGCCGCGAAGAAGAGGCACCAAAGATGACCCATCTGGCAAAGGACCCCGACTGGTGGCGGGGCGCGGTGATCTACCAGATCTACCCGCGCTCCTACCAGGACAGCAACTGCGACGGGGTCGGGGACCTGCCCGGCATCGTGCGCCGCATGCCCTACATCGCTTCGCTCGGGGTCGACGCGATCTGGATCTCGCCGTTCTTCACCTCGCCGATGAAGGATTTCGGATACGACGTCTCGGACTACTGCGACGTCGACCCGATGTTCGGCGCACTTTCCGATTTCGACGCGGTGGTGGAAACGGCGCACGCGCTGGGTGTGAAGGTGATGATCGACCTCGTGCTCAGCCACACCTCCGACGAGCACCCCTGGTTCGTCGAAAGCCGCGCCTCGCGTGGCAACGACAAGGCCAACTGGTATGTCTGGGCCGATGCCAAGCCCGACGGCTCCGCGCCCAACAACTGGTTGTCGATCTTCGGGGGGCCCGCCTGGCAATGGGACGGCCGGCGGATGCAGTACTTCATGCACAACTTCCTGCGCGAACAGCCCGACCTCAACTTCCACGAACCGCAGGTCCAGGACGCCGTGCTCGACGTTGCCCGCTTCTGGCTCGAACGCGGGGTCGACGGATTCCGGCTCGACACGATCAATTTCTACGTCTGCGACGCGGCGCTGCGCGACAACCCGGCGCTGCCGTCCGGGGACCGCAACGCGACCATCGCGCCGTCGGTGAACCCGTACAACTGGCAGAATCACCTCTACGACAAGAACCGCCCGGAAAACATTGATTTCCTGCGCAAACTCAGGGCGGTCATGGATCCTTACAACGCCGCCGCGGTGGGCGAGGTGGGCGATGCCCAGCGCGGGCTCGAGATCGTCGGGCAATACACCACCGGCGACGACCTTATGCAGATGTGCTACGCCTTCGATTTCCTCTCGGGCACCTGCCCGACCGCGGCCCGGGTGGCGAAAGTGCTGCGCGAGTTTGAGAAGGCCGCCCCCGACGGCTGGGCCACCTGGGCGTTTTCCAACCACGATGTCGCCCGTCACGCCAGCCGGTGGCAGCTTTCCGGCCCCGCCCAGCGCGGTTTCGCGACGCTGATGATGTTCCTGCACGGGTCCGCCTGCATCTACCAGGGCGAGGAGCTGGGGCTTCCCGAGGCCGACGTCGCCTTCGACGATCTGCAGGACCCTTACGGGATCGAGTTCTGGCCCGAGTTCAAGGGCCGCGACGGCTGCCGCACACCGATGGTCTGGGAACGCGACATCGCGCAAGCCGGCTTTTCCACCGCATCGCGTACCTGGCTGCCGGTGGCGAGTGAGCACCTCGGCCTTGCGGTCTCGGTGGCCGAGGAAGACCCCGGCGCGCTCTTGCACCATTACCGCCGGGTCATCGCCTTCCGCCACGCGCAACCTGCCCTGATGAAGGGCACGATCGAGGCACTGAAAGTCGAGGGCAACGTGATCAGTTTCATCCGCCGGCCCGAGAGTGATGGTGGCGGCGAGGCGGTATACTTCGCACTCAACATGGGCGAAGAACCGGCAACGCTCGCACCGCCGGACGGCATTTGGTCCCCGGTGGGGCTCGAGATCAACAGCGCCCAGCCGGGCGCCGACGGAAACCTGCACCTGGCACATTGGCAGCCGTGCATCATGCTCGCGACGCACGGGCGCGGATAACGGGAGGAACAGATGGCCGAACTCAAGCTGAGAGATGTTGGCAAGACCTATGGCGGCACCGTCGAGGTCCTGAAGGGCATCGACATGGACATCAAGACCGGCGAGCTGATCGTCTTCGTCGGTCCGTCCGGCTGCGGCAAGTCCACGCTTCTGCGGATGATCGCCGGGCTCGAGAAGATCACCGCCGGCACGCTCGAAATCGACGGCGACGTGATGAACGACGTGCCCCCGTCCCAGCGCGGCATCGCGATGGTGTTCCAGTCCTACGCCCTCTACCCGCACATGACCGTCTACGACAACATGGCGTTTGCACTGCGGATCGCGAAGATGCCCAAGGAGGAGATCGACAAGTCGGTGCGGCGCGGCGCCGAGATGCTCCAGCTCGACCCCTTCCTCGACCGGCTGCCCAAAGAGCTGTCGGGCGGGCAGCGCCAGCGGGTTGCCATCGGCCGTTCGATCGTGCGCGACCCCAAGGTCTATCTGTTCGACGAGCCGCTCTCCAACCTCGACGCGGCCCTTCGGGTGGCGACGCGCATCCAGATCGCCGAACTCAAGGAGTCGATGCCGGACTCGACCATGATCTACGTCACCCACGACCAGGTCGAAGCGATGACGCTCGCCGACAAGATCGTGGTGTTGGCAGACAAGGGCATCGCCCAGATGGGCAGCCCGCTCGACCTCTACGAGCGGCCCGACAACGAGTTTGTCGCCCAGTTCATCGGCTCGCCGGCGATGAACCTGCTGCCCGGCGAGATCACCGGCACCGGCAAAGAGACAACGATCAACCTTCACCATGGGCACGACGCGGTTGCCGCGGTCGAAACCCAGACCGCCGAGAAAGGCTGGAAGGTCAATGTCGGCGTCCGGCCCGAGGATTTCCGCATCGCCGAGGCGGGCGAGCATGTGTTCTACGAGGGCACCGTCGACTATCTCGAAGCGCTGGGCGAGGTGACCTTGCTCTACTTCAAGGCGCAGGCAGGCCAGGAGGGGCTGATCGCGAAGCTCCCGGGCATCCAGAGCGAGCTGCGCGGGGCGACGGTGAAGCTCACGGCCGACTCGGACAAGGTCCAGGTGTTCCACGAGGGCAAATCGCTGCGCACGCGCTGAGCGCGGGTCCTTTCGAAAGGCTCGCGCCCGCGGTTCTTGGACCGCGGGCGCCGTCGTTTTCGAGCCCGCCGGGCCCGGGTTGCGGCGATACTTCACATCGAACCTTCCCGGCATTGAACCAAATCAATGTCATCGCTCCACTAATATGCGAAACCCGAAAGAGGGAACCGCATGGCCGCGCGCATTTTTCATACCGAAGGGATCACCAAGGTCTACCGGACCGGTGAGGTCGAAGTGTGGGCGCTGCGCGGCGTCGAGATCGAGCTCTTCGTCAGCGAATTCGCCGTGCTGCTCGGGGCCTCTGGCTCCGGCAAGTCGACACTGCTCAACATTCTCGGCGGGCTCGACCGCGCCACCGACGGCAAGGCATGGTTCCGCGACAAGGAACTGACGGCGATGCGCGAGCGCGGACTCACCCGCTTCCGGCGCGACCACGTCGGCTTTGTGTTCCAGTTCTACAACCTGGTACCTTCGCTTACCGCCCGCGAAAACGTCGCCCTGGTGACCGAGGTGGCGAAAGATCCGATGTCGCCCGAGGAGGCGCTCGACCGTGTCGGCCTCGGCCACCGGATGGACCACTTCCCGGCCGAGATGTCGGGCGGCGAGCAGCAGCGGGTGGCCATCGCGCGCGCCATCGCCAAACGCCCCGAGGTGTTGCTCTGCGACGAGCCCACCGGTGCGCTCGACAGCAACACCGGCGTCCAGGTGCTCGAAGCGCTTGAGCGGATCAACGAAGACCTCGGCACCACCACCATCATCATCACCCACAACGCCGGCATCCAGAAGATGGCACACCGGGTGATCAATTTCGCCGACGGCAATATCGCCAGCGTGACCATCAACGACACGCGGGTCGAACCGCGCGACATCGTGTGGTAGCCATGCGTGCCCTCGACAAAAAACTCCTGCGCGACATCCGCCGCCTCTGGGCGCAGACGCTCGCCATCGCCATGGTGCTCGCCTCCGGCGTGATGGTGACGGTGATGGCTGCCGGCGCCTCGCGCTCGCTCAATGAGACCATCGACACCTATTACGAACGTGCCCGCTTCGCCGATGTCTGGTCGTCCGCCGCCCGCGCGCCGATGACATTGGTGCCCGAGATCGCGGCCATCGAGGGCGTCTCCCGCGTCGAGGCGAGGATCAGCGAATATGCCATCCTCGACGTCGACGGGCTCAACAGCCCGGCGATGGGCCAGATCATCTCGATCCCGGCCTCGGGTGCGCCTGAGATGAACACGCTCATCATCCGCGAAGGCCGGTTGCCGGAGTTTGGCCGCGCCGACGAGGTGGTGGTGGGCGAAGCCTTTGCGCTGGCACATGATTTCCACCCCGGCGACGGGTTCGAGGTCACCCTCAACGGCCAGAAACGCGCCGTCACCATCACCGGGGTCGTGCTCTCTCCGGAGTTCATCTACACCATCAGTGCCGACAGCTTCATGCCCGACGACGAGCGTTTCGGCACCCTGTGGATGGGCGAAGACGTGCTCGGGGCCGCCTTCAACCTCTCGGGCGCATTCAACTCGGTGACCCTCGGCATCACCCGCGGCACCGATATAGAAGAGGTCAAGGACGACCTCGAAACCCTGCTCAAACCCTATGGCGGCACCGGCCCCTACGACCGCGAGCAGCAGACCTCCAATGCTTTCCTCGACGGCGAGTTGGAGCAGCTCGACGTGATGGTCCGGGTGTTGCCGCCGATCTTCCTCGTCATCACCGCTTTTCTCGTCAATATGGTGCTGGGCCGGCTGATCACGCTCGAACGCGAGCAGATCGGGCTGTTGAAGGCGCTGGGCTATTCAACCGCCGAAATCTCCTGGCACTACCTCAAGCTCGCGATGGGGATCGGCTTGGTCGGCGTGGTGCTCGGCTGGATCACCGGCTACTGGGCCTCGATCGGCATGGCCACACTCTACGGCCAGTTCTTCAAGTTCCCCTACCTGGTGTTCGTGCAATACCCGACGGTCTACGCGACCTCGGGGGCGATGGGCATCGGCGCGTCGATGCTGGGTGCGGCGCTCGCGGTGCGCCGGGTGGTCGGGCTCAGCCCCGCCGTGGCGATGTCGCCGCCGGCCCCCACCAACTTCCGCAAAGGCATCTTCGACCGGGTGATCGGCTTTTTCCAGCCGCGCCAGCCGACGATGATGATCCTGCGCGCCATCGGCCGCTGGCCGCTCCGCGCCGCCTTCACCGCGCTCGGCATCTCGATGTCGGCGGCCATGATCATCGCCGGTTTGTTCATGATGGACTCGTTCGACGAGCTCCTCGACGTGGCCTTCGTCCAGGTCAACCGCCAGGATGCGATCGTGACCTTCCCGATCAACCGGCCCGAGACGGTGCTGGAAGACGTCGCCAACCTGCCGGGCGTGATGGCCGTCGAGGGCGCCTTCGCCGCGCCCGCCCGGCTCTTTCACAACTCGCGGACCCGCACCATCGCCATCGAAGGGCGGCGCGAGGGCAACACGCTGGCCCGGGTCTTCGACAGCGCCAGCGGCACCGAGATCGCGCCCGAAGACGGGATCGTGCTCGAAGCCCGGCTCGCGGGCCACCTCGACGCGCGGGTCGGCGACGTGATCGAGGTCGAGTTCCTGCAACGCGAGGACTACCGGCATGAGGTCGTGCTCACCGGCACGGTGCAGACCTTTTTCGGCCTTGGCGCCTACATGGACCAGGACAAGCTCGCAGCGATGCTCGGCCAGGTGCCCCAGGTCACGCTCGCCAACCTGATGATCGACGAGGCGATGGAAGACGAGCTCTATCAGGCGGTGAAGGACGCGCCGGGCCTGTCCGGCATCACGCTGATGAGCCAGGTGCGCAAGAGCTTCGACGAGACCATGGCCGAAAGCGCCTGGATCTCGGTCTCGATCTTCACCGTGGTCGCCTCGCTCATCGCCGTCGGCGTGGTCTACAACTCGGCCCGCATCCTGTTGTCGGAACGCGCCCGCGAGCTCGCGAGCTTGCGCATCCTCGGCTTCACCCGGGGCGAGGTGAGCTACATCCTGCTCGGCGAATTGTTCATTCTCACCGCGGTGGCGATCCCGCTCGGCATGTGGCTCGGCTACCTGATGGCCGCCGGCATGGTTTCGAGATTCGACAGCGATCTCTACTCGATCCCGCTGATCATCACCCAGAAGACATATCTCCGCGCGGCGCTGGTCGTGGCCAGCGCGTCCCTCGCCTCGGCGCTGATCGTGCGCCGCAGGATCGACAGGATGGACCTCGTCGCGGTCATGAAAACAAGGGAATAAGCGCATGGCAATCCGCTTCAGGAACATCGTATTCGGCGCGGTTGCGCTCGCGGGCCTCGGTGCGCTCGGCTACGAAATGGCCAAGCCCGAACAGATCCCGGTGGACATCCATGTGCTGGGCACCGGTCCCCTCGAAGTGACCGTCAACGCCGACGGAATGACCCGGATCAAGGACGTCTTCGACGTCTCCTCCCCGGTCACTGGCCGGGTGCTGCGCGCGCCGGTTGCGATCGGCGACCGGGTGGTGGCGGACGAGACCGTGGTCGCCCGGATCGAGCCGGGCGAGCCCGCTTTTCTCGACGAACGCGCCCGCGCCCAGGCCAATGCGACAGTGGCCCAGGCCGAGGCTGCAAAGGCCCTCGCCGAAGCCAACGTGCGCGCCGCCGAAGCCGACCTCAACAACGCCCAGCGCAGCTTCGACCGGGTGCTCGCTCTGCACGACCGCAACGCCGCCTCCGACGCGCAGCTCGAACAGGCAGAAGTCGGGCTCGATGTGGCCGCCGCCCAGTTCGATTCGACCCTCGCCACCCGCAAGATGCGCATCAGCGAGGTCAGCGCGGCCAAGGCGGTGCTGATCGAGCCCGACGGGCGCGAACACTTGCCCCGGGATACGGCCGATTGCTGCATCTCGCTTACCGCCCCGGTCTCTGGCCAGGTGCTCTCGGTCGAGAACGTGAGCGCGCGGCCGGTCATGGCGGGCGCGCCATTGCTCACCATCGGGCCGCGCAACGACCTCGAAATCACCGTCGATCTGCTCTCCACCGACGCGGTGCGCATCGCGCCCGGCGCGCGCGCCTATGTCGAGCGCTGGGGCGGCGAGGCCGCGCTGGAGGCCGAGGTGCGCGAGATCGAGCCGGCCGCATTCACCAAGATCTCGGCGCTCGGTATCGAGGAGCAAAGGGTCAAGGTGCTGCTCGATTTCACCACGCCCGAGAGCCAACGCCCGGCGCTGGGCCACAACTACCGGGTCTATCTCAGGGTGGTCGAATGGTCGGGCGAGGACGTGTTGCGCGTCCCGATCAGCGCGCTGTTCCGCGACGACGGCGACTGGGCGGTGTTTTCCGTCAACGACGGCGTGGCGGCGCTCGCAACGGTCGAGATCGGCCGGCGCAACACCGAAATGGCCGAGGTGCTGGATGGCCTTTCCGCCGGCGGTACCGTCATCACCCATCCCTCCGACCGGGTCGCCGAAGGCGTGCTGGTGATCGACCGGACGACGCTCGAATAGCCTGGAGCGCGCCGTTTTTTGGGGGCAGGGGGCGCCTGTCGGCCCGCACCCCGTGGCGTGTTAGCCGCCCGGTAACCGTCATTGGTGTATGGGGAGGTGACAATCATTTGCGAAGTCCGGGCCTTGAAGCCCCCGGTGCGCAACATTAGGATTCGCTAGAACCGGGAAAACACCCCGGCCCCAAAATAGTGAAGGCAGGCGACATGCACGACCCTCTCGAGATACTGAACAACACCCTCGTGCCCATGGTGGTCGAACAGACCAGCCGGGGCGAGCGCGCCTACGACATCTTCTCGCGCCTGCTCAAGGAGCGGATCATCTTCGTCAACGGCCCGGTTCATGACGGGATGTCGACGCTGATCTGCGCGCAGCTTTTGTTCCTCGAAGCCGAGAACCCCTCCAAAGAGATCGCGATGTACATCAATAGCCCCGGCGGCGTGGTGACCTCCGGCCTGTCGATCTACGACACGATGCAGTACATCCGGCCCAAGGTATCGACCCTGGTGATCGGCCAGGCCGCCTCGATGGGCTCCATTCTCTCGGTCGGCGGCGAAACCGGCATGCGGTTCTCGCTGCCCAGCTCGCGCATCATGGTCCACCAGCCGTCGGGCGGCTTCCAGGGCCAGGCGACCGACATCATGATCCACGCGGCCGAGACCCAGAAGGTCAAGGACAAGCTGATCGAGATCTACGTCAAACACACCGGCCGCAGCGCCGAGCAGGTCGAAAAAGACATCGAGCGCGACAACTTCATGTCGCCCGAAGAGGCCAAGGAATGGGGCCATATCGACGAGATCCTCGAAACCCGGCCGAAGCCGGACGGCGAGGAGTGATCCGGGCGCCCGGGCTGTGGCATGTGCGCCACGGGGCCCGGGCAAACCGGGTTGTGCCTGAATTCCGCCTGCCCTAGTCTTGGGCCGGTGGGGGCATCGAAGGCCCTTTTGGGCGTGTAACGGAACGGGGTGGCGGATTTCCGCACCCCAGGGAAACTGACAATATGGCCAACACTTCCTCCGGTGGAGACAGCAAAAACACCCTCTATTGCTCGTTCTGCGGCAAGAGCCAGCACGAGGTGCGCAAGCTGATCGCGGGCCCGACGGTGTTCATCTGCGATGAATGCGTCGAGCTCTGCATGGACATCATCCGCGAGGAAACCAAGGGATCCGGCCTCAAATCCACCGACGGCGTGCCTACGCCGCAGGAAATCTGCGACGTGCTCGACGACTACGTGATCGGCCAGGCCCAGGCCAAGCGGGTGCTCTCGGTTGCCGTGCACAACCACTACAAGCGCCTCAACCACGCGGCGTCGTCCGCCGACGACATCGAGTTGTCGAAGTCGAACATCATGCTGATCGGCCCGACGGGCACCGGCAAGACCCTTCTCGCCCAAACGCTCGCGCGCATCCTCGACGTGCCCTTCACGATGGCCGACGCCACCACGCTGACCGAAGCGGGCTATGTCGGGGAGGACGTGGAGAACATCATTCTCAAACTCTTGCAGGCGAGTGAATACAATGTCGAACGCGCCCAGCGCGGCATCGTCTATATCGACGAGGTCGACAAGATCACCCGCAAGTCCGACAACCCCTCGATCACCCGCGACGTAAGCGGCGAAGGGGTGCAGCAGGCGCTCCTGAAGATCATGGAAGGCACGGTGGCCTCGGTCCCGCCGCAGGGCGGGCGCAAGCATCCGCAGCAGGAATTCCTGCAGGTGGACACCACCAACATCCTGTTCATCTGCGGCGGCGCCTTCGCCGGCCTCGACAAGATCATCGCCCAACGCGGCAAGGGCTCGGCCATCGGCTTCGGTGCGGACGTGAAAGACGACGAAAACCGCGGCGTCGGCGAAGTGTTTCAGGAGCTTGAGCCGGAAGACCTGCTGAAATTCGGCCTGATCCCCGAATTCGTCGGCCGCCTGCCGGTGATCGCCACGCTGACCGATCTCGACGAAGAGGCGCTGGTGACCATTCTCACCGAGCCCAAGAACGCGCTGGTCAAGCAATACCAGCGCCTGTTCGATATCGAGAGCGCCCAGCTCACCTTCACCGACGACGCGCTGAAGGCCATCGCCAAGCGCGCCATCGCGCGCAAGACCGGCGCGCGCGGCCTGCGCTCGATCATGGAAAACATCCTGCTCGACACCATGTTCGAACTGCCCTCGCTCGAGAATGTCGACGAGGTGGTGGTGAACGAGGAGGCGGTGGGCGCGGAAGCGAAACCGCTGATCATTTACGCCGAGGGCGTCGAAGAGGGCGCAAGCGCCGGCTGATCGCCAGGTCACAGCTTGGAGCGGCTTGTAAGGGCGCCTTTCGGGGTGCCCTCATTGGTTTTTCGGTCACAGCCGGTGTGCGACAGGGCCCAGGGTTTCGGCGAGATCNGGCAGCCGGATAGCCGGCAAAGGGCTCACCGATCCCGGCAGGGACGATCCGCGGCCGCTTCCGGGGGATCGGGCTGCGAATTGGCCGTCTTGACACAGGCCGCTATGGCCGCAATCCCACCCGCGCGGGTGGGTGGTCAGGAGAAACGCCAAGGCGATGTCAATCCAAGCCCGCGCAGACAGGGTCGCGGNNCTGGTCGGGGAAGGTGACCGTGCGGCGGGGCCCAAGGGGTTTCGAAACCCCTTGCCAAGCGGTTTGGAAACCGCTTCCCTCGCGCCAAGNAGAAAGGTCCCGNCNATGCCCCGCAGGTACATCTCTTCCGGCACCCCCTTCGAGGCCCAGATCGGCTATTCCCGCGCCGTGGTCGAAGATGGATGGATCTTCGTGGCCGGCACCACCGGCTACAACTACGCGACCATGACAATGCCCGAAGACGTGGTCAGTCAATGTCAGAACACATTGAAAACCATAGAGAAAGCACTCAAAGAAGCAGGTGCATCGTTCGATGATGTGACCCGTGTGCGCTATATCCTGCCCGATCCGGCCGATTTCGAGCCCTGCTGGCCGGTCCTGTCCGACGCCTTCGGGGCGGCGCGGCCAGCCGCGACGATGATGGTCGCGGGGTTGATGAACCCGGAAATGAAGATCGAGATCGAGGTCACCGCGCGGGTGCCCGACGCCTGACCGGACCGCGTTCGGATCAGCCGGATGCGGCGCTGGTCAGCTCCGCGCGGAAAGTCTCGAACCGCACGCGCGCCGCGTCGAGTATCGTGCCATCGCCGAGCGCTTCGACGTAGTCGGTCAAGCTGGGCGCGACCGACAGCAGCGACGCCTGGGTGAATTTCGCCCCTTGCGGTGCATAGAGATCGCCAAGTTGCGAGGCGGCAAAGAGCAGCGCGAACAACACGGCGCCGCCGAAATTGAAAAGGTCCCTCATGGGTCGTCCTCGTTTCCGCCCCCGCGGTCACAAGGTAAATTGCCGGCCAATCGGGCGGAAACCGGGCGGGCCCAGGGAATCTTCCCGCCGATTTCGCGCCCGCCCGGCGGGGGCCCGCCAAGGCGCGCAGGGGCCGGTTTGCCACTGGACCTTGGTCTCCGCTTGCGCCATATGGGGAGGGAACCACCCCCGGGGAGACTACCATGCGCTTCATCCTGTCGCTCATCACCTGGTACCATGCCGAGACGCTCGGCACCCGGTTGTTCACCCGGTTTCGTGGGCAGAAAGTGGGCGAGGACGACCAGGGCAACCGCTACTACCGCAACGCGGACGACACCAAGCGCTGGGTGCTCTACGCCGACGAGCCGGTGGCCTCGAAAGTCCCGGCCGAATGGCATGGCTGGCTGCACCGCACCTTCAAGGACACACCACAGGACGATCCGCTGCCCCACAAAGCCTGGGAGAAGCCGCATCTCGACAATCTCTCCGGTACCGACGACGCCTATCTGCCGGCCGGCTCGATGCGCCGGGCGAATCCCGTCGAACGCGCCGACTACGAGGCCTGGCAGCCCTGAGCCGCCGGCCTGAAGTGCTGACGATGCCCACGACCTTGCGTTTTCCCACCCTATGCGCCGCTGCCTGCGCCGCCGGTCTGGCGGGACCATCGGCGGCACAGATCATTGTTGTGCCGCTGGAGCCCGCTCCCGGCTCAGGGGTCGAAGGCGATGGGCTCGAAGGTGATGGGACGGGCCTGATCCCCACCGATCCGGTCACCGGTTTCGAGCCGCTTCCACCCGATCCCGGCGCCGGCTGGAACCCGATCCAACTTGACCCCATAGACCCAGACGCGGTCGAACCCTGGGGCGCTGTGAGCGAAGACGGTCCCCCGGTGCTCGAGCTGCTGCCGCCGGGCTCTGCGGTCGGCCAGGACGTCACCACGGTCGCGGAAGATGCGGTCACCCAAGGCAACGGCGCCGTTCTAAAGGGGCTCGACAAGCTCGCGGGCACGGTCGAAGAGCTGCGGCTGGCGAGCGGCGAGACAGTGGGCCTCGGCTGGCTCGAGATCACGCTCGGCGAATGCCGCTATCCGGTCGACAACCCCTCGGGCGATGCCTACGCGTGGCTGGAGATCGTCGAGGAGGGGCAGGCGGAGCCGGTTTTTCGCGGCTGGATGATCGCCTCGTCGCCGGGGCTGAACGCGCTCGACCACGCCCGTTTCGACGTCTGGGTTCTGAATTGCACATTACCCGAGACGCCGGAGACGGAGGCCACCGAGTAGGCCACCGAGTAGGCCAGCGTTTGCGGGCCAAAACCAGGCCGGCCAAGCCAGACAGTGCCGCGTGCGGCGTCCTGGAAATAGTCAGCAACGCTAGATCCCGATATTCCAGGAAACCGCCGCACC
>JGI24025J20009_10001249_pt1 | contig 19430 bp, 17 predicted proteins | sample Cruoilmetagenom3_FD_20009 | JGI IMG/M metagenome (IMG submission 20009) | reverse complement strand
GGCAAGGTGCGGTTGGCGATGAAGATGGTGAACCAGGAAACCGGCGAAGAAGAAGCGCCGGAACCGCGGAAGAAAAAAGACGAAGACGGCGACGACTGATCGCCTGACCGTTCGGTATGACGAGAAAGCCCCGGGTGATCGCCCGGGGCTTTTTGCGTTTGGCTTTGGCGAAGACCGTATACACAAACTCGCCTGTGGGTGCGAGATCAGTCACAACGCCGTTTGTGTTTAGAGTGAGCTCATCCAGCAAACACAAACTTGAAAATGGATGTAAGAGCATACGCAAAGTCATTTATGGCTAGTAGAACTGAAATTGTCATCACCAACACGACATACGACGCCACGGACGCTGTCTCCTACCATACAGGGGGATTCCCGCCAAAAGAGTTTAACCTCGAAAAGCTGATCGGTCCTCAAACCGATGCTGCAATGGCGCTCGTTCAATACGATACCGAACTCAGACAGTGTCCGCGAAGCGAGCTCCTCCTTGCGCCACTGCGGGCTCGAGATGCCGTTGTATCGTCAAGAATGGAAGGCACGATATCTACTTTGGAGGAAGTCTTGCGCCTTGAAGCGGATGCAGGCGACGAGGGCCTACCTCAGGATGCGCGCGAAGCAGATCTTGAGGTTGCACTATACGCGCGCGCACTCAAGCAGGCAGAGGGGGCGCTCCGCGACGGATACCCGTTGTCCAACTTTGTCATCAAGAACGCGCATCGCACGCTGTTGTACACCGGTCGAGGCGCGCGGAACCGACCAGGTGAATACAAGGTAGAGCAAAACTACATCGGTGAGAGAAAGGCACGGCGCATTGACTACATTCCGGTTTCACCGGACCACCTGGCCACCGGAATGCATGACCTGTTCGACTTCGCAAACATGACACGCGAAGACGATGGCATGCTCCCATTGCTTCGGGTCGCAATAATCCACGCAGAGTTTGAAGCTTTGCACCCGTTCGAAGATGGCAACGGACGCCTTGGCCGAATGCTGATCCCCTTGATGCTCTGGAGACAGGGCCTACTGACGGCGCCGCATTTCTTTGTGAGTGACTACTTTGAACGCAACAAGGACGAGTACATCGAACGCCTGCGCAGTGTTTCTCAGTATGGCAATTGGTCGGAGTGGTGCGCCTTTTTCTGCACGGCTATCCGAGCGCAAGCGGAAGCGAACAGCACAACAGTCGGGCAGATCAAAACGCACTATGAAATGATGCGAGAGCGATTTCGTGACCTCTTGCGATCGCGTTGGTCGACCGACGCACTCGACTACATCTTCGCGAACCCGGTGTTCCGGAACAATCGTTTCAAGAGAAATGCGGGTATCCCGCCGCAAACCGCGAATGCCTTCACCAACAAACTCGTCGAGGAAGGACTTCTGCGTGTGGTCATCCCGCCGGCTGGCCGGTCACCGGGGATGTACGCATTCCCGAGTTTGCTGGATATCGTTGCCGAGCCGTAACCCGGAACCTGATCCGGGCCCGTCCGGCAAACCGAGTGCTGCCCTCAGATGATCTCGTCCTCGCCGAACAGGGGATCGTCTTCGAGCTGCTCGGTCAGCGCCTCGACCCGCGCGCCGCCGTCTACCTTCGAGGGCACCTGGGCGATGTGAATCAGGGCGTCGCCCTCGTTCACGATCGGCATGTTGGTGCGTCCGACGATGATCCCCGCGCTCCGGGCCCGGATCTCCTCCTCGATCTCGCCGAACGGGTCCGACACCACGCCGAGCATGGTGCCTTCCTCAACATGGGCCCCGCTGCTGTGGAAGGCGCGGAACAGCCCGCCGACGGGCGCACGCTCCCAGTGCGACGAGGTGCAGGCGAGGGGGTGCACCTTGGCCTTCGATATCCCGCGGGACGAGACCATTCCCTTGGCGTGCAGCACCCGCAGGATGCCGGCCACGCCGGCGCGCACGCCGGCCTCGTCAAACCGCAGCCCCTCGCCGGCCTCGTAGAGCAGCACATTCACGCCGACAGCCTCGGCCGCCGCCCGCAGAGACCCTTCGCGCACATTGGATGTAAGGATCACCGGCGCGCCGAACGCCTTCGCCATCGCCATCGTCTTGTCGTTGCCTTCGGAAACCCGGACCTGGGGCAGGTTCGTGCGCTGGATCGCCGCCGAATGCAGGTCGATCCCGCATTCCGACCGCGCGACGATCTCGGTCATGAACAGATGCGCCAGCCGCGCCGCCAGCGAGCCGTGGGGCGAGCCGGGGAAAGACCGGTTGAGATCGCGCCGGTCGGGCAGGTAGCGCGAGTGGTTGATGAACCCGAACGAATTCACGATCGGCACCACCAGCAGCGTGCCGGAGATCCTGTCGATGGCCGGTGTACGCAGCAGCCGGCGCACGATCTCGACCCCGATCACCTCGTCGCCGTGCACGGCGGCGGAGATGAAGATCACTGGCCCCGGCCTGCGCCCATGCACCACGTGCATCGACATCGTCACCGGGGTGTGGTCCGACAGGATGCTGACCGGCAGATCGACCGTCGCGCGGGCGCCTGCGTGAATGGTCGTCTCGCCCACCTTGAAGGCGGGGCGCAGTTTACGTGTAGCCATCAGCCCTTGCCCTTGGTCCTGGTCTTGCCCGCCTTGGCGTGTTTCTCGAGGAAATCGATGATTGCACCGGCGATATCCTTGCCGGTGGCCTTCTCGACGCCCTCGAGCCCTGGCGAGGAGTTGACCTCCATCACCACGGCGCCGCGGTTGGCGCGCAGCATGTCGACGCCACAGACGTTGAGCCCCATGCTTTTGGCGGCCCGCAGCGCGGTGGCGTGTTCTTCCGGCGTCAGCCGCACCACTTCCGCCGAGCCGCCCCGGTGCAGGTTGGAGCGGAATTCGCCCGGCGCGCCGGTGCGTTTCATCGCCGCCACCACCTTGCCGCCGACCACCAGCGCGCGGATGTCGGTACCGCCGGCCTCCTTGATGAACTCCTGCACCAGGATGTTCACGTTGGCGCCGCGGAAGGCTTCGATCACCGACTTCGCCGAGCGGTCGGTATCGGTCAGCATGACGCCGATCCCTTGCGTGCCCTCAAGGAGTTTCACCACCAGTGGCGCGCCACCGGCAAGCTTCAACACCTCATCGGTCTGCTTCGGGTCATAGGCGAAAGTGGTGACCGGCAAGCTGACCCCGTCACGCGCCAAGAGCTGTATCGAGCGCAGCTTGTCGCGCGACCGACCGATCCCAACGCTCTCGTTGAGCGGGTAGACACCTTGCATCTCGAACTGGCGCAGAACGGCCAGGCCGTAGAAGGTCACCGAAGCGCCGATCCGGGGAATGACCGCGTCGTAGCGCGGCAGCTTCTCGCCGTTGCAGTAGATCTCCGGCCGGCGCGAGGCGATGTTCATGTAACAGCGCAGGGTCTTGATCATGTCGAGCTCGTGCCCGCGCGCTTCGGCGACCTCTTTCAGGCGCTTATGCGAATAGAGGTTGTGGTTCTGCGCGAGCAAGGCGAGCTTCATCGGTGTGTTCCTTTCTGGCTGGCTTGACGCCGCAGGAGATGCGATCTTCCCGGATTGACCAGCACGCTGTGTCGCCGGAGCGCGGTGCGGCCGAGGATCAACGGCAGGGTCATGTTGGTGCGGTCGGCAAGCGTCACCTCGATCCGCCAGTGACGCCGGTTGAGCACCAGCTTGGTTTCGATCACCAGCCGCTCGGCAGGTTCGCCGCTGGTGTTCTTGACATGCCGCAGGTCGACCAGCGGCGCCGTGCAGTCGGCGGCATGGAGCTTGTCGCCGTGGGGCATGTGAAACCGGACCCAGGGCGCGCCGTCGCGCTCGAAGGTTTCGACCTCCTCGGCATGCAGCGCCGAGGTGCGCGCGCCGGTGTCGATCTTGGCTTCGATGCTCGGCTGGCCCAGCTCGGGCAGGCCGACGCATTCCCGCCAGCCGATGACGAGCGGGGCCCGGGGGGCGTGGGGGCGTGGGTTTTGCATCGGCGCGGTGTCCGCCTTTCCGTCCCGGTTCGCGGTTGCGGTGCACCAAGTCTTCTTTGGAACTGGCGCCAAGTCCATCTATTTCCCGGGCGCGCGCGGTTTCATTTTCACCCGACCCGCGTCGGTGAGCTGCCAGACCTTGCGCCCCTCGATCACCACCACGCCGATCGGCCGGCCGTAGCCCGCGCCGGTGTCGATATTGAGCCGGTTGCCGTAGTGGGTGACCGCCTTGACCGGCGTGTGCCCGTGGACCACGAGTTTGCCGTGGTCGCGCGGGTCGTCGTGAAACTCGTGGCGGATCCACAACAGATCGGTCTCGGTCTGTTCGGCCAGCGGCACGCCGGGGCGGATGCCGGCATGGGCGAAGATCTGCGCGTCGGTCTCGAACGAGACCGGGAGCCCCGCGAGATACGCCCGGTGGGCTTCGGGCACGGCGTCCAACGCCCGGGCATGGAGATGGAACAGGCGTTCCTTCTTGGCGATATCGACCCCGTAGGAGCGCAGCGTCGCGACACCGCCAACGCCTTCGTGAAACCAGGTCCAGCCGACCATCATGTAGGGGTCCAGCCGGGGCTCATCGCCGAGGAAATACTCCATCAGCCGGTCGTGGTTGCCCTTGAGGGCGATCCAGGGCTCATTGCGCGCCTTGCCGTCGAGCATGAACGCGATGACGCCTTTGGTATCGGGCCCCCGGTCGCAGAGATCGCCGACATGGACGACACGCGCCGTGGCGTCGCCGACCCGCTCGCGGTCCTCGGCGATCAGCCGGTGGGCGCGCTCGAGCTCGGCGAGGTGGCCGTGGATGTCGCCAATCGCGTAGATGCGCATGTCCGCGCCTTTCCGAAGGGTGTTGAGATTGAAATCTGGCGCAGATTTGGCCTGTCCGTCAGACCGGGTCAACCGGAACACGGCCATTGTCGGTCAGAAGCCACGCGCGCCGCCCCTCGATCGCCACGGCCGAGAGCGCGCGGCCGTAGCCCGCGCCGGTGTCGATCGCCAGACGGTTGCCATAATGCGTGACCGCGTCGACCGGCGTGTGGCCGTGAACGATCAGCGGGCCATGGTCGGCGGTGGACATCAGAAACGGATCGCGGATCCAGAGAAGGTCTTCCTCGCGCTGGGCATCGAGCGGCACGCCGGGGCGGATGCCGGCGTGACAGAAGTAGAGATCGCCCTGGCGGAACGAGGTCGGCAACGCGCGCAGAAGATCGCGGTGGCGTTCGGGGATGCAGGCGCGCGCCGCCTCACGCAGGGCATCGCGCTGAACGACACCGAGCCCCGCCACGCCATAGGACGCGAGCGTCGCAGGCCCACCGTTCTGGGGAATGAGCCAGGCAGAGCCCGGCCCGCCATCCAGGAAATCCGACATCATCGCTTCGTGGTTGCCCTTGAGCACGACCCAGGGCTCGCCGCGGTCGCGGCCTGCGAGCAGGAAATCGAGCACGCCTTTGGTGTCGGGGCCCCGGTCGCAGAGATCGCCTACATGCACCGCCGGCGCCACCGCGTCGCGCATGCGCACCCTGTCCGCGCGGATCAGCCGATGGACCGCTTCCAGCTTGTCGAGCTCGCCGTGAACATCGCCGATGGCATAGCACCGCATGGGCGGTTCCCTTCGGTCGAAGCTTAACAAAAAAGCCCCGGCGTCTCCACCGGGGCTTTCGCTGGTTCGGGCCTGGTCACACCTCGAATTCGAGGGGCGCCACCATCTGGAACAGCTCGGTCTTGCGCAGCTCTTCGAGCACCAGATCGGGCACCGGCGCGTCGACGTAGAGCAGGGCGATGGCGTCGCCGCCGGAGGCGGTCCGCCCGAGGGTGAAGTTGGCGATGTTGACGCCATGCGCCCCCATCGTCGCCCCGAGCGCGCCGATGATGCCCGGCACGTCCTTGTTGGTCGTGTAGAGCATGTGCTGGCCGATCTCGGCGTCGATGGTGATGCCCTTGATCTGGATGAACCGGGGCTTGCCATCGGCAAAGACCGTGCCGGCGATCGAGCGCTCACGGGTCGGGGTCTTGATCCGGAGCTTGATGAAGGCGTCGAAGGTGCCGGATTTCCCTTGCGTGGTGATCGAGGATTTGATGCCGCGGTCAGCGGCGATCACCGGGGCGGAGACCATGTTCACCTCGCTGACCACCGGTTTCAGCATGCCGGCGATCACCGCGCAGTCGAGCGCCTTGACGTTCATCTCGGCCGCAGCCCCATCGAGCAGGATGTTGACCTCCTCGACCGGCTCGTCGGTGAGCTGGCCGATGAAGGCGCCGAGATGGGTAGCCAGCTTGATCCAGGGGCCCATCACCTTGGCTTCCTCGGCGGTTACCGAGGGCATGTTGAGCGCGTTCTGGACCGCGCCGGTCATCAGGTAGTCGGAGATCTGCTCGGCGACCTGAAGGGCGACGTTCTCCTGGGCCTCGGTGGTCGAGGCGCCGAGGTGCGGGGTGCAGACGACATTGTCGAGCCCGAACAGCGGGCTTTCCTTCGCCGGTTCCACGGCGAAGACATCGAAGCCCGCACCGGCAACGTGGCCCGACTTGACCGCTTCGGCCAATGCCGCTTCGTCGACCAGCCCGCCGCGGGCGCAGTTGATGATCCGCACGCCCGTCTTGGTCTTGGCGATGTTCTCGGCCGAGAGGATGCCCCGGGTCTTGTCGGTGAGCGGCACATGCAGGGTGATGAAATCGGCGCGCTTCAGAAGTGTGTCGAGCTCGACCTTTTCGACCCCCATCTTGTCGGCACGTTCTTCCGACAGGAACGGGTCATAGGCCACGACCTTCATCTTGAGGCCACGGGCGCGGTCGCAGACGATGCCGCCGATGTTGCCGGCACCGATCACGCCGAGGGTTTTGTTGGTGACCTCGACGCCCATGAACTTCGACTTTTCCCATTTGCCGGCGTGGGTCGAGGCGTCGGCGGTGGGGATCTGCCGGGCGACGGCCATCATCATCGAGATCGCGTGTTCGGCGGTGGTGATCGAGTTGCCGAACGGCGTGTTCATCACGATCACGCCTTTCTTGGATGCGGCGGGGATATCGACGTTGTCGACACCGATACCGGCGCGCGCGACAACCTTGAGGTTGGTCGCGGCTTCCAGCACGTCGGCTGTCACCTTGGTGGACGAGCGGATCGCGAGGCCGTCGTATTTGCCGATGACCTCGAGGAGTTTTGCTTTGTCCTTGCCCAGGTCGGGCAGGAAATCGACCTCGACACCACGGTCGCGGAAGATCTGCACGGCGGTCTCGGAGAGCTTGTCGGAGACGAGAACTTTGGGGGCCATGTCGGGCTCCTTCATACATATGTGGCGGGGTGCCGGGCTGAAGCCCGGCCTACGGTGTTGGGATAGGCCGGGCTTCAGCCCGGCAAGCGTTCACTGCGCGGCGATCTCGGCCTCAAAAGCCCAGTCGAGCCAGGGAAGCATCGCGTCGATGTCCGAGGTCTCGATGGTGCCGCCGCACCAGATCCTGAGACCCGCGGGGGCATCGCGGTAGGCGCCGATGTCATGGGCCACGCCTTCGGCGTCGAGCCGCCTGGCCACCGCCTTGGCGAAAGCCGCGCCGTCCTTGATCCGGTCGTCGGTGAACTTGAGGCAGACCGAGGTGGTCGACAGCGTCGCCGGGTCATGGGCGAGGAAGTCGATCCAGGGCCGCATCTCGACGAAGTCGGCGATGGCCTTGGTGTTGGCATCGGCCCGCGCGATCAGGCCTTCGAGCCCGCCGACCGAGCGCGCCCAGGCCAGCGCCTGGAGGTAGTCCTCGACCGCCAGCATCGACGGCGTGTTGATCGTCTCGCCGCGGAAGATGCCTTCGATCAGCTTGCCGCCCTTGGTCAGCCGGAAGATTTTCGGCAGCGGCCAGGCGGGGGTGTAGCTTTCGAGCCGGTCTACGGCCCGGGGGCTGAGGATGATCATCCCGTGCGCCGCCTCGCCGCCAAGCACCTTCTGCCAGGAGTAGGTGGTGACATCGAGCTTGTCCCAGGGCAGCTCCATCGCGAAAGCGGCCGAGGTGGCGTCGCAGATCGTCAGCCCGTCGCGGGTCGCCGGGATCCAGTCGCCGTTTGGCACGCGCACGCCGGAGGTGGTGCCGTTCCAGGTGAAGACCACGTCGGTTGTGAAGTCGACCGCGGCGAGGTCGGGCAGGTGCCCGTAGGCGGCGGTCATCACGGTCGCGTCGAGCTTGAGCTGCTTGGCGACGTCGGTCACCCAGCCGGCACCGAAGCTTTCCCAGGCCAGCATGGTCACGCCGCGCGCACCCAGGAGCGACCACATCGCCATTTCCACGGCACCCGTGTCGGAGGCGGGCACGATGCCGATCCGGTAGTCGTCGGGCACGCCGAGCAGGTCGCGCGTCTGGTCGATCGCGGCTTGCAGCTTCGCCTTGCCGATGGCGGCGCGGTGCGAGCGGCCGAGGGCAGCGTGTTCAAGGCTGTTAAGGGAGAAATCGGGGCGTTTGGCACAGGGGCCAGAGGAAAAGCGCGGGTTTGCCGGCCGCGCGGCCGGTTGATCGGTGACCATTGCTGGTATCCTTCCAGATATGCGCCCCTCGTTGGGGAGGGGTGTCCCGCCGCCGCTCATACGGCCAGAAGCGCGACCGCACAACCGGGAAAAGGACCGGTTGCGTCGGTTGAGGGCCGGAAAACGGCACGCTCCGGAGCGGATCGGAAACATCAGGCCCGATCCCGGACCGCGCCGGGCTTCAGTGGTCGGGCCTTCAGAGGTCGACCTCGGCGAGCAGCGCGCTCATCAGCCGCGCCGAAACGGCGAGCGCCTCGGCCTCGCCCGCATCGAGATCGGGCATCAGGTCCGAGATCACGCCGGTGCGCCCGATCACCCGCGGGATCGAAACCGGCGCATCGGCCACGCCCATCACCTGTGGGGTCAGAACCGAGACCGAGTGCACAGAGCGTTCGTCATTGCCGATGGCGCTGACCAGCCGGGCCAGCCCGGCGCCGATCCCGAAAAAGGTCGCGCCCTTTGCTTTGATGATCCGCTCGGCCGCACCGCGCACGCCCCGGTCGACCTCGGCGCGCACCGCATCGGTGATCGGCGCATGCATGTTGGCCGCAGCCTCGGCCAGCGGCAGGGCGCCGACCCGCGCCGACGACCAGGCGAGCACCTCGCTGTCGCCGTGCTCGCCCAGCACATAGGCATGGATCGAGCGCGGGTCGACGCCAAGGTGTTGGCCGATCAGGTGGCGAAAGCGCGCGGTGTCGAGGATCGTTCCCGACCCGATCACCCGGGATGCGGGCAGGCCCGACAGCCGGGTGGTGATGCCGGTCATCACGTCGACCGGGTTCGACGCGATCAGCAGCAGCGCGTCCGGCGCCGCGCTCAGCGTGGCATCGACGACGGCGCGAAACACTTCTGCGTTGCGCGCCAGCAGGTCGAGGCGGGATTCGCCGGGTTTCTGGCTGACCCCGGCGGCGATGATGACGATCGCGGCGCCGTCGAGCGCGGCGTAATCGCCCGCGCGCACATTGCCCCGTGCCGCGAAGGGCAGCGCGTGGGCGATGTCTTCTGCCTGGGCGTGGGCCAGCCCGGCATTGATGTCGACCAGCACGATCTCGCGGGCACTGCCGAGAAGGGTGATGGCGTAGGCGGCGGAGGCGCCGACCATCCCGGCGCCGACAATCCCGATTTTCATGTTTATCCCCGTTCTGGCCCGGTTCTGGTCCCGGTTCTGGTCCCGGTTTCGGGTGTGAGCTTGATGTGGCATCTCCCGGTGCGCCGGTCTATGCCGAAGGAAATCACAATCGGGGGATATATGCCTATCGTTACGCTGATTGCCGCTCCGGGCGGGTTGCAGGCCGCGCTCGTGGAGGCATTGCGCAATGCCTGGGGCGGGGGCGATGCCACCTGGCTTTCGCCCGCGGAGGCGGCGGAGTTTTCCGTGCCGGAGGTGCCGGGGAACCGCTGGCAGGTCTGGCAGGATCTGCAGGCGCAGGGCGTCGATCTCGCAGTGCAGGCGGCCGTTGTGCAGGCCAACGGGGGGCGCCGCAAGCGGATGCTGATCGCCGACATGGATTCGACGATGATCCGGCAGGAATGCATCGACGAATTGGCGGACGAGGCGGGTGTGGGCGCGCGGGTGGCGGCGATCACCGCGCGGGCGATGAACGGCGAGCTGGATTTCGAGGGCGCCCTGCGCGAGCGGGTCGGGCTTTTGAAGGATCTGACCGCCCAGACCATCGACAGGGTGCTGGAGACAAGGATCACCTACATGCCCGGCGGGCGCGCCCTCGTCGCGACGATGAAAGCGCACGGGGCGACGGCGGTGCTGGTCTCGGGCGGTTTCACCGCCTTTGCGTCGCGGGTCGCCGAAACGCTCGGCTTCGACGAGGCGCGCGCGAACGTGCTGCAAGTGTCGGACGGCAGGCTCACCGGCACGGTCGCCGAGCCGATCCTCGGGCGTGCGGCCAAGGTGGCGGCGCTCGAAGAGGTCTCGGCGCGGCTCGGGATCGGTCATGATGCGGTGCTTGCGGTCGGCGACGGCGCCAATGATCTCGACATGCTGGGGATGGCGGGCATGGGCGTCGCGCTTCATGCCAAACCCGTCGTGGCTGCGGAATGCGATTTCCGGGTGAACCACGGCGATCTCACCGCGCTGCTCTATCTGCAGGGTTATTCCAGGGAGGAGTTTGCCGGATAGGCGTGCGGCATCGCGGCGCGTTAACCTTGAGCGGCGTTAACCTTAATGCGGGGTTGCGTAACCTGTTTCGGCGGCATGACAGGTGGACGGCGTCTGGGTGCGGTGGCGCCGTCAGGTGTCGATCCGTCGACGCGTTGACCCTTCCAAGCGCCAACCCCCGTCAATCATCATCCTTGTGCCGCGTTAACCTTGAGAGGCGTTAACCTTAACGCGGAGGTACATGCTGCGTTTCGACGACATGACCAGTGGATGGCGTCTGGGTGCGGTAACCGTGCCAGGTGTCGATGCGACCACGCGTTGATCTCTGCAAGCGGCAACCCCCGCCAATCATCACCCTTGTGATGTGTTAACCTTGAGCGGCGTTAACCTTAATGCGGGGTTGCGTAACCTGTTTCGGCGGCATGACAGGTGGACGGCGTCTGGGTGCGGTAACCGTGCCAGATGTCGATGCGACCACGCGTTAACCTCTGCAAGCGGCAACCCCGGCCAATCATCACCCTTGTGATGCGTTAACCTTGAGCGGCGTTAACCTTAATGCCGGGTTGCGTAACCTGTTTCGGCGGCATGACAGGTGGATGGCGTCCAGGTGCGGCGACCCCGCCAGGTGTCGATCCGACCACGCGTTGGCCTTGCCAGGCGTCAACCTTGACGCCTGATGAATCGCCGAGATTTCGAAGGTGGTCGATCAGGATGTCATGGCCCAGGGTGGCCTTGCTGGGGGCGGGCCAATCGGGGATTGCAGGTCGGTGGGGAGATCGGTCGAGAGCTTGGTGTCGGCTTCGCGATGGCTGGCAGAATCGTGACACATTGTGCTAGGTCTAGCGTCATGCCTGAAGACGCCCCCCATATGAGCGCCGCGCGCCCGGAAAGCCGGCCCGAACAACGTCCGGTGATCCGCCAGCTCGACGATGCCGCGATCAACCGGATCGCCGCCGGCGAGGTGGTGGAACGGCCCGCTTCCGCCGTGAAGGAACTGGTGGAAAACGCCGTCGACGCGGGTGCGGGGCGGATCGAGGTGGCCTATTCCGACGGTGGCAAGACGTTGATTCGGGTGACCGACGACGGGGACGGGATCGCGCCCGGCGAGCTTGAGCTGGCGCTGTCGCGCCATGCCACCTCGAAGATCGACGGACATGATCTGCTCGACATCCACACCTTCGGATTCCGCGGCGAGGCGTTGCCGTCGCTCGGCGCGGTCGGGCGGCTGTCGATCACCAGCCGGGTCGCGGGCGAGGAGGCGGCGACGATCCGGGTGGCGGGCGGCGCGCAGGGTCCGGTGAAGCCCGCCGCACTCTCCGCCGGTACCGTCGTCGAGCTGCGCGATCTGTTCTATGCCACGCCCGCACGGCTCAAGTTTCTGCGCAGCGACCGGGCCGAGGCGCAGGCGATCGGCGACGTGGTCAAGCGCCTGGCGATGGCCGCGCCGCATGTGGCCTTCACCTTGCGCGATGTATCGGGCGGCGGCGAGGGGCGGGTGCTGGCACAATACCCGCGCGAGACCGGCGATCTGTTCGACGCGCTGCACGGGCGCCTCGCACGCATTCTCGGGCGTGACTTTGCCGAAAACGCGCTGCGTATCGACGCGACCCGCGAGGGGCTGCACCTCACCGGTTATGCGGCGCTGCCGACCTATTCGCGCGGCGCGGCGGTGGCGCAGTTCGTCTTCGTCAATGGCCGCCCGGTGCGCGACAAGCTCTTGACCGGCGCGCTGCGCGCGGCCTATTTCGACTTTCTCTCGCGCGACCGGCACCCGGTGGCGGCGCTGTTTCTCGCCTGCGATCCGCACCTTGTCGACGTCAACGTGCACCCGGCGAAATCCGAAGTCCGGTTCCGTGAACCCGGCGTGGCGCGCGGGCTGATCGTCTCGGGGCTGCGTCATGCGCTCGCCGAGGCCGGGCACCGCGCCTCGACCACGGTGGCGGGGGCGACGTTGGGGGCGTTCCGGCCGGAGGGGCAGGGCGCCCGGCATTATCAGATGGACCGGCCGTCGCCGGGGCTCGCGCGGATGGCCTACGAGATGCAGGCGCCTGAAACCGCGCCCGGGTTCGCCGAGGCCACCCAGCCATCGGCGCGCTGGGAAACCCCGGAGCCCGGAAGCGCGGCCCCGGTCGAGCACCTGCCCCTCGGGGCCGCGCGCGCGCATCTGCACGAGAACTACATCCTCGCCCAGACCGTGGACGGCATGGTGATCGTCGACGCCCACGCGGCGCATGAGCGGCTCAACTACGAGAAGCTGAAAGCCCAGATGGAGGCAAACGGGGTCGCGGCCCAGGCGCTTTTGATCCCCGAGATCGTCGAGCTGTCGGAAGCGGACGCGCAGATGCTTGTGGACATGTCACAAGACCTCGCCCGCCTCGGGCTGGGGATCGAGCCGTTCGGCGGCGGCGCCATCGCGGTGCGCGAGACCCCGGCGATCCTCGGGACAGTCAACGCGGAAACCCTCATCCGCGACATCCTCGACGAATTGGCCGATCTCGGGGCGTCGGGCACCCTGCAGGCTCGGATCGAGGCGGTTCTGTCGACGGCGGCCTGTCACGGCTCGGTGCGCAGCGGCCGGCGGCTCAACGCGGCCGAGATGAACGCGCTTCTGCGCGAAATGGAGGCGACGCCGCATTCGGGCCAGTGCAACCACGGCCGCCCCACTTACGTGGAGTTGAAACTCGCCGACATCGAGAGGTTGTTCGGCCGGTCATGATCTTCGACACGCCGCTGACGTTGGAAGACCCGGCTGTGCTTGCCGCCCTTGGGGCGGCGGCGATCGTCGCGTTGATCGTGCTCTTGCTGATTGTCGCCGTCCTGCGGGCTGGCCGGTCGGTGCGCAACGCCGAGGCGCTCAGCCGTCAGTTGGGCGGACTCGGCCAGGCGGTGCAGGTGCTGGGCCAGGGGCAAGACCAGCTGACCGGGGGCCTGCGCAATGTGTCCGACGCCCAGGCCAATGCCCAGACCCAGACCGTGCAGGTGATGGAGGCGCGGCTCGCCGAGGTGCAGCGGCAGATGCAGGAGCGGCTGCACGAGAACGCGCTGCGCTCGAACCGCGCGCTCGCCGAGATGCAGGANCGGATGAACGAGACGCTGAAGGGCTCGGCGGTCAAGACCACCCAGTCGCTCACCCAGCTCCAGGAACGGCTCGCGACCATCGACAAGGCGCAGGAGAACATCACCCGGCTGTCGGGCGATGTGCTGAGCTTGCAGGATATTCTGTCCAACAAGCAAACCCGCGGCGCCTTCGGGGAGATCCAGCTCACCGACATCGTCTCCAAGGCGCTGCCGAAGGACAGCTATGCGTTGCAGGCGACATTGTCGAACGGCAAGCGGGCCGATTGCCTGATCCAGCTGCCTCAACCCCCGGGGCCGATCGTGATCGACGCGAAGTTTCCGCTCGAAGCTTACGAAAGTTTGCGCAATGCCGATACGCAGTGGGAACTGAACGAGGCCGCCAAGGCGCTGCGCATCGCGGTGCGGACGCATATCAAGGCGATCTCGGAGAAATACATCATCGACGGCGAAACGGCGGACGGCGCGCTGATGTTCCTGCCCTCCGAGGCGGTCTATGCCGAGCTGCACGCGAATTTCCCCGAAGTGGTGCGCGACGGCTTCGAGGCGCGGGTCTGGATCGTGTCGCCGACCACCTGCATGGCCACGCTCAACACGATGCGGGCGATCCTGAAGGATGCACGGATGCGCGAGCAGGCGGGGGCGATCCGCACGACGCTCAAGCAGCTTCACCGCGATGTCGAGCTGGTGGTCGACCGGGTGCAGAAGCTCGACACCCATTTCACCCAGGCCCGCGCCGATCTCGACGGGATCGGCGTCGCGGCGGAGCGCGCGGGCAAACGCGCGGTCCGGCTCGACACCTTCGATTTCGAGGACCTGGCGCCGGAGAACGACGCCGACCCGTGCGCGGTGCCGCTTCCCAAGGCCTGAAGCCCTTGCCGCACCCTCCGGTGAACCCCTACATAGAAAGGGGAGAGAGGAAAGGACGGGCCATGGCCACGATCAATATCAGCCCCTCGAAAGTTGCGCGAATCATCATTCGGGCCCGCGAGCTGCACGCGAAGACCGGGCGTTGGGACACGCCGGCGGACGACGCCGAGGCGGACAGTATCCTGGAAGCGCGGCCCTCGGATGCGACCGAGGACGAGCTCAGGAGCTACATCGCCGATCTCAACAGCGACGAGCAGGCGGCGCTGGTCGCGATCATGTGGATCGGGCGCGAGACCTTCACCGCCGACGATCTTGGCGAGGCGATCGAGACGGCGCGCAACGAGCGGACCTCGCCGACCGAGGATTACCTGCTCGGGATCCCGTTGCTGTCGGACTACCTCACCTCGGGGCTCGAGGCGCTCGGCTACGATCCCGAGGCGCAAATTGACGTGCATCTGAGGTAGGGCGCGGGAACGGTTTTCGAAAACCGTTCGCAACGCGATTTCGTAATCGCGTTTCAACGCCCTTCGAAGGGCGTTTGGCGCCTAGCTTGCGGAGGTCAGTTCCAGGTGGCCCGGCTGGCGCGCGAAGATCCGCCGCACCATCGGTTCGAAGAACGCGAGCGGTTTCGACGGGTAGTCGGGGTCGAACGCGGCCTGGTCGTACTTGTGGCAGAAGTCGACACAGGCTTGGTAAAAGGGGCTGTCTTTGAACTGTTCGCGCGCGTTGCGCTCGCCGCCGAGGTGGTGGGCGTAGTAGTACGCCTGGAACACGCCGTGGTGGTGGATGATCCACCAGGTCCGCTCGGAGACGTAGGGTTTGAGGATTGCGGCGGCGAGCTGGGAATGGTTGTAGGGCGAGAGCGTGTCGCCGAGGTCATGCAGGAGCGCGGCGACCACAATCTCCTCCTCGGCGCCGTCCTCGTGCGCGCGAGTGGCCGATTGCAGCGAGTGTTCGTAACGGGTCACCGGGTAGGCAGGTGCGGGCACGTCGAGTGCCCGGAGCGCGTCGAGCAGACGGTCGACCAGCCCCGCGTTGTATTGCGCCTCATAGACTTCGAGGGCGCGGAAATCCTCTTTGGTCGCTGTCTCGAAACTGGTCCAGATCGGTTTCGCGGGCGTGTCGGTCATATCGTCCTCCGTTCGATCAGAACCTTTTCAGATTGAAGCAATCTGAAAAGGAGTTTGATCTCGATCCTGGATCTTGAGCAAAATCCCGGGATCAGGCTTTTTCAGTCTGATCCGGTTTTCTCCAGGCGAGGTGGTCCACGCATTGCATGTGCTGGGCCTGCGTGTCGATGACGTCGAGCCAGCGTGTCACCAGCTTGGGGTCGGCGGGCGCGGCGCAGACGCCGGGGGTAATCTCACGCGCCAGCACCGCCTCGACGGCGAGCGCGACGGTGACCGACACCAGCCGCGCCATAGCGGTGCCGCGGGCGTCGCCATAGGCGTCGAGCGTCCAGGTCTTGTCGTAGACGGCCACGCCGTCGTGCTCCGAGGTGAAGCGCACGAAGAGCACCACCCGGTCCGGCTCATCGTCGTCATAAGCATTTTCTTCCCAGAGCCGGTCGGACATTTCCTTCAGCCGGGCCTCGCCCTCCTCCCCTTCAAGCGTCTCTATTTCAGCGAAAATGCCCTTCCAGGCTTCGGCCCAGCCGCCCAGCCGGATCGTCCCGCGCACGAATTCCCTGACCGGCCAGGCTTCGTCGAACCCGTAAGCCTCGATGAACGGCAGGGAATCGCGGTTTGGGTAAACCTCGAAGGTCTCGGGCACGGGCAAGGGGGCGGTGTAGCTGGTGATCGCGTGCCAGGGGCGTGTCACATCGAGCACCGAAAAAGCCCGGATCGAGCGTGAGGGGCTTTTCAGCGCCCGCAGCACGCCGAGCGGGGACCAGGAGAATTTGTAGCGAAACGCGTTCGTCTCTTTCGGGATCCCACCGCAATAGGAGGTGAAGCTCACGGTGTTCTTCGGGTCGAACCCCGGGTGCGCCCGGTAGTCGGCCACCAGTGCGTGGGCGAAGATGTGGTCGATGCCGGGGTCGAGCCCGACCTCGTTCACCAGCGCGACGCCCGCCATTTCGGCGCGGCCGTTCAGGGCTTTCATCTCGGGCGAGATGTAGGAGGAGGAGACGAAATGGGCGCCCGCCGCGATGCAGATTTCCGCCAGCGGTACGTGCCAGTCGCCCGGCAGCATGGACACCACCACGTCGTCGGGCCTGAGCGCCTGCGCGAGCGCGTCCGGATCGAAGGCCTGGATGTCGGTGGTGAGATGGCCCACCGCGCCGCGGGCCTTCTCGACCGTGCGGTTCCAGACCACCACGTCATGTCCCGCCTCAATGAGCCGCCGCAGCCCGGGGATGGCGGACAGGCCGGTGCCGCACCAGTGAATGGTCATGGGTCAGATCCCTTTCATGTGCTCGGTGAATGTCGCCCGGGCCCGGCCCCAGATACCGGCTTCCAGCCTGTCGAGCGTGAGCAGGGCGGGCAGGAGCTGGCCCGCGTAGTCCTCGGAGCTTTCCACCGGCAGGAGCGACGGCAGGTTGTCGATCGCCATGACGTCGAGCGGCGGGTCCCTGTGCACACGGACCACGGGTGCCTGCCAATCTGTTGCGGCCGAATAGACCGGGACCGGGTTGTAGTCGCTGTCGGGATCGCAGGCGATATCGCCGATTACCGTGAGTTGGCGCGGGTTAGAGACTGAGTCGGGGCGCACAAAGACCGGCGTGCCGGGCCGTGCGAAGATGCAGTTGAGGAAGATGTCATGCGCCAGGATCTGAGGGAACGGGCCGCCATGGGCGGTTTCCTCGATGTCCCAGCGGGTGACGGGCAGGCCCATTGCGTCACAGAAATCGCCCGCGCCTGTGCCCACCCGGCCGAGCGCGCCGATGACGAGTGCGGTGGGACGGTCGTCGCCGAGACCCTTGGCAATGTCGGCTTTCATCGCTTCGGCGCTCGGGTAGGTCGCGACCGGCCCTAGTATGTGACCCTGTTTCTGCGCAATCCAGCTCATCAGTGACAGTGCAGCGCCGGCGAACCCGGCCCAGTAGCCGAAGGCGGCGACCCGGCGTTCGGTCTCGTCCACGAGGTATTCGAGGTCATAAAGCACGCCGCCCCCGGCTTTGAACCGGGCGAGCAGCCTGCGGCCGGCATGCTGCCCTTTGAAGGCGTGGCCGAACATGATGTGGCTGTGGGGAAGCGGCGTGTCGTCGTCGGGGAGCTCCTTGAGGCCGAAAATGATCGCGTCTCTCGGCGCCTGCGGCCAGGAAAACGCGGGCACGATCTCGCAGCCCGCGGCGGCGTATCCGTCGATGGGGATCGCGCGCACCGGGCTTTGCTCGACGCTGACCCGGAACCCCTTGGCGAGGAGCGCGGCGGCACCCTGCGGCGTGAGCCCCACACGTTCTTCGTTCGGCCGCCCTTCGGCGCGGACCCAGATATGCGTCATCTTACCTCCTCAGAGATAGGTTTGCGCGTGCTGCCGGTCGGGGTCGGCCAGGTGCGGCACGGCGTTGAACTGCGTCAGTGTCAGCCCGCTGCCGACGGGATGCAACTGGTGGACGGAGGTATTCATGATCGGGAGCGCGAGCCGCGCGAAAGCGCCGAGTTCGAGCCCCATCGCCACCCGGATCGCCATGGCGATGAGCCCGCCGGAGGTGACCACCAGGGCGCGGCCATCGCCCTCGGCGATCTCGGTCAGCACCTCGTCGATCCGGCCCTGGAACTCGTGAAAGCTCTCCGAGGCGCCCTCGATCTTGCCGTCCTGCCAGGAGGTGAAGACCAGCGGCAGGTGCTCGATGAACTCTTCGCGGCAGGTGGGCAGCGGAATACCGAGCTGGGCGTGCATCCGGTTGGACAGATCGAAATACGCGACTTCGTTCAGGCGGGGGTCGGCGACGGGGTCGGCCCAGCGGGAGGTATCCATCGCCGCCGCCGTCTCGCGGTGGCGGTTCAGCGTTCCGGTATAGACCCGGTCGAAGCGCTCGCCGATCCGTTCCCAGTAGTCGCCCAACCACGCCGCCTGACGCGCGCCCAGACCCGACAGCGCGTCGTATCCGGCCTCGTCCTGGGCGCCGGAATTGGCCTGTCCGTGACGGACCAGCGTGATCTGTGACATCGCGAGCACCTCTCCTGTACGACCCCCGTGCTACCCTGCCTGCCGCCGCTGCGAAAGGGGGGGCGCACCCGGCCGGGCCGATGGGGCGGCGGAACCGGCAGACAACGAATCGCAGCCGCGCACTTCGGCGGCGATCGTGTTACGCTGTCGGCAAGGCGGGAAAGCCGGTGCCGGCGGCGTACAACCCGAGTGGCCAAGACGGCGGGAACGCGTTTGTTATTGCCTAGCGGTCTTGTGTGGGCCGTCTTGGGCGGATGCTGGAAACGGCAAGGTTGATGGAGGAGGGAGTATCCATGTGGAAAACGTTACGGGTCGCGGTTGCGGCGCTGCTGGTATCAATGCCGGGATGGGCTGTCGCCCGGGACGCGGCGCTGCTCGTCGTCGCGCAGGATTACTTCGACCTTCCCGACGCGGCCAATGCGCCGAATGTGACAGGTCTGATCCGTGATCTCGAGGCCGCGGACTTCCGTGTCACCACGATGACCGACGCGAGCCCGAAGGAGATCCGGGCGAATGTCGAAGCATTCCGGGACCATGCGTCGCTTGCCGACCGGGTGTTCATCCTGGTCTCGGGGCATATCGTGCACTCTGCCCGTGACAGCTGGTTGCTGGCGCGCAACGCTGAAGACGTGACCGACATCTCCGTCGGCGCCGCAGGCCTGCCGCTGGGGCCGCTGTTCGACATCGCGGCCGAGCATCCCGGCCAGGCGGTGGTGATGCTGGCGCCCGCCGGCGCTGACATCACCGGACCGGGTATCGCTGCCGGGCCCGCGGTGGAGGTTCCGCAGGGCGTGACCCTCCTGAGCGGCCCGGGGCCGCGG
>JGI24025J20009_10001247_pt1 | contig 19444 bp, 19 predicted proteins | sample Cruoilmetagenom3_FD_20009 | JGI IMG/M metagenome (IMG submission 20009) | reverse complement strand
CCGCGGGCGATGCCGTGCCCCTCGCCGACACCGGCGCCAACATCGCCGCCATGTCAGCGGCGCAGATTGCAGCGCTCGGAGCCGCCGGAGTCGACACGATCGACGCCAGCGACGACGGGTTGGACCTCGACCTCGCACAGTACGCTGCTCTCGGAACGGTCACCCTCGCGGCCGGCGACACCGTCACCCTGGCCGACACGGGCGCGAACCTCGGCGCGCTCACCGCGGTCGAGATCGCCGCGCTCGAAGGCAACGGGATCGATGTGATCGACGCCAGCGACGACGTGGTCAGCCTGACGGTTGTGCAATCTGGCGCCCTCGGTGGGGTCACCTTCGCGGCCGGCGACATAGTGACCCTCGCCGACACCGGTGCCAACATCGCCGCCATGTCCGCGGTCGAGATCGGAGCGCTCGCCGCCGCCGGGGTCGACGCAATCGACGCTAGCGACGATGCGATCACCTTCAATTTGGCGCAATACGATTCCGCGCTCGGTCTGGTCTTCGATGCTACAGACAAGATCACCGTCAACGGGACCGACGGTGACGACACCGTCACGGCCCTGGCGATCGGCACGAAGATCAAAGGGGGCGCAGGCGAGGATACTATCACTGGTGGGATCGGCGACGACAAGCTGATGGGCAACAAGGGCCAAGATAGGCTTGTCGGCGGTGCCGGTGAAGACACGCTCAAGGGCGGCAACAATGACGACGTGCTCAAAGGCGGCAGCGGCGACGATACGTTGCACGGCGGCAAGGGCCAGGACAAAATGAAAGGCGGCGATGGGGTCGACACCTTCACGTTCAAGTCGATTGACGACGTCGGCAGCGGCTCAAAAGGCCGTGACCTGGTAACCGACTTCGAGACCGGCACCGACAAGATCGACCTCACCGGGATCGATGCAAGATCGGGTGGGAGCGACCAAGCATTCACCTTCATCGGCACGGCGGGTTTCTCGAACACCAAGGGTGAACTTCGCTACAAGGTCAAAGACAACGGGGTGTTGATTCGAGCTGACGTCGACGGTGACGGCACGAAAGACTTCGAGATCCTGCTGAAGGGGATCGACACGATCGATGCGGATGACTTCTTGCTCTGACGGGCCCAACGCAACGGACCTTCCCGCGAGGTGGGTGTGCTCGGCACTTACTTTGCGGCCAGGAGGCTCCACCTCTTCGGGACGCTGTGACGGTATCCCCTGCTCCATTCGCGCGCTGCCGGCGTTTTCGCGCAGAAACCGTGTTGAATAGCGGTTTGACCGTGAAGGACGCACGCGAGGTCTTGACCTTTCGCTGAGCACAATACTGGCCAGAACTGCTGCGCTTTGGCTTGATCGGCCGATTTTCGGTCCTGTCATTTCCGTCACCAAGTTGGCTGTAGCGCGCGCGGCGTATGGCATCGGCGATCGCGATCCGCGCGCCCGAGTTTTTCGACCGCGACGGCGCTTCAACGACAGGCCTTCCTCCCGATACTGCCGATTCAGGTTCATGTGGGTCGTGATTGCGCCCTTGCGTTCGAGCAGCCCTCCGATCCGACGATAGCTGAATCCGGCACCGCTTGCTGGCGATTTCCTGGGTCCGCTTACTTAACCCGACAGGCGGTCGCGCCCATCTGTCCATGGATCGATACTGACAAAACACAGGCCAGACACCGCGTGATGTGGTGATCCCGCATCGCCCGAACCGATGCTTTTCGCCGCCGGGCCAATACTGTCAGCTTTACCCAGCAAACCCTCCAGAACCAAGTTATCCAATTTGGTGTCGGGCAGCCAGGCCGACGGCATACCCACCTCCTGATTCTTGATAATCCCGACAGTCTGGGCTTGGGTAAAACGCCAATTTCTCATCAATCTGCGTCGTCGAGGTTGAGCGGACTCTACATGATAGTGAGGGATTTCGCTGGGGCAGTCCCACCGTGGTTCGTGGTAGAAATAGTGGTATGTGTGAAGTTTATTTAGATTTAGTTGAATATTAATAATGGGTTGTAAGATCTATTAGGGGGGCTTCGTCTCCGCCACCGCATAACGCATTGGTTTTAAACGATTATTCGCCTTGTGTATTGTGGCGGAATTTCCGCGACATGCAAGGCGTTCTGCCCCCTGGAGGCTCGAGTTTGCGGGCGAAATAGCGGCCACATCTTGCGCGAGTCTCCGTTTGGCATTTGGCGCGATACGGTTTTCGGATGGCGCTTCCCGCGCCGGACTTGACTTCTGTTTCTTTCGAGACGGGCGCCAGCCACCTTCGCGCAAGTCTAGTCCCCAAGGCGGAAGGAATCTTCCCAGCTATGCTCGGCAGCCTTTTCGCGGAGTTGCTGCAGGAGCCCAGTGACGAATACAGCGGCGTCGCATTCTGGCGTCGCGCCATGCCTGTAAGTCCAGTTTGACCGAAAGGCCGGGAAACACGCTGGTGAAGCCCTGCTCCACTTCCGAGACCGCTTCACTGAACTGGGCCTTCTGTTCCTGCACGATCCCCGTGACGCCATCGGCCAGCTGTGCGACCGCCTGCGCGAGCGCGGTGTTCGCGTCTGCGGCCGCAGTCCAGAGTGCCGTGCCAACCGGTTCGAGCACCAGCTTCATGAGGGCCTTCTCGGCCTCTACAGGATCGCCGCTAGACCCGATCCGGACAGGTTGAGGCAGGCGGGACTTGAAGACATTGTCTGCACCGCCTGCTTTGCCGTCCTCGGCAAAGCCTTCGTTTTCCTCTTCGTCTTGGCCGGGCCTGCGGGTCTGCCTGATTGGGAAGAGTTTTCCGTCCCCAACGTGCTGCGGCCACCATTGCCAGCGGCTGGTGAGGATGCGGAGGCCGTCTCGCTCCTCCTTCCACTCTTCGTTGATGTTGCCGATCCCCTCTGGAATATGGATCTCAAGGACCACCTCGGAGGGCTGGTCCTCAGGCGCAATGGCGAAGCGGTCGCGGGACAAGTCGAACTTCTCGCTGCCCTGGGCGAGTTCGTAGGCCCTGAGAAGAGTCGACTTCCCGGAATTGTTCCGCCCAACTATGTGGACGACATCGTCAAGTGCGGCGCTGAACCCATCCGGCCCGATGCAGCCGATATTTCGAACAAACATGCGTACCAGCTTTGATCGGTTGTCAGCCACTTCGCTATTCCAAAATGAATTTCTCTACATACACATTTGGCCCTGACGCACACCTCTCGTCCAGCCGTATCCGGAACCCGGTCGGAAGAGAATGTCCGTGCTTCTGCTTGTGTGGTGGCCAGCTGACACGGTATTGTGATCGTCTGATCTCCACCCTTGATAACCGAGCCGGTCCAAGTTTCACCGCGGGCGAAGCAATGCGTGTCCGCGGCAGCGTTCCAAGTCGCTTCACAGGCCGCCGACCGTCTCCCGCTGTTCGCTCCAGGCGGCCGGCAGCTGCCGGCGCTTGAACCACTCCGAGGTGAAAGTCAGGGGCTGCACGCCTGCCGTGATCTGATCGAGGATGTCGGGCGCAAGGAAAGCAAGGCCAATCATCTGCTGGATTCGGCTCGGCGTGGTTTGCTCGCGTTTCGCAAGGCTGCCAAAGGACGCCCCGGCCTTGATCGCTTCATACCAACGCCACGCAGTCAGGGTGTTCTTCGCCAGCACCGGATCGACTTTCGGCATGGCCGCGCCCAGGATGATTTTCGCTTCGACCCCGCGGCGTTGCATCTGGAACGGCGCGGTGATCCGGCGCCCCCGCGTATCGATACGGTCCGGAGTGAGATTTAGCCGCTCAGCCAGAACCTTCCGATCGAGCCGTAGCGTGATGCTGCCTTGTGCGAGATCCGCGCGGCGGAGCAATGGCGCCCCTGGGTCAGCAGTACCGTCCGGATCGCAGTCGCTGGCCGTCTGCTGCAGCTTCTCCTGTAGCCTTGGCAGCTCGGACGCTGAAAGGTCTTTGACCAGATCAATGAGCGTGGAGGGCTTCAGAAGGTGCTCCCGAAGGATGCGGGCGATGCCGGTCTCGATGTCATGGGCAGGCAAGCGCCAGGCGTCCGGATGTTTGCGGCGGCGATCCGTGACCAGCCTGCGGGAGATGTAATAGCGAAGACGTTTGCCGTTCTTCTGAGAATGACTGGGGGTCAGGCGATTTCCGGTTTCGTCAAAGGCTTGCCGGCGAGGGGAGAGCGGGAGGCGGCATTTTCCCGGCCGCGGCTGCGGGCCGCATCAGCGCTGAGGCGATTTTGCAAGTCTTCCCATTGCGCGGGTTCAATGATCGCCGGGTGTTGCCCGTCGTAAACCTTGTCATGGTGCCGGATACGCCCGGCATAGAGTGGGTTGGTGAGGATCTGATGGATGTGCCCGCGGGCAAAGGGCTGTCCGCCGCCAGTGCTGCCCGACGCAAAGTGGCGGACTCGGGTCCGGTAGCCAAGTTCTTCGGCCCGTTCGGCCACGGCCCTGACCGATCCCAGCTCCTCGTGAAGCGTATAGATGTGCCTGACGATCGGGGCCTCAGTCTCATCGATCTTCAGGCTCCGGCCGTCAGGCTGGTAGCCGAAGGGAACCGTCCCGCCCATCCAGAGCCCCTTCTTTTTCGAAGCAGCGATCTTGTCGCGGATCCGCTCGGCCGTCACCTCGCGCTCGAACTGCGCGAAGCTCAACAGCATGTTGAGCGTCAGCCGTCCCATGCTGGTGGCGGTGTTGAAAGATTGCGTGACCGAGACGAAGGAGGCGCCGGCGGCATCGAGGCGAGCCCCCGAAGCCGTCGAGCACGATCTCGCTGCGGCGGGTGACATCCTTGATCGCGTCGGCCACCAGGGCCACCGGCTTCACCGTCGGGTGCAGCTCGAGGTGCTTCTGGTTGGCGCCGAAGCTGTTCACCCCGGGGTAATCCCATACATTGGTACGGTAGCGGCCGTGCTCGCCAAGCCCGAAGGTGTTGGTGTGCGGCGCGGTGCCGACCTTCCAGACATAGACCAGCTCGTGGCGCGAGCGGTAGAAGCTGCCCATGCCGCCGTTGGTCTTGGCCCAGACCATGAGGTTCTTGAGCGTGCTGTAGACCTTGTTGCCGGCCGCCTGAAGCTCGGCCATGTGGCGCCAATCCATGCACGTGAAGTGAATGGCGCCGTCGACGCTCACCGCCGCCATGGCGCTGAGGCTGTCTTCGAGGAAGGCGGTGAAGGCGGCGGCGTCCATCTCGCCCGGCTTGGGCCATCGTGAGCGGAGCTGATCGGCGACACGGCGCCAGGTCTCGCCGGCCTGCTTGCGGTCGGGCTGATCGAAAGCCTGGCGGATCGCGGCGGCGACGACCGTGTGTTGACCGCGCGAGACGTGGGCCAGGGCATTACGCATCCAGTGGACGCGGCAGCGCTGCCAGGTGGCCTCGAAGACCCGCTCAATGGCCGCCCTGAGGCCACTGTGGGCATCGGAGATGACCAGCTTGGTGCCGTCGAGCCCGCGCGCCTTCAGGCCTCGCAGGAAGTCCATCCAGAAGGTCTCTGCTTCGGACGGTCCCAGTCCCAGGCCGATGATCTCTCTGCGTCCGTCGGTGTTGGCGGCAACAGCGATTATCGCCGCGACGCTGACAATCCGTCCGCCCTGGCGGACCTTGAGATAGGTGGCGTCCAGCCAGACGTAGGGCCAGTCCCCGGTCAGGGGCCGATTGAGGAACTCGCCGACCCGTTCATCGATGTCCTTGCACAGCTTGGAGACCGTGCTCTTGGAGATGCCGGAGAGTCCCATAGCCTGGGCCAACTCGTCAACACGGCGGGTCGAGACGCCACCGATCCAGGCCTCCTGGATCACGGCGACGAGGGCCTTCTCGGATGTCTTGCGGGGCTCCAGGAAACCCGGGAAGTAACTGCCCTGCCGGAGCTTCGGGACCTTGAGATTGAGCGTGCCTAAACGGGTATCGAGCGCGCGCTCTCGATACCCGTTGCGCCACGTCACGCGCTGATCGGCCCGTTCGTGTTTGCCGGCACCGATCAGGCCTTCGACGTCGGCTTCCATGATCAGTTGAAGCACGGCCTCGGCGACGGCACGCAGGAAGTCGCCTCCATCTTGCTTTGCGAGAAGCTCGGAAAGGTCCATGTTGGTTTTGGTCATCCACTGGCCGACAGGGCATTGCGCAGCAATGCCCCGAGAGGCGGGGGTCTCCGTGTGGTCCGTGGTTGAAGCGGTCAAACTCCACCTCGACCATACACCTCGATGGCCACCTCGGATTACACCGGCAGCGCCGATGAAATTACACCACGTCCGCGGACACTACTCGATCCGATGCAGCACATTTTCACCGGCATCGCCGAAATCGATGGAAACCGGACCCTAACCGTAGTGATCTGCGAGGTTGCGCTTACCGAATAGCCTGCCTCAGCGACGTGATGCGCCCCGCTTCGCACGTGGCACATGGTGGAGGTTTCGTTCCCGAAACCGGGAGTGGCAGACAAACGGCGTGTCTTGCGGCATCATCCAGCCAAGGAAACAGTCAGACACGTCGGCAGGTGAGGTTGTGAACGGATCGAATCCAGCGGAGAGCGCTGTGCGGAATCGGGTCTCCAGGTTGTTGGCGCGTGGTCTGCCGGGCGAGCGTCTGCCGCGTATTCGCGACTTGATGACGGAATTCAAAACGTCGCAGCGCGTGGTCCAACGCGCAATCGCCCCGTTCGTTGCCGCCGGCAGGATCGAGGCGCGGCCGGGCGCCGGTCTGGTAATCGCGGCGGCGCCTGCGGCCCGGAAGGCCTACCAGGCCGATTGCCTCATCCTCTACCGGGGGTCGCAGAGCCGGCTGGCGCGCACATTGCTGATCGAACTGGTCGCGCGGCTGCAACGCAAAGGCTACCGGGTTGTGCTCCAGGGCTTCGAGGACGAAACCACAGTCATCGGGTTTCTCGGGGATCAGGGACCATTCCGCTGTTGTCTGCTGCAGGCGAATTTCGAGATCGTGTCGGTCGGACTGCTGGCCAAGATCAAGTCGGTCGCCGATGCGCTCGTCATCGACGGGGTTTCCGTAACCGGGATCGATGCCGACGTCATCGGCACGAACTGGCGTGAAGCGCTCTCAGTCGGCTACCGCAAGCTGGGCGCGCAAGGCCATGAGCGGATCGGCTTTCTCACCTCGTCGCACGACGCGCGCCAGATCGCGATGGCGCGGCGCGAATTCCTTCTGCTCTCGGGCTGGGAAGGACCCGCGCCGCATCCGCGGCTGCACATGGTGCCGCGCCTGCCGGGGGCGTACCGCCGCGAGGAACTGACCACGGCGCTGCCCGATCCGGGCACCGACGCAGAGGCGACCACGGCGCTGATCGTCTGGGGACTCGTCGACGGCTACCTGATGGATGCGGCCCTGCACGAGCGCGGGCTGCGACCGGGCGTCGACGTGAACCTTCTGCTGCTGGGGAGCGTGGATGTGCCGTCGGAACATGTGAGCCGTTTCGACGTGGTCGGCAACTCGAACGCCGAAAAGCTCGACCTGTTCGAACGTGTCGTCACGGCGCGTATCGAGGGCGACGCACGCCCGCCGAAGACACACTACCTGCCGATTCATCTGCGCGAGAACGGCTCGATCCGGCTGCTGGAAGCCACGTCGCCTGTTTGAGGTGAGTACAACTTGGGTTACGGGAAAAGTTATACTCAAATACTCTGAGCCCAAGACAACGACTCGGAGCAGGTATGACCGACCAGGGCGGACAAATCGGCGTTGCGATCATCGGCGCCGGTGAGCGCGGTGCCTATTTCATCGGGAGCCGGATTGCCGAAGCGGTCGGACAATCCTCGTTGCGGATCATCGGCGTCCACGATCTGCTGAAGGACCGGGCCCGACTGGCCGCGGCGCATCTGGACAATATCTATGGGCAGGTCGGGTCGAGCCAACGCGTGGCGGTGTTCGATACGCTTGAGGCGGCGGTTGCCGATCCCGACGTCACCCTGGTGATCGTCACCACCCATACCGACAGCCACCGCGAGCCGGTCGAACGGGCGGTCGCCCGCGGCAAGCGGGTGTACCTGGACAAACCCATCGCCGTGTCGCTCGATGATGCCGACGCGATCGCGCGCGCCGAGGCGCGCTCGGGCCAGCCGATCATGATGGGTTTTACCCGGCGTTACGAGCAAGCGTGGAAAGAGTCGGTGCGGCTTGCGCGAAACGGGCGGATCGGCACGCCGCGCATGGTGCTTTTGCGCTCGGTCATCCCGTACACCCGGTATCTGCAGCTGTGGCACCGGACCGGTGCGCGCTCGGGTGGCGCTCTCAACGACAAAGGATCGCATCACTTCGATGTGCTGAACTGGATCGCCGACGGCGCCCGACCGCGACGGCTGACGGCGGCCGGGGGCACGTCTGGCATCTTCGCGCCCGATCCGACGGCGCCAGCGCGCTGCCGCGACTGTGATCGCGACTGTCCCTATCGCCGCCACGAGACCCTGATCGACAAGTTCGAGGGCATCGGACAGGTGCCGAACGAGAGCTGGACCAATGCCGAGGCGGTGCACGATCGCAACGACACCTGCGTGTACCACCCGGGCGCCGATATCGACGACCACGCGGTCGTGACGGTGCAGTACGACAGCGGACTGGTGGCAACCTTGTTCTTCGCCATCTTCGGCCCCTGGTCGACCGATCAGGAAACGCTCGAGATCGTCGGCGACAGTGGCCGGCTGCGCATGGAGCGGCACTCGGGCGACATCGATCTGGTCGAGCAACATGGCCGGTCGCGCGCGCAGGTCCAGTTCCCGAACCCTGACCGGGTCTCGTCGCACTACGGGGCCGACCGCGAGCTGGTGCGCGCGCTCGAGCGGTTTGTGGGCGGCGAGCGGCCACCGGTGGGCGTCGCGGAAGGCGTCGCCTCGCTGCGGCTCGTGCATGCGGCCCAGACCAGCCTGGCCGAGGGCGGACGGCCGGTTGACCTTGCAGTCCAGGCCCGAGAGGAAGTGGCGCAATGACCAACCCGCCTTTGCCCGCCCGCCTGCGCCCGCGTGCCGCCGCGCTCGGCCTCACCCCGTTCTACGGCGACATCCACAATCACTCCGATCTGTCCTATGGTCACGGGTCGTTTCCGGACGCGCTGACCAAGGCGGCGCTACAGCTGGACTTCGTCTCGGTGACAGGTCACGCCCATTGGCCCGATATGCCGGTGGACGACCCCAGCGTAGCGCATATCGTCGATTTCCACGTCCGAGGGTTTGCCAAGCTCAAGGCCGCCTGGCCGGGGCATTACAACGTGTTGCGCGGCGCCGAGGCGCCGGGGCGGTTCGCGGTCTTTCCCGGCTACGAGATCCATTCGAACGCGCATGGGGACTATACCATCGTCCTTGCCGATCTTGACAACGGTCCGTTGGAGCTGGCGGACGATCCCGGAAGCCTCAAGCGCGCGCTGGTCGCCCGCTACGGCGACGGCGCGCTCGCTTTTCCGCACCACATCGGCTACCGCACAGGCGCGCGCGGGATCAACTGGGAGACCTTCGACCCGGACCTGTCGCCCTTCGTCGAGATGTTTTCGATGCACGGATGTGCCGAGACCTCGGAGACAGATCGTCCCTACCTGCATTCTATGGGTCCGGTCGACGGCCGGTCGACAATGGCGCATGGGCTGGCCGAGGGGCACGTTTTCGGGGTTGTCGCCAACACCGATCACCATAGCGGTTTCCCGGGCTCTTACGGGCACGGCCGGATGTCGCTGCTCGCCCCGGCGCACGACCGCAACGCGTTCTGGGAGGCGATGCGGGCGCGCCACACCACGGCGCTTACCGGCGACCGGGTGCATCTTCTGGGCGAGATCGACGGCGCGGTGCAGGGCGACGTGATCGCCCCGCGCGCGCACGCCTCCCTCGGCATCGAAGCGGTGGCCGGGGGCGCAATCGACCACATCGACGTCATCCGAAATGGCGCACTCTCGCGGCGGATTTCCCCGGAGTTGGAGCCCGCGCTGGTCGACCCCGAGGGGGGCGACGAAACCCTCATCTATCTCGAGCTCGGGTGGGGCGCGCGCGGCGCCCATCATGTCTGGGACGGGCATGTCACCGTCGAGGGCGGCGTGATCGACGCGATTGAGCCGCGATTGCGCGGCCCCGAGATCGTCTCGCCGCTTGAGGGCGAGGACAGCGGCTACCCGATCCCGTCGGTCACGCACCAAGGCAGGGCCGTGCGCTTCACCGTGACGGCCGAGGCGAACCCGAACAACACCACCCCAACGACACAAGGCATGATGCTTCGCGCCCGTCTCGATCCCGGCGCCACGATACGGGCCACCCTTTGCGGCCAGGAGATCGTGCTCCCCGCCGAGCGGCTCTTCGCAGGCGCGAAATGCGGCAACCTCGGGCCGATCGACAGCCCGGCCTGGCGGTTTCACCAACTGCCCCGCGCACATGAGTGGCAATGGGCCGGGACGCTGGCGCTCGGCCCCCTCGAACACGGAGAATCGCTCTATCTGCGGCTCAGGCAGCGGACCGGGCAAATGGCATGGACGTCGCCGATATTCGTGCGGCGCCCGCAACAAGGCTGACAAACGGCCGTTTCATCACCAACGGAGGATACACCCATGAAACTCAAGACGATCCTTGGAACACTTGCGAGCGCGAGCCTGCTTGCCACCGGCGCAATCGCCGCGGACCTGACCATCGTCCACGGCTCTATTGGGCGCGACCAGGAAGTCCTGCGCAGCCAGCTCGACAAATTCGAGGCGGCGACCGACCACACGGTGACCATCGTGTCTATGCCCGAAAGCACCACCGACCAGTTCGGCCAGTACAAACTGTGGCTTTCGGCCGAATCCGACGACATCGACGTTTACCGGATGGACGTGATCTGGGCGCCGCAGCTCGCCGCCCATTTCGTCGACCTCACCCCGCATGTCGCAGACATCGTCGGTGATTTCGTTCCGGCGGCGATCGAAAGCCAGACTGTTGACGGCAAGCTTGTTGCGCTGCCGATGTTCCTCGGCGCGCCGGCGCTCTACTACCGCTCAGACCTGCTCGAGAAATACGGGGAGGAGGTGCCGACGACCTGGCAGGGTCTCACCGAGACTGCGCAGAAGATCATGGACGGCGAACGCGCGGCCGGAAACGACGACATGTGGGGTTTCGTTTGGCAGGGCGCGGCCTATGAGGGCCTGACCTGCGACGCCCAGGAATGGGTGCATTCGTCGGGCGGCGGACGCATCGTCGAACTCGACGGCTCGATCCAGATCAACAATCCCGAAGCCGCCGCGGCACTCGACCTCGCCGCAAGCTGGGTTGGCACGATCACGCCCGAAGGGGTGCTGAACTACAAGGAAGAAGACGCGCGCGGCGTTTTCCAGTCGGGCAATGCGGTGTTCATGCGCAACTGGAACTACGCCTTCGCGCTGGCCGCCGGCGACGACAGCCCGGTCAAGGGCAAGTTCGGTGTGTCGATCCTGCCGGCGGGCGAGGGCGGCCAGTCGACTGCCACGCTCGGCGGCTGGCACCTCGGCGTCACCAAGTATTCGAACAACCAGGAGGCCGCGATCGAGCTCGTGCGGTTCCTCAACAACTACGAGAACCAGAAGGAGCGCGCGATCATAACCTCGCGGCCCCCTACCGTTTCGGCTGTCTACCTCGACCCGGATGTGGCTGCCGAACAGGAGTTCATCCCGCTGTGGAAGCCGGTCGTCGACAACGCCCTGCCGCGCCCCTCGGCCGCGACGCTGCGCAAGTACAACGAGGTTTCGTCCGCGTTCTGGACGGCGGTGCACAACACCCTGTCGGGCAATGGCACGGGAACCGAAAACCTCGCCAAGCTCGAAACCGAGCTGACGCGGCTGCGCGGCCCGCGCTGGTAAGCCTTGCGGCATGACCTGGTCCGGACGGTCTCCCGTCCGGACCAACTCCCAGAGAAGGACCTGACCGATGGCGGGCAAGACCGCACAATCGCGCCTGTCGCGCAACCGGACACGCTCGGCCTGGCTGTTCCTGGCGCCGATGCTGGTGACGCTCTTCGTCGTCGCGGCGTGGCCCCTCGGCCGCACGGTCTGGTTCAGTTTCACCGACGCCTCGCTCGACCTGATTTCGCAAGCGCGTTGGGTCGGCATCCGCAACTATCTCGAATGGGTCGACTGGGGCGATGGGACTGGCCAATACTACGGCCTGCTCGCCGATCCGCGCTGGTGGCGCTCGGTCTGGAACACGGTGCGGTTCGCGGTCGTCTCGGTGAGCTTCGAGACTTTGTTCGGTCTCGTCATCGCGCTGGTGCTCAACCAGTCCTTCCGCGGCCGCGGCCTGGTGCGCGCGGCGGTTCTGATCCCCTGGGCGATCCCCACCATCGTGTCGGCCAAGATGTGGGCCTGGATGATGCACGACCAGTTCGGCATCCTCAATGACATGTTCATGCGCCTCGGGCTGATCTCGGCGCCCGTCGCTTGGACCGCCTCGCCCGACACTGCAATGATTGCGATCCTGATCGTCGATATCTGGAAGACCACGCCGTTCATGGCACTCCTGATCCTTGCGGGGCTCCAGATGGTGCCGCAGGACATCTACGAGGCCGCGAAGCTCGACGGCGTGCCGCCCACGCGGGTATTTCGCAAGATCACCCTGCCGCTGATCATGCCGGCGGTGCTGGTGGCGGTGGTGTTTCGCGCGCTCGATGCACTGCGGGTCTTCGACATCGTCTATGTCCTGACGCCCAATACCGACGCGACGCGGACGATGTCGGTCTATGCGCGCGAGAACCTGTTCGATTTCGACCAGTTCGCCTATGGCTCGGCGGCATCGACGCTTCTTTTCCTCGTCATCGCGCTGATCACGATCAGCTTCATCCTGGCCACCCGGATGGATCTGGAGGGCAACACCACATGAAACCCGGCATCTGGCAGCGGATCGGCTTCTACGCCATCGTCATCGTCATCGTAACGCAAGCGGTGTTCCCGTTCTACTACGCCATTCTGACCTCGCTCGAAGATGGTCAAGCCCTGTTCGAGGTCAACTACCTGCCCAAGGCGCTCAACCTCACCAATTACCGCGCGATGCTGGCCGAGGGGGTGTTTGGCAAGCAGATGCTGAACTCGGTCTTCGTGGCTTCGGTGGTCGTGGTCGTATCGCTGTTCCTGGCCGTGACGGCGGCCTTCGCGCTGTCGCGGATCCGGTTTCGCGGCCGCGGGCTGTTGCTGCTCACGGTGCTTTCGGTCTCGATGTTTCCGCAGATCGCGGTGCTGTCGGGCCTTTTCGAGGTGATCCGATTTTTCGGCCTGTTCAACTCGCTGTGGAGCCTCGTTTTCTCCTACATGATCTTCACGTTGCCGTTCACCGTCTGGGTGCTGACGACCTTCATGCGCAACCTTCCCGTGGAAATCGAGGAGGCGGCCATCATGGACGGGGCCTCGTCGCTCACCATCATCCGCCGCGTCTTCCTGCCGCTGATGTGGCCGGCGATGGTGACGACGGGGCTCCTTGCCTTCATCCACGCCTGGAACGAGTTCCTGTTCGCGCTGACCTTCACCAGCACAGACAGCCAGCGCACCGTGCCGGTGGCGATCGCGCTGGTGTCGGGGCGCAGCGAGTTCGAGATACCCTGGGGCAACATCATGGCCGCTTCGGTGATCGTGACCCTGCCGCTGGTGGCGCTCGTGCTCATTTTTCAACGCAGGATCGTCTCCGGCCTGACTGCCGGCGCCGTGAAAGGATAAGACATGGCCACCGTGGAGCTCATCAACGTCAGCAAGTCGTTCGGTTCGGTCGAGGTCCTGCGCGACATCAACCTGAGCCTCGAGAAGGGCAAGTTCGTAGTGTTCGTCGGCCCGTCGGGCTGCGGCAAGTCCACGCTCCTGCGGATGATCGCGGGGCTCGAGGACATTACCAGCGGGGAGCTGCGCATCGACGGCCAGCCGATGAACGAGGTTCTGCCGGCAAAACGCGGGATCGCGATGGTGTTTCAGTCCTACGCGCTCTACCCGCACATGACCGTGTTCGAGAACATGTCATTCGGGCTCGAACAGGCGAAGCTTTCGAAGCCCGAAATCGAGGCACGGGTGCAGGACGCGGCGAAGATGCTGCAGATCGAGGGGCTGCTCGACCGCAAACCCAAGCAGCTCTCCGGTGGCCAGCGCCAGCGCGTCGCCATCGGCCGCGCCATCACCCGCGATCCGCGCGTGTTCCTGTTCGACGAGCCGCTGTCGAACCTCGACGCGGCGCTGCGTGTCGACACGCGGCTCGAGATCGCCGCGCTGAGCGAACGGCTGCCCGACACGACGATGATCTACGTCACCCACGACCAGGTCGAGGCGATGACGTTGGCCGACCGGATCGTGGTGCTGAACGGCGGGATCGTTGAACAGGTGGGCTCGCCGATGGATCTCTACGAAAGCCCCGCGAGCGAATTTGTTGCGGGCTTCATCGGCAGTCCGCGGATGAATTTCCTCAAGGGCGGGGTGGCCGAGGCGCACGGCGCCGCAACCTACGGCATCCGCCCCGAACACATCGCGCTGTCGGACGAGCGGGGCGACTGGAGCGGCAGGGTCGTTCTGACCGAGCGGTTGGGCAGCGACACCTTTGTCCATGTCGAGGTCAAGGGGGTCGGCCCGGTCAACGTGCGTGTCGAGGGCCGGGCCGACTTCGCCAGCGGTGAGACGGTCTACCTGTCGCCGGACCCGGCCTCGGTCCACTTGTTCGATCCTCAGGGGCGTCCGGTGGTGCGGTCGGTGACGCCGTGAGCCGGGGCATCGCGCAAATGCGCGTCGAATTGGCACGCCAGCACCAGGACGCTCTGGCATCTCTCGACCGCGCGCGCCCTCAGGCGGCCGGAATGGCTGACGCGATCCGGGCGAAAGGGCGGCTAGTGCTCTTGGGCATGGGCGGCTCGCATTGGGTCAACCCTTCGGCCTGTCCGTATTACCGCCGCACCGGGGTGGATGCCACGGCGCATGTGGTTTCGCAATACTTGCGGCCCCCCTCCCGCAAGACCCCGCCATGCTCGTCACCTCCCAGTCCGGCGGGTCGGGCGAGGTGCTGCGCATGATCGAGATGGGACTGCTGCACCCACCGGCGTCCGGCCTGACGCTGGAAGGCGACAGCCCGCTTGCGAGAGCCCTTCCATCGCTCGTGGGCACTGGCGGGTCGGAACTGGCCTACGCGGCCACCCGGTCGCAGCTGATCACGCTTGCGCAGCACGGCGCGCTGTTGGAGGCGCTGGGGTTGGACATCACCGACAGTCTCTCCGTACTGCACGAGGGGCCGCTCAAGGCCGACCTCAGCGATACTGTGGCGGTGCTCACACAGGCTCCAGTCGCGGTCATGGTCGCACACGGGGCGGCGGCGCAGGGCGCCATGGACGCCGCCGCGCACTGCCTGATGGAGACGGTCCGGATGCCGGTCCTGGGGCTGGAAGCGGGGCAATTCCGCCACGGCCCGTTCGAGATGATCCAGCCCGATACCGCCGTCATCATGCTGCGCAGCGCGGGCGAGGCCGTCGTGGTGCGCTCGCTGCACCAGGCGGGCGAGTGCGTGTCTTTCGGGATCACGCGCATTGTCATCGGCGCCTCCGGCCGCGCCCGGGTCGCCGGGACGATCATCGTGGCCTTAAAAAAACGCGGCGGATTGGCGCTTGCCTTCGCCGCGCTGCCGGTGGTGCAGGAGATCATCGTGTCGGCGGCCGCCATGCGCCTGCCGAACACCGGTGTGCCGCAACGCTCGACCAAGATTGCAAGCGCCGAGGTTGCATGATGGCGCCGCCGCCCCCTATCGCCGTCATCGGCAACGCCAATCTCGATCTTGTCTGTGGCCTGTCGGACCACTGGCCTGAACGCGGGACCGAGACCTTTTTCGACCGCGCTGACAGCCGCATCGGCGGCTCGGCTGCCAATACCGCTCTCGTCCTGCAACGGCTCGGCGCACACGCCGGGCTGATCGCCTCGTCCGGCGAAGATATCGTCGGCGATATGATCGCCGCCCGGTTCGCTGGCCCACTCGACCGGATCGGGCGCACATCCGGGCCAAGCTCGGTCACCTTCGGGTTGCTCCATCCGGGTTCCGAGCGCACTTTTTTCTCGACCCCGGGACATCTCGACAGCTTCGACGCGAAGATCGTGCGCGCCATGCTGGACGGTTGGCCGCTCGACGGCGCGGTGGCACTGGTGTCGGGCAGTTTCGCCCTGCCGGGGCTGCGGGCGGATTGCACCGCGCTTATCGAGGAGTTGCGATTTCTCGGCGCGCGTACGGCGATCGACCCGGGCTGGCCGGATGGCGGTTGGACCGATTCCAACCGGTCCCTGGCCCGGCGTTGGATCGCGGCGAGCGACGTGATCCTCATTAACGACAAAGAACTCTTGGGCCTGACCGGGGCGGCGCGCATTACCGACGGGATCGAGGCGCTGGCGGACGGGCTGCGGCCGGAGGCGCCGCTGGTGGTCAAACGCGGCCCCGAGGGCGCCGTCAGCCGGGTGGGTGATGCCGACTTCACCGCCGCAAGTCCCGCCGCCTGGGTGTTCGACACGATCGGGGCGGGGGATGCGTTCAATGCAGGCTACCTTGCCGCGCTGCAAGCCGGATGCGCGCCCGGGGCCTGCCTGCACGCGGGGTGCGACGTCGCCAGCCGGGTGATCCGGGCGTTCCCGCGCGAAACGACGCCGCTCGCCCTGCCGCAACCAGGCCTGACACGGAAGGACATCCGATGATGAACATCCTGCTCCTGATCGCAGACGACCTCGGCCGCATGGCGGGGTGCTACGGCGAACCCGCAATCCGGACGCCGAATATCGACGCGCTCGCGGTCCGGGGCACGCGCTTCGACATGGCCTTCACCTCAACGGCGTCGTGCTCGGCTAGCCGGTCGGTAATCTACACCGGGCTCCATACCCATGAAACCGGACAATACGGGCTGCACCACGATTTCCACCATTTCATGACCTTCGACGACGTGCCCACGGCGCCGGCGCTCCTGAATGCGGCCGGCTACCACACAGGGATCATCGGCAAGGTCCATGTCGGACCGGTCGACGTCTACCCGTGGCAGCACCGCGAAGAGAGCGGCACCCGCGATGTCGACTGGGTCGCCCAGCGCGCACGCGCCTATCTTGACGAACGCCAATCCGCGGACGAGCCGTTCTTCCTCACAATCGGCTACATCGACCCGCACCGAGACGAAACACGGGGCGGCTTCGGTAATGAGCGGTTCGGCGCACAGGACCCCGCCGTTTCGCCCGATGACGTCCATGTGCCGGCATTCCTGACTGATCTGCCGGAGGTCCGGGGCGAGCTCGCCGCCTACTACCGCTCCGTGCACCGGCTCGACCGGGGCGTGGGGCTGGTGCTCGATGCGCTCGAATCCTCCGGACTTGCTGAGGCGACGCTGGTCGTTTTTCTGTCGGACAACGGAGCGCCGTTCCATAACTCGAAAACAACCATGTTCGACGCCGGAATCCACCTGCCGCTTATCATGCGCAAGCCAGGTCAGGCGGCAGGCGTGGAAAACCCCAACCTGGTGTCGTTCACCGACCTGCTACCCACCTTCCTCGACCTTGCCGGCGCCAACCCGGACCCCGGCCTGCGGCGCGGTCGGTCGCTCTTGCCAATTCTCGAAGAAGCCGCGCGCCTGCCGGGCTGGGACCGCGTCTTCGGTTCGCACACTTTCCACGAGGTCACGAATTACTGGCCCACTCGGTACCTGCGTACGCCGCGCTACAAGTATCACCGCAACATCGCCTGGCAGCTCGATTTCCCGTTCTCGGGCGATCTCTATGGCTCGCTGTCTTGGCAGGGCATCCGGCAGCAGAACCCGGTGGTGATCGGTCGTCGACCGCTCATCGACTATGTTCGGCGGCCGCCTGAAGAGCTGTTCGACCTCGAGGAGGATCCTTTCGAGGTGACCAACCTCGCGGACCATCCGGACCATGCCGAGCGGCTGCAATCCTTCCGCGAGGCGCTGGAGACTTGGCAGCAAGAGACCCGCGACCCCTGGCTCTACCGCGATGGGATCTCGGTCAGGGCCGTCGAGCACCATCTGCAGAACGGTCTGCACCTGCCGGACCGGTTCGATTTTGACCCCGACAAACCGAATGGGTAGCAAGGGCCCAGCAGGCCCGAGATGTGTGACATCATCTTCCGGGTCCGTTCCTCTTCCATGACATTTTCGTGTCGAATCCGGAAGTACGCGGCTCATTTCTTGTCGGCATCGGCCAGTACGTTTCGTTGGAAATGCACCCGGCAGCGCTGCCAGGTTGTTGACAGCATCCGCGCCGTGGCAGCCTTGATGCCCGCATGGGCGTCGCTGATGACGAGCTTCACGCCCCTCAGGCCCCGCCGCACGAGATCGCGCAGGAACTCCGTCCAGAAGGTTTCGGCCTCGGATGGGCCAATGCTCATTCCCATAACCTCGCGGCGGCCGTCCATTGCCCGGCAGGCGGTGGCATAGCATGCTGCCGAGTATCCGTGATGTTCAAGCACGAACTGCGGACCATTTTCGACGGTCTCTCAGGAGCGCGTTGGCCAAGACGATCAGCTTGCGCATGATCGCTGTCAGGGCGACCTTGCGGGGCTTTCCTGCCTGGACGAGCTGTTCGAATTTCGTCTTGGCCGACGGGTTGTGCTGGATCGCGCTGAGAGCCGGCATGAAGAGTGCCTGACGGACGGAACTGCGTCCGCCCTGAATGCGCTCTTGTCCCTGCCATCGCCCTGACTGACGCGACATTTGCTGCCCGGCAGGCGATTTGTGAAACAAATCTGCCGGAAGGGGGCGCCAATCCTGCGAGGGCGGCGGCTTCTTTGCCCGTCATCTGACCGAGTTCCGGCATGTCAGCCAGGACCGCAGTTGCCGAGACGGTCGAGATCCCGGGGATACTGACCAGGATCTCCAGTCGTTCGCGGAGCTCCGGGTCCGCCGCAATGATGTCCTGCATGGCGCTGTCCACGCCGGTCATCTGCCGTTCGATCTGGGCCAGGCGTTGGTTGAGCAGACGTCTCAAGAGCGGTTGCCTGATGGTCTTCAGCCGAGTCCGGGCCGCCGTTCGATCCTTGATGAGCGCGCGCCTGAACACCAGCAATTCCTGCAGCTCAGCCACATGTTCGGGCAAGGTGACGGTCGGTACCAATTGTAGCGCGACCCCCATTCTGGCCAGCACTCTGGCGTCCACTTTGTCGGTTTTTGCAACGCGCCCGATGGCTTCGGCAAACCTGCGGGCCTGTCCCAGATTTCGCGGTCGATGATGGCGTCGTGCTGACCGGGGTAGCTGTCGCCCTTGTGGGTGATCTCGCCGATGTAAATCCGGTTGCTCAGCAGCCGGTAGAGATATTTCTTGTCGATCGGCTTGCCCTGTTTCGTAACGATCCCGTCGCCAAGGATCCAGAGGTCACCCGACTGGGATGCTGGGACCACAGGCGGCTCTGGCGGGCGCTCTTCGGCGCCCTCGATGCCTTCCAGGGCGCGCGCGAAGGCCCGCAGCTCTTTGTCGCTGAGCCCCAGGACCGGTGCCGTATCGTCGGCGAGGTCGAGCAGGTCGCTGCGCATCGGACCAGGCCGAGCAGTCGATCACCGGAACGTAGCCTGCCGGTAGTGTCTTGCCGTTCGGGAGCCGGACGTCCTCCTCAGC
>JGI24025J20009_10001245_pt1 | contig 19456 bp, 16 predicted proteins | sample Cruoilmetagenom3_FD_20009 | JGI IMG/M metagenome (IMG submission 20009) | reverse complement strand
AGAATAGCTGATTTGCCGACCGCAGACGCCCATATCCTTGAGGGGGAGGGGTCAGGATTATTGCATATCTGAATCGGTTCGGGTTCTTGCACACCTGCACAGTAACAACGCCGGCAAATTTTTTGATAAAGCGCTAACCTGTGTTTTCAGATCAATACTCTATCAAGAAACGGTATTGAAATTTGAAGGTCGTCAGGGCGCGCGAGGTGTTTGTGCCCAGAACATCTTCGACAGTATCCATCGGGTAACATTTTGTGATGCCGTTAATGATGGCGATCATACCACGCTCGGCACCGAGTCCAACATCAATGACGACGCGCTTGCCTACGACTAGGCCTGTGGCGTCTAGGCGCTAAATTCAACCGTTGCGTCGCTATCTTGGGCGAAAGTTGGGAATATCAGGTATTTCGACCCATTTGCACGGCAAACACGCCACCCATGATGATAATCACGCCGAGCAGGTCGCGAAGGGTCAGGGCTTCGCCGATGACAAGTGCGGCGATGGCGACGCCAAGGAACGGGTTGAGGAAATGGAAGCTGGCGGCGCGGGTAGCGCCGACACGACCAACCAGCAGGAACCAGATCAGCGTTGCGGCGAGACCGGGGACGAGGGTGGTATAGGTGAAGGCGGCGATCAATTGCCATGTCCATTCAACGTGGAAGGTTTCCAGCAGCAGCGAGGATGGCAACAGAACGGCGCTGCCGACCAGCATTTGCATGCCTACAATCATCAGCACATTTCCGGAGGTGCTGATCCCGCGCACCAAAAGCGTGGCGAGGGTGAGGGCCGCGACGCCGACAAAGCACAAGGCTACACCGAACAGATCAGCGCCGCCGGATAGACGCGCCCCCATGATGATGAAAACGCCGATGGTGCCTGCAATCAGGCCTAGGATGCCGGTGTTCGACAGGCGCTCCCCAAGGAATACCCAGCTGGCGGCGGCGACGGTTAGAGGCAGAAGCGAGGCAATAATGGCGGCGAGGCTGGCCTCGATCCACTGCATCGCCATGAAGTTGGCACCCAGATAAATAGCGTTCTGGCAGATTCCGAACAGGATGACGGCCATCCATTGTTTACGGTTTAAATGGATGCTCTGGCCAAGTGCGCGAGCGATGATGACGGCAATCAAGCCGGAAATCAGGAACCGGACGGACAGCATTGCCAAGGGCGAGGCATAGGCAACCGCAATGCGGGCCGAAGTGAAGGCACTGCTCCACATCAAGGCGAAGGACAGGCCCATGATTATTGCGCGGAAATCCATCTCGCCTCCGGACGTAAAAAAAGGGCCGCCGGAACGGGCGACCCTTAATAAATCGCGTGTATTCGCTATTAAGCGTTAACAGCGTCTTTTAGTGCTTTGGCGATAGTAACCTTTGCAACACGATCAGCATCTTTGTGCATCTGCTCGCCTGTGGCAGGGTTACGAACCATGCGGTCAGGGCGTGCGCGGCAGACGAACTTGCCAAGGCCTGGAAGCGTTACAGCGCCACCGGCAGTTACTTCAGCAGTTACGATATCTGTGATCGCCTGAAGCGTTGCGTTGGCTGTAGCTTTGTCAGAACCTGTTGCTTCTGCAAGTGCGGCAACGAGCTGAGTTTTGGTCATAGGTTTTTTCGTCATGTTTCACTATCCCTGTAATTAGTTGTTTGTTTTTCCGAACCTCTTCGGCCCACGAACAGGACTAAAGCGGGTTTGACCGATAAACTCAATCAAAGATTTGCATATCGACCCTTTTTTTATGGGTTTTATGCCAGATACACCAAATTTATTTACCAAACGGTCATTACGCGGCGTTACAAAAAGGCGGTTTCGTCGAAGCTGCGCAGTTTGCGGGAATGCAAACGCTCTAACGGCATTTCTTTAAGGGCCTGCATGGCCGTGATCCCGATTTGTAGATGCTGCGAAACCTGACGTTTGTAAAAGGCGGTTGCCATGCCGGGGAGCTTCAGTTCCCCGTGCAAAGGTTTGTCGGAAACGCAGAGCAAGGTTCCGTAGGGCACGCGGAAGCGGAAGCCGTTGGCGGCGATCGTCGCGCTTTCCATATCGAGCGCAATGGCGCGGGACTGGCTGAGGCGCTGGACCGGTCCGGACTGGTCGCGCAGTTCCCAGTTGCGGTTGTCGATGGTNGCGACAGTGCCTGTCCGCATGATGGTTTTCAGCTCGAAACCGCTGTAGCCGGTTACGGACTCCACNGCATTTTCCAGTGCGATCTGGATCTCCGCCAGCGCCGGGATCGGCACCCATGTCGGCAGGTCGTCATCCAGCACGTGATCCTCGCGAACGTAGGCGTGGGCCAGAACGTAGTCACCAAGGCTTTGCGAGTTTCGAAGTCCCGCGCAATGCCCCAGCATCAGCCACGCGTGCGGGCGTAGTACGGCGACGTGGTCGGTGATGGTTTTGGCGTTTGACGGGCCAACACCGATGTTAACCATGGTGATGCCGGAGCCGTCGGCACTTTTGAGGTGATAGGTCGGCATTTGCGGCAACTTGCTCAGTGGCGTGCCGGTTGTGCCTTCGCTGGTGGTCACCACATTGCCCGGTTCGACCAGCGCGACGTAGTCGGAATCCGGATCGGCGAGGGCGGCTTTGGCAAAATCCAGAAACTCGTCCATGTAGAACTGGTAGTTGGTGAACAGCACATGGTTCTGGAAATGCGAGGGGCTGGTGGCGGTATAATGCGCCAGCCGCGCCAGCGAATAATCGATACGTTGCGCGGTGAACGGTGCCAGCGGACGGATGCCGTTTGCCGGTATATAGGTGCCGTTGGCGATAAGGTCGTCAGTGGTTTCAAGGTTGGGCACGTCGAACAGATCGCGCAGGGGGCGGTTGATCCGGTCCTCGATTGACCCTTCTATATGTGCACCCTCCATTGCTGCGAAATGCAGCGGGATCGGAGTTTCTGACACACCGATTTTCACCGGCACGCCGTGGTTTTTCATCAGCAACGCGATTTGTTGTTCCAGGTATCCGGCGAACAAGTCGGGGCGGGTGACGGTGGTGCTATACTCCCCCGGTTCGGCGACATGGCCAAACGCGAGCCGGCTGTCGACTTTGGCGAAGCTTGACGTGGTGACCGAGATTTGCGGGTAGAACGCGCGGTAGCGGCCCTCTATTTCACCGCCATTCATCACCTCTTCGAAGTTTTTCTGCAAAAACGCGGTGGCTTCGCCGTAGAGCTTTTGCAGCTCGGTTACTGCGGCTTTGGCATCGGTAAACATGCGCGGCGCCTGTTCTTCGGGGAACAGGATCGACAGGTGTATACGGTTTTCGTTCATGAGGGATCTTTCAGAAATAGGGGGGTCTCTTCAAATAATACGACGTCGATTAATCCGACATCCGAAATGCGGAGCTCGGGGATAACGACCAGCGCCAACAGGGAATGCTGCATATAGGCGTTGTTCAAAGTGCAGCCACATGCCGCCATCGCGGCGACCATTTGGTCGGCGGCTGCGGCAACCTCGGCCGCTGGGGCGTCGGACATCAGGCCGCCGATGGGTAGCTTGACCAAGGCGAGTTCTTTGCCGTCTTTCCAGACTGTGACGCCACCCCCGACTTCGTTCAGGCGGTTGGCAGCCAGCGCCATATCCCCCTTCGAGGTTCCCACCACGATCATGTGATGGCTGTCGTGCGCGACTGTCGAGGCCACGGCACAGTCTCCCGTATATCCGAAGCCCGACACAAAGGCGTTCGTGACAGAACGGGTCGCGCGATGGCGTTCCACCAAGGCAATCTGGCAAACGTCTTGCGTTTCGTCGCCGACCGCGAGGCCGTCTTCCACTTGCAGTGTTGCGGTCAGGGCTTTGGTCGGGGCTTGATTTTCGACAACGCCAATAACGCGGGCGCTGACGTGGTTGGATCCCTCCGGTGCACTGATATCAAAGTCGGAGGCGGTTTTGTCGGCACCCATGTTCACGGATTTTCGGGCCTTTTCGGGCCACTCGAACGGGGCGTCGTCACCGATCAGCACACCGTCTTGCGCCACAATTTGACCGCGCGCGATCACCGTTTCGATGGGCAGTGTTGTCAGGTCGGAAGACAGGATCACGTCGGCCCGACGACCCGGCGTGATGGAGCCAAGCTCGCGCTCCAAACCGAAGTGCGTCGCCGTATTGATCGTCGCCATTTGCAGCGCGATCAGTGGATCGAGCCCGCAGAAAATTGCGTGGCGAACTACACGGTTCATGTGCCCGTCGTTAATCAACGTGCCGGAGTGGCTGTCGTCGGTGCAAAGAATGAAGTTGCGCGGGTCGAGGCCTTTTTCGGTTACCGCTGTCACTTGTGTTTCGACATCATACCACGCCGAACCCAGCCGCATCATCGATCGCATGCCTTGCCGGACACGCATAATCGCGTCGGACTCGCATGTGCCTTCGTGGTCGTCCGCTGGTCCGCCAGCCGCGTAAGCGTGGAAACCCGCGAGGTCGGCGCTCGCGTAGTGACCACCGACGGTTTTGCCCGCCCGTTGCGTCGCGGCGATTTCCGCCAACATTTTGGGGTCGTTGTGCATGACGCCGGGGAAGTTCATCATTTCGCCAAGGCCGATGATGTTGGGCCATTGCATGGCTTCTTCGACATCGGCGGGCGTCAATTCGTGGCCAGTGTTTTCCAATCCGGGTGCCGAGGGTGCGCAGGAGGGCATTTGGACAAAGACGTTAATACGTTGGTTCAACGCTTCGTCGTGCATCAAGCGCACGCCCTCCAAGCCCATGACGTTGGCGATTTCGTGCGGGTCGGTGAACATCGACGTTGTACCGTGGGGCATTACGGCGCGGGCGAACTGGGTGGTCGTTAGCATACCGCTTTCGATATGCATGTGGCCGTCGCATAGGCCGGGAACGATGAAACGGCCGTTGGCCTCCACTACTTGCGTGTCTGGCCCGATCATGTCGCTGGCATCTGGCCCACAATAGGCGAAACGCCCGTCGGCAATGGCGATGTCGGTGTTCGGGATGACTTCGCGGGAATGGACGTTAACCCATTGGCCTTGGCGGATAACCATGTCGGCAGGGGCGCGGCCCGAGGCTACGTCGATTAGGCGGGGGGCTACATCAGCCCAGGATTTAATTGGAGTTGTCATGTGCAAAACTGGCATACCCACGATGGGTGGATCAAGTGATAAATTTGTGACAGGGTTTTAGTCTACGGGGGATCGGATATGGATTACGATACGATTAATGCGGCTGATTTTGGGGCGGGGTTAAGTGGCCTCGGTTTGAATATACTGGTGCGTGATGTTTTGGCCACCACAGCTTTTTTGCGCGATGTGTTTGGTATGCAGGCATTCCAACCCTCGGCGGACTTCGCGATCATGTCGTATGGGGGGCAGGTTCTTCAGCTACATGCCGACGACACGTATCACAGTCACCCGCTACCGTCACTTTTACCCGAGGCAGGTCCGCGCGGAGGCGGAATCGAACTGCGACTATATAATAGTGATCCTGACGAAGCCGTTGCGGCGGCTACGGCACACCCCCATGCGGTTACGATTTTGCAGGGGGCGACGGACAAGCCACATGGCCTGCGCGAGGCGGTTATTTTGTGCGAAAACGGTTATGCCTGGGTGCCGAGCCGCCCGTTACATACCGCCTAAACCGCGAAGGATTCTGCCAGCATTTCGGTTAACTGGGCAGCATCGGTTTGGGTAAAGGCGTCCGGTCGGTCGCTGTCGATATCGAGCACGGCGATCAGTTCGCCGGATTTGTTGTAAACCGGCAGGACGATTTCCGAAACGGTCGAGGAGGCACAAGCGATGTGACCCTCAAAATTGTTGACGTCGGCAATCAACTGAACCTCGCCGGTGCGGGCGGCTGCCCCGCAAACGCCGCGCGAAAACGGGATGGTCAGGCAACCGTGACCGCCTTGGTAGGGGCCGACTTTCAGCATTTCGGGGGCGGTGACGCGGTAGAAACCAACCCAGTCGAAACGGCTATCGCTGTGGAACAGTTCGCAAGATATGGTTGCCATTTTTGCGATCTCGTCGGTTTCGCCTTCGCAAAGGGAGGCAATACGGTTTCGGACGTCGTGGTAGGTTTCGGGCATGTCGATCTCGTTTTTTGTGGTTCTTAGGAACCTAACGCTGCGCGGGGTTTCGGGCAAGCGGGGTCAGGAAACTCTTGTAAACATTCGGTCGGGAAAATATTGAAGTGATTAACATATAAATAGGAGAATTTCTTTGAGTGGTCTTTTAGCCCTTCTAGACGACGTTGCTGCCATTGCCAAAGTTGCGGCGGCCTCGCTTGACGATATCGCGGCGCAGGCCACCAAGGCAGGCACCAAAGCGGCGGCGCTGGTTATTGATGATGCCGCGGTTACGCCGCAATATACCCACGGATTCGAGGCATCACGCGAGCTGCCGATTGTTTGGCGAATCGCAAAGGGCTCGATTCGAAACAAGCTGCTGATCCTGCTGCCTGCGGGTTTGTTGTTGTCGGCTTTTTTACCGTCAATGATAACGCCATTGCTGATGCTGGGCGGGTCTTATCTGTGTTTCGAAGGGGCTGAAAAAGTTCTGCACAAATTCCTGAAGCATGACGAGAGCCACGATGAAGCCGACCACGAAGTATCTGATCCGGCGCATCTGGAAGAAGAGAAGATCGCAGGTGCGATCAAGACGGATTTCATTTTGTCGGCGGAAATTATGACGGTCGCGTTGGCTGCAATTCCGGAAAGTAACATCTGGATGGAGGCAACGGTTCTGGCGAGTGTTGGGGTCGGGATCACCGTACTGGTTTATGGTGGTGTTGCGATCATCGTAAAGGCCGACGATCTAGGCTTGCTAATGGCAGCGCGCGGAAAGTTCGCGCCGGCCCGCAAGTTGGGGCGCTGGATTGTGAAGGTTATGCCAACATTTATGAACCTGCTGACACTGGTCGGAACGGTGGCGATGCTTTGGGTCGGCGGCTCGATTATTATTCACGGCCTAGAGGTTTTGGGATTTGGCTGGCTCGGGCATCTCATTCATGAATGGGCGGTCGCGGTGGGGCATCTGGTGCCTAAGATGACCGGCTTTATCGAGTGGTCGGTGACGGCGCTGTTGGACGGTATTTTCGGTATTGCCTTGGGAGCTGCGATTATTCCGCTGGCGACAAAGGTGATCGCGCCGCTGTGGGCGAAAGTTGCGAAGCTGCGGGGATAGGGGATTGGAGTCTCGGCTGTGGATGCGTTTGCAGTGAGTATTTGGGCAAAGAAGAAGCAGCGGTTTTTTAGTTGGTTGGTTTCGGGTTTGGATTGTAACGCAGGAAGGTGATTGTGGTGTCGCCGTATTTGCGTGAATCCAGAGTTTCGAAGCCTTTGGGGGGGAGGATTGTATTGCTTTCTTCCCAGATGATCAGGGCGTTGTCGGCGATCCAGCCACCTGCGATGCACTGCGTCAGTGCTTTTTCACCCAGCCCTTTGCCGTAAGGCGGATCGAGAAATATCAGGTTGAAAGGTGCATCGCGGTTTTCACCGGGTTTGGTGGCGTTCCGGCGATAAATTTTGGTTTGGTTGCGGACGCCAAGAGTGTTGATGTTTTGACGGATCAGGCTGTTGGCTTTGTTGCCGTCATCGACGAACTGGACTGTTGTAGCACCGCGGCTGAGGGCTTCGAGGCCTAGTGCGCCCGTGCCGGCGAAGAGGTCGAGGACTCTGCTGCCTTCGATATCTGGGTAGTCGCCGTGGGTCAGGACGTTGAAAAGGCTTTCGCGGACGCGGTCGGTTGTGGGGCGCAGGTGCGCACCTTCGTCGCCTTTGCCGACGCTTGCCAGCGCAGTGCTTTTGAATTTTCCGCCGATAATCCGCATCAGGATAGCAGTGTTTTTAGTTCGGTGGCAGGGTCGGCGACGGCTACCGGATCGGGCGATCTTCCGGCTTCGATCAGGCGTTTGCCGACCATATAGGCGCGCGGGTCGTTCATGGCGTCGACGGCGAGTAGTTTGTCGCCTTGGTAGTACCAGAAGGAAGTGGCACCGTCGGTTTTGCGGGTGACGATGTGGTCGTACCCCGAATTCAGGCCCGCGATTTGCAGTTTTACGTTGTATTGGTCGGACCAGAACCACGGTTTCGCGTGATATTCGTCGGTTCCACCCAGCATCGCGGCGGCGGTTGCTTCGGCTTGTTCGATGGCGTTGGGCACGCTTTCGAGGCGGATTCGGTCGCCTTTGTAGGGAAAGCTTGCGCAATCGCCCGCCGCGAATATCGAGGGATCGGAGGTGCGGCCCAGCCCGTCTACTTTGATGCCGTTGTCGACGTCGAGATCGATGTTTTCCGCCAGTTCTATTGCCGGAGTGATGCCGACACCTACCACGGCGAAATCTATGTCGAGCGTTGTGCCGTCCGTCAACGTGGCCGAGGTTACGTGGCCGTCGGTGCCGTTTAAGCTGGAAAGGCCGACACCTTCGCGAACATCGACGCCGCGCCCGGTGTGGAGGGTGCGAAAATAGTCGGATGTTTGGGGTGCGGCCACCCTTTGCAGGATGCGGTCGGCCATTTCGACAAGCACAACTTTGACGCCGCGAGCAGCGGCGACGGCTGCGGCTTCGAGGCCTATGTAGCCTCCGCCGATGATTAACACGCGTTTGCCTTCAGTGAAATAAGGCGCCATGGCGTCGGCGTCGGCCAATGTGCGCACGGTGAATACGCCTGTGAGGTCTCCGCCAATTGCGGCGGGCAGAGTGCGTGGGTGCGAACCGGTAGTTAGTGCCAGCATGTCATAGCTCAGCACTTCGTGTTTATCGAGAGTCACGGTCTTGGCGGCGCGGTCGATAGCTGTCACCGAGACGCCGGTGACAAGGTTGATATTCTTATCTCTATAAAACGCTTCTGGCCGCAGATAGAGCCTTTCGACGTCCATTTCGCCCAGCATATATTTCTTGGATAGTGGCGGTCGTTGGTACGGCACAACCGGTTCCGCGCCGATCAGGGTGATATCCGCCCCGCATCCCAACGCGCGCAATTTTATGGCCATTGATGATCCGGCCTGACCTGCGCCGATGATAATAATTCCAGCCATACCTGTTCCCTATTCCGCCAGTTTATCCATTTTTTCAGCCATTTTCATGTCGCGCATCGACAAACCTTCTACATCGTGGCTGGTCAGCTGGACTTCAACCGTGCGGTAAACGTTGAACCATTCCGGATGATGGTTCATTTTCTCGGACCAGATTGCGACGCGGGACATCCAACCGAAAGCTTCGACGAAATTCGTGAACTCGAACGTTTTCTTTAAGGCGTCGCGGTCGGTTTGCAGCTCCCAGCCTGCGGCCAGAAGTTCGGGCAGATATTTTTCGCGTTCGGCATCGGTAAGGGGTGGTGAAAGCATTTCAATCTCCGGTCTTTTTGAAGGGGCCGACGGCGGACAGGAACTCGATATCCTCGTCCACGGCGGCACGCTCGTCGGTTAGAAACTGCGCTACCGCGCGCTCGAATCCATCATCAGCGATCCAGTGTAGGGAGTAAACCGGACTTGGCATATACCCTCGTGCAAGTTTGTGTTCACCTTGTGCGCCGGCCTCGACACGTTCCAGATTGTGGTCGATGGCGAAATCGATGGCCTGATAGTAGCACAGCTCGAAATGCAGATACGGATGATCCTCAGCGCAACCCCAGTAGCGGCCAAAGAGGGTGTCACCACCGATAAAGTTAAGCGCTCCGGCGATGTATTGGCCGTCACGTTCCGCCAGAACCAGTAAAATGTCGTCCCGAAGGGTCCGCTGGGCTACGTTGAAGAATTCGCGAGTCAGGTATGGCGTGCCCCATTTCCGNGCGCCGGTATCTTGGTAGAAATGCCAGAAGGCATCCCAATGCTCGGGCTCTATCTGGTCACCGGTCANTTGCAGGATNCGTCCGCCGAAGGCTTGGGCGACGNGGCGTTCTTTGCGGATCATTTTACGTTTGCGACTNGAGAGCTGCATCAGGAAGTCGTCNAAATCGGCGTAGTTGGCGTTTTCCCANTGGAANTGCTGGCCTGTCCGCTGCATCAGGCCGAGCTCGGGNCCGAGCGCNAATTCTTCCTCCGTACAAAACGTGATGTGGAATGAGGATACATGATTGTCGGANGCGATCTGNATNGCNGCGTTTACNAGCGCCNGTCGCGCGACCTCCGCGTATTCGGGGCGCACGAGCAGGCGGCGACCCGTTGCNGGCGTAAACGGTACGGCGCATTGCAGTTTTGGATAGTATCGCCCGCCTGCGCGCTCAAAAGCGCCGGCCCACGCATGATCGAAAACGTATTCCCCTTGCGAGTGGCCTTTGGCGTAAAGCGGCATGATACCGACAATCTCGTTGTTCAATCTGGCGGTTAGGTGGCGCGGTGCCCAACCGGTCTTCTCGCCGACCGAACCGCTTTCCTCCAGTGCCAGCAAGAACCGGTGGGTTATGAACGGGTCTAGCGGGGAACCTTCGGGATTGGCGCAGGCGTCCCATTCCGATGCGGGGATGGTGGCGATACTGCCGATAACGCTGATCTGGATTTGGAGGTCCGACATCAGTCGTCCAGCATTTCACGTAGCGAATAGACCAATGCCAATGCGTCACGGGCGGTCAGTTCGTCGGGGTGGGTCTGACGAAGCTGATCTTCGACTGCTGAAGATTTGGCTGGCCGTGGTGCTTGCGGCGTAGCGCTGAATAACGGCAGGTCGTCGATCAGGGTTTCGGCCTTGCCACCGCCATCGCGGTCACCTTGTTCTAATGCGTCGAGGACGGTGCGGGCGCGGTCCACCACGGCCGCCGGAAGCCCGGCGAGTTTCGCGACTTGCACGCCGTAGGAGCGGTCGGCCGCACCCTCGCGCACCTCGTGCAGGAAGATCACGTCGCCTTCCCATTCGCGCACGGCAACCGTTGCGTTTCGCAAGCCGGAAAGCTTGGCGGATAGGGCGGTGAGTTCGTGGTAATGCGTGGCAAACAAGGTTCGGCATTTGTTGACGTCGTGCAGATGTTCAAGCGTCGCCCAAGCAATTGACAGGCCATCATACGTTGCCGTGCCGCGTCCGATTTCATCGAGAATAACCAACGCACGGTCGCCCGCCTGATTGAGGATCGCGGCGGTTTCGACCATCTCGACCATAAACGTCGAGCGCCCGCGTGCGAGGTCGTCAGCCGCGCCAACACGCGAGAATAACTGATCGATTACGCCGATGTGGGCGGTGGTGGCGGGAACATAAGCGCCCATTTGAGCGAGCAGCGCAATCAGGGCGTTTTGCCTGAGGAACGTAGACTTACCCGCCATGTTAGGACCGGTCAAAAGCCATACAGGACGGGAATCCGCCTCGCCCGCGCTTAGGTCACAATCGTTTGCGACGAACGGTCCGTCACCGGCACGCCGCAGCGCTTGTTCGACCACCGGATGGCGGCCCCCCTCGATGGCAAATGAACGCGAGGCGTCCATTTGCGGTCTCACCCAGTTCTCACCGACCGCTATATCCGCGAGCGCGGCGGACAGGTCGATTTCGGCCAACGCTTTCGCGGCTTGGGCGATTTGGGCGGCCTTGTCCATAATGGCAGCGCGGAGGAAGGCAAAAACGTCTTTTTCGATGTCGAGCGCCCGCACGCCGGCGTTGAGGATTTTAGTCTCCATCTCCGACAGGGGAACCGTGGTGAAGCGCACCTGATTGGCCGTTGTCTGACGGTGGATGAAGGTCTCGTTCAACGGTTCCGCCAGCATTTTGTCGGCGTGGCTAGCAGGCGTTTCGACGAAATAGCCCAGCACATTATTATGCTTGATCTTGATCGAGGTGATTTCGGTAAGCGCAGCGTATTCTGCCTGCATGGCCGCGATCACGCTGCGACCTTCGTCGCGCAACTTGCGGGCTTCATCAAGCTCGGCGTTGAATCCTTCGGCAACAAAACCACCGTCGCGCGCCAACAGTGGCGGTTCGGCGATCATGGCATCACCGAGCAGATCTATCAGCGTATCCAGACCCTGCATATCCTGCGTCGCACGCTGCAGCACGATCGGGAGGTCGCCGTTTAGTGCAGCTGCCAATGCCCCCGCCTGTGTGAGGCCATCACGAAGTGCGGCCATGTCGCGGGGGCCTCCCCGGTCCAATGCGAGGCGGGACAGGGCGCGTTCCATGTCCGGCGCCTGACGAAGGACATCGCGGATGGTATCGGCCACCGCGCGTTCGTCAACGAAATGCTGCACGGCGTCGTGGCGGGTGTTGATGGTTTCCAGATCGGTCGAGGGACTGGTCAGGCGAACCCCCAAAAGCCGCGCGCCACCGCCGGTTACGGTCCGGTCTATGGTCGCCAGAAGCGAGCCTTGGCGTTCGCCCGAAAGACTGCGGGTTAGTTCAAGATTACGGCGCGTGGCGGCGTCGATCCGCACCGCCCCACCCTGATTTTCTTTCGCCGGAGGCCGCAGCAACGGTAGTTTCCCGCGTTGCGTGATGTCGAGGTAATCGACAATCGCCCCCATTGCCGCAATTTCGGAGCGGGTGAAATTGCCGAACGCGTCCAGCGATTTGATTTTGAACAGGTTCGTCAGGCGTCCCTCGGCCGCAGTTGAATCAAAGCTGGCGGCGGACAAAGGCGTTAACGACGCGCCCGCTTCTTCGACGGTTTCGCGCAAGGTTTCAGAAGCGCTGTCTGTTGCCAGAACTTCGCGCGGAGCGAGCCGCGCCAGCGTCGGACCGAGCGTCACGCGGGAGATGGGTGCCACGTGGAAGTCGCCGGTCGACACATCAACCCAGCTGATCGACATTTCGTCACGCACATTGGCAATTGCGGCAAGGTAATTATGCGCGCGCGCATCGAGCAGCGAGTCTTCGGTCAACGTTCCCGGCGTTACCAACCGTACAACATCGCGTTTGACGATCGCTTTGTAGCCGCGCTTTTTGGCTTCGGCGGGGTTTTCCATTTGCTCCGTAACGGCGACACGGAAACCCTTCCGGATGAGCGTCAGCAGATACCCCTCAGAGGCGTGATGGGGAACGCCGCACATAGCGATATCTTTGCCCAGATGCTTGCCGCGTTTGGTCAGCGCGATGTCGAGCGCCGCCGCCGCAGCGATCGCGTCGTCGAAAAACATCTCGTAGAAGTCGCCCATGCGGTAGAACAGCAGTGCGTCAGGATAGCGCTCCTTGATCTCCAGATACTGTGCCATCATGGGCGTAACCGAATTGTCTTTTACAGCCATGTGCGTCGCGGTCCCTGTGCATTGGTGGTCCGGGATTTCTAGCATGTGGAACCGGATTGTGGAACCGCTTGCGGTGAGATGATTTTGGCACTACTTTAGAATCATTCCAAAGAGGTGATACATGCTACAAGCTTTCTCGAACCGCCGAAATTTCAAAGACCTGTCCGAAGCCGAAGTCCTCGCGCTCGCGATTTCCTCCGAAGAGGATGACGCGCGGATTTATGCGTCTTATGCCCAGCAATTGCGCGACGAATATCCGACCACGGCGGTCGTGTTCGACGAAATGGCAGTCGAGGAAAACACCCACCGGAAGATGTTGATTGATGCGTTTACAGAGCGGTTCGGGGATGTGATCCCCTTGATCCGGCGCGAACACGTCGCCGGTTACTATAATCGCAGNCCCGTCTGGCTGGTGCAAAACCTCGGGCTGGAACGTATCCGCGAAGAAGCNCAGAAGATGGAGCGTGACGCCCAAAATTTTTACCTGACCGCCGCGGGGCGATCTAGCGATCCAGCAACACGGAAGCTGTTGGGAGACCTCGCCGAAGCAGAGGGACAACACGAACAGTCCGCGGCCCGTATGTCTGCCGGTCTGGAATCGGAAGAAGGCGACGACGAAAAAGTCGCCGCGCACCGTCAGTTCATTCTGACGTGGGTGCAGCCCGGTCTGGCGGGTCTGATGGACGGTTCCGTATCCACGCTCGCGCCGATATTCGCGACAGCCTTCGCCACGCAGAACCCTTGGACGACTTTTCTGGTGGGCGCGGCGGCGTCTATCGGGGCTGGCATCTCGATGGGCTTTACCGAAGCGGCGCATGATGACGGGGTGATTTCCGGCCGTGGCAGCCCGTGGAAACGCGGTTTTGCCTCCGGTATTATGACGACGCTTGGTGGCATGGGGCACGCCCTGCCATACCTTATTCCCGATTTCTGGACAGCGACCACCATCGCTTTTGCAATTGTTTTCGTCGAGCTTTGGGCAATTGCCTGGATTCAAAACCGCTTCATGGAAACCTCGTTCAGTAAGGCGATTTTTCAGGTCGTTCTGGGAGGTGGACTGGTGTTGGCCGTCGGGATTCTTATTGGCGGCGGGTAGGTTGTAGTCGGGAATAACTCTGCGTAAGGTCTGCTAAACCAACAATTCCTGCAGATCGAAAGCGAATACATGTCCGACAGCACCAAAGTCACCGACGAAGAGGCTCTAGCCTATCATCTTGAGCCCACGCCGGGGAAAATCAGTATTGTGGCGTCGACGGCCATGGCGACACAGCGCGATTTGTCGCTGGCTTATTCGCCAGGTGTTGCCGTACCGGTGCAGGCGATCGCCGACAACCCCGAACTGGCGTATGACTATACTACCAAGGGCAACATGGTTGCGGTGATCTCGAACGGGTCGGCGATCTTGGGAATGGGGAACCTTGGCGCGTTGGCTTCCAAACCGGTGATGGAAGGCAAGGCCGTTCTGTTCAAGCGGTTCGCCGATGTAAACGCGGTTGATATCGAGTTGGATACGCAGGACCCAGACGAGATTATTAACGCGGTGCGCCTGATGGGGCCAACCTTTGGCGGCATCAATCTCGAAGATATCAAAGCGCCCGAATGTTTCATCATCGAGCAGCGTTTGAAGGAAGAAATGGACATTCCGGTCTTCCACGACGACCAGCACGGTACGGCCGTGATCTGTGCGGCGGGTTTGATTAACGCACTGCATATTTCGGGCAAGAAAATCGGGGACTGCAAGATAGTCCTGAACGGCGCCGGCGCGGCGGGGATTGCTTGTATCGAACTGCTGAAATCCATGGGTGCCAAGCACGATAATTGCATCGTTTGCGACACCAAAGGTGTGATTTTTCAGGGTCGTACCGAGGGCATGAACCAATGGAAATCCGCCCATGCTGCGAATACCGAACTGCGGACGCTCGAAGAAGCGATGGACGGGGTCGATGTGTTCCTTGGTGTGTCGGCGAAAGGTGCAGTCACGGAAGATATGGTCAGAAGCATGGCCTCGGATCCGGTGATTTTTGCGATGGCAAACCCTGATCCGGAAATCACACCCGAGGAGGCGCATGCGGTGCGCGAGGATGCAATCGTGGCAACGGGACGTTCCGATTACCCCAATCAGGTAAACAACGTGCTGGGCTTCCCGTATCTGTTTCGTGGCGCCCTCGACATCCACGCCCGGGCGATCAATGACGAAATGAAAATCGCCTGTGCCGAAGCCTTGGCCGCGTTGGCGCGTGAAGATGTGCCCGACGAAGTTGCGCTGGCGTATGGCAAGAAACTGACGTTCGGGCGCGATTATATTATCCCGACTCCGTTCGATCCGCGTCTGATCTATATTATTCCGCCAGCCGTGGCGAAGGCGGGGATGGACACCGGCGTGGCGCGTCGTCCGATCATTGATATGGACGCTTACGAGCTTAGCCTGAAGGCACGGCTCGACCCGACCGCCTCGATCTTGCAATCCCTCAATGTGCGGGCCAAGCACGAACAAGCGCGGATGTTGTTTGCCGAAGGCGACGATGCGCGCGTGGTTCGGGCGGCGGTGGCCTATAAGCGCTCCGGCTTTGGACAGGCGCTGGTTGTGGGACGCAAGGAAGAGATCGCAGGCTTTCTCGAAGCGGCGGGAATGCCCGAAGCGATTGACGAAATCGAAGTGGTTAANGCGGCTAATACGGCGCATCTGCGGGAATACAAGGACTATCTCTATAAGCGCCTGCAACGTCAGGGCTTTGACCAGCGNGACTGCCATATTCTGGCGTCCCGAGACCGNCATGTCTTTGCGTCCCTGATGCTTGCGCACGATCATGTCGATGGNGTGGTTACGGGCGCGACGCGTAAGTCGGCGCAAGTTCTGTCGCAGATCAATTACGTTTTCGATGCGTCGACCAAAAGTGGCGCGGTCGGCATCACGGCGGTTCTAGCTGGCGGCCGGATGGTGTTGATTGCGGATACGTTGGTGCATGAATGGCCCGAAGCAGAAGATTTGGCCGATATATCCGAGCGTGCCGCCACATTGGCGCGTGGACTGGGTCTTGAGCCACGCGTGGCCTTGGCAAGTTTCTCGACCTTTGGCTATCCACGGTCGGAACGGGCCGAGAAGATGACCATGGCGATCGAGGTTTTGGATAACCGCAACGTTGATTTTGAATACGACGGTGAAATGACTGTCGACGTGGCGCTCAATCCTGAAGTGATGAAGCAATATCCGTTCTGCCGATTGACGGGGCCCGCGAATATCTTGGTGGTTCCGGCGCGGCACTCGGCGTCTATTTCGGTCAAGTTGTTGCAGGAAATGGGTGGCGCGACGATTATCGGACCGATCCTGACGGGCATCGACAAGCAGGTCAAGATTTGCTCCACGACCTCGACGGTGAACGACATTCTGAACATGGCAATATTCGCTGCGTGTAAGGTCGGCTGANATGGCGATTTATAACCTCGGATCGGTGAATATAGACCACGTCTATCGTGTGCCGCATTTGCCCGAACCGGGGGAAACACTAGCGTCCCATTCGTTTAACAGCGGGCTCGGTGGCAAAGGCGCGAACCAGTCGATTGCGGTGGCGCGGGCCGGAGGGCAAGTGTTTCATATCGGTGCGATTGGTGCCGACGGGGAATGGTTGCGTGAACTTATGGCGGATACCGGCGTTGATATGCGGTATCTGGCGGTGGCCGATGTGCCGACGGGGCACGCGATTATNAACGTGGATGACGCTGCCGAAAACGNGATCGTCTTGTTCTCGGGCGCGAACTTTGCCCTGACCGAAGCGCAAATCGACGAAGCGCTTGGCGCNGCTGGTCCGGATGATTGGTTGCTGTTTCAGAACGAAACAAGCCTTGGTATTTATGCNGCAGCAGCGGCGAAGGCCAAGGGTATGCGCGTGGCTTACGCCGCCGCGCCCTTCGATGCTGACGCGGCTTTGGCGATGTTGCCCGTGACGGATTTGCTGGCGGTGAACGAGATCGAGGCGACGCAGTTGTCCCAAGCGTTGGGCGTTGACGCGTCTGATTTACCGGTGGCGCAAGTTTTGATCACGCGTGGCTCCGAAGGGGCAACGCTGCAAGCAGGTGGCGAAGTGTTGACGGTCGATGCCTTCAAGGTTGAACCGGTGGATACGACAGGGGCGGGCGATACGTTTCTGGGGTATTTTCTGGCGGCGATAGATTTGGGGTTAGCTCCGATTGATGCGCTAAAACGGGCGTCGGCAGCGTCAGCTTTGCAGGTCATGAAACCGGGTGCGGCGGTGGCTATTCCGACGTTGGCCGAAGTGGAAATATTCCTGAAAGCACGCGCATGAAAACCCGTATGATAATCGACACGGATCCCGGCATCGATGACGCTATGACGAATCACTATGCATTCGCTGATCCGGATATCGAGGTGGTCGGGCTGACCTCGGTTTTTGGCAATGTTTTTGTGGAACAGGGCACGCGCAATGCGTTGCGGTTGTTGGAAATGGCCGGCGTAGATGCGCCTGTGGCCGAGGGGGCGAACGCGCCTTTGGCGATGCCTTTGTCGCCGCCTTCGCATCATATTCACGGGCATGAGGGGTTCGGCGGGATCGCAGCAGAAACGCCTAAGGGCAGCGCCGTGGACATGACAGCCGCAGAATTCATGATCAAAACCTGCGCTGAAAACCTGAATGAAATCGTGATCTGCGCTATTGGCCCGTTAACCAATCTGGCGCTGGCTTTGCGACTGGACCCACGGATTGCGCAAACCGTAAAGAAAGTCGTGATTATGGGTGGTGCGGTTGAGACTGCCGGTAATATCACCCCGTTCGCCGAGGCCAATATCTACCACGATCCGCACGCTGCGGCCGAAGTTTTTGCGGCTGAATGGGAGGTGGTTCTGGTAGGTCTGGATGTTACGCACCAGATCACTTGCTCGACCGGGGACTTCTTTGAAATCAAAGGGAATTCGCCGAGAATGGGTGGGTTTATCAAGGAGATAAGCGAGTTTTATCTCAATTTCTATACGTCTATTGGCAAATACGAGGGTTGTAGCCTGCACGACCCGACCGCCATTATTGCTGCCGCGCATCCGGAATACTTCCAGATGTCGTCCATTCCGCTGCGCGTGGTAACGGAAGGCGAGGCGCAAGGACAGACCATCGCAGCGCCCGAGGCGGATACGCCGTGCGTGCAGGTTTGCCTTGATGTGGATGACGTCGCCGTAAAACGGAAGTTCATCGACCTTTACCGGAATCTTGCCTAACGCAGTTCGGCGGCAATTTCGCGGAACATGGCGAGGTTTTGTTCGTAGGAACCCGGTTCTTTAAACAGCCGGTCGACCGAGTTGGCGGCAATAACGACCTGACTGGCGGAATCTACGTATATGTATTGGCCATAAACGCCACGGGCGAAATACTCGCCATCCGCGGCGTCGGCTGGCATCCACCATTGATAGCCGTACTGAACTGCTCCGGTAGCGGTCGGGGCGGTGGGGAGTGTCGATTGCGCTACCCAGTCGGCCGGTACAATCTGTTTGCCGTTATACATGCCGCCTTGCAGGAACATCTGCCCGAGGCGCGCGTAGTCACGGGTTCTGAGGTTCAAGCCACCGAGCACGAATGCGACGCCATTGCCGTCGGTCAGGTAATAGGGGTCGGCCTCCAACCCCAGCGGGGTCAACAGTGTTTCGACCATCAGTTCAGAGATATTTCGCCCGGTAGCGCCGCGGATAACCATGCCGATGACGTGTGTGTCGATCGAAACATATTGCCACGCTTCGCCAGCAGCGCGGTCGCGGCCTTCCAAGCTGGCAGTGAATTTATCCATGGAGCCGCCCATGGCCAGTACACGACCCATTTTGTTGATGTCGGAATTGAAGTCGAGGTAGTCCTCGTTGAACTTAACTCCGCTGGCCATATTCAGGACGTTTCGGATGGAGGCACCGTCATATGCCGTCCCAACGAGGTCGGGCGCGTATTTGGTGACCGGATCGTCGATGGAGGCGATGTCGCCCTCCTCAACAATGATCCCCATCAAGGCCGACAGGAAGCTTTTGGCAACCGACCATGAAATTCTGAGGTCCTCAGGAGATGTGTCCTGATAATAGGATTCGTGAGCAATGCTGCCGTCTTTCAAAACAACGAGGGCGGTGACGGAGCGGTCGGTGACCCATTTGTCCAAACCGTTGGGCATGGCGCGTGGTTCGGTTGGTAGTTCGGATGCGGATGCGTCCGGCACGTCAAGTGGGGTGCTGAAGAACATCGCGTCCATATGGCTGAAGTTCACCAGGATATTTTCTTCGGAAAACAGCGAGTTAACCGCCACCAGACGTTTAATATCGCTGCGCTTCCAGATTCCGGCGGCAACCGCCAAAACGATTACGACGA
>JGI24025J20009_10001244_pt1 | contig 19472 bp, 15 predicted proteins | sample Cruoilmetagenom3_FD_20009 | JGI IMG/M metagenome (IMG submission 20009) | reverse complement strand
TTCACCCGCCTGACCAGAGGGAACATGCTGGATGTCCTCCAGCAAGATTTCATAACCGCCGCCAGGGCCCGAGGGCTGCCGGAGAGGGTCGTGGTCTACAAACACGCTTTGAAGAACGCCTTCATCCCCATCCTCACCATGATAGGTTTGCAATTCGCCTTGCTTCTGGCAGGCGCGGTCCTCACTGAGACCACCTTCTCCTGGCCGGGGATGGGACGCTTCCTGGTGGACAGGATCGCATATCGTGACTTCCCATCGATCCAGGGAGGGGTGGTATTCTTCGCCCTACTGGTGATGGCTGTTAGCCTGATAGTGGATATCATCTACGCTAGGCTTGATCCCCGTATCCGATACTAAGAGGTGGCCAAATGGAGAGAGCGGAGAAGGTTGGTATTTTCGGGCGGTTCCTAGCGGCTACCAAGTGGTATGGGGCTGAAGGGTATATGACCATGGTGGGAGGCCTCATAGTCTTTGCCATCATCACTATTAGCCTTCTCTCAGCCTTCTACCCTGGGATGGCTCCCTACAACCCCGAAAAAAGCGTTGGCACCCCCTTCTCCAGCCCCAGTGCCCAGCACCTCATGGGGACCGATAATTTAGGGCGGGATATCTTTAGCCGCATCATATATGGGGCCAAAGTGGTGATGACGGTTGCTCTCCTCTCCTTCGCCTTTTCGGCGGCGGTCGGCATCCCGGTGGGCCTTCTCTCTGGCTTCCTGGGGGGGAAGATAGATAGGGTGCTATCCCTCATCATGGATAGCATCTACGCCTTTCCCGGCCTCATCTTGGCCATCGCTATGGCTGCCATGCTGGGCCCGGGTGTGATCAATATGTCTGTGGCTATCGCCGTGGTCTATATCCCCACCTACTTTAGAATGGTTAGGGGGCAGGTTCTATCGGTGAAAGAGGAACTCTATGTGGAAGCCGCTAGAAGCCTGGGGGCCAAGGCGACTACTATACTACGCCTATATGTCTTCCCCAATGTCATCCCTTCGGTGGTGGTCATCTTCTCGGTTAATATCGCCGACGCCATCCTCACCGAGGCCGGATTGAGTTTCCTAGGTCTAGGGATCGATCCTTCCCTGCCGGACTGGGGGTATGATCTTAGCCGGGGCAAAGCCTATCTGCCAGGAGGCTATTGGTGGATTATCACCTTCCCAGGGATGATGATAGCGCTGGTGGCTCTGGGGTTTAGCATGTTAGGTGAGGGTTTGAACGAGATCCTGAACCCCCGCCTCGTGGAGAGATAAGAGGCATGGCTGAGATTCTATTGCGGGCCGAGGATCTAGAGGTTTACTACGCTACCCGGGCTGGGGTGGTGAAAGCGGTGGACAGGGTGAGGTTTGAGATGGGGAGGGGGGAGACCTTAGGGTTGGTCGGGGAATCCGGGTGCGGCAAATCCACGCTGGGTTTCTCCATCTTGAGACTTGTCCCTCCACCGGGCAAGATTGTGGGGGGAGATATTATTTTCGCTGGCGAGAATCTGCTGGAGAAAGACGAAGAGGAGATGAGGAAGATCAGGGGGAGCAGGATCTCTATGATCTTTCAGGATCCCATGACCTGCCTCGACCCCCTGGAGAGGATTGGCGATCACATCGTGGAGACCATCACCACTCATGATCAGGGGATTAAAAGAGCGGAGGCTTGGAAGAGGGCGGAGGAGATGCTCGATAGGTTGGGGATAGACCCCTCTCGGCTAGAGGATTACCCCCATCAGCTCTCCGGAGGCATGAGACAGCGGGTCATGATCGCCCTGGCCCTCATCCTCAATTCGGAATTGGTCATCGCCGATGAGCCCACCACCTCGTTAGATGTCATCGTTGAGGCCCAGATATTAGACCTCCTGAAGCAATTAAAGGAGGATTATGAATTGACCCTGATGCTGATCACACATAATATGGGGATCGTTGCTGAACTGGCTGATCGGGTGGCGGTGATGTATGCAGCCAAAATGGTGGAGGTGGCCGAGGCCCTACCCCTCTACGAAAAACCGATGCACCCTTATACTCAGGGTCTTCTACGTTCTATCCCCAACATAAGCCTCACGGAACAGGTGTTGGCTACTATGCCCGGCTCTCCACCAGACCTCATACGGCCTCCCTCGGGCTGCCGGTTCCATCCCCGCTGCCCTTATGTGAAGGACGAATGTAAAGAGATAGAACCGCCGATGAGAGAGGTGGAGAGAGAGCACTTGGTGGCCTGTCATCTCTACTAGAAGGGGGGAGATGTCCGAGAAATTAGTTGAGGTCCATGACCTGTTTAAATGGTTCCCGGTGCAGAAGTCGTTCTTGGAGACCCTCTTGGCTCGCAAGTTGGATTACATCCGAGCGGTGGACGGGATAGATTTCGAGGTTAGGAGAGGGGAGGTCTTCGGGCTGGCTGGCGAGAGCGGTAGTGGAAAGACCACCACTGGGCGGCTAATCCTGCGCCTTATCGAGCCTACAAGGGGGGGGATCTTCTTCGATGGGAGGAATGTCCTGACTGTGAACGGTGAGGAGATGCGCAGGCTTCGTCAGCGGATGCAGTTGATCTTCCAAGACCCTTACGCCTCTTTGAACCCCCGCATGAAGATCGGGACGGCGATAGGGCACGGCTTGGAGATCCATGGTATCGCCAAAGGCCAGAGGGAGAGAGATCTGGTCATTCAGATGATGGAGAGGGTTGGCTTGACCCCTGCGGCGACCCTGTACGAGAAGTATCCCCATCAACTCTCAGGCGGACAGAGACAGCGAGCGGTGATAGCCAGGGCTTTGATCTTACACCCAGATCTCATCGTCGCCGATGAGCCCATAGCCATGGCTGACGTATCGGTAAGGGCCCTCATCCTTCATTTGATGATGGAGTTAAAGGAAGAGTTCGACCTCACCTATCTCTTCATTACCCACGATCTAGCCACAGCCAAATACATCTGCGATAGGATCGCTATCATGTACCTGGGGAAGATAGTAGAATCAGGACCTCTGAGGGAGGTCTACTCCCATCCCCAGCACCCCTATACCGAGGCCCTCTTATCCGCCGTGCCTGTTCCCAACCCCAGAGCCCGACGGGAACATATCATCCCCAAAGGCGAGATCCCCAGTCCTATCAACCCTCCCTCGGGCTGCCGGTTCCATCCTCGTTGTCCCTACGCTATGGAGATCTGTTCGAAAGATGAGCCCAGGTTCGCCGGCACAAAGGATGGCCATCTGGTGGCTTGTCATCTGAGAAGATAGTTCATATAGAGCCGCTCCTCGATTCAAGCGGTACCGCTCCTCCAGGCCATGGTAGGCACCCAGGGCTCCGATCCCCATGATGCAGAGAAAGAGGGCGATGGCCAGAAGGATGAGCGCTATATACCACCCCCGGCTGGGGGAAGCGGCCTTCCTTTCTATCTTTTCCCCGCAGCGAGGACAGAAAAGATCATCGGCGGCGATGGTCATGCCGCAGCGGGCACAGAATAGTGGCTCCTCGGGCCAAGAATAGGGTTCCAAAGGTTCATTCCTCATATTGAGCGATGCACTCCCCTCCAGGTCCTAAGAGACGAAGGATAAAGGAACCCGATGCACCTATCGGTATCTCACGCCGATACGGTTGCGCGGGGCTTATAGTTATAGTCTCACGATGGATCTCTTGACCGTCCAGGAGGAGAGAGACCGTGTCCCGTTCCAGGGAGGTGGTGACTACCCCCAGAACCACCATCCCCTCCCTTACATCGAGGTTAAGCGCCGCCCTCCGGTTGGCAAAGTCTAGCCCTCCCGTTCCCCAGAAGGGGTACCAATATTCGACCCATTCCTTGGCCTCTCCAGGCGCTAAAGTGGTATATTCCCAGAAGGTGGGGGTGGCGCCGCCCCAGATCTCGAAATATTGGCTGCCATCGTCAGTGTAGGTATCGGTATCGGGGAAACCGCTCCCCATAGCGAAGAGTTTCACCCCCGGTGCCTCTTGGCGGGGGAAGATGCGAGCCACGCCTAGATCGGTCTCATGATTGTAGGCCCCTACGAAATCTCGGCTCGGTTGGGGGATAAAGAGCCCAAGATGATTTGCCCAGTTGCCGTACCAACTCATATCTCGCTCCTCATAGATCGGCCAACTCATCGTCTCGCCCACTTGGGGGAGGCTTGGGTCTCCGCTGCCATGAACGATCACCTGGGAGGTGGGGTAGATGAACCTCGTCTCTGGAGATACGCTCTTGCTCCCCAAGGTCAAAAGGGCGTTGCTCCAAAATTGATACCGCGCTTCTCTTGAGGTAGGGTTCTCGATATGAGGCTTGAGGGTGAAGTAAGCCCTGCCCGGGAGAAGAGATATATCGATCTTCACCCTCAACCTATCGGTTTCGGTATCCCAGAGGGAGAGGGTGATGCCTCCTTCCTTATACCCTATCGAGTACTCCCAAGGCGTTCCCCACTCGTAGCCATGCTCATCTGTGGGGAAAGCCCATTCCATCCCCCCCGCGGCCAACCACCAGTTCTCCTCCCTAGAGAGAGGGCCCCAGTGGGAGGGTTTTAGCACCGAGTTTTCATAGAAGAGGTTCTGGCCGGTAGGCTTGAAGAGACATCTGTAGATCCGCCCCCCTAACTCCGGAACTATAGTGAGTCTTAGATATTCATTCTCTAGGATGATCGCTTTGAAACTCTTGGGGACCAGGGTATGAGAGGCTGATTCGTAGGCGGCCCGGTCCAGCCATAGGTAGGGGATCCCATATTCGCTATCAAAAGCCTCACGGAGGTAGGCTTCGTAAGGGTAGGAGGGGATGGTGAGCTCGGTTTCCTGTACGGTGACCTGAGCGGCGGGTGGCGTCGGTTGGGGGGTGACTGTAGGAATCGTCGTAGGTGTAACCGTAGCCATCTCCACACCAGTGATCACTACCTCCGCCTCTATCTGTTCCACGTTCCCTTCTTCATCGTAGGCTCGGCCTAAAACAAGGTGCTCCCCCGGAACGGAAGAGGTATCCCAGAGGTAAAAGAGAGAGTCGCCAGGGGATTCGTAAACAATGGCTTCATCGATGAGAAGTTCGAGCCTCTTCACCCCTTCGTTGTCCCAAGCGGTTAGCCTGATCTCCAGTTGTGTACCCTCCTCGACTTGGGCGGGCAGGGAGGAGAGGCTCAGGGTCGGGGGGGCTATGTCCTTGAGTTCTCCTCGCAGGGTTTCCTCTTGATCCAAGGTGAGTTCTCGTTCGAAAGGCTCATACCCCTCCTTCTCTACCCGCACTCTATAGGTCCCAGAGGGGAGTGTGAGGGTGAGGGGCGTCTCTCCCTTAGGAGTCCCATCGACCGTGACCGTAGCGCCCCAAGGGGAGAGGTAAATCTCCAAGGTAGCCAGGGCCGCAGCGCTTCTCGGAGGTGTAGAGGTGCGGCAGGAAGCGAGCAGGAAGAGAAGAGACAAAAGGATCTTTCCTCGCATCGGAGGCGATTATAGCCCCTTTCCTTCCCCCTGTCTAGTTGACCCTTTAATAAGAGATGGTGTACACTCTTCTTGAGATGTTCAGAGAGATCATGAAAGCGGTAGGAGAGGAGTTCTCGGGACTGGCTGCCCATCGGTATGTAGGGGAGATCATACAGTACCATCGCCTTCAGGCCAGCCCCGGTTACCGGCGAGCGGCGGAGCACGCCTACCAGAAGTTGTTGGATTTCGGTTTGGAGGCGGAGATCCTGACCTATCCGGCCAGAGAAGGGGTCACCTTCTGGGCTCAGCCCTCTTTCCAGGAGTGGGAAGCGAGAGAGGGGGTATTGCATCTCCTAGAGCCGGAGGCTCGGAAATTAGCCGACTATCGAGAGATCAAACTCTCTCTCATCCAAAGGAGCGCTCCCTTCGAGGGGAAGGCGGAAATCGCGCTCTTGGAGGATGGGTTGGAGGTGAAGGAGTACGAAGGGTTGAATCTGGAAGGCAAGGTGGTGCTCACCAAGGGCGATATGAGGAGAGTTCACTACTTGGCTGTGGAGAGGGGAGGGGCGGTGGGCATCATCTACGATGGGATAAAGGAGTTACCCGGCCTGGAGCGTCGCCTCGATAACGCCCTAGAGTACACATCTTTCTGGTGGTATGGAGGGGAGAGGAAGTGCTTCGGCTTCGTGCTCTCACCCCAAGAAGGGGAGCGGCTCCGACGATCGATCAAGAGGGGATCGGTGGCTAAGGTTCGGGCTAAGGTGATAAGCCGGTTCTGGGACGGCAGCCTAGAGGTGGTCTCAGCCCTTTTGCCAGGGGAGAGCGATGAGGAAGTGGTAGTAGTGGCTCATCTCTGCCACCCTCAATGGTCGGCCAACGACAACGCTTCCGGCTCGGCGACTCTCCTGGAGGTGGCCCGTACCCTGCATAGACTAACCCTTAAGGGCAGACTCAAGAAGCCTAGGCGGAGTATCCGCTTCCTTCTGGTGCCGGAGTTGACCGGTACCTACGCTTACCTTGCGGCTCATGAGGAGAGGCTACCCAAGATGATCGCCGGCCTCAATCTGGATATGGTGGGAGAGAGCCAAGAACTTTGCGGGAGCACCTTGGTGGTGGAGCGGCTTCCTGGATCCACCCCCGCTTTCTCAGGGGACCTCTTGGAACGGCTGCTAGAGGCGGTGGCCAAGGATACCTCAGGGTATGCTGGGGCGGGCACTTACCCCTCCTTCCGGTATGGGAGCACCCCCTTCTCGGGAGGCAGCGATCATATTATCCTCTCCGATCCGACGGTGGGGATCCCCTCTCCCCTTCTCATCCAATGGCCGGACAGGTTCTATCATACCAGCCTCGATACTCAGGATAAGGTGGATCCCCAGATGTTGGCCCGAGTGGGCAAAGTGGCGGGCACTTACGCTTATTTCTTGGCTCTGGCCGGGCGCGAAGAGGCCACCTGGCTGGCCTGGGAGATGCTAACTCGTTTCAAGGAGAGGTCGGTGCGGCTAGTGCAGGAGGAAAGAAGGGCCGGGAGAGAATTGGTTAGGAAAGTTGGTCGTCTTCAAAACCAGGGGGTTTTGGGTTTACGTTCTCTCCGACGGCTAGCGGATATGGAGTTGAAGGGGTTTGAGAGCGAGCTCTCCTCTTTCACCCAGCGAGAGTTGAAGAAAGTTCCAGGGTTAAGGAGCCAGGAGGAGAAGCCCGCGGAAAACAAGTGGGAGGAGGAAGCCCGGCGGCTGGTGCCCCGCCGCCTCTACAAAGGGCCCATTCGTGTGACCCCCTACCTTCGACGCCTGAGTTCTGAAGAGCGAGAGAGGTGGTGGATACTGGAGCAGAGGTATGGCAATGCCTTGTGGTATCTCTTGCCCCTTACCCTATACTGGTCCGACGGAGAAAGAACCCTGCACGAGATAGTCGACTTGGTGGAGATGGAGACTGGGAAAAGGGCGACCCAACTTCTGGTTACCTACTGCCGCACGCTAAGCGATCTGGATTTGCTCCACCTACTGGAGAGATGACCTTTTGGTTTGTGGCACCAGCGATGCTATAATTTTTGAGGCGAACGGCTCTTAACTTTGAAGGAGAAACCCTCTAGGTATGTATCTTCGCCCCGAGAGAAAGGGGAATCCATATCTCCGGTGGTCGCTCATCGTGGCTATCATCGTCGCTACGGTGGGACTCTACCTGGTCAAGCAGAGGCCAGAACTAGTGGGTCAGGAACCGACCCCCCAGGTCGTAGAGACGGCGGAAGAGCACCTAAGGAGCGGGGACGCTTTCTTCGCCCAAGGCGAGATAGACAAGGCTTTGGCGGAGTATGAGCGGGCGACGGAGATCGACCCCGAGAGCGCCACGGCTTATGCTCGTTGGGGGAAACTTCTGGCTATCAGGCGGCGGTATTCGGAGGCTGTGGAAAAGAACAAGAAGGCTGTGCAGTTGGACCCCGGGGATGCCGAGGGGTACGCCCTCCTGTCTATGGCCCTCGATTGGAACAAGGAGTACGATGAGGCTATCCAAGCGGCGTTACAAGCCATAGAGATCGACCCTGGATATGGAGAGGCCTACGCCTATTTGGCTGCTGCCTATGCTGACAAAGATCGATACAATGAGGCTTTGGAGAACGCCCAGATAGCCATCCAGTTGGATGATCGAAATTATGTGGCCCACTTCAACTTCGGCTGCGTCCTGGAAAGGATGGGGAACTACCGCCAGGCGATCGCTGAATATAAACGGGCTACGGAACTTGCGCCCCATTTAGGATACCTCTTCATCCGCTTGGGTAAGAACTTTTGGGCTTGGGGTGATTATGAACAAGGCATCGCTCAACTCCATAAGGCTGTAGAGGCGGACCCCAAAGATCCAGAAGGGTATGACTTCTTAGGTTTTCTTTACTTCGGACAGGAAGATTATGAAAGGGCCTCGGCCTTCTTTCAAAGAGCGATAGAGGTAGATCCCCAGTTTGCCAACGCCTATGGGCACCTTGGTCTCACCTACTATGTCCAACGCAAATATGAGGATGCGATCTACAGTTTCGAGCGGGCCATAGAGTTGGGCGCCCAATCCGCCGAATACTACTACGCACTGGGTTGGTGCCACGTCTTCTTTGAGGAGTGTGAGAAGGCAGTCCCCTACTTTGATGCCGCGGTCCGCCTGGATCCCAACGCCCAGCCGGCCTGGGAAGGGTTGGACTACTGTGAGACACAGGGAGAAAGAGAGTGAGGTGCCCATGAAGGTAGTCGTTTGGAAGAGGGTCTGGAGTACCTTCTCCTCACCGCCGAGGGTTTAAGCCCCTGGAGGAGTCGTCCTGAAGCCTCTGGTCTTCAAGTCCTATTGTCGGAAATGCGAGAAATAACTAAATATTTGGATATAAAGAGAAAATAACCTCAATTTTATAATGCAATACATAAATAACTCGCTTCTAACTTATTTCATTGCTCCTGAATGGGTTTGCACTTTTGCAACTTATCGGTTATCATATAGACTGTTAGCACTCTTAATTTGAGAGTGCTAAAAGTATGCGCAAGGACCAAAGCCCTGAAGAGGGCTTTGGTGGGGAATCTTTACTTACTATTAGATGGAGGAGGATAGAATGGCACTTAAACTCAAGCCCTTGGGCGATCGGGTTATTGTGGAGCCCATCGAGAGAGAGGAGACCACAGCCGCGGGCATCTATCTGCCCGAGACGGCGAAGGAGAAACCCCAGGAAGGGTTGGTCATCGCCGTGGGCCCTGGCCGTCTCTTGGAGAACGGCAAGCGTGCGCCCATGGGGGTGAAGGCCAAGGATAAGGTGATATTCGCCAAGTACGCTGGGACGGAAGTGAAATTGGATGATAAGAAACTCCTCATCCTAAAAGAAAACGATGTCCTGGCTATAGTCAAGTAGTCCAAAAGGAGGAAAGTTATGCCTAAGCAGTTGGTATTCTCAGAGGAAGCGCGTACCAACCTCAAGAAAGGGATGGATATACTGGCCAGCGCGGTAAAAACCACTTTGGGGCCTAAGGGGCGGAACGTAGCCTTGGATAAGAAGTTCGGGGCCCCTACCATCACCCATGACGGGGTGACAGTGGCCAAGGAGATCGAACTGGAGGAGCCCTACGCCAATATGGGAGCGCAGCTCCTCAAGGAAGCGGCTACTAAAACCAACGATGTGGCTGGCGATGGCACTACCACGGCCGTCGTCTTGGGTCAGACCATCGTCACCGAGGGGCTCAAAAACGTGGCCGCGGGTGCCAACCCCATGATCCTTAAGCGGGGGATCGAGAAGGCTACCAAGCAGGTAGTGGAGGCTATCAAGGCCCAGGCAAGGGAGTTGAGGGAGAAAGAGGAGATAGCCCATGTGGCTGCTATCTCCGCCGCAGATGGGGAGATCGGCGAACTGATCGCCGAGGTGATGGACAAAGTAGGGAAGGACGGGGTGATCACCGTCGAGGAGTCGAAAGGTTTGGCCTTCGAGAAGGAGTATGTGGAAGGTATGCAACTCGATCGGGGGTACATCTCTCCCTACTTCATCACCGACCCAGAGCGGATGGAGGTCGTCTTGGAGGAGCCCTATATCATAGTTACCGACAAGAAGATCTCGGCGGCCACAGACATCGTCCCCATCTTGGAGAAGTTGGCCCAGGTAGGGAAGCGAGAGGTCGTGGTCATCGGGGAGGATGTGGATGGCGAGGCGTTAGCCACCTTAGTCCTCAACAAACTGCGAGGCGTCTTCGCCGCCGTGGCGGTGAAGGCCCCCGGCTTTGGGGACCGAAGGAAGGCGATGCTTCAGGATATCGCCATTCTCACTGGGGCTACGGTGATCAGCGAGGAAGTGGGCCGCAAGTTGGAGTCAGCCACCATCAACGACCTGGGTCAGGCGGACAAGGTGATAGTCACCAAGGATGATACCACCGTCATCAGTGGTAAGGGCGAGGAGGCGGACATCAAGGGCCGGATCGAGCAGATAAAGGCCCAGATCGAGACCACCACCTCCGACTATGATCGGGAGAAACTCCAGGAGCGGCTAGCCAAGTTGGCTGGTGGCGTGGCCATCATCAGGGTTGGTGCGGGCACTGAGGTGGAGTTGAAGGAGAAAAAGCACCGGGTGGAGGATGCGCTCTCTGCGACCCGGGCGGCCGTGGAGGAGGGGATAGTCCCCGGCGGTGGGGTGGTCTTGGTGAACGCCATCGAGGCGGTGGATCCAGGGGATGTGGCTGGCGATGAGCGAACCGGTTATATCATCGTCAAGCGAGCCTTGGAGGAGCCGATGCGTCAGTTGGCCGAGAACGCGGGCTATGACGGGGCCGTGGTCCTGGAGCAGGTGCGTCGCCTCCATAAGACGAAGAAGAACAAGAATGTCGCCTTCGATGTCTTGGAGGAGGACTACGGCGATATGTTCAAGAAGGGGATTATCGACCCGGCCAAGGTTACGCGGGCGGCGATGGAGAATGCGGCCTCTATCGGGGCCATGATGCTGACCACGGAGGCTCTCATCACCGACATTCCGGAGAAAGAGAAGCCGCCGATGCCACCGATGCCGCAGTACTAAGCCGGCAACACGCTAAGGACAGCGCAATTAAGCCCCTCTCCTGCGAGAGGGGCTTTTTCTTTCTGCAAAATCGAAGCCCCGGCAGATTTTACCACCGGGGCTAGGACCGTGCATTCCTAGACCAGGCTACAGTCTAACGACATTGGTGGCCTGGGGCCCCTTAGGGCTGCTCTCGATGGTGAATTCCACTTGATCGCCCTCTTGCAGGCTGCGGAACCCCTCAGCCTGGATAGCCGAGTAGTGGACGAAGACGTCCGGGCCCTCTTCCGGCGTGATGAAGCCGTAGCCCTTGGAGCCGTTGAACCACTTGACCGTGCCTTTGGTTCGCTCTTCCATTTGCCTTGTACCTCCTTTCCTACGATGTTTTGCAGGGCGGAGTTGGTTCGGGTGTTCATATAGAGAAAGCACCCGAACTTGGTAAGTCCGGGTGCTCCATCCTCTTGGTATGAAACTTGAACTTACTGCGTCCTACGATCACAAAGTATAGCACAGATGAGGGGTTCTGTCAAGTGGCGGCTTGGAAGGCGAAAAGGTGAGAAGGCGAGTGGCAGGTTTTTTTTCAGGGGGGATATAGGTGAGCGCTGCGGTCGGCGATGAGCAGTTGGACGCCGGAGGCCTCGGCTTGGCGGGGGAGGTGGTCATCGAGTTGGTGGGCAAGGAGCACCAGGCGGATGGGCTTATGGGCGTGGGTGCGGCGGTCGGGGGAGTGGGGAAAGAGGGCGGCGTACTCCTGCAGGCGGGCCAGGTCGTGGTGGGTGGGATAGCGTTTGACTTTGAGGATATAGACCTCCTTTTCTGTGATGATGACAGCGTCGGCGCGGGGCCGCCGATGGGCGACATACTTCACCGCGCGGCGGAGAGCGCGATGGAGAGAGCGCTTAGTAGAGTAAGCGGGAGGGCGCTTCTTAAAGCGCTCAAAGACGGCCTCACGGTCGATAGGGCCTAAGCGGGCCATGCGATGGAGTTCCCCATGCGGCACATATTCCCGATGGAAGGCGGTTATGCAGTTTTGCACCCAGCGGTGCCAGAAAGCGAACCGATCAGGATCGTAGGGCATGTCAACAGATTAGGAACGGATAAACGGATTTTCAGTGGCGTCAGCCTGCCCTGGCGATGGCAGGCCAGGGATGTTTCCATCTGACGCTTCAATGTGTGAGTGGTCTGTCAGGAGGTAACTCCTGACAGCACAAAAAGGTGTCAACGGATAGGAAACGGATAAACGGATTACAATGATAAGTATAGCACAGATGTTCTAGGTTGTCAAGGGGGATCACGAATGACGCGAAAGAGAGGGCGGGTAGATAAACCGGCGCGCGCTACTTGCCTGCTCTGCCATTCTCGTGCTATACTGAGAGAAGAACACGCCCTAAAGGTGTTAGTTTATCCAAGGCAGCAGGCCTGATCTGTAAGGAGTTTCCAGCATGCAAAACTTACTCAGCGAGCTAAAAGAACTACTCAAGAAAGACGAGCGGGTGATGGTTGAGGATGAGCTGTTGAAAAACAAGGCCATCGAACTCGCCCTCAAGTTGGATGAGAACCTCATTAGACTGCTGCTGTCCCATGCCCGGCTGCGGCAGCACTTCTTCACCGAAGTGGACAGCGTGCAGGTCTTCGATAAGGAGAAATTCGTCCAGTTTGTGAGCAACAAAGCCTTCCTGCCCGATTCCTACACCGCGTTCAAGAATAAGATCGGACTCACAGATGACGGCGGTGCAACCTACCTAAGCCGTCACCGTGACGTGGTACTGGCCTGGCCCTACAAGGACTGCGTGCTGGAGGGTGGACAGACTGAGGAGGATGCCAAGCGCGACGAGGTTTTCTGGAATGAGACGTTGGCTCCCGACGACATCGACCGCCTGCTAGACCCCAAGGTGCTCACCAACTTCCGACGCATTGACGCCAACGGTGAACACCCAGTGATGGAGATCGCGGATACCGACAACCTGATTATCAAGGGCAACAACCTGCTGGCGCTCCATTCCCTCAAACGTCGCTTTGGTGGTAAGGTCAAGCTCATCTACATTGACCCGCCGTACAATCGAGGCAATGAAAGAGATGATTTTTTATACAACGACTCATTCAAGCACAGTGCGTGGCTTGTATTCATGAGAAACAGACTAGAAGTTGCCAAAGAGTTATTGATGAGAAGTGAGGGACTTATTTGGATCAGCATTAGTGATACTGAGGCACATTACCTGAAAGTCCTTTGCGATGAAGTATTTGGAAGGAGCAATTTCGTTGCAGACGTAATATGGAATTCAACAAAATCAGTAACTAATACTGCTGTAATTTCGGATGCACATACGCACAATCTATTATATGCAAGGAACATTGAATGGCTAAAAAAGAACAGGGAACTATTCAGGTTAGAAGCCGACGAAACCAAATTCAGCAATCCAGATAACGACCCAAGAGGAAAGTGGGTTGCTGACCCATTTCAAGTTGGTGGCCTTCGTCCAAATCAGAGATACCCCGTTACTAATCCAAATACAGGAAAAGTGTATTATCCCCTACCTGGTAATAGTTGGAAGAATGAAAAGAAGGTTTTTGACAAGTTGATGGAAGAAGAGCGGATTGTTTTCGGCGTTAGAGGGGAAGCAGGACCACAACGAAAGAGATTTTGGTCTGAAGCGAAGGAAAGAGGCAGGGTTACAACAACTTTATGGCACGACCTGCCAACTACCACTAATGCGACAAAACATCTAAAAGAATTGTTTGGGGAAAAGGTTTTTGAGAATCCTAAACCAGAAGGATTGGTAAGGAGAATCATACAACTATCTACAAGGGATGGGGATATCGTGTTAGATTTTTTCGCTGGCTCCGGTACTACTGCGTCGGCAGCAATGAAAATGGGGAGACAGTTCATTGCTTGTGAGCAAATGGGTTATATTGAACCGGTGACTGTTGAAAGAATTAAGAAAGTTGTTGCCGGAGAACAAGGAGGCGTTTCTAAAGAAGTCAACTGGCAGGGCGGGGATAATTTCGTTTACTGCGAATTGATGCAGTGGAACGCACGCTACGTCGAGCAAATACGCGCTGCGCAGACCACCGATGAACTCCACTCCCTGTGGGAAACGCTCCAGGGCAAAGCTTTCCTCAGCCACAAGGTGAAGTTTGACCAGTTCGATGAGCACGCCGAGGATTTTGCCCAGTTGAGCCTTGCCGACCAGAAGCGCTTTTTGCTGGAGGTCTTGGATAAGAACCAACTTTACGTCAACCTCAGCGAAATCGACGACGCCGACTACCAGGTGAGCGAGGAAGACAAACGTCTTAACCGGCAGTTTTATAGCACGGAGCAAAACTGATTATGCCCATTCTCAAAGAAGAACTAGACGCCCTATCCAAGTATGGCGTGCTCAAAACAGAGATGCCTGAGGTTATCACCGCTAACCTCAACCCAGCTTTCCTCTTGCGGGAATACCAAAAAGAAGCCCTGTCCCGCTTCATATTTTGCGTGACCGACTATCAGGAACGGATCAAGCCCACCCAACTACTCTTCCACATGGCCACCGGCAGTGGCAAGACGCTGATTATGGCCGCGGCCATCCTTTATCTCTACGAGCGGGGATACCGCAACTTCATCTTCTTTGTGAACAGCACCAATATCATCCAAAAGACCCGCGACAACTTCCTCAACCCTCAATCGTCCAAGTATCTTTTCGCCTCCGCACTTAGAGTTGACGCCCGCCGCGTCAAAATACAGCCCGTGGACAACTTCCAGGCCGCCAACCCGCAGGACATCAACATCCTGTTCAGCACCATCCAGGGTTTGCATTCCAGCCTCAACACGCCCCGGGAAAACGCCCTCACCTATGAGGATTTTGAAGATAAGAAGATTGTGCTCATCTCCGATGAAGCCCATCACATCAACGCCTTCACTAAAAGTAAAAGCAAACGCAGCAAAGAAGAGACCGAAAACATCAATACCTGGGAAGCCACCGTCAATCGCATCTTCCACGCCAACCCCGAAAACCTCCTGTTGGAATTCACCGCCACTGTCGAACTCAGCCACCCTGCCGTCGCAGAGAAGTATCACGACAAAACCCTCTACCAATACTCTCTTAAAGAGTTCCGACTGGATGGATTCTCCAAAGAGGTCAAAACCTTGCAGGCCGACTTGCCACCGCTGGACAGAGCTTTGCAAGCCATCGTCGTGAGTCAATACCGCCGCAAAGTCGCCGAGACCAACAAGCTTCGTCTCAAACCCGTTGTTCTCATGAAATCAAGATTCATCTATGAATCAGAGGAGTTTGGAGAGACGTTTCATCAAGCCATCGAGGGTTTAACAGCAGCCCGGTTACAAAAGATCAAAACCACAACCTTGTCCCCCATCACCCAGCGGGCCTTTGCTTACTTTGAAGAGCAAGACATCTCCCTGGAGAATCTAGCTCAGGAAATAAGAGTAGAGTTCGCTCCGGAAAAGTGTCTATCCGTGAACTCGAAATCGGACAGCGAAGAGAAACAACTCCTCGTCAATTCGCTGGAAGATCCCGACAACGAAATCCGCGTGGTCTTCGCTGTGGATATGCTGAACGAAGGCTGGGACGTGCTCAATCTCTTTGACATCGTGCGCCTCTACAACACCCGGGATGCCAAGCACGGCAAGCCCGGCAAAACCACCACCGCCGAAGCGCAGCTCATCGGGCGTGGGGCGCGTTACTTCCCCTTCCAACTCACGCCGGAGCAGCCGCGCTACAAGCGGAAATTCGATGAAGACCTGGATAACGAGTTGCGCGCACTCGAAGAACTCTACTATCACAGCGCCCACAATCCCCGCTACATCCAGGAGCTCCACCAAGCGCTTCGAGAAACCGGCATCATGCCCGAACACCCGCCCCGGCAGCTCCACCTCAACATCAAAGAGAGCTTCAAACAAAGCAGCTTTTGGGAGAACGGCCTCATCTTTGTCAACGAACGGGTCCGCAACGATAACGCCGATGTCTTCGCCATTCAGGAGGCGCTCACCCCACTGCGTTACACCTATTCCCTGCGCACCGGCTACTCCGTGGAAACCGCTATCTTGGAGGACCTCACGGTTGAGGATATCGCGGGTGCAGAGACCCGCACCACCACGTATGCCCTCCAGGACTTAGGGCGCCATCTGCTTCGCGTCGCGTTAGCCAGACTGAAGTTCTACCGGTTCGATAATCTCGAGGCCTACTTCCCGCATCTCTCATCCATCAGCCAGTTTATCAGGTCTAAGGATTACCTGGCTCAGATCGAGGTAGACGTGACCGGCACCCCGGCACAACTGACGTCCTTGAGCAATCAAGACCGACTGGGCATCGCCTTGTACGTGCTACAAGAACTTGCTGCCGCCATCAAGCGCGGCACGGCGACGCACATCGGCACCAAAGAGTTCAAGCCAGAGGCTGTCCAGCACTGCGTCAAAGAGAAAACCCTCAACGTCGATGTCACGCCCGGCGCGACCACCGGCAAGGGCATTGGCATGCGGACCGATGAGAAGTTTAGCGCAAACCTGAGCCAGGAAGATTGGTACGTGTACGATGAGAACTATGGGACAACAGAGGAAAAAGCGCTGATCAAATTCATCCAGAACCAGATCGACACCCTGCGCCAGCGCTACACCGACATCTACCTGCTGCGCAACCAAAAGCTTTTCCAACTCTACAACTTTGCCGATGGATGTCCTGTTGAGCCAGATTTTGTCTTGTTCCTGACGGAAAAGACCACAGGCAAATCTTTGGTCTATCAGCTCTTCATCGAACCCAAGGGCGCACATCTCATTGTCAACGACCAGTGGAAGGAACACTTCTTGAAGCAAATCGAGGCCGAGCACAGAATCCCCGTCGTGTTTCAGAACAGGGATTTCAAGCTTGTGGGACTGCCGTTTTATAACGAGGAATTGAAGAAGCGAGAGTTTGAGGAGAAGTTCGAAAGCGTCCTTATACAAGGCGAGTAGGTTGACCAAAGGCCACTGCATCGTGCCAGCACACTGTCCTGCGCGTAGATGGGCATAAGAGAAACGTCGCCCTAAAGGGCAACGCTACGTTTAGGCCAAATGGGCAGGTATCCTTCGGCGTGACTCAGGATAGGTGGAAACCTGCCCTATGTTATTATAAGTGGTGGTGTAATGTCTATAGACCTCGGTACCACCCCCTAGGAGAGTGATTCTATCGTCTAGGATGATGGGAGGCAAGAAGAGGATATCTTTTTCCTCGGGATCCTGTAAGGATGGCAACTGGGGTTGACCTCCCTCAGAGCCTCAACAAGGCTCTTCCCTCCCAAACCATCATGAGAGAGGTCGTATTTGTAGTAGTAGACCCATTCAGAGGCTTTGAGCATGAAGTCTTTTCCCACGGGATCCCGTAGGGAGAGGTCTTTGAAGCCCCTCTTCTCTAAGCGATAGAACTCCTCATCAGAGGTTCGGCCCAGAGGCCGAACCCCTTTTCTTCTCTGGTGTCAGTTGCACCAAACGATGAACTGAGGCATAATTTGGGTAGGAGGTATGGAGATGGAGAGAGGTTCTGGACCAAGATACTCTATAGTGGTTCTCGTCGTGGCCTTGGGTATCGTGGCCGCGATCATTTGTGGAGGCCTGGTTGGCGGCGCGGCTGGATACTGGGTTGCTCGCTCACAACCGACCCCTTCCGTTCCCACACCGGTGACCATAGCCCAGCCGGAGGGACAACCCACCTATCTAACCCTCACCCAAGATTCAGCCCTAATCGAAGCCATCGCCATGGTGAAACCAGCCGTAGTTACGGTAATCAACACCCTTCCGGCCAGTCAGACCTTGTTCGGGGAGGTGATCGAGCCCCAGGCCTCTGGCTCCGGGGTCATCATCGATGAAGAGGGTTATATCGTCACCAATAGTCACGTGGTGGAAGATGCCGAGCGGATAGATGTCATCTACGCCGATGGCTCCAAAGAGGAGGCCACTTTGGTGGGGGCCGATCGCTACTCGGATCTGGCGATCATCAAAATCGAAGGGCCGCTTCCCGCCGTGGCGCAACTAGGCGACTCTTCCACCCTCCAGCCTGGCGAGCCGGTGGCCGCTATCGGCAGCCCCTTAGGCGACTTCAAGGGGACGGTTACCGGGGGTGTCATCAGCGCCTTGGATCGGAGACTGGACACCGGACAGGGCTACCTGATGGAGGATCTCATCCAGACCGATGCGGCCATCAACCCTGGCAACTCCGGAGGCCCCTTGGTTAACGCCCTGGGTCAGGTGATCGGCATCAACACCGCCATCGTAGGGCGCAGCGCTTACGCAGGCACCGTGGCTGAAGGGTTGGGGTTCGCCATCCCCTCCAACACGGTGAAAGTGGTGGCCCAACAATTGATCGAGAAGGGGGTTGTGGAGCGGCCTTACCTGGGCATCGAATACACGGCCATAACTCCTCGCCTGGCCTCTGCCTACGACCTGCCTGCGGATCACGGGGTCTATGTGCAGCGAGTGGCCTCCGGTTCCCCTGCTGCCGCCGCAGGGCTCCAAGAGGGAGATATCACCACCGCTATCAACGACCAGACCATCGATGAGGATAACCCCCTCACCAACGTCTTATGGCGGTTCCACGTGGGCGATGAGGTTGCACTCACCATCCTCCGCCAAGGCGAAGAACTAAGCGTAGATGTCACCCTCACACAGCGCCCATAGGAGCGAGGTTTCGGAGGAGAGGAACCCCAGGGAGGGGCCCATCGGGGTTTTCGACTCCGGAGTGGGCGGACTCTCCATCATGCGGGAGTTAGCGCAACAACTCCCCCACGAAGATATAATCTACTTCGCTGATACCGCCAACTGTCCCTATGGGCCCCGTTCTCTGGAGGAGATAAGAGGGCTAACCCAGGCTATTAACTCCTTCCTCCTGGCCCAAGGTTGCAAGATCATCGTTGTAGCCTGTAACACCGCCTCGGCAGCGGCCTTGTACCATCTGCGAGAGAGGTTCGAGGTCCCCATTGTGGGCATGGAGCCGGCCCTGAAGCCCGCCGCCCAGGAGACGGAGACAAAAGTGGTAGGCGTTATCGCCACCCAGGCCACCTTTCAAGGCGAGCTCTTCGCCAGCCTCGTCCAGCGGTTCGCTAGTGGTGTTACGGTGTTGGAAGGGGTCTGCCCAGGCCTGGTAGAAGAGGTAGAAGCGGGGAAACTGGACGCCCCCCAGACCGAGGCCATCTTACGTCACTGCCTAGAGCCCATGCTAGAAAAGGGTATCGATGCTTTGACCCTGGGCTGCACCCATTATCCCTTCCTAATCCCCATCATCAAGAAGATAGTGGGCCCCCAAGTCAAGATCATAGACCCCAGCCCGGCCGTGGCTCGCCAAACCAAGCGAGTTCTGGAGCGAGAAGGGTTACTCAACCACACCCCCCGCCGCGTCCGCTACACCTTCTACACCACGGGCAACCCAGAGACCTTCGCCACCTTGCAGAAGAGGCTGACAGACCTCCCAGGGGAGACGAGAGGGGTACACCGGGGCTAAGACAATTCCATCATCACTCTGTAGAAATCGGCCCCGGGGCAACCCCAGGGCCTTTCTTCACCTCCTCGTCGTGAGCCATGCCTTGCCGTGACCCCTATTTCCTTTTCCTCTTCCCCCCCTTGTTGTTTATCCGGGCCAAGGAGGCCACCGTG
>JGI24025J20009_10001243_pt1 | contig 19476 bp, 15 predicted proteins | sample Cruoilmetagenom3_FD_20009 | JGI IMG/M metagenome (IMG submission 20009) | reverse complement strand
TACTGCACTGAGGCGACGGCTGAGATAGCCCAGATTATCCTTCTTGATGCCGCAAAGCTGCAGGAAGAAGACGCTGCATATAAGGCAAAACGCCATAAAAGGGAGGGTCGCCGTGGTCCTTATCCTGAAATACCTCTTTATACTGTAGAAGATGCCGAGGCAGTTGAGCCGCATTTTTCCGCCGTAGAATATCTGAGTTGTGTCAGAACTAATAGCAATGTCGAAGGCTGCTATTATGAAGCGGGCCATGTACTCGGGGCTGCAGTCATAAATATAAATATCCGACAGGATGGCAAGAACCACAGGGTAATTTTTTCCGGTGATATCGGCGAACCTGACCGCCCCATAATAAATGACCCGGCTGTTTTCGATGAGGCCGAATATATAGTTATAGAGTCAACTTATGGCGACCGTACTCACGAAGAACACGAGAACATCGATATTCAAAAACAATTACGCGCTTGTATCAACAAGACGGTAAGCGCCGGGGGCAACATCATTATTCCCAGTTTCGCTTTGGAGCGGTCTCAGGAAATACTGTATCACCTGAACGAATTATTTTTGCGTAAAGAAATTCCACCTTTAACTGTCTTTCTGGATAGCCCTATGGCAATACGGATTACAAAAGTATTTAAACATCATGCTGAACTCTTTGACAAAGAAATGATGCAACGTCTGCGCCAGGGTAATTCCTGTTTCAGTTTTGAAAACCTCAGAATGGTACAGAGTGTGGAAGAGTCCAAGGCCATTAACAACGTAAAGGAAAGCAGTATCATCATAGCTGGTAGCGGTATGGTAACCGGTGGCCGTGTAAAGCACCATATTGTCAATAACATCAGAAGGACAGAAAGCACAATATTATTTGTCGGCTATCAAGCGAAGGGAACGCCGGGCAGAAAATTGCTGGATGGTGCCAAGAAAATCCGTCTCCTGGGGCAAATACACCCGGTGAAGGCACACATTGAAAAAATCGATGGATTTTCGGCCCACGCCGACCGTGATGGACTACTAGAGTGGTTAGCCGACATTCGTGTACCGCCGCGCTGTGTATTTGTCACCCACGGGGAAGGAAAAGCGGCCAACAGCTTTGCGAAGGTCCTGAACGAGAGGACCGGGTGGACCATAAAAGTACCCCGGTACCAAGATACCGTGAAGCTCGTTTAAATCGAGAAAGAGGGTTCAGTTATAGTCAATTGCAAAACTGCTTATAGTTCTCCCTCCCCTGGCGGGACGGAGTCATAGGGAGGGGATTCCACCCTCACCTTGCCTCTCCCATCAAGGGAGAGGAATTTTATGCGAGATTATGTGGGTTAACTATACTTGTAAATAACATTTGTTATTTTGGTTAAGGGTTCGACTGTGAAAAGTAGAAGCGGCACTCGGTGAATTGTAGCCAAAGTTTCTTCGGTTCTATTTTAGGTCTTGCTATCCAGTGGACTTATCATTAAGATATTGCAGGAAAATCATCGAATAAAGGATAGATTATCTTGTAAAAGGAGAAAAACATGGCAGAAGAAAGACAACGCTGGTACCACCGCCGCTCCGCAACTTTGGTAGGCCCTATTTGGTTCATCGGCTGGCTATTTACAATCGGTTATGCAAGTCTGGTTTGGTGGGAGATTTTGCTTGCCATAATAGTCTGGCCATACTTTCTAGGCCGGGCACTGGGCTGACCAGTTAAGAGCGTATTCTCTGATTCTTACTCTAACTCTCTGTAGTGTCTCATAGCCCTCGCCCCATTCCAGACACAGAAATCATCGCTTACTTCTTTCCGACTCTAATTTCAAATGTGAAGAGGAGCGGTGATGGCTGCGGCTAGCTTTGAACGGGCGACTAAAGGCTTGTTCATTTCAAATAAGCTTAACGCTTATTAACAACTCGTCGTCTTGTTAAACCAATACTAGCAAGATTTTCAATATAAGCAGGCTGTTCTGGCAAAAATGGTATAGCAAGAAATAGTGGTAGAGTGTACAATTTTGCTACCAACGATTTGTCCGAAAATGACTGAACTACTATAAACGGGCTGAATGGATGGAGCCATTAAAGGATTGGGAAAACTAAAAAATTATAAGCTGATATATAATTCTACAATTATTCAGAAAATATATTGGAGAGAGGTATAAATGAGCAGTTCAGCAGAGATCAAGAAATCAACGTGTATGGGGTGTCATATTCACTGTAGGGTCGAAGGTCACGTAGTAAATGGGCGTTTGGTGAAAATCGAGGAAGATAAAGCTTTCCCGAAGGCTGAAGCGATACGTCCTATAGTAAGGGCTTGCCCGAGGGCCAGGGCATTTCCTGATTACGTCTACCATGCAAATCGACTTAACTTTCCCTTAAAGAGAATCGGTGACAGGGGGGATGGCAAGTGGGGAGAAATTTCTTGGGAAGAGGTTTTAGATGAAATTGCAGCTAAGCTCAGTGATATAAAAGGGAAATATGGGGCAGAAGCCATCGCAACCAGCATTGGTACAGCCAGAACTCACGATGAATACCGAATGCGATTTTTGAATTTACTGGGTAGTCCAAATAATCTCGGGCAAGGCCAGATTTGTTACGGGCCAGGGAGCACGGTTTCACGCGCCATTTACGGATGGCCTGATTTCTATCCAGCGATAGGGCGTACGACTAAATGTATTGTCATTTTAGGGGCTAATCCTGAACAAGCAGCACGAGGCCTGTGGCATGCCCTTCTTTCCGCCCAGAAAGGAGGTGCTAAACTGATTGTCGTCGATCCAAGGTACACTTCGACTGCTCAACGAGCTGATATTTGGTTACAACTCAGGCCTGGCACTGACTGCGCCCTATACCTTGGTATGATTAATGTCATCATAAAAGAAGAGCTCTACGATAAGGCGTTCGTTAAGAATTGGTGCTATGGCTTTGATAAATTGGCTGAACGTGTAAAGGATTATGATTTGGATAAAGTGGCCAGAATTACCGGGGTTCCAGCACAAAAAATAAAAGAGGCGACTGGAATGTATGCTAAGAACAGACCCGGGGTCATTGTGCATACCATGGGCTTAGAGCACTTAGGAGTAAATTCCATAGAAGCAATGCACGCCCGGTATATTTTGACTGCTATTACGGGTAATATTGATGTAAGGGGTGGTGAGGAGATGCGTGGTCATCATCCTTTACTCGTACCGCAATATGATATCGAGCTAAATGAAAAACTCTCTCCGGAGCAAAGAGCCAAACAACTCGGGTCAGATAAATTCAAACTTTTGTCCAAAAGCGGAGAGGCTCTCATCTCACAATACGCTAAAAGTAAGATGGGCACAACCCACACTACCTTTGCCCATGCGCCTACTGTTTTCCGTGCCATGCTCACGGGGAAACCTTATCCTGTCAGAGCTTTGATCACGGCAGCAAGTAATCCTTTAGTAGCTCAACCAAACACTAAGTTAGTTTACAAGGCAATTAAAAATCTAGACCTTCATGTCGTTCAAGATTTCTGGATGACTCCCACTGCCGAGCTAGCTGATTATGTTTTGCCGGCAGCAACATGGTTAGAAAGGCCTAGCATTTTCAATTATGACGATAGCGTCAACTTCATTTATACTGGTGAACCAATGATACCATCAAGAGTGGAAGGTAAATACGACCGTAGAACTGATTATGACCTCTGGCGCGGGTTGGGGATAAGGCTAGGTCAACAGGAATTCTGGCCATGGCAGACTTTGGAAGAGGCTTTAGCTTATAGGTTGAAGCCACTGGGCTTTACTTCGATTGCTGACTCCATACAAAAAACCGACGGTATCATAATCCCACCCAAAGAAGAGAAAAAATATGAAAAAGTGGGATTTGGTACTCCTACAGGAAAGGTTGAACTTTATTCCACTATTCTCGAAAAATTAGGGTATGATCCTCTTCCCGAGTATCAAGAGCTTTGCGAAAGTCCCATTAGTACGCCAGAACTAGCTAAAGACTATCCTTTCATCCTTATCACTGGAGGAAGGGTTCAGCCTTACTATCATTCAGAGTGGCGTCAAGTTGATGCAGCACGCAAAAAACGTCCTTATCCTGTAATCCAAATAAATCCCGAAACAGCCGCTGATTTAGGCATTAGCGACGGAGATTGGGTATGGATTGAAACACCCATAGGAAGAATTCGGCAAAAATGCCAGCTTTTTGGTGGCATTCTTCCTCAAGTTGTTCACGCTGAGCATGGCTGGTGGTATCCCGAGTTACCTGGGGAGGAGCCCTGGCTACATGGTGTTTGGGAATCAAATATTAATGTAGTGATTAATGACGAGCCCCGATATTGTAGTAACATCAGCGGTAGTTGGACTCTTCGAGGGTTATTATGTAAAATTTATAAGGCTAAAAGCTACTAGCTCTTGGCAGTGGGGCAAGTGTTCCTAAAACCAGTGACCCAATACGTATATTAGCAACCCTTATTCTGTTTAGAGTCTATATAATGGACGGCACTTTATAGAGAGGAGATGTCTTATGGCTGGAGCAGACAATCGGGCAGGAGGAGAGAATAAAGAGCAAAGGTTCGAACTGATGAAGGTGGCTTTGGGTGAGGCTGAAGCTGATTTAGCCATCGTCAATGGGTCTGTAGTAAATGTTTACACCAGGGAGGTGCTTGAGCGAGCCTCTGTTCTTGTTAAAGGCAACAAAATAGCCTATGTCGGCAAGAATGTCGATAAATCTATTGGCTCCTTGACCAAGGTCATTGACGCCGCTGGTAAGACACTAATACCCGGGCTTATTGACGGTCATGCCCATCTAGACTCCATGTATTCTATAAGTGAGCTATCGCGGTATGCTTTAGCCGGAGGCACTACCACTATCATTACCGAGACTTCCAACATCGCTTCGGTGCTGGCGTGTGAGGGGACTACTGCATTCTTAAGGTCTGGCAAAAACCAACCTATAAAAGTCTTCGTTACCGTTCCACCGATGGTCACCCTGAGCCCGGTAACAGAGGAGCACGCCATCACCGTTAATGACCTTCGCAGGCTGCTCAGGCGGAAGGGGATTATCGGCCTGGGCGAGCCGTACTGGGGTACGGTGGTGGGTGGCAACCAACGAGTCCTTGACCTCATCACTGAGACAATAAGCATGGGTAAAAGAGTTGATGGGCACAGCGCCGGTGCGAGCAGCAATAAGCTACAAGCATATATTTCGTCCGGCGTCTCTTCTTGTCATGAACCAATCACTGCCGAAGAGGTTATGGAAAGGCTAAGATTAGGACTGTTTGTATTCATAAGGGAAGGCGAAATAAGGAGAGACCTGGAAGCCATTTCCAGGATAAAGGATGAGAATATTGACTTCACACGACTGGCGTTGTCAACCGATGGAATAGCACCATGGCAGCTTATCGATGATGGCTATATGGACTTCGTGGTGCAGAAGGCAATCAATCTGGGTTTCAATCCTGTTTTGGCGGTACAGATGGCAAGCATTAACACGGCACGGTACTTTGGGCTAGACCACCTTATTGGTGGCATAGCCCCGGGCAAGTATGCTGACATTGTAATTGTCCCAGATTTGCGAACTATTCGGGTTGATTGTGTAATCAGCAACGGGCAGGTTGTTTTCGAGAACGGAAGACCGGTTGTCTTGCCTATGAGATACAAGTATCCAAGCTCAGTCCGAAACAGCGTCCGTCTAGCCCGGAATTTCAAGGCTGAGGACTTCGCTATACCCGTGGAAAGTAGCGGCAGCGAGGTGAAAGTCAGGCTGATAGACCAGGTTACCCATTTAGTTACCAGAGAGGATTTCGCAGTTATGCCGGTATCGGATGGTCAGCTCAAGCCCGACGCCAGCCAGGATATACTCAAGGTAGCTGCTATTGAGCGGTATTATCACACCGGGAAGAGCTTCGTCGGCCTCATAAGAGGCATTGGACTTAAGCACGGGGCAATTGGTACCAGTCATGCCTGGGATTGTGGCGATATTATAGTGGTCGGGGCCAATGAAACTGATATGGCACAGGTAGTAAACAGGATTCAGAAATTGAAAGGGGGAATAGTAGTATGTGCTGGGAACAGAATATTGGCTGAAATAGCGCTCCCGGTGGCGGGGACGATCTCCACCGAATCTATGGAGACTGTAAGTACTAGGCTTCGTGAGATTCAGCGGGCAGCCACTGAACTGGGTTGTAATTCTCCCGATATCCGTACGACTCTGGCCGTTCTCTCTACTCCGGCTATACCCTTTCTCCGAATATGCGAACACGGACTGTTTAATCTCAGACAGAATCAATTCGTTCATTTGGTAGTAGAGTGAGCCGCTTTGAACGTGCAACACGATCAACCTTCTCTGCTCTTCCTTGCTCAATGTCAGGATTTGCTGCATTGGTGACATTTTCACTTAACAGTTATGCGGTGGCAAAATCGTGTGCTATTAACGTCTTCGAATCGCAGTATTGAGAAGAATAATATTTTGTGCTATTTTCGTGCGGAAGGGAGTATATGATTGAACTGGGGGACATCATCAGCGCGTGGCAGGTAATCTCGGATCGATTCCACAGGGCACCTCTCGTATCCTCTATGACCCTGGGAAAGCGGACTGATACTCACCTTCATTTCAAAGCCGAGGCCTTTCAGAATACAGGATTATTCAAGCCCAGAGGTTCTCTAAACAAACTGTACCATTTAACCGAGGCGGAAATAGAAAAGGGAGTTGTCACCGTATCATCTAGAAATCCATGTTGCCGTGTTAGCCGCGCTGGTAACGGCCTGGGTTCTGTGGTTTCGCTGGAGAAAAACCGGGATTACAGCTAGTTTTAGCAGACATCAAACCTCTCCTTCTTATCTTCGAGATGTGAGACGATACTAGAGACCGGGAGAAGGTCAAAATTGAATTCAAGGAGTAAGAAACATGATTACAAACTCTTTAGAAAAACTCGGTCAAATTGAACTAGCTCATTACGCCATTGATGTATTAAGACGGATAATATTGCACTACGGCATATGGTTCAACGAGCTCGTCCATCAGTTGGGTTTGGAAGAAGCTATTCGGCTTGAGGAAGAGGTTTCCGCCTCGTTTTTCCCCATAGCTACAAACCGTCTATCCAAGACTCTGGGCTTTCAAACTGAAAACGGCCTGCCACTCTGGCTGGTTAATATGGAAAAGGAAAGGTTAATCAGCTTGATAGAGGCTATGTCCGCTAATTGGCTAGCAAATGATGGAGTATGGTTCCGAACTGTAGAGGATAACCATGATATGTATACCAGCAAAAGATGTAACGATACCTGTTGGACCAGGTATTCGCCTGTCGAAGCAGCTATGATAAAATCGTTTTTGCAGCTTCCCCAGCAAAGCGGGTTGGATGGTTTAGAACAAGCTTTAAGCTTTCGGCTTCCTGCACAAATCAATGAACAGACCGTCGAAAGGTCAGGCGATGAACTTACTCTTCGTATGGTGAAATGCCTGGTTCAGGAAACAAGAAGGCGCAAGGGGCTGCCCGATTATTCATGCAAGTCGGCCGGACTTATAGGATTTTCGGAATTTGCCAGGATGATAGATTCCAGGATCAGGACCGAATGCATCAGCTGCCCTCCCGACGAGCATCCGAAGGAATGGGTTTGTACCTGGCGGTTTTACATGCCTAAATAAGCACGGGGCAGCTGGACTTGAACAAAATAAAAGGAGGGCGAAATAACGACCTGCCCCAAGTGTGCCAAGATTTATGGCCATAATTATGTGGTAGCATTTGCAGAGGTTTAAGATACCACCTTCTTAATATGTAAAATGTCGGATTAAACGGCGGTATTGACAAGAAAAGCATGGATGGCTATTCTAAACCTACGACGCCAATATTCAAGAGGTTAATATGAAACTATCACCAGAGGAGAAGAAAAGAATCTATGAGGAAGAGAAGGCACGGATTGAGGCACGGGAAAAAATAGAGCAAGAGAAACGAACAGCACCAGCAGGTACAAGTACAGGGTTATCGCCAAATACTGCCGGATTATTGTGCTATGTTGGCATATGGATAAGCGGCATTATCTTTTTCGTTCTAGAGCAGAAAAACAGATTTGTTCGTTTCCACGCGGCGCAGTCAATTGTTGTATTTGGCACCATCACAGTTGTCGGGGTTATACTTGGGTTGATACCAGTCGTTGGTAATGCTTTCTCTACAATTATAGGAATTATAGGGTTCATTATTTGGATAATAATGATAGTCAAGGCTTCTAGTGGTGAGTGGTATAAACTACCATGGGCTGGTGATGTTGCTGAGAAGATGGTCGCTTCATCAGGGGTAACAGGTGAATACTCTGAACCTCCGCCCTCAGAACCGACAGCAGAATCAGAGGCAGCAGCTACACCACCCCCCACTGCAGATTCAGGTAAACGAATTGGAGACAAAATAGACGCTCATTTTGAAGGTAGAACAGGTAGAATAACAGCTTCCGCTTTTGCCATCGCCTGGAGTATCGTTTTCTTAATATTCTTCAACTTTTTTAATCAATACGTAGCCTACTATCATTCGGAAACAGTAGGTGGCATTACTACGTGGACAAGATATCCGTTCTTTACAGAAGACATCAATCTATGGCTACCTATTCTTACAACAACTCTAATTATAACTATTATCGGTCACATTATTTTGATTATCCTTGATAGGTATATACTGCGTGAAATGATTCATATCGTTATAAATGCATTTGCACTTTGGACGGTTTTAACTCTTCTATCTGTCTTTCCTTTCGACTTCAGTGTAATACCTAACCCTACTGCGGCTGATGCTACTTATTTAAGCGTCAGGATATTCTTGATTTTTATTTCAGTCGGGGTAGGAATCACGATACTGGTTAGGGTGATAAAGTTCATTGTTAATGTAGTCAGGGGAACTGCTAGTTACGAGGAGAATATTTAACTAACCAGTTTTGTCAAATTGACCGCCTATGAAAAAGGCATTAAAAATGTAAAAAGTGCCTGGTAAAAACTTCATATTGGCCTAAAACTAAAATAGCTGACGATTTGTTAGTCTCTTGTTAGAACACTTCCTTAATGGTATGCTAATGCCACTACTACTTAATCAGATATAGCCCTTGAAAGGAGAGACCTAATGGAACCCCTGTATATTGGAATTGCAATTGCTGCCCTGATTATTATTGTGGTTCTCCTACTTATCTCAAGGCAAAAGGGGAAGCAACTCCGTAAACCGTCTAACCTTTTTATAATTGGTATGACCTTAGTGGTTCTTGGTATTATTTTCGTTGACGCAGGCCGTTTAATAAGTTATTCCTTCATTGGGGTTGGAGCGCTTCTTGCAATAATTGACGGGATTAGAAATCTAAAAAACAAATAACATTCTTTTAACATCGGCCAACGTTAGTTCTCTCAATTTACTAGCGGATAGATGCCAGACCTCTCTTGCCTATGACAGCGGTGCTTTATAAAGCCTCAAGCTACCCTCAAACTTCACTGACCTAGTATAGCGTCCTAACACAGTTACTCTGTTTTGAAGCTAAAATAACCAACGGTCTATTAAATAGTTATTTAGACGCTGTTCTACGGGGTGATTTTATTTGGTTCGCTAATCTGCTTTGTTTACGCTTGAGAGATAGCAGGTTAACATTGGAAGTTGCTATCAGGCAAATCCCAACAATCCCTATAATTGTGGAAATGCCTGTGGTATTTTCTCCCAGGATATCGCCATCAAACATAAAAATAGCAGCTATTAATGCTAAAACAATCCCTATTATCCATTGTGCGAAGAATGCTTTCTTCTTATTGTTTATTCCTTCTAGCTGCCCCTCTTTTTGCCTCCTCCAAACTAATAATGCTATAACTACCAATATAACACCAATAACAATAATCACAATCGGTATGCTATTGACCATCTTCAACACCTCCAATTATTGTTTTTCCAGTATACTACGTTTCATCTCCCCGGGTTGTCAATTGGACTGAATTTCTGGTAGCAGGTCGATTAGGGAGGCTTTATGTTTATTTATAGTAGCGGCTGGATTTGAACTGTAGGGGATAGATGTTCAGGTTCGAAAAGGGTTCATTTACTAGAGAAAACAACTGCACTGCCAAGAATTGCGAGTACTATCCCGATTCCCATTAGCACTATTGGGAAGTAGCCACTGCGAGGGTCTGTGCTGGACAGATATGCCAGGATGAAAAGCACTGCGCTAAGACTAAATGGTGCAACGATTCTCGCTACCTTCATTTTGCTGCCCTCCTGAACAATACTATTCTGAATAATAACATGATTAATTGAATACCCACAATCTGTTGTGCTGGCTGACCACATGGGTAACACTGGGCGGCATATTTTAGCAAGTTCTTTTTCAATATACTCTACAGGAGCAAGATAGGCAAGAGATTGGTACGGGCGGTTGAAGTTATATTCTATAAGCCAGTCAGTTAGCCGGGAATTGAGCTCTTCAGGGTCTAAAGATAGATTAAAGTTGTAAAGCCATTCATACTCTAAGGTCTCATTGAACCTCTCTATCTCCGGGTTATCCTTTGGGTTTTTGACTATGGATAAGTACCTCTGGATACTTAATTTGGCGATAGCCTTTTCAAATTCCAGCGCGAATTCACTCCCATTATCTGTCTGTTCCCGACAAGTCGAGACAATGGGCTTTCTTTTAAAGAAGTAGAAGCTGGCTGACTTTCTCATTCCGGTAACTCCCATGGTAAGTTATTACCACTAAACATACCATGAGTGTTACCCATGTATCCCAGCCTTCGCAGGGGATCAAGCAATGTTGTGATATTGAACGGGCGCAAGTGCGGAAGGCAGTAGCACAGGAAAATCACTCCCTCTATGCGCTGCTAGCATTTCTACGTTTGGAAGTGGAGAAGTTGCGAAAAGAGAGCAGTTGGTATCAGGCAAAACTACCAATTATTCGGAGGCCATACAGACTTATCTGACTCATCCTACCTATAGTCTTGTCCTAACTGCGTAAGTGCTAATTTTATTACTTTCTCCCTTTAAATCTTTCTTCCTCAAGTTCCCCAGTCTCGCAATACTTAAGCATCTACTGAGGCATTCCTCAAATAAGCAGCAGCAAAATTAATCTCGACCTCCCAGGATGACTATGCCTACGTTGAAATAGCTCGAGAGCCCACCTAAATTGTGAGCTAATCCGAGCTTTGGATTCTTTATTTGTCTTGGTCCTGCTTTCCCTTGAAGCTGCTTATAAAGTTCGTACAACATCCTGAGCCCACTAGCTGACAGGGGATGACCAAAGGATTTAAGACCACCATCACTATTGATCGGCTGTTCACCTTCAAGAGTAAATCTGCCAGCTTCAACATCCTCAATTGCGTGTCCGTAAGGGCTAAAGCCAAGATCCTCATAGGTTAAAAGTTCGGTACTGGAGAAGCAATCATGTAGCTCGGCATGAGTTATCTCCTTGCGGGGATTCTTTATCCCAGCCTCAACATAGGCTGCTTGAGCAGCATGAACGGTTTCCGGGAAGTTCACCTCACTCTCCCCCGGACTCATAAGACTATTATCGCCGGCAAGAAAAGCCTGACCGGCACCATTAACTATTGTCGCCGCCTTTACCAAAACATAGTCACTCCTCAATGTCTTAGCAATCTCAGGGGTAGTTACAATGGCAGCAGCTGCACCATCGCTTAAACCACAGCAATCGTACAAGCCTAATGGCCACGAAATCATGGGAGCATTTATCACGTCCTCCTCAGTTATTTCCCGATGGAGGTGAGCCTTTGGGTTCAGCATGCCATTATGGTGATTTTTGACCTCAACTTTTGCCAGGACTCTTTTAAATCTTTCGTAGCTCAAGTCATACTTACTCATATATCTAGTAGCAAAGTGGGCAAACGCATTAACCGGTGGTAAGTCAAATTCCACCCCCGAAATATCATATGGGCTAGGTACAACCTTACCAAATCCACCATAATGATCCATCAACTTCTCAGTCCCACTCGCCAGGACAATATCATATCTTCCAGAAGCCACTCCGTAGCAAGCATTTCTAAAAGCATCAAGTCCCCCACAACAATAATTCTCCACACGAGTAATAGGAACGTAGTCTAGCTTTAACCATCTAGCTAACATAGACCCTGTTTCCCCGCTGTGTAGTAAGCCTTGCCAGGCCGCTTGTATGTCTTTTGGTTCCACCCCAGCATCATCAAAGGCTTCGTAGCATGCATCAACCGCCATATCCTGTGCGCTCTTATCCCAGTTCTCACCAAATTTACAACAGCCCATGCCTACTATGGCTACTTTATCCTTTATACTTCCCATAATATTTCCTCCTTTGAATCAAGCTCTTATCGGAACTGCTTTCCAGAAATAATTGTGAAGTCCCATATTCTCTCTATAGAATATCTTCCTGAAGCTCATTTCAACCTCCATCCCCGCTTTGACTTCTTCAGTCACACGATCCGTCATATAACATACCATCTGCCCTCCACCGTCAAAGTTTACTACAGGAACAACGACGGGAGTATCTATCTCACTATCTACATAATCCATAGAGAACGTCAGAATAGTCCCTTTCTTATCAGCAAGTCTTACCTCTTCGAATTGGTCTTTGGCATGACATTTAGAACAAACTCTTTGGGCAGGGTATTGGACCGTGCCACAAGCCTTGCATTTAACAGCATGCAAGCGCAAGATCTGATTGCGGTCTCGCCACAATATTGTTGGTGCTACTTGGTCAAAGTGGTGGGTAATGTAAGGTTCAAGACCTGGATTCAAGAGCCCTCGCCAAAGCCAGTAAGTTTTGTAATCAGGTATCATTCTCTTAGTCTCAAGGTGTTTCTTCATTCCTCTTCTGGAGCTATTCTCCCGCATCCTTTTAATCTGGTCGGTTACTCTGAAGGCAAAGGCATCACTACCATCACCATAGCTGGCTAGAAGAATAAGGTCCCCAGGCTTAGCCTCCTCTAGCGCAGCTATAAATAGCATGAGTGCATATGGGGCGCCGGTATTGCCCATAATGTTAAAAAAACCATCTTGCAATTGCGTCTTGGCATCAAACCCTAGACTCCTTGCTACATCGGTAGCCCTTCTTGCGCTAGGAGCATAAAGGGCGATTTTAGCAAAATCTTCTGGAACAAGGTTATTCTCCTTCATGAGTCCCGAGATTGCTTCCATAATTACGCGTTGATATCCTTCTACTTCAGTAAATCGAGGGTGCACCGTCCGGAGAAAAGTATCCCCATCGGCACGCCAGACATCCATTATCTCATCAGACACGGAATAACTTGCCTCCAGACTCGCTATCACGTCCGAATTCCCGACAAGGAGAGCTGCTGCACCATCACCGCAACTCTGATCAAAGGCCGACATTGGAGGGCCCTGGCGGCGATCAGTCGCTGCTACCATTGTCTGCTTGGCTGAGCCAGCCTTAGCCGAATCCAGGGCAAGCTTCAAAGCAGCAGTCCCTGCTTTTAAAGAATTGGCAAAATCAGCAGTGAGAATGTTATGACGAAGGTCTGCTGCAGCAGCTACAATCCCCGCAGCTTGCTTCTCCTTATAGGGAGATGTAGTGGAGGCAAAAAATAAACCGTCTACTCCCCCACGGTCTACCCCTTTTAAGCAATCAATAGCAGCTGCTGCCGCCATAGTTATACTATCCTCATCAAAGTTGCATACTGCCTTCTCACCCTTGAGCCTGCTAGTTATTGCTGCTCGATCTAGCCTCCATAAGGGTACATAAGCGCCAAATGAAACAATGCCAGACATGTTCACCTCCTTTAACCGATTATACTGGTTGAGAAGTAGCTAAGTCAAACATATTGGTTTATGGGTTACTGTCAAGATTTGGTAGGTTAAATTTCTGGGTGACTGACATAATTTACAATTCTGTTATTGTGGAGGCTGAGATATATGGGTAACGCTCATGGTATGTTTAGTGGTAATAACTTACCGTGGGAGTTACCGGAATGAGAAAGCCAGCCAGCGCACAAACTTGACAGGTGTCTGGGCGGGTGATATACTTCTAATTGAGAACAAAAAAGTTAAATTGTTCCAAGATAATCAAGTGGTGTAAGGTATGCGATGTGTTGTCGGGCGAGGGCAGGACCTGAACTCTTCCAGAATAACCAACTTCTGAACCTAGATTACACGTTTGTTCTAAGTAGGCGAGGTCGTATCGTATGAGGCTGCTCAGAAACGTAGTTGACCGATCTACTGCGAGTTTTGATGAATCAAGCAACTACGGAATATTTTTAACTAATAGCCATGTCGAGACGCTCGCGAACTTGGCTCGCGGAGCTATGGTGTTCAATCAAGTGTGACCGGTCAGTAACGCTGGAAATGCAGAGGTTGCGCAGAAACGCTGATCGAAGTGAGGGCGTGACGTATTGGTCCCTCTAGAGGAATTGCATTTCAATATTATGTACAGGAGGCATTGAATTGCCACGTGTATATGGTCAGTCGAGGTGGCAGGAAGCCAGTAGTGAAAGCGACATAACAGCAGGTCGGCTTTTTTTGCGTTCTATAGAAGAGGTGTAGTGCTAATTTGGGGAAAGTTCTTTATTACGAAGGATATTCTCCTCCATCCTCCATCCTGTCACTTGGGAAAACGCCTGTTCATTCTGGTTGGTGGCATTGTATTTGCGGTCCTAGTAACTTTTCGTGTCAAGCCAGGCGACTTCATTCTGTTACATGATAGCTATTTTCTAACGATGGGCCAATGAAGATCTTGCTGATTGAAGACGACGATTTCGTCACCAAGAAGGTTTCCTTCTGGCTGACGGTTCGCTACCCGGAGGCGATCATGGTTTCGGTCGCCGGGGGGCAGAGGGGTTTGCACTACGTAGAAACCGAGATGCCTGACTTGGTCATAATTGGCTCTCCTTTAGCTGGCATGGATATCCTGAACTTCATCGGTGAAATTCGCGCCTTCTCCACTGTCCCGCTAATCATTCTGAGCAGTGAACAGACCGATAGCGAGAAGGCGGCGGTCCTGGAGGCAGGTGCTGATGCAATTGTTACGAAACCGGTCGGACCTCTAGAGATTGCGGCCTGGGTGAAGGTAGTGCTTCGAAGTGCCCTTAGGGACGAATTGTGTGAAGAGGATGTCATTGCAATTGACGACAAATTAAGCGTCAATTTCACCACACATGAGGTCTTTGTTTCCGGAAAGAGCGTTAGAATGACGCCAATTGAGTATCGCCTCCTGACCTGTCTCATAAGAAACGCGGGTAGGATGGTCAGCCATCGATCATTGCTCGAGAAAGTATGGGGGGTTGAGTATGCGGATGACGACAACCTGGTGAAACCGCACATTTGTCGGCTGCGCCGAAAGCTTGGTGATGACTCGGCAAATCCGCATTTGATACGTAACGAGCGCGGCTACGGATACAGGTTTATACCACAACCTACCTATCCTCGGAAATTCCTCGATTATACCCCCTCATTGTCGAAAATGGCGCATCCTGCGCTATTACATTAGCTGCCAGCTGATGCTGGCTGGTTACCTTCCGGTTCCGGGTGAGGAGCACATTTGCTGTTCCTGTCATCGTGACCAGGCAGAAAAGAATTGGTTTCAGGTTGAGTTTGAACCAAAAAATTCCCACAAGTTGTGATTCTGCAATCTTGGTAACTTTATCGCAATCTATAATTACCAAATTATAACCAGAATAATGCCAAAACATAGCCTACCAGAACCTTACTTGCAACCTATGCAACCTGAATTGCACCTTCCGTGTGCTATAATTTATTAAATGTGACAACATGATATGACGTTCTCCTGATTGAAAATGATGAAGTGCTGGCTCGGGGCAGTCCAGGGGAAGTCGCTAGGGATAAATAGCAGGTCCGAAGCCAGTGAAAGGGGTGATGTCTATGAAGAAACACAGCTATTAGTCAAAGACTACAGGGATAGACCTGTGGACGCTCGGGAAAGACCGACTCACATATAAAATTTAGTGGAAAGGAGTTAATCAAGTGAAAAAAGTTTTTGGTATTTTGGTTGTCTTAGCGCTGGTGTTTAGCCTAGTTGGCTTTGTGGTACCAGTATTTGCCGACCCTGGTGCGCAGCACGGGAAGCCAGTCCCTGAGGTGGGACCAGTGGAGCCAGTCTATCCCGATGACCCTAATCCTAGTGTGCCGTATGACGTCTATACCGGCGACCCATACACCCGAGACCCCACAGAGCTCCTCACTAAGCAGTACTTCGGCAATGAATGGGTGAACACTATACCCGATGACCCGTCTGTTACCTCTCCCTGGGAGCATCATGGCTATATAGCCGGTTCACCACTACAGCTGACCGCATATGTACCATATGATGGGCCTGGTTCAAACGCTGGCACGTATGATTACTTTGCCACGCTGGCTAGCGAGTCACCTCGGGTTACGATGTGGAATATCGGCAAAACGAATCATGGTCTGGATGAGTATATTGTCGCCATATCAAGCGCTGACACGATAGCCAAGCTTGATAAGTACCACGAAAACCTGCTAAAGCTTGCCGACCCACGCATGACCAGTGAGGAGGAAGCTGAGGCGCTGATTAATGATGCGTCGAAGCTGAAGCCGATTTATTGGATTTGGGCTAAGGTCCATTCCACTGAGACTGGTGCCAGTGAGATGACCATGGAGCTTGCTTACAGGTTGGCGGTAGAGAAACGCCCCATGTTCCAGGAGATACGAGACAATGTGATTGTGTTCATCACTGACCCCAACCCCGATGGCACGCAGATGGTAGCTGAGTGGGTTAATTACTACCTGGATAAGTATGGCGAAATCCATGAGGGCTTTAATGATGGATGGGAACCGATGGCTCCCTATTACAACGACTACACCCAGCATGACAACAACCGGGACACCCACTCTAACTCACAGCCAGCACAGCTTAACCTGGTCAAGGCATACAATGAGTGGCCGGCTCAAACCACATTGGATATCCACGAGGCTGTGTTCCTGACCTTCGTCTTCAGCGGGATGGAGCCTACTTTCCCCTCAATTGACCCCATCACTCAAACCGAGTGGCAATGGTATGCCTCCCGGGAGCTGAACCAGGCGGAACAGTTCGGTATGCCTGGTGTCTGGGAGTATAAGTATGTCAATATGTATTACCCATTCTACCAGAATCAGATGGCTAATTTGAGAAACGGTTGTGCCAAGTTCTATGAGATATGGGGTCACCAGTATCCCACGACCATAGTTCGTGAGGCCCCGTTTAGTTTCTATACCTTAATGGACTATCCAAAGGGCCTTCAGACTTGGTTCTGGTTCAACCCATTACCCTACGAGTCCGACAAGATAGTGTGGTCGTTCCGCAATAATATCAACTACTCGGAGACGATGACTCTAACCACAGCCTGGCAGATGGCACGCAACCGCGAGACTGTGCTCAGGAACTTCTGGGTTAAGTCCAAGAACGCGGTCGGAAATGCGGGTCAGACCGAGATTGGCCCTAACGGCTACTTTACCTTCCCCTATGCCTATGTAATACCAGCGGAGCAAAAAGACATGCCCGATACCATAAAGATGATAAACAATCTGCTGGGGAACGGTATTGCAATCTACACTGCCGATGAGGACTTCATGGGTTATCCGGAGGGGAGCTGGATTATGACGATGGATACGCCACATTCAGACCTGGTCTATGCCCTGTTTGATGTCCAGTATTGGGATCCAGAGTATCCCGCTCCGTATGATGCTACTGCCTGGCAGTATGACCTGATGCGAGATGTTGTGGTTGACCGCATTGATGACGATGCTATCCTTGATGTGGCAATGACGGCCGTTACTGCTGAAGAGCTGGCTTATCCTTATACCGTCAGTGACGAGATTTCTACTGGATATTATGTCATTGACCACGATAGCATCAATAACATCATCACCCTTGTCTTTTCTCTGGACCGCGACGGCTTTACCTCTTATGCCGCTGAAGGCAGCGAGGGCGTTATTGATGTTGGCGATGTCCTAGTCCCAGCCGAGCAGGAGGACGTCTATGAGGCTGTTGTAGACCTGGTTGAAGAGCTTGGGCTGACCATGCATTCTGTGGCTGATACAGCAGTAGATATGCATGAACTCAACGCTCCCAGAATCGGTATGTATCATGCCTGGCGCTCCATCATGGATGGTGGCTGGTCTCGATTTACCTTTGAGCAGTTTATCCCCAAGACTAAGGACGGCGAAGGCTATTACAACTATGAGGTCATTCAGCGCACTGATGTGCTTGCAGGTAACCTCATTGACGACTATGATGTTATCTTCCTGCCTGATGTTAGCGCTTCCCGGTTGAAGAGTGGCAATAGCCCGGGCAGTGTTCCTGAAGAGGTTTGGCTTGGACCAGTCCAGACCGAGCATCGGACTGGCGGTCTTGGCGATGATGGCATAGCTGAGCTTAAGGAGTTTGTTGACGCCGGCGGCTTGCTGATATGCAACAATGCTGCAACCGACTTCCCAATCAACAACGACTTTATTGAAGATGTTGACATATTGAAAGCCCGCAGTGACCCCTACTTCAACGCCCCTGGTCCAATCGTCAAGATTCTACCTGTCCCTGGCATCCCAATCACCTACGGTGCCGATGAAGAGGAGTGCGTGTATCAAAATCAGAGTCCTGCCTTCACCGCTCCTGCGGACTGGGTAGTCGCTTCCTACCCTGAGGACCCGGATGACATATTGTTGAGCGGTCTGCTTGAAGGTCCGGAGAATGTGGCGGGCAAAGCGGTAATTGTTGACGCTCCGGCAAAAGACGGCGATGGTCATGTTGTCCTGTTTGGTTGTGACATTACCTACAGGTGGCAGGCACACGGTGCTTACTTCTATCTGTGGAATGCCATAATGAACTGGGACGACTAAGCCTCGTTCTTTTGACTCCACGACCTCACGGGGGGATGGTCTAAGACCATCCCCCTAGTCTGAAAGGGGGGTATGAGTGGGAACTAGATGGTCTTTTCTGATTGTAGCAACAGTTTTTTTAATCCTTAATTGCTTTGTCGCCTATGGTGAAGAGGCTGAATATGTGCACGAATATGTGCACTATGTAAATGAAGAATTTGAGTTTAGCATCGATTATCCCGAGGGGTGGCTTCTGGAGGAGGTTAGCCCTAACGAGGTAGGGATAAAACCCAAGGATAGTGAATACAATCAGATTCAGATTGGTGCCTATGATGCAAAGCCCATAATTGGCGTGTATGAAGAGGCATTTATTGTTTCTGTACATGAAACCAGCCTTCGGAGGTATTTTGATGCGCTGGGGGCTTACGAGCTAGAAATCCTTGTTAATGAGCGAGCGTCGGGGATGTGGGATTGGGTGGTAAGGTTCACTGTCGTTTATGAGGATACGCCACTGCAAGGGGGTGAGCTCATCAATGAATATTACTTCAGCGAAGATGAGGTTCTAGTCTACAGCCTATTCTACATGTACTCCGAGGATTGGCCTGACGGATTTGAGGTTATAGATTCATTTACGATTGCTGGTTAGACTAAGAGGGCATATTGAAAAAGAACTTGTTAAAATATGCTGCCCAGTGTTACCCATGTGGTCAGCCAGCACAAGTTCTGGAGAAGCGAGTAAAATATTTATAGTTTGGGAGGTATAAGGCGGGAAT
>JGI24025J20009_10001242_pt1 | contig 19484 bp, 16 predicted proteins | sample Cruoilmetagenom3_FD_20009 | JGI IMG/M metagenome (IMG submission 20009) | reverse complement strand
ACTTCCTCGCCCGCATCGAGACCTTCGAGTACTTCGACTTCGGTGTCACTAGACTTACCGGTTTTGATCGGTTTGAGCTTGGACTTGCCGTCCTGCGTGACGAACACCGTCTCAATCTCCTCACCCTCGACCCTGCGCCGGCCGACCGCCTGAATCGGGACCACAAGCACACTGTCAAGACACGCGGTGGTGATATCCACCGAAACGGTCATGCCCGGCCTCATCTCCGGCACGGTACTATCCACTGAAACCTCAACCTCAAAATCAGCACCCTCAACCTCGCTCGAAACCAGGGACTGAATCGGCATGTAACCGATTTTGGTAACCGTGCCTGAAAAGGTTGTATCAGGCAAAGCATCGACTTCGACATCGGCGCGCTGCCCCAATTCCAACGAAACGACATCGGTCTCATCCACCTCAACAATCGCCTGCATTCGCGACAAGTCGGCGATTACCATAATTACAGTACCGGGGTTGTTCATCGTGCCAAGGATGACTGTTTCGCCTTCTTTGACATTTATCTTAACCACAGTGCCGGATATCGGCGCACGAATATAGGTTTTATTATAACGGTCCTGGGCTTCGTCAAACTGGGCACGGGCCATTTCACAATTGGTCCCGGATGCCTCGAACTGTTCGGCAGACACGAGTTTGCGCGCATAAAGACTCTCGACCCGAGCATAACTCTTCCGCGCCTGGGTGAAGCGTGAACGCGCCTGGACAAGCTGGGCCTCGTAACTGCGCCGGTCCAGTTCCAAAAGGAGGTCGTTTTTATTCACCCAACTACCTTCCTGGACAAGCAGGCGTTTGATAACGCCCATGGCCTCGGCCTGAAGATTGACTTGTGCCTGGGCGCTGAGTTCGCCGGTTGCTGAGACCTTGGAAAGTATCGAGCCATAATCTACCTTGGCTGTTTCGACCGGAATGCCCGGTTCTGAATGGGCCAAGTTCAGGACGATTATGACGCCGAGCAGGACAACAATACCGATGACAAAAAGTATCACTTTGGTGCGGTGCTTCATTGTGCCTCCTTTGCCGGGGCTCGTGCCATACCCAAAAGGTAGTTTATCTGGGCGGCCTGGATATAGCTGTCGCAGAGCGCGCGGGTATCGGTGGCCTGGGCCTGGGCGAGGTCGGCTTCAACCCCGAACAGGTCGGCCAGAGATATCGCACCCAGGCGAAGTTGTTCCTTTGCCAGTTCGTGAAGTCGCCGGTTGAGTTTCAGGTTGCGCCTGGCGTACTCGCAGGTCTTTTTCGCTTCTTCGTATCCGAGGATTGCCGAAAGAGCGGTCGACCTGATTGTGAGTGCGGCCGACATGCTGGCGGCCCCGGCCCGCCGGGATTCGCTCGCACGGTCAACAATATTCAGGATGTAGGATTTCAGGTTAAGCAGGGGAAATGTCGCTCTTATTCCGTAGGAAACCGCATCGTTGTCATTCCACTGGTGAGAGACAGAAGGGAAGCACGAATCCGAATAGTTTGAAGCCCAGTAGGCCGAGACGCTCGGCAGGGCCTGGCTGACCGAGGATGCCAGGTTGATTCGGGCGATAGTGTTCGATTTCGCGGCCATGGCCAGTCCGGGATTGCGGCGCTTGATTTCGGCCAGCAGGCTATCCGGGTCTGAGACCCGGAATCCGGCCGGCTGGGTCAATTCTTCGGTCGGCTGGACGGCAACCTCTCCATTGAGATTGACCGTTGCTTTGAACACCACCGCGGCAACCGCCAGTGACTTCTCGGCTTTGAGGAGCTCAATTTCGGCCTGGGATTTGAATACCTCAAAGCGCATGAGGTCAATTTCGGATGCCGAGCCGAGCCGGTGCTTTTCCCGAATAACCTTGAGATTCTCATCAGCACGGCACAGTGCGGCTCGGGCTGCATCGCGCAATAGCTGGGCTTTAAGCAGGTTCAGGTAATCGGTCGTGATGTCATAGACCAACTTTGCCTGCCGGTTGCGGGCATCGGTCGAGTAGTATTGGGAATAGACAATCGAGCTCGCCAGACCGGTAAAGACCGCCGGGTCGAAAACCACCTGATTGATGGTCAGGTTTCCGGTCCAGGACCAGTCCGGACCGGCCCGAAGCGACTCGGGCAAGCCAAAGCCATTGGATTTGCCGTATCCGACTGAACCGGACACCGAAGGCAGCAGTGCGGTGATACCCCGGGCCAGGGTTGATACGCTCTGGGTCTTGGAGGCCTTCACTTCAGCTTGAACCGTGCTCTGCCTGAGCCCAATGCGCAATGCCTGGTCAAGGGTGAGGTTAAGTGTATCCGGACTGACAATGAGTAATGCAAAAAGAAGCATATGCATGATTACTGCCCAGGTGTGGCAAGCAGGCCGAAGATGACTGTAACAAGGGCCCAGACGCCGAAAACAATCCAGTAAGGTTTTGAGCCCTTGATGTCGAATACTACCTTGAGCCCAAGACCCACAAGGATTAACTGCCAGATAGTAAATATATCAATCCGGCGGAGCAGGACTGCAAGGAATCCGGTTTTGATATTCGGTGCGGCCAAAAGCAGGCTGGTGCTAACTTCGGCCGAATGTTTAATTATGATAATGATTGCCTTTACCAATGCGGCTGGCAGGGCGATAAGCCCGGCATTGGTGACTACGGAAAGCGTGCGCATAAAATTGCCGGTTACCCCAAGCAAAGGCAAAGAAATATTGTATACGAAGGCGAGGAAGAAAACCACGATAACCTGGGTGATGAGTGAACCAATGAGAGGTAGACCAGTCCGCATGAACGGATTGGATGAGAATTGCTCCATGCGTTCGGTTGCCTTTTGAATTTGCTCCTCGGTCATACCTTTTTCCTGCATTTTTTCGATTGCCTGCTCATGTTGCTTTCCCCAATCCACATATTGGGTTGACAGGACGGTTACTGCCATATTTGCAACCAAGGCAATTATCAGCGGCAACAGCCAGACAGGTTTTTCTTTCAGGCGCTGGAATGTGTTTGTTGGCGAGGCATAGATTCCAAACATGTTACTCCTTTATAGACCCTGATGCTGTTGTTTCCCTGCGCCCAAAGTCGGTTACTTTTCCGGTCTGGTAAGACGGCCGGTGTGCTGGGCATCATGACGGTACTGGGGCCAGAGCGAATTGGCTGGCGGGCCGTCACCCTCGAACGCATAAAGCCCGCCATCCCACGAACCTACATAAACGGTGCTATCAGGCCCGATTGTCGGTGCGGAAGTATAACAAAGGTCTTTTTCTTCCACTGCGATTTCATACTTCCAGACCAGTCGGCCCTGCGAGCTCAGGGCATACACCAGACCATCGTCAGGGAAGAAATAAGCGGTTCCATTTGTGCTGAGTGCGGGTGGTGCGATGAGGACATCATCGGCTTCATAGATTGTTCTGATTAGTCCGTTCGGTGGCTTGCGGCACAGATAATAGCCTTCTGTCCCCAAAAAGAGTGTATCATTCGGACCGATTGTTACCTCGGTTTTGATTTCGTCTTCGTCCGGAACCGGTGCCCGCCAGCGCAAGCGGCCGTCCGGCCTTATGCAATAGAGAAAACCATCGTCATTCCCGGTGTAAACATTTCCTTCGGGGTCTGGAATTGCCGCCGCAAAAAAGTAGTCGCATTCATCGGTGCCGAATGCCCAGTGTCGTCTTCCTCGGCTGTCGATGCAATAAACCGAATCGGATGTAGTATAAATGAGGCCGTTGAGCCCGATAGACGGCGAAGATGAAATCTCATCGCCCGTCTTGTAGGCCCAGCGCAGCTTGCCTTTGGGCGTTATTGCCAACAGTTTGCCGGCATTGGACCCGATATAGATATTCCCTTTTGCATCTATCGCCGGTGGGGTATAGAATTCGTCCTCCAGGTAAAGTTTCCAGCGCATTTTGCCTTTTGTATCCAGACAGTAAAGGTTGCTATCCATTGATGCAACATACACCAGTCCCTTGTGGATTACGGCCGAGGCATAAACCGGCCCTTGAGTCTGAAAACTCCAACGAAACTGGCCTTGTGGATTAACACAATAAAGTTTGCCGCTTTCATCGCCGATATAGATATTGCCGTTTTTATCGATACTGGGCGATGCGACAATCGGGTCGGATGTACGAAATACCCACTTCAGCACTGGATGTGTCACAGTTACAGTTATCGGTTTACCCCAGGCTGAAAGATGTTCCAGTGAATCCTGAGCACGAACTCTTATTGAAAAATCCCCAAACCGGTGATAACGGTGGTAACGGGTGTAATCAGTATTGCTGTGAAGCGCTTTGGTCCATAAACTGGTACCATCCCCCCATGAAATCTGGTAAGTGATGGGAAGTATAGTTCTTTCCGGCGGAAAAATTGTCAGTTCCAAATCGGTTAGCGTATCAATGCGCATCGGCGCAACGAGCGAATCTGGAGAAGAAGGTTGTCCGATGCCGANCATGACTGCTACGCATATTGCAATATCCAAAATCATATTTACCTCCGTTAAAGACTGGTTGTATTACCCCGGCAAACGCCTTTTATTCGAAACGAGCTATATATTCTCAGACGATTGTTTCTTGTCAAGGGTTTACAAATCAAGCAACCTGCGTGCTTTTTCTATATCTGTCTGTATCTGATGCGTAAGCGCTTCCGGCGTCGGGAATTTTCTTTCGGGCCTGAGTCGTTCAACAAAGTGAACCGTTGCACCGGGAGGCCGAAAAGGCAGGTGGCAATCGAGCAGATGGGCCTCGATTGTGCGGGTTTCACCCATGAAAGTAGGACGATGCCCGATATTAAGCACCGCGGGATAACGTGCGGTCATTATATCAACCAGAGCCGCATATACGCCGTCCGCAGGCACCAGCTTTCCTTTTTCTTCCACCATCAGGTTGATAGTCGGGAACCCGATATGGTGACCGATTCCGGTTCCGGTAATCACTTTGCCGCTGAGACGGTAGTGGCGGCCGAGCAAATCAGCCGCACGACGGACATGCCCCAGCAAAAGGTGTTCGCGGATTCTAGTACTGCGGACCGGTGCCCCGAAAAGCCCGAATTCAGGCACTACCTCAACATTTATGTGGAGTGGTTCCAGCAGTTTTCTCAAAAGGGCTATATCGCCGCGACCCTGATTCCCGAATCTGTGGTCATGGCCCGCAACCACTGCGGACGGTCTGATCGGAAGAATTTGGCTCTTGACGAATGCAACCGGCTCAGTGATTCGGGTCTGCTCATTGAATCGAACTATGTGAATGAATTGAATCCCAAGTTCGATAAGCAGTTGAACCTTTTCTGAAAGCGGCGTGAGGACATAAGTGAAATCTGGGTGAATAAGCTGGGCTGGAAGCGGGTCATAGGTGAGCACAGCCGTAGTGCCATGCAATTTGCTTGCTATCTGGTAGGCCCGGGAAAGAATCTGCTGATGCCCAAGGTGAACGCCGTCGAAGCTTCCGAGTGCAATAACCTGACCTGAATAATCCATTATGTCAATCTATATAAATGATGCGAACCGGTCGGAGTTCATTCTGCTTGCTGGTTACTATTGCGAGGAATTTTCGGTTTTTTGTCCGTGCAATCCCGAATTCGGTCTTCGGTGCATTCTCCGTACGGACCTTCTGACCTTGAGACAACCGCCGCGCCGTCTGGATTGAAACATTAAAACAGGTCATTCCAACAAGTGCATCCTCTATCGGAATAAGGAACTCAATAATATTTTCACTTGTTATTCCACTCAGCTTGAATGCATTGTCGATTGTGAATTGACCACAACGGGTCCGGACAAGACCGGACAAAGTGGCAGCACTGCCAGCGACCCTGCCAATATCACGGGCCAGCGCCCTAATATAAGTACCGGATGACACCGAAGTGCGCACCCGAGCATGCGGTGGTTTCCAGCTTATAAGTTCGATTTGGTAGATCGTAACAGTGCGTGGCTTTGGTTTGACATCGATACCCTGGCGGGCCAGGCGATAAAACGGGATGCCGTTTTTCTTCAGGGCTGAATATGAAGGCGGAATTTGCTCATTCTTGCCGGTGAAGTTTCGCAGCAATTTGCAGAGTTCCTGCTCGGAAAACACGGGCAAGGTTGATTTGGCTGTAACCTTACCGGTAATATCGTCGGTATCGGTTTCGATTCCGAAAAGTATGTCGGCTTCGTATTCTTTGCGGAAGTTGAGCAAGAACCGGCTTATTTTCGTAGCTTCACCTATAAGAATGAGCAAGACTCCGGATGCAAGTGGGTCAAGGGTTCCGGCATGGCCGATGTCCGGTGGTCTGGGCCCGAGAATTCTCTTCAGGCGTCTTATTACATCGTAAGAGGATATACCGCTTGGTTTGTTGATGTTCAGGACGCCGCGCATTCAGGGATTAAGGTGGTCCAGGATATCGCCTATCCGTTTTTCCTGGTCCAGAATTTCGTCGCGGGCAAATCGCAACTCGGGCAGATAGCGGAGCTTGACCCGCCGGGCCAAGTGGTAACGGATGAAGTTGCGGGCATGGTCCAGCCTTTTTAGTCCTTCAGCCTGCTTTTTGGTATCACCCATTATTGACAAATAGATAGTTGCGTTCTTGAGGTCTTTGCTGACATTGGCACGGGTAACGGTTACAAACCCTATTTTCGGGTCGGAGAGTTCCTCAAGGATAATTTCGGCGACCGCATCCTTGATTGCGTCAGCGATACGCTTTTGCCGGTGTTGCATAATAGAATTTTAATAAGGGCATTCCGAGTGTAAAGCGTATCGTTCTGGAAAATGTGTTGACCCGGTTCGTCTATCGGCTAGATTTAATTTGTGAATAAAGTCTTTCTTACGCTTTCGACATGCCTGGTGCTTGCGTGCTGCTATACTTCCAAAGACTTCAGCTACCGAAGGCATAAAAATACCGGTAGTTCTGGACATGAGTCTTTAGTCAGGGTAAGGCTTAATACAGAACCGACTCTGGTACGGATAAGTTCAGATAAGAAAATGGTAGTTGTTAATGGGAAGGTCAGGTATGATGTCAGACCTAGTCAGATAATAAAGTTACAGAAGAGTAAAAGGTTGACTGTCATGGTCGGTGGCAGGTGGCATAAAGTTAGTGATACCGTCTTTTGTCAGGCTGGCAAAGGAGTGAAACTAAAAGTCGGAAACCGTCGGTACCGAGGCAGTTTACTGGGTTTTGTTTCTTCAACCGGCGAACTTGTTCTTGTGAATGAGCTGAGGTTGGAGGACTATCTGTGCGGGGTAGTCCCGTGTGAAATCGGGCCCATCAATGAAAAGACATTTGAGGCGGTCAAGGCGCAAGCGATAGCAGCACGGAACTTCACGCTTACCAGACTTAAGAACCGCAAGGGTCTGGGATTTCAGCTTTATGACAGCTACAAGCGAGACCAGGAGTACCATGGGTTTGACTGTGAAGTCGAGCTTGCCAACCGGGCTGTGAAACAGACCCGTGGGGAAGTATTGTTATACCGGAGTAAGCTGGTAAAGGCACTCTATCATGCAAATTGCGGCGGACGAACGAAGGGTAGTTCTGAGCCTTATCTTAAGAGTATTCGTGACACGCCTGGTCACAGGCCGGGCCATAANCCCTTTTGNGCGAACGGAAAACACTATTCCTGGCGGGTAACATTTTCCAANAATGAATTTGAGCATCGGNTGGCCAATCTGGTTCATGCAAAGGGCCGAATTCGGTTGAAAAGCTTCCACTTGGAGAAGCATACTGACAGGGTTTCCAGGGTGAAACTTGTAACTGATAAAGGTGTTTTCAATATTTCGGGGGCAGACTTCCGCCAGGGGATTGGGCTAAATTCAACGGTGTTTGACATGAGTGTAAAGTCAAGAAAAGTGACGATTTCGGGCCGGGGATGGGGACACGGTGCTGGCATGTGCCAGGAGGGCGCGTTGGAAATGGCCCGCCGTGGATATAACTGCAAACAGATTTTGCTCCATTATTATTCTGGTGTCAAACTAAGCAGGATTTATTAAGTTGGCTCGACCTTATTTATCAGGAATAAGAACTGCAGCCGCTACAACACTTGTCCATCGGCCACGCTTATCCCCAATCGCACTCTGGGTGATGTTCTGGGTGCAAACTATCCCGCCTGAAATTCTCCAGATTTCTTTTCTCTCGTCGTAACTGGCGTCAGGGTCAAAACGGACGCCAAGGGTCGTAGCAAGCATCTGAGCAGCGAGGTCTTCAGCATAATCCCCGGCCTTCTTCTCACGCTCACCAAAAGAATGGTATTCTGAAAGATAGCCATAATGGGACGAATCCTTTGGTATCGCTACACCGATTGATGCGGAGATAAGGCGATGTGGCTCATTGGTTGCGTTGTCACTCATTACGACGAACACCACCTGGCCCGGGGTCAGCATTTCAAGCCCGCGCTTGCGGGTAATCTTCTTGCAGTGTGGTGGTAGTATTGAGGAAACACGAACCAGATTAAATGCAGCGATGCCGGCATTGCGCAGGGCCGCCTCGAAGCTGGCTAGCTTTTCCCGGTGATGTCCGACACCTTTGGTGAGAAAAATATACTCAGGTAGAATCGTCATCTTTGTCATAAAATGGAGCAGAGCGGATTCGAACCGCCGACCTCCAGAGTGCGATTCTGGCGCTCTCCCAATTGAGCTACTGCCCCGTCAGCCATGCACCAAACCCGTTCCGGTAGGAGCGGTTTCCAAACCGCAATTCACGCATCCTGTAACCCATCGCGACATGGATGTCGTTCCTACAGATTCTGCCGTCGAACCACAACTCAGCGGTTTCTAGCTTGAATTATTCAGGTTCGATTCCACTTACCCGGGAATTCTAGAAAGGTAGCAAGAATTGTCAAGCTGCGATAAGGAGAAAATGGTTGTTGACAACCGTGGAATACCAGTCGAGGGCNCAGAAGTTTTTGTTTATGGAAGTGGCATCAGTTGTCTGACCGGTATTGAGTCNGGTTCCCCGCGTTATATTGTCGGAGCGGTGAAATCCGGGTATCTGACCGGTNGAGCCAACCACCTGTGGCAAGAGGTCAGTGCTNCCTCAAAAACCCGGCATACCCCAGAAGGCCTGGCTGCTGCCCAAACGATTCTTCAAGAGTTCGTGCGGTATGGCCGGCCAAGGAAAATCTTGATTGGCCAGGAAGTTTGATTAAATTCCATATAATGAGGAAGTTGAACCCACACTCTACGCCATTCACAATCTGGGCCGTTGCCTCGGCTGTGCTCGTAATTGTTGTTTTCAATATCCATGGCTGGCTCGTCCTCCAGAGGACAAACCGGGTCCTGGAAAAGGAGCTTGGTGACCGGTTGCAGGCAGTGGCAACAACTTTATCGACAGTAGTTGGGCCTGGGTATAATACGCCTGGAACTAAGCGGCTGTTTATGCAAGTAATGCAGGCCAACGGGCTTTTCAACCTTTATATTGTTAATGACCGGCTGGAGTATCTTCTCAATCTGCGGGAAGGAGAGCTCGTGGGTAAAAATGACCCTTGCCTTAAGCTTGATATGACCGAGATTCTTGCTACCTTTTCCGGAATTCCAACCCAGTCAAAACTTTACCGTGCGGGTCAATATTTTCTGAAAACTGCTTATGCGCCGCTTGAAGACAAAAATGGAAATACAGTAGCGGTTCTGGGTGTGGAAGCGGACGCAACATTCTATTCAGTGCTGACCGGGTTTCGGAATTCGCTGCTACTTGTGAATGTTTTGAGTCTCCTGGCCGTNACTGCAATTGTGCTTGTATCTGTGAGTCTTGCCCGTCACGCCCTCAGNGTAGAACAGGCTGCAGCACGGGCAAATACCTTAGCATTGATGGGCCAGATGTCGGCCGCGGTTGCCCATGAAATTAAGAACCCGCTGGGTATAATCAGAGCGACGGCAGAAAGGTTGAAGAAAAGGTTCGGAGCAAAAGGTAATGACCCAGCTTTTGATTACATCCAGGAAGAGGTTGACAGGTTATCAGGTGTTGTATCTAATTATCTGGGTATTGGAACATTCAATCCCGGAGCGATGGAGCCGCTTGACCTGAGACATCTCTTACAGGGTGTAGTGAACGACCTGAAGCATCAAGCCGAGTCACAAGGGGTTGAGGTCTCGGCAAAACTGGATGAATTACCAGAAATCACGGGCAACAGGAATGAATTGCGACAGGTCTTTCTAAATCTGGTTCTGAACGGCCTCCAGGCCCAGCCCGACGGCGGTTCGGTAACTCTTTCCACTGGGCTNGATAAGAAATGGGTAATAGTAAAGATTTGTGATAAAGGCCAGGGGATTCCAAAGAAGGAGGTTAGCCGGGTGTTTGAACCGTTTTATACTACAAAGGAAAAGGGCAGTGGTCTTGGGCTTTTTGTGGTCCAGAACCTCATCGCCTGTCACCATGGCAGGGTAACTCTCAAAAGCCGGCCTGGAACTGGAACAACGGTTGAAGTGAGGTTACCGGTATGAATGTGCTTGTTGTTGACGATGAAGAAAGGTTTGCCGCGCTTGTTGCCGAGCACCTGCGAGAAGCCGGACACAAGGTTACGGCTTCGTGCCGTGGAGCCGATGCAGTCCAGAAAGTCCAGGAGGAAAATTACGATGTCGTTATTACCGACCTGAGAATGTCACCGGTTGACGGAATGGGGGTACTTGATGCGGCAAAGAAAACAAACCCTGATACCGAGGTTGTTCTGATGACCGCATACGGCACAGTCGGGAAGGCAGTTGCTGCAATGCGGCAAGGCGCATATGACTTTGTAACCAAACCTTTCAGTCTGGATGANCTGGTCCTCCTCCTTGAACGGATTGAAGAGCACAAANCCCTCAAGCAGGAGAATGTNGCCTTGAGACAGGAACTTCAGTCCACTGAGCGTTTTGCCGATATGATCGGTTCAAGCCCGGCACTGACAGAGGTGAGGGAGCTTATCGCCAAAGTTGCCCCAACTGATACATCGGTTCTGATTCTTGGCGAAAGCGGTGTCGGCAAAGAGCTCGTTGCAAGGTTGGTCCACCGCAAAAGCTTGCGCTCAGCCCAANCATTTGTTGTCGTTCATNCCGCGGCCTTGCCTGAAAACCTGCTTGAGAGCGAACTATTCGGATATGAAAAAGGCGCTTTTACCGGTGCCACAAAGAATAAACCGGGCAGGCTCGAAGCGGCAGAGCGCGGCACGCTTTTTCTGGACGAAATCGGAGAAATACCCGCCGCATTCCAGGTAAAACTGCTGAGATTCCTTCAGGAAAAGACCTTTATGCGGCTCGGAGGCGTCAGGCAGATAACCGTGGATACAAGAATCATCGCAGCTACGAACCGCAACCTTCAGGATGCGGTTGCCAAAGGTATGTTTCGGCAAGACCTCTATTACCGACTTTCTGTCTTCCCGATTACTGTGCCCTCATTGCGGAAAAGGAGAACAGATATACCGTCCCTTGCCCGTTATATTTTGAAACGGCTGGGCTATAACCGTCCCATAAGCAACAATATGATGCGCCTGTTAGAAAACTATGACTGGCCGGGAAATGTGCGAGAACTGGAGAATGTGCTGGAGCGTGCATTGATTCTGGCTGCGGGTGCTGAAATAAAACCGCAACATATTCAACTGCCAGAAGCGGTTCTTGTGGAAACGAATAATCCGAAGAGCGCGCTTCTTGATATTGAGGAAGAGATGCTGCGTAAGGCGTTGCGCCGGACCGGGGGTAACAAGAGCAAAGCGGCAAAAATGCTCGGGATTACCCGTCGGATACTATATACCAAACTGAAGAAATTCGGAATAGAATATGCTGAAGATGAGTGAACCGGCACAGTCAGGGATGCACCGAATCGCACAACCCCGAATTCCCTTATATACTAAGGAGCGCTGTTTCAATATGATATTGCTGGCATGGACATTGCAGTAAATAAACGAGAATAACCATGAAGCGACTATTTATCCCTTTAATTGCACTTTTTGCCATAGCCTTGGCACAGAATGGTGAAAATGTCCACAAGGAGTTAGTGCTAACCGACCGGATTATCAATCGAGCCAGGCCGGTAATTGAGCAGTCTAGCAATGGAGATGCGCAGAAGCTTTTTGCTCAGGCCGAGGCGGTTCAAACCAATGCCTGGGATTTGTTCAAACAGCACCGTTACATGCTGGCATTGAGAAAGACCGGCTGGGCCCGAAAGCTTGTAGAGCGGGCATTGAAATTGGCCAAGTTCGACCCCAGAAGGGTAGAAGAAGAGGTCCGGAGAACCGCCGAGATAATGAACGAAGCCGGACCGGTGATAATCCGTTCTGAAATCCCTAAAGCCCTGGAGTTGTGGCGGGTAGCCAAAGGTGAACAGGAAACCAGCCGTCGGGCATTTGAAAACAAATATTTTCTGCTGGCGCTCAAGTTCACAATGGCAGCCCGTGTTCACACTCGGACTGCGTTCGGAATCGTCCGACGAAAGGGCAACCCGGACCGGGTGCAAAAGGAAGTGGAACGCACCAAGGAACTCCTGGACAAGGCCGCAGAACAGACGAAGCTTGTCAGTGATGACCGTGTTCACGAACTCCTACACCGGGCCAATGATTGGCAGGACCAGGCGGTTGTGGCACTGCGCGCTGGTCAGTTGCCCAGGGCCCTGAAGTTTACCTTTTCGGCCCGCGACCTTCTGCTGCGGGTCTGGAGGATGGTGCGCGGTCCGGCAAACCCGGAACTGGTCGAGCAAGCTCTGGCTGAAACCGACCGGCTCGTCGAGCAGTGGGCCGATGCCATCAGACAGCAAAGCAGCAAAGAGGCACTGGACATGCTGGAGCGGGCGCTTGAGCATCAGACCAAAGCCCAAGAGCATTTCGGTCAGAGAAAACTCCAGCCGGCATTACAGGAAACTTCACTTGCACGGCGTCTCTTAAACCGTGCAGTTGAGCTGGTCGAGTCAGAAGAGGTTCTACCGGATAAAAACCCGAATGAAGAGAATCCTGGTAAACACTGATTTCGGAATTATCCTCCTTGCTCAAGCCGGACCAGCCCTTTTTGCTTGAGTTCAATATTAGCGGTTGTATTCGCCATAGCCTGAATACTACATAAAATGAGGTCTCTTTATGAATCTGGTGCTGATAACTATCATATCGGGTGCATTTTCGTTCGGGTCTGAGTTCGGGCTCGGGGCCGACTACTCAAGTCAGACTTACAAAATAGTTAGCTACGATACCCTTAACTGGGAAGAAAAAGACACCCTGAATATCGACACCCAAGGCCGCGGATTCTTGAGTCTGGATATGAACTCATCCAAGGCCAAGACAAACATCGATGCGAGAAATACCTTGAACTTCTCGACATGTTCTGTGCGTGACCAGTTGAACCTGAAGCTTGAACAGCAACTGACACCGGCGTTAGGGATTGTGGCTTCAAACGATGCAGAATTGCGTTATTACCACGGTCTTTTCCCAAAAATTGCGGATACAGCTTACACCGAGGATTTTCTGAACAATGTCGGCCGGGTTGAGTTCAGACTGGATGCATCTGAAGCGACTTCTTTTACCATTGCCGACCAAGCCGAACTACTCCGGTATGCCGACCCGGACAGTTTCTCTTATGACTATCTTGTCAATCGGCTCACAGCCGATGCAAATCAGGAGCTTGGGATGTTTACTTTACTGAACGCAGAATACGGATGGTCACGGCGCTTGGCCAAAGCTCAGGAAGAACGAAATTACAACGAGCATAGTGTGAATGCCGGCATTGACCATTACTTCCGGTCCGGTTTTCACCTGGCCGGGCAGAATAATCTGACCCGGAGAATCTATCCTGGCGCCGAGCACAGTTTCTGGCAGGAAGACCTAACCCTGTCAACAGGTCAGGAGTTTACCGGGTTCGGCTTAACAATTGAAGATGAAGGGGGATGGACATGGTATGACTCCACTACTGAAACCTACACCGACCTTTTCGAAAACGAAACCAGATTCACTGGCGAAATCCAACCCCGGCCAGAACTCACAATCCGCCTGGGTCCCCAATACGAACTTGGACTGGCCCTTGCCGGTTCACCAGATGACAACTACCGTGAATGGTCGTTGGTCCTTGGCCTTGACTTCTTTCAACTGGACCGATTGTGGGTTACATTCGAAGACCGGATTGGAAGGCGCAACTATCCGAATGCCGACTCGGCATTTCAGTCCAGTTACACTTTTAATGAACTGAGTCTGTTCCTGAACTGGGCGATTATCTCAAGCCCGACCAGTCAGTTGAACCTGGAAGGAATTGCGAATATCACCCCTGAATGGCATACAGAAAAAAGTGACAATTTCACTATGAAGGTTTATACACTCGAACTCAAATACGGTTTCTGAAGAATTCCTTCGGAGCTCCCCTCGTTGCCTTATAGCTTTCTGCAGGTGAACCCGGACGCGATGTCAATTGCCTGTTCTGCCAGTTCGAGCGGGTCTGAACCGACCAGAATAAACAGCGGTTCTTTACCCCAGCCCCGGGTTTCATAAAAAACCGGTGGGATTTTGCCCCCACATGATTCAACCAGTTGCTTCACCTTCCAGGACATTGAGCCTTTGTCTTTGCCGATAAGCTCTTTGGGTTCTTCCTTTCGGTCAACCACACCCAGTTCGAGCCTTTTTTCTTTGCAATCGGCCTGGATAAATTCCAGAATCGTTTCATTCCAGCGGAAGTTCAAAGCCGAACGAATCGTTTTGTCGTATTTGCGGAATTCGATAATCCTGCGGGCCAGATGGTCTGATACCCCGAATCTGACCGGACCTGAGGCTTTGGGCATTCCTTCGACAACCGTTATTCGGCCGTCAACGCCGGCGATATCACTGGCTGTTTTGGCATCGGCCAGGGCATAGACGAAGTTGGTTCTGACTTCGGGCACAAGTGCGCTGAACTCAGAGCAGGCTTCAAGAAGGGAAACCGCCTGTTTCAAACGGTCAATGACTTGTCTTTGCTCTTGTGTCATTTTTGGGATTTGAGATTTTAGACTTGAGCGCCGCCGCGATGCCTTCGGCTGCTTTGATACCGGAAAGGAACATCCCCCCGAAAATCGGCCCCATGCGTGGCCCGCCAAATACCGCATTGGCCGCCATCCCGCTGACCCAGAGCCCGGGAAATACTTCAACCGCATGTTCAAGGATAAGCCGCTCGGCCTCATCAGCCCACATCGGGCCTTCGCCTTCAAAACCACCCGAAGGCGTAGCAAGTTTTACCCCGGCTTTACGCACAAGCCCGTTGACAATCTCGGCTGGATGTCCGGTTGCATCCAGGACCGCGGCCGTCTTCATTGTCAGCGGGTCAACCGACAATTTGGTCATCGGCACCGTGCTCCAGTTCAGGACTAAACCCGAAACCCGGTTTTCCACGAGCAGGATATCCTCGACTGTGACCAGGTTGAAGATTTTCACCCCGGCCCGGGTCGCCCGTACCAGTAAAGCACCTAAGGTTTCAATCGCATCGGCGACAAAATAGCCGGGCCGTTGTTCATGTAAACGAATACCCAGGTCTTTAAGGACCGGAACCGCCTGTTTCTGGACAACGATTTCGGAAAACATCATCCCGCCGCCCGGTAATCCGCCGCCCGGTTTGAGCGCCCGCTCGAATACGACAGTCTTAAGTCCCTTTTCAGCCAATGTATAAGCAGCAGTGAGCCCGGATGGACCGGCACCGACTACGGCAACATCTGTCTCCAGGTTATCCAGAAACCGTTTTGTGTACCGTTCGATGATTACACGGGAAATCTCGATTTCACTAAGCGGCAATAAACACCTCCGATTCTAGAACCAGCCTGAGTCTATGTAACTGAGCCAGGCTGTCAATCTGAAATCTCAAATCCCCAAAGTATCGGCCTAAGAAGCAAACCCGGTCTTGTCAAAAAAGAAACGGCATAATCGGCTGGTCTTGACCAGACTCTGGTTGACATGACGCCGGGTTAGAATTATAACTGTCCGTGCCCAGAAAAAAGAAAACGGCCGGTTTCGTTCATCTGCATAATCACACCCAGTACAGCCTGCTTGATGGCGCATCGAAGATTGATGAACTGGTAGCGCTTGCGGCAAGATACAGAATGCCGGCCCTGGCGATAACCGACCACGGCAACATGTTCGGTGCAGTAAAATTCTATAAAGCAGCAAAAAATGCCGGGGTGAAGCCGATTATCGGATGCGAGGTTTATATTGCACCCGGAAGCCGCAAAGAGCGAAAAATCCGTGCCGACATTCCCGAATCGAGCTTTCATCTGACATTGCTGTGTCAAAACAAGACCGGATATGAGAATCTGATGAAGCTCGTTTCCAGGGCTTATCTTGAGGGTTTTTATTATCGGCCGAGAATCGACAAAGAGCTTCTTGCTGAATACGCTGAAGGGCTTATCGGACTTTCTGGCTGCCTCAAAGGTGAAGTGAATTATTTCCTGCGCCGGAACAATCCAGAAAAAGCGATGCAATCCGCAGCCCGGTATCAGGAGATTCTTGGCCAGAAGAATTTCTATCTTGAAGTAATGCGCTTGGGTTTGAAAGAGCAGGAAAGAATCATTCCGGGCATTATGGAAATCTCGGCCAGCTTGGGCATACCGATGGTGGCAACCAATGATTGCCATTATCTCAGACCCGAGGATTCCACGGCCCACGATGCGCTCGTCTGCATTCAGACCGGCAAGAAGCTCGCAGATAAAAACCGGCTCAGGATGAGTTCGGACCAGTTATTCTTCCGTTCACCTGAAGAGATGGAGCGGCTTTTTTCTTCTATTCCCGGTGCCCTTGAGCGGACCTGCGAGATAGCGGACCGATGCAATCTTGAGCTTGATTTTGATAAAGTGACGATTCATTTGCCCAAGTATGAATCGCCGCCGGGTTTCGCGGACGATTTCAGCTATCTGCGCCATCTGGCCCGAAACGGACTAAAGAAAAGGTATCAGAAAACAGATTCTACGATTGAGAAAAGGTTTGAACATGAACTTGATGTAATCCGTAAAGTAGGATTCCCAGGCTATTTTCTCGTGGTTAAGGATATTGTGGACTTCGCACGGTCACAGAAGATTCCGGTAGGCCCGGGCCGCGGCTCGGCAGCCGGGTCTTTAGTGCTTTATTGCCTTGGAATTACCGATATTGACCCGTTGCGATACGGCCTGTTGTTTGAGCGATTTCTTTCCACCGAACGCGTCAGCTTACCTGATATTGATATAGATTTTTCCGATACCAGGCGTCAGGAGGTAATTGATTTCATAAAGCACCGTTACGGCGAGGATTCTGTAGCGCAGATTATCACTTTTGGCACGATGCAAGCCCGGGCCGTAGTGCGCGATGTCGGTAGGGTGATGGATATCCCCATTCTCGAAGTAGACCGGATGGCCAAACTCATCCCGCAGAATATGAAACTGGACCAGGCAATGGAAACTCAGGCTGAATTGCGGCAAATAGTCAAATCCAAACCCGAATACCAAAAGCTTCTGACAATCGCCAGGAAGCTCGAAGGATTGAACCGGCACGCATCGATTCACGCATCGGCTGTCGTGATTGCACCCAAGCCGCTCATTGAGATTGTGCCGCTTTACAAAACAGCTGACGGGGATATCTGTACCCAGTTTGATATGTATTCACTCGATGCAGTCGGTTTACTCAAAATGGACATACTCGGCCTTCGCACACTGACTATTGTGGACGAAGCACAAAAACTCATTTCCGAATCAGGCTTCAGGTTCAGCCCTGAACATGTGCCTTTGGATGATAAAAAAACATACCGAATGCTGCAGCGGGGTGACACGACGGCGGTTTTCCAACTGGAAAGCTCTGGAATGCGTGACCTCTGTCAGAGAATGCGTCCGGAAAATATCGAGCATATTATCGCCCTGATTGCGCTCTACCGACCCGGTCCGATGGAACTAATTCCCACTTATCTTGCCCGCAAAGCAGGAAGCGAGGAAATTGAATACGAGCATCCATTACTNGAGCCAATCTGCCAAGACACATACGGAATCATGATTTATCAGGAACAGGTGATGCAAGCAGCNCAAGTGCTTGCCGGTTACACCTTGGGCAANGCTGACCTTTTGCGCCGTGCCATGGGCAAAAAGAGACCAAAAGAGATGCAGGCCCAACACGATACCTTTGTCCAGGGATGTGNCCGATACAATCAGATTCCGGAAAACAAAGCGAACAAAATCTTTAATCTACTNGCCCGATTTGCCGGTTATGGATTCAACAAGTCTCATGCCGCAGGTTATGCTTATCTCTCTTATATTACCGCTTATCTCAAAGCCAACTTTCCGGTCCAGTTCATCGCTGCAAGTATGACAAGCGAACTGGGCGATTTCCGAAAACTGGCCAAATTCGCAAACGAATCGCGCCGGATGAAAATTACTATCCTTGGTCCGGATGTGAACAAAAGCTTCGGGAGCTTCAGAATCGAAGACGGAAAAGTCCGGTTCGGGCTTGCCGGAATCAAGAACATGGGCCAGGGTGCAAGCGAGCGGGTAGTAAAAGAAAGGGAGGCGAACGGACCATATGAAGATGTGCTTGATTTTCTTATGCGCACCAAAGGTGTGGTAAACCGCAAAGCAGCAGAATCTCTTATCAAAGCCGGTGCCTTCGACTCATTCGATTCAAACCGGACCAGATTACTCCTGGGCCTGGAACTAGAAATGGCCAAGGCATCTTCAGAAAGACTGAGATTCACAGAGCGACAGACCGATATGTTTGCATCCGGTCCTCCGAAAAAAACTCAAACTGAAACCGAAGTGAAATTCGATACCCATCAACTCGTGCAATATGAAAAGGCGGCGTTCGGATTTTACTTCTCATCCCATCCTTTGGAACCATATCGAGTCGAATACGATGCGCTGAAACTCATGCCGTCCAGCAAACTTGAAGAAAAAGAAGACGGCGACTCGGTTGCCATCGGCGGAGTCATTACCGCGCGAAAGGGACGGCGTGACAAACGGGACCGGGAATATGTAATTGTTACGGTTGAGGATTTTAACGGCCCGGTCGAGGTAATGGTCTTCTCAGGTCAGCTTGAGGCATGCCGCGAATATCTCAAAACCGATACCCTCATCATCGTCCGCGGTCGCATCAGGAGGCGTCAAAGGGGAACGGCTCAAATCTGGGCCGACCATGTCACTTCCTTTGACAACGTCTCGCATTTCCTCCACGCAGCGGCTATCAATGTCGGGTCCGCGCCACCTGACGATTTGCTTTTGCAACTCAAAGAACAGCTCAAAGCCCACCCGGGCGATGCCGTAGTTTACCTGAAAGTAGGGGCATATCACGATATGCCCGCCCGGCTTGTGCGCCTGAAAGAGCACAAAGTCGCTCTGACCAATGAACTCATCAGCGAGCTTGTCCGTATTTTCGGGAAAGGCAATGTTAAGGTTTCGGGCGAGCTGCCCCCAGTCAACACCTACCGGCACAATCGGTCCTATCGCCGACGAAACTAACTGGACCTTTTTGGAGATTTGAGATTTCAGATGAAGAGATTTTCACGGACTAGAATCGGGTTTGGTGCCGGGGATGATTTCGGGAAGCAATTCTGGAATAAAGTCTGGAAAGGTTTCTGGAATGGGTTCGGGAATACAATCCGGGTCAGTTGCGCCTTTACATCCAGCGATTGAACCAAAAGAAGTTCCAGGAAGTATTACTCAAGGAATATC
>JGI24025J20009_10001241_pt1 | contig 19487 bp, 14 predicted proteins | sample Cruoilmetagenom3_FD_20009 | JGI IMG/M metagenome (IMG submission 20009) | reverse complement strand
TGGGAGATATCGGACCGGAGGCAGCCCTCCCGGTTATGGAAGGGAAAGCTGTCCTCTTTAAGCACTTTGCCAATGTAGATGCCTTCCCTATCTGTCTTGCTACCAAAGACCCGGATAAGATTGTAGAAGCCGTAACTTTAATTGCTCCCTCCTTTGGCGGCATCAACCTGGAAGATATCTCTGCCCCCCGTTGTTTTGAAATAGAAGACAGACTTAAAAAGATCCTTAATATCCCCGTCTTCCATGATGACCAACACGGCACGGCAATCGTGGTATTGTCCGGTCTCATAAATGCCTTAAAAGTAGTACATAAAGAAATAGATAAAATAAATGTAGTAGTCAATGGTGCAGGAGCTTCTGCTATAGCTGTCTTAAAATTCCTTATGTCTGCCGGAGTAAAACATGCCATCCTCTGTGATTCCAAGGGTATCATCTATGAAGGCAGAAAAGAAAACATGAATCCCATAAAAGAAACAATGTCCAAAGTTACCAACCGGGAAAAGATGAAAGGAACTCTGGCAGATGCCATAAAAGGAGCGGATGTATTCCTTGGTCTTTCCGCAGCAGATGTTTTGAAAGCAGAGATGGTAAAAACGATGGCCCCTGATTCTATTATCTTTGCCATGGCCAACCCTACTCCCGAGATCATGCCGGATGTTGCCAAAAAGGCAGGTGCCCGCATTGTCTGCACCGGTCGTTCAGATTTCCCCAATCAAGTCAACAACTGTCTTGGTTTCCCGGCTATCTTTAAAGGAGCTTTAAAGGTCAGAGCCAGTCAGATTAATGAGAAGATGAAATTAGCCGCAGCCCATGCTCTGGCTTCTTTAATCTCCGATGATGAATTAAATGATGATAATGTGATTGCGAATGCCTTCGATCCCCGCGTAGTAGAACGGGAATCAGAAGCAGTTGCTAAGGCGGCTATTGAGAGCGGAGTAGCGAGGATATAAAAACATTTTTTAATAAATAAAATTACTTCATTATAAAAACTATTCCTTAACCATAAAAAGGTATAATACTAGCTTGGAGAAAAAATAAATAGTCTAATGGAGGTGATAATCTATATTATTTTTTGTTCAAATAAGTTTTTGGAGTTAAATTAAAATTAAAAAAGGAGAAAAAAATGAAAAAAATATCTTTAGTACTAATTATCAGTTTGGCAATTATTTTATTGTTGAGTAGTTTCACTTTTGCTGCTCCGAAATATGTTTTAAAATTAGGGCATGTAGCTGATCCTGCTAAACCTTATGCTATTGCCGGTGAAAAATTTGCCGAATTAGTGAAGGAAAAAACTAATGGTGAAGTAGAAATTCAAGTTTTTCCCAGTAGCCAATTGGGTAATCAGAGAGATTTAATCGAAGGTTTAATTTTTGGAACATTAGATATGACTTTAACCAGTACCGCTGTTTTAGGAAACTTTCTTCCCAAAATTGCCATATTTGATTTACCTTTCTTATTTAGAGATGTAAAACATGCTTACAAATCACTTGATTCTATCGGGATGGAAATTGGTAAAGAATTAGAACCTAAAGGGATAAAATTATTAGCTTATTTTGAAAACGGAATTAGGCATCTTACTAATAATGTACGACCTGTAAAAGCACCGGAAGATATGAAAGGTTTAAAAATCAGAGTTATGGAGCAGAAGATTTACATCGAAATGATGAAAGCATTGGGAGCTAATCCTACTCCTATGGCTTTTGGTGAATTGTTTACCGCGTTACAACAGGGAACCGTAGATGGACAGGAAAATCCAGTATCACATATATGGACTAAAAGATTTTTTGAAGTACAAAAATATATTTCTTTAACCGGACATGTTTATGCTGCTGAACCATTATTAATTAGTATGATAACCTGGAATAAATTGCCGGTAGATGCTCAAGCAGCAATAATTCTTAGTGCAGCCGAAGCAAAGAGCTGGCATCGTGCCTCGTGTGTTGCATCAGATAATGATATGTGGGAAAAGGTAATAGCAAGCGGTTTGACTGAAGTAATTGAAGTCGATAAAGAGCCATTCAGGTTGGCGACTGCCGGTGTATGGAAAATATTTGAAGATCAAGTTGGAAAAGAAAATTTAGATGCAATAGTTAATTTAAAATAACTTTTTAAAGTAACTATTGGTGAGTAAAGGGTATGGAAATAAATATCCTTTACTCACCAATCTTTTTATGAGGAGATGAACGGTTTTGAGAAATTTTATGGATAAAATAAATAAATGTTTAAATTGGGTTTCGATTATATCTATTACTATGATGTTGTTTATTATTTTTTTGCAGGTGATTTTTCGATATGTATTCCATAATTCTTTAACTTTTTCTGAAGAATTAGCAAGGTATCTTTTTGTATGGACTGTATTCTTGTGTTCAGCAGTAGTAGCAAGAGATAATGGGCATATTATTGTGGGCGTGTTAATTGAAAGATTAAAAGGTAAAAAAGCTAAGCATGTAAAAATTGCTGCTTATATTTTTACTATGACATTTGTAGCAATTTTATTCTACCAAGGTCTAAGGATGATGAAATTAAGTTCTTTTCAACATTCACCCGCATTAGGGATTTCAATGTCCTGGGTATATTTAGCAATTCCTGTTGCAATGTTTGTGATGTTCTGTAATATATTGATTTTAACTGTAGATGTTTTACAGGCAAAAGAGTAGATTTAAAATAACTTTGGAAATCGAGGTGAAACAAAATTGTTATTATGGTTAATATTTAGTTGTTTTGTTGTTCTGTTAATTATTGGATCTCCAATTGGAGTGGCATTAGGATTATCTTCTGCAGTTGTTCTTTACGCGGTTATGGATATCCCTTTGATAGTTGTTGCCCAGAGGATGTTTACTGCAGTAGATTCATTTTCTTTTATGGCTTTACCATTTTTTATGTTAGCCGGAGCATTTATGTCTGCAGGTGGGGTTACAAAAAGGTTAGTAGTTTTTGCAAACTCCTTAGTAGGGTTTATTGCCGGGGGCCTGGCATTAGTAGTTGCTGTATCCGGAATGTTTTTTGCAGCTATCTCCGGCTCCTCGGCTGCCACTACCGCTGCTATTGGTGTTAGCATGATTGATGAAATGGTAAAAAAAGGGTATAAAAAGGATTTTGCCGCTGCAGTTGTAGCTTCCGGAGGAACAGTGGGAATAGTTATTCCTCCCAGCATTACCATGGTAGTTTATGGAGTAATAGCCGGAGTATCAATTGGTGATTTATTTTTAGGAGGATTTCTACCGGGAATACTTATGGGAACATCTATGTGTGTAGTGAGTTATGTTATATGTAAAAGAGCAGGATTGAAAGGAGAAGGAAGACCTTCTTTGGTAAATATTCTAATATCATTTAAAGACAGTTTCTTTGCTTTACTGATGCCGGTAATTATTATTGGAGGTATTTATGGCGGAATATTTACTCCAACAGAAGCTGCAGCAGTAGCTGCTGTTTACGGAATGTTTATTGGATTTTTTGTTTATAAAGAATTAAAGATAAAAGATCTTCCTTCTGTTATATCGAAAGCAGCAGTGAACACAACAGTTATTATGTTTATAGTGGGAGCTGCCAATCTATTTGGATGGATTTTAACCAATGCTCAAGTTCCTCATAAAATCGGAATGATATTCGCATCTATTAGCAGCAGCCCAATTGTTTTTCTAATGTTGGTTAATGTATTATTATTATTTATAGGCACCTTAATAAATGCTTCTGCAGCAGTAGTAATATTAACTCCTATTTTATTACCTGTGGCAATTTCTATGGGAATAAATCCTGTATTTTTTGGAGTTTTGGCAGTGGTAAATTTAGCTATTGGCTGTATTACTCCTCCCGTTGGGCTTGACCTTTTCGTAGTTACTGCAATTACTAAAGTACCTATAGAAAAAGTAACCAAAGCAATTCTTCCNTATTTATTGGTTTTATTATTGGATTTANNGATTATTACTTATTTNCCTCAGATTATTCTTTTTATTCCGAATTTATTAGGAAGATAAATATAGTATACTGGTTTTAATTGGAGGTTAAAAATAGAATATGAAATTAAAGTACGGTAAAAAAGACATTCAATTACCCATACACGATAAGAATATTATCAAAATACTCAATTCAAATAAACAAAAAACCTTGTTGCATCCGGAAAATAGATTAAAAGAGCTTTTGAAAAATCCGATAAACTGTTCTTCTTTAAAAGATCTGGTGACCAAAAAAGAAGCTGATAAGGTTTTGGTGATTGTCAATGATATAACCAGGCCTACACCATATGATGTTATTCTATCTCCTCTTTTAGAAGAATTACATTATATAGGCATAAAAAAGGAAAATATCATATTTATCATTGCTACCGGGAGTCATCGTGGTAACTCAAAAGAAGAAATAATTGAGATATTCGGAGAAGATATTGCCGGTTGTTACAAATTTATAAATCATGATGATCAAAAATCTCAAATGAAAGATTTTGGTCAATTAAAAAGCGGTAATAGACTTTTGGTTAATTCAATTGTATCGGAAATGGATTTCGTAATTACCACCGGAGTCATCGTTCCCCATTACTTTGCCGGGTTTTCCGGAGGAAGAAAATCCATCCTTCCCGGTATTTGCGGTAGAAAGACTATTGAAGCCAATCATGCCAATATGGTTTATCCTGATGCCCGGGCTGGAAACCTGAAAGGTAATCCGGTACATGAAGAGATGCAGGAAGCAGCAGAGAAGGTAGGGGTTGATTTTAATATCAATGTGGTAACCGATGAAGATCACCAAATCATCGAAATCGTGGCAGGCGAAATGTATGCCTCGTGGTTGAAAGGTGTAGAAGTATGTAAAAAAACCTACCTTTGTCCCATCAAATACAGAGCAGATATTGTTATTGCCAGTACCGGCGGTTATCCTAAGGACATCAATGTCTATCAAGCCCAAAAGGCCCTGGAGAATGCCTATCAGGCAGTTAACCCGGGAGGGACCATCATACTGCTTGCCGAATGTCCCGAAGGTTACGGACAATCCATCTTTAAAAGATGGATAGAAGAAGCCAATTCCATAGATGATATAATAAATCGCTTAAAGAAAAAATTTGTCCTGGGTGGCCACAAGGCTTTCGGTATAGTCAAGGTGGCAAAAGAAGTAGATGTTCTATTGATATCTTCTTTACCCCAGGATAAAGTTCGCAAACTATTCTTTATTCCCATGGAGAATATTGTCCGGGCTTTGAATTATGTTAAAAAGAAACATGGAGAAGATTTTAAAGCTTATATTTTACCTTTGGGGAATACGGTAGTACCTCAGGTGTATTAGTTTTTTGTTTGTATACTTAAGGAGAGTTTTTATATATGCATCCAATTTATCAAATATTATCCCGGGCTTCAAAAAGAAACTCCGTTACACCCGGTGAATTTATTGTAGTTAATGTAGATTTGGCCGAGGTTAATGATTTGTATTTGCAAGTACTTCTATCTTTTAAGGAGATGGGTGGAGACAGGATATGGAACCCTAAAAAAATAACTTTTGTGATGGACCATTATGCCCCTGCACCTACCATTAGAGCGGCAGAAAACCAAAGAAAAATGAGGGAGTTTGCATCAGAACAAAGGATAAACAATTTTTTTGATATCAATCGGGGAGTTTGTCATCAAGTGATGCCGGAAGCAGGTTTAGTCTGGCCGGGAATGGTACTGGTTGCCACGGATTCCCATACCACTACTCATGGAGCTTTCGGTGCTTTTTCGACCGGCATGGGCGCAACTGACATGGCAGCAGTGTTGCTGACCGGAAAGATATGGTTCAGGGTTCCGGAAATCATTAAAATTAATATACAGGGAAAAATAGGAAAAGGCATCATGGCGAAAGATATTATTCTTCATATTATTTCGCAGCTTGGAACGGATATAGCATTATATAAAGCAATAGAATTTGACGGGGAAACAGTAAAGGAAATGTCTTTGGATGAGAGATTGGTTCTCTGTAATATGTCAGTGGAAATGGGAGCGAAAGCAACTTACATTCGGCCAGATGAAAAAGTCATGGAATATCTTTTAGAGGTTAATCCGGGAAAACACAAAGGATATGAAACGATAAAGTGGAAAGATGACGAAAAAAACGAAGATTATGAATCTGTTTATGACTTTAATATATCCAATCTTGAGCCACAGGTTGCTCTTCCTCATCGAGTGGACAATGTAGTCCCTATTTCTCAAGCAAAAGGAAAACCAATTCAACAGGCCTTGATCGGTACCTGTACAGGGGGAAGAATGAATGATATAAAAATGGCAGCTCAAATTTTAAAAGATAAAAAAATATCTCCATCTGTCAGATTGATTATTGTTCCCGCTTCTCATAAGATATTACAAAAGTGCATTGAATTGGGATATATTCAGACTTTATTAAATGCAGGCGNAGTCTTGGCAACTCCTTCCTGTGGTCCCTGCCTGGGTGCACATGAGGGTGTTTTATCTTCAGGNGANTCATGCATATCTGCTTCCAGCAGGAATTTCCCCGGCAGAATGGGCAGTAAAGAAGCTAAAATATTCTTATCTTCTCCTGCCACTGCAGCTGCATCATCAATAAAGGGAGTTATAACTGACCCGCGGGAATTTTTGTAATTATTAAATAGCGCTTAGCATGAAGCATATAGAAAAACAGTATCAATCCACCTTCCTCCTGTAGGATAGGCGTCTCGCCTGTCTATTATTGTAATTCCTAGGAAAGTGGGAATCTGAAAAGGAATATTTAATATGTTTAAATCTATAATAGAAGGAAAAATATTTAAAGTCGGTAACGATATTGATACAGATCAAATTTATCCGGGAAGATATTTGTACCTAACTTTACCGGATGAAATTGCCGTTCATGCCATGGAAGATATTATTCCTGATTTTTCCAAAAAGATTAGCGGAGAAGATTGGATATTGGTGGCAGGTAAAAATTTTGGCTGTGGTTCAAGCAGGGAACATGCTCCCAGGGCTCTTTTATGTGCAGGAGTTAAAGCTATTATGGCAGAATCTTTTGGTCGTATTTTTTATCGCAATGCTATAAATGTAGGTTTGCCAGTAGTAAAATGTCCAGATATAATTAATAAAACTCACCTAGGCAATTTGATAAAAATAAATCTGCAGGATGGTTTAATTACTCTCTATAATCCGGAGAAAGAAATCTCATTTGAAAAATATCCTCCCCAGCTTTTAAGTATTTTAAAAACCGGGGGATTGATTCCTTATATGAAAAAATATGGGAAATATGATGCTTAAAAAATATATTTATTCTACCGTAAATAAATGTTTGAAATATAAATTTATTTAATAACAAATATCTAAATTTATTAATGATAAGTAAAAGAGGTTTTTAATGTCTTACGAAATTGTATTTATTTCTCCTTATAAAAAAATGGCCGATCTATTTTCGGAAGTTTGCAAGGAATTTAACAAAAATATTATAGTAAAAATTGGCGACCTTGAAAGTGGCGCCAAACAAGCAATTGAATTGGAGGGACAAGGGATAGACGTAATCATTAGTAGGGGAGGAACTGCAATTGCGATTAAGAAAAAAGTATCCAACCTTCCAGTGGTCGAAATCCAGATTAGCGGATTTGATTTGATTAGAGCCCTTTACAAAATTCGTGAAAAAACGAAGAAAGCTGCTATTGTCGGTTTTTACCCTTTTACTTATGGTGTGGAAGGTTTAGGTAGTATTATTGATATGGAATTAAAGGCAGTAACATTAAAGGAAAACTGGTATAAACAACCTAATTATATTAAGAAAAAACTTGAAGAAATAAAGAGGCAAAATTATGAGTGTGTAGTTGGTGATAATATTTCTGTAGAAATTGCTGAACAATTGGGTATGAATGCTGTTTTAGTCGAATCAGGCAAAGAAGCTTTAATGCAATCAATCTTGGAGGCAGAAAGAGTAGCTGAAGTTAGAAGAAACGAATTAGAAAAAACCAAAAGAATAAAAAGCATTATTGATTTTGCCTATGAGGGAATAATTAATGTTGATAAAAATGGCATTATCGATACGTTTAATCCTCAAGCTGCAAAGATATTTAAAAAAGAAGCATATAAAATAGTTGGTAAAAATATAAATGAAGTTTTCCCGGAATTTCATTTTTCTAATATTATAAAAAAGGATCAAAGAATAGAAGGAAAATTTTGGACAGTTGGAAACATAAAAATTGCAGCAAATATTATTCCTATTAAAATTAACAATAAAGTCATTAGCTTTGTTATTACCTTTCAAAAAGTTTCCCAAATACAAAGAATAGAACAGAATATAAGGAAAAAAATATATTTAAAAGGTCATATTGCAGAGAATAAATTTGAAGATATTATTGGTCAAAGTAAAAGTATAAACAATTTAAAAGAAGAAGCAAAAAATTATGCGCAAGTTGATTCACCTGTTTTGCTTTACGGTGAAACAGGAACGGGAAAAGAACTTATTGCACAGTCATTGCATAATTATAGTGCGAGAAGAGATAAACCATTTGTAGCTTTTAATTGTGCTGCTCTTCCGGAAAATATTTTAGAAAGTGAGCTTTTTGGATATGTGGAAGGTGCTTTTACTGGTGCTAAAAAAGTTGGGAAAATGGGCTTTTTTGAGCAAGCACATGAAGGAACCATCTTTCTGGACGAAATAGGAGAAATTTCTAAAAATATTCAAGCTCGATTGCTTCGAGTTCTTCAAGAGCGTAAAGTAAGGAGGTTAGGGGATGATAGAGTTATTCCAGTTGATGTAAGGATTATTACTTCTACCAACAAAAATCTGAGTAAACTGGTGAAGGAAAATAAATTTCGAAGAGATCTATACTATAGAATTAATGTACTAAATTTAAAATTACCCAGTCTGAAAGAAAGGAAAGAAGATATTTCTTTATTAGTTGATTTTTTTATTAATAAATATAAACATAAATTTAAAAAAGAAATTAAAGGTATTTCAGAAGAAGGTATGGATATTTTAAAAAAATACAATTGGCCTGGCAACATTAGAGAGTTGGAAAATGTTATTGAGCGGTTAATCGTGAGAAGCAGAAATCCTTATATCATGACTAATTTGGCTAAAGAAGTTTTGGATATCATTGATGATAATGAGGTGGTTTACGAAAATAGTTATAATCTCAAGCATAACACTGGTTGTGATAAAAGTGAACTATATATTCCCTTAAAGGGTAACCTGGAAGATATCGAGAGAGTTATTATTGAAAAAATGATTAAAAATGAAAAAGGAAACAAAACAGCTGTAGCGAAGAAATTAGGTATTGGACGCACAACTTTATGGAGAAAAATACAGAAAATAATTAAATAAACAAAAAATTAAAGATAAAAAAATCCGCAACGTTTCTTATCGGAACTATACTATAATGAAACAAAGAGGTTTTTTTGTTTTTATCTGAAAGTATTTTTAAGATAGTAATCCATTCACTGCATTTCATTATGAAACGTAATTATTTTAGATAAATAAAATTTACCAAAAAGTAAACATTACTAATCTTTAAAAAAACCTTGTGAAATAAGAAAAACCGATAAAATATAATATTTATTATTAAATTGGCACGAATATTGCTTGTATTATAATGTAGACGTAGAATATTTAATTTATGAAAATATTTAATAGTAATTGCCCGGAAAATACTTTTCCAGGTAAAAAATTCTATAAATTGAAATTAACTTCAATTAATCAGGAGGTTTTTATTTATGCAAACTTTATGCATTGGAGATATAATGATACCCGGCAATAATATTGCAGCAGCAGCCAAAGAGTTAAAAGTTAATCATTTAGATATAGATATTAAAGATTGGGAAACAGATTGGGATAAATTGCAGGACCGTAGGTTGGTAATTGAAAAGCAGGGACCGGCTGCTGAACCGGTTGTTTTACAAATATTACATGCTAATAAGAATACAGAAATACTTTTAGTTTTATTTTGCCCTGTATCAAAAGATGCCATCGACGCATTGCCTAATCTTAGACTTATTGGTGCTTCAAGAGCAGGATTGGAAAATATTGATGTCAAATATGCTACTGAAAAGGGAATTATTGTTCATAATCTTAAAGGCCGTAATGCACATGCCGTCTCTGATTTTACCGTTGGCTTAATCTTAGGAGAAGCTCGTAATATTGCCCGCAGCTATCATGCCGTAAAAAATGGTATTTGGCGAAAAAACTTTATTAATTCTGACATGATACCTGAATTACAGGGAAAAACAATCGGATTAGTGGGTTTTGGTTATATCGGTCAATTAGTAGCTCAAAAATTAAGCGGATTCAAGGTTAATATTTTAGTATCTGACCCTTATGTTTCAAAAGAAGTAATCCAGGAATATAAAGTAAAAAAAGTTACCACTGAAAATTTATTAAAAAATGCTGATTTTGTTTCATTGCATGCCAGGATAAGCAAGGAAACTAAAAACATGATTGGGGAAAAAGAACTTTCCTTAATGAAAAATACAGCATATCTAGTAAATACAGCTCGGGCAGGCTTAGTTAATGAAGATGCTTTATACCATGTATTAAAAGAGAAAAAAATAGCTGGTGCCGCCCTGGATGTGTTCTGGCAGGAACCGATTGGCGAAAATAGCCGTTGGTTGAAACTTGATAATGTTACTTTAACAACTCATATTGCTGGAACAACTAAAGAAGCTTTAACAAAATCACCTTATCTTTTGGTTGAAGATGTCAACAAATTAATAGAAAACAAGGAACCGGAATTTATTGTTAATCCAGAAGTGTTAAAGCGAGCTGAAGTCCGGAAATGGCTCAAAGAAGTAAGGAGTCCGGTAGATGTTGGTTAATTTAAATGATGTTTTAATTCAAGCAAGAAAATCAGGCTATGCTGTCGGGGCTTTTAATGTTTATAATATGGAGACCATTGAAGCCGTTTTTGATGCAGCTGTATCTCTAAATACCCCGGTTATTATCGCTTTTGGTGAAAAATATACACATATTAATTCAATTCATTTAATTTCTAAATGTGTTTATGAGTTAGCGAATAAAACACCGTTGCCCGTTGTTCTTCATTTGGATCATTGTAAATCAGAAGATTTAATTATTCAGGCAATTCAAGCAGGTTTTACTTCAGTTATGTATGATGGTTCCGGTATGAGAAATAGTGATAATATAAAAATAACCTCTAAAATAGCTAAAATAGCCCATGCAGCCGGTGTTACCGTAGAAGCGGAATTGGGTTATGTTCCTGCCAAGGATACCGGAGAATTTGTTCCTGAGGAACAATTAACCAGGCCTGAAGAAGCAAAAGAATTTGTAGAGAAGACAAATTGTGATGCCTTAGCTATCGCGGTAGGAACGATCCACGGCAACTATATCGGTAAACCAAAAATATATCATGATCGCTTAAAAGAAATTACAAAAGTAATTTCAATTCCCCTTGTCTTGCATGGAGGTTCTGGAAATACAGAAGAAGATCTAATATTAGCAATCGATGAAGGAATATCAAAGATAAATATTAATACTGAAATATCAAACGCCGCTGTTAATCAATTAAAAGAAATATTTAAAAACGATTATTCTGGTCATTTGTCTACTCTTTCAGAAAAGATAAAAGAACCGATGCTTATAGCAATCAAGGAAAAAATGAGATTATTTTCTCGCGGTAAAATTGGTTCTCTACACAAAAAGTAATTTTAATTAAGTTAAAACGTCTTCGATTATTAATTTAAAGCCGGAAATATTATTCACTGAGGACAGAGTCAATCAATTTAACTTATGCTCGAGAATCAACACAGCGGACCAAATATTGGTAACGACTGGTGGTCGTGGCATTAAAGATATGACTGATACAATCAAGCAATTGGTAATTGAAATTAAAAATTGTGGCAGTCTACCTTTGGAATTTGATATCGAAGGTTTAAAGTATTAAAGTTTTAGATATTAATGTAAGAGGTTATTATGCGTCATTTGATTATGAGTATTGATGTTGGAACAACAGGATGTTGTACTATTATTTTTAATGAAAAAGGTCAGCAGGTTAGTAGATCTTATCAAGAATATCAGAGTATTTATTTATCTTCAAGGTGGATTGACCATGATCCTAAAACATGGTTACAGGCTACTCAAAAAACAGTCAAAGAAGCAATTAATAAATTAAAGCATAACAAGAGTTATCTATCTGCTATTACAGTCACATCACAAAGAGCTACTTTTATTCCTGTTGATAAAAAAGGTAACCCCTTAGACAATGCCATATTATGGCAGGATAAAAGGGCAACAGAAGAAACGAAGCAATTAATGAATGAGTATGGCACAAAAAAGATATACGATGTTACAGGGTTGAGGGTTGACCCTTATTTTACTTTACCAAAGTTATTGTGGCTAAAAAAGAATAAAACTGAAATCTATAACCACTCTTATGTTTTTCTTTCGGTACAGGATTATATTATTCATTACCTAACAGGAGAGTTTAAAACTGACTGGACACAAGCTTCCCGAACAATGCTTTTTAATATTAACAAATTAAAGTGGGATAAAGACTTGATAAAAAGTGTTGGAATCGATTTTACTAAATTACCAGAAGCTGTTCCACCTGGTTCAATCATTGGATTTATTAATAGTGTTGTTTCGGAAGAACTTGATTTGCCGAAAGGAATACCTGTTATTGCGGCAGGAGGAGATCAGCAATGCGCTGCCATAGGATTAGGGGTAGTAGAAGCCGGGATGGTTGAAGTCAATACAGGAAGTGGTTCTTTTGTTTTAGCACATAGTGATAAACCGGTTAATGATATTGATCAACGTTTAATTTGTAGTGCCTCTTCAATTGCTGGCAAGTGGGTACTGGAAGCTGGTATTTTTACAACCGGTTCAATATATCGTTGGTTTAGAGATACCTTTGGACAAATTGTAATGGAAAATCAAAGGAAACTGGGAATTAACCCCTATCAAATAATGGATTCTGAAGCAGAAAAAGAACCATTGGGGGCAAATGGTTTACTCTTAATACCCCATTTTGCGGCGTCTGCAGCTCCTTATTGGAATCCGGAAGCGCGCGGAATACTCTTTGGATTATCATTAGGCCATAAACGTTCTTCGATAATAAGGGCAATATTGGAGGGAATAGCTTTTGAGATACAGAAAAATATTAATATTATGGAAATTGATATTGGAAAAATAAAAGAAGTTAGAATTAGTGGAGGATTAACTCGATCTGAAACATTTAATCAAATCCAGGCTGATATTTACGGTAAAACNGTAGCCAAAACAGAATACGAGGAAGCCTCCGCTTTGGGNGCNGCTATCATAGCAGCTACTACAACCGGTTTATATAATAGTGTAACTTCTGCGGTAGATAATATGATTCATGTAAACCATCTGAGCCGAAAAATACCTATTGGTCAAAATCACAAAGTATATAAAGAACTATCTAAAATACACCATGACTTATATTGTTCTCTAGAAAAAGCAGGTATTTATGGTAAAATGAATAAAGTGATAAAGATGTTGTAGTTAAAGGAAATCTAAAGCAAATTGCAAAGTCTGTATTTTTGTAATAAAACATAACGGGTTTACTGTTTATTAGATAACGATTAAATAATATTTTTCTATATTTGGTAGTTTCCTAATGAAACTTTTATATTTAAAAAGGAAATTTTTAATCTACTAGAATGTAATAATTATTAATATTTAAAAATTCCTTTAGAATATACAAGGATGGAGAATAAATGATATTTGAAATTCAAGTTGGTATGAAAATTGCTCATTTATAAAGATAACTTCACAAAATTGATATTAAAATTAGAAAAGTAATTATTGAGTTACGATTTAAAAGAATTTTATGGTTTCTAAAAAATATGCTAAAATAGCGTTAAGTAACTAGTATTATTATAAGATAAATTTTGTTTTCTTTAACAATAACGGAAAACAATAAAATAGAAATTTTACAAGTCATTTTACTTTAAGGATAAAGTTAATATCTCTACATCTTGGAAAGTAAGGCACATTTGAAAGAACAAAATTAGGAGGAGGTGATTCATGTAATAAATATAGAATCTATGCCTTTCTATTATGGTATGGATTAAAGTTAAATTGTGTAATTTATTGTTATTACACAATCTGTTTAATTATTTTTCAAATATTTTAGGAGGTAAATGATGTTATCATTTAAAAAACAAAGAATTTTGCTTTTTGCGTTGTTGATAAGTATTTTATTAATTGCTAGTTCAAGTTTCGCTTTAGCGGCCGCTGATAAGATTGTATGGAAGTCTTCCTCTTTTGGTCCTGCTACAAATTATTCACAGATTCACCATGATAAAGCCTGTGAAGCAATTACCAAAGCGAGTGGTGGCCGGATGGAAGTCAAAGCATTTGTCGGTGGTTCGGTTGTTCCTGAAACAAAAGAACTTGATGCTGTCCTTGAGGGCGTCCTGGACTTATGCTATACCTGTCCCATGTATAACTTGGATAAATGGTCGGCAGCCGGTTTAATCAGCTCCAGACCAGGTGGACTACCCGGACAATATTTAACACAGTGGTTTGATTATGGCGGAGGATATCAATTGATGAACAAGATGATGGAGGGTTATAATGCCATGGTTATGCCCGGATTTTTATCTCCTGAGCCGGGTGAAGTGTTCCTCCATTCCAAAAAGAAGATAGAAACGGTGGCTGACTTGAAGGGTCTAAAAATACGTACTTCCGGTGATGGCGGCGAAATTCTGGCCAGGATGGGTGCTAATCCCATATTTTTACCCGGTGGTGAATTATACGAGGCAATGCAGAGAGGTACTATTGATGCCTTTGAATATGCAGGCTTATCAACCAATTGGAGTATGCATTTCAATGAAATCGCGGATTATGTTATTATATCACCTGTCCGGGCGCCAAGTGATCCCCACGTCTGGTTTGTGAATAAAGATTCCTGGGAAGCGCTTCCTGATGATCTCAAAGAATTGGTGCAGAACGTTATAGCAAGATGGACTCAGGAACAGCAAAATTTTGAAAGCCATAATGATATGGATGCAATAAAAAGTTTCAGAGATGCTGGATGTGATGTATATAATCTCCCCAAAGAAGTAGCAGATGCCCTCTCACAAGAAGCTGAAGCATTTTATACAGAAAAAGCCGCTGAAGAGAGTCCGATATTTGGTGAGATTTTGGAATCCATGAATGCTTATGGGAAAAAGGCTGGATTATAGTAATCATTAGCTGATAAATTTGTTGATTTGAAACAAGAATAACAAGGAGTTAAGAAGTATGTTAATTTTAAGAAAAATGATTAAAGGCATTGATACGTTAAGTAAGTATGCTGGTTTATCGGCTAGATGGCTTGCTTGGCTCCTTGTCCTGGTAGGCGCATACGAAACGGTCATGAGGCATTTTTTTAATGCGCCTACCGTTTGGGCATATGAAACCATGACTATGTCTGGTGGAGCACTTTATATTTTGGGATGGTCTTACTGTCATTTACATAACTCACACGTGAGGGTAGATCTTTTATTTCATCTCCTTTCCGATAGAAAAAAAGCGTTAATGGATATCATCAGTTCTTTGATATTCTTTTTTCCATTGATGATAGTACTGATAAAGGTTTCTACTAAATGGGCAGTGAGAGCATGGAGAATCAATGAGATCATGATTTCTACCTATTGGTACCCTCCGGCTGCTCCGTTTAGAACGATATTTGCTTTAGGAGTAGTTTTATTATTTCTTCAAGGCATAGCTAAGTTTATCCGTGACCTATATTTTGTGATAAGAGGTGAGGCATTTGATTGATTTATTAAGTGAACAAGTCGTTACTGTTTTGATGTTAGGAGGAGTACTTACCCTGGTCATGACGGGTTTTCCTATTGCTTTTGTAATAGCCAGTGTAGCACTTATAATGGGTACTATTTTATTTGGGGGAGATATAACCTACCATATTTTATACAGTCGGATGTATAGTATGGTACTAAGTTATCCGTTCCTGGCTGTTCCTCTTTTTACCTTTATGGGTGTTGTCCTGCAAATGTCTGGAATCGTTGAAGAACTATATACGGTACTATATGAAAGTATGAGAGGATTCAGAGGTGGGTTAGCTATTGTTACTATAATATTTGGGACTATCCTTGCAGCATGTTTAGGGGTTATCACTGCTTCTGTTACCATGTTGACATTAATTGCACTGGGACCCATGGTGACAAGAGGCTATGACAAATCACTTGCAGCAGGTTCAGTTGTTGCTGCTGGAACGTTGGGAATACTTATTCCTCCCAGCATTATGTTGGTTGTTTATGCACCCCAAGCCGGTCTTTCAATCGGACAGATGTTTATGGCTGCTTTTATTCCTGGCCTAATCCTCTCGGGTTCCTATATTGCCTACGTAGGAATTCGGTGTTACCTTAATCCAAAATTAGGTCCACCGGTCTCGGAAAAGCAAAAGCTGAAACTGTCTTTTTTAGTAAAAACGATAAAATTATTTAAAGCATTACTTCCTCCGATATTAATCATTTTAGCGGTTTTAGGCACCATATTTCTGGGGATAGCTCCCCCGACTGAAGCGGCAGCAATGGGAAGTTTAGCTGCTGTTCTCTTAGCGATAGCCTATCGGAAAATGACTTGGGATATTGCTAAACGAGCAGCATTAGAAACACTTAGAGTGAGTTCGTTTGTACTTTTGATTGCAGGAATTTGTTACGCCTATGTCGGAGTGTTTATGAGTGCGGGGTGCGGAAATGTTGTAAAAGAGGCAATTTTAGGTGTACCTGGTGGAAGATGGGCTTCTTTTGGCGTAATCATGTTAATTGTCTTTCTTTTAGGGATGTTTATCGAATGGATAGGCATTGTCTTTATTATTGTCCCAATATTATCACCCGTTATAGTTGCCTTAGGATTTGATCCATTATGGGCTGGTATGATGGTTTGCATCAATTTACAGATGGCATTTCAGACGCCTCCCATGGCAATGTCAGTTTTTGTTTGTCAGGGGGTTGCTCCGCCAGAACTTGGCGTTACGTTGAAGGATATAATAAAAGGAGTCATTCCATTTATTGCCATTATAGCCTCTTGTCTAGTTCTTTTTAGTATATTCCCACAGATTATTACATGGCTGCCAAATCTTATGATGAAGTAATAATATATCTTAGAAGAGGAAAATAAAAAATAGATTACACAAAGGCAATAAAAGAGTATTTTTGAATAACCATTAATTACGAAAGATTGATTAAAGGTTATCATATTAGTTTTGAGGTTATATAATAATTTAGCTCATTTGGAGGAGAGGGTTCTTCTCCTCCAAATTTACCATAAATCGATTCGAAAATCTTTCTTGTATTTTCTAAATCACTGAATATAGTGTTCTTCATTAAAGATAAACCCAGGTTAAAAGAATAGAAAATATTCTATAAAAATAGCAATTATTTATTGTACCTATTTCACCATAAATAGTTTAAATGATGATGAACTTCATAGTTTTGGTAAGAATAATAAAATTAAAATATAGCTAAAATATCAAATTGAAAGAGAAAAAAGAAAATCCTTGGCGAGAATTTAGCTTTTTTTAGAGCTTCTTGAAGCTATCTGTATCGCAGTTGTGGTATTTGCTATAACCATTTAAGGTGATATGGGAGATTAGGATATGCCAGACCTATGAAAAGTAGGAAAAAGTATCCGAATCATTGACCTGATGTAGTTTCTCATAACAAGATTTAAAAAATAAGTCATTAAACATAGAAGGATTAGTAGTAAGAAAATAAATGACTTCTTGTGAATAGTTAACTAAAATAATTGTGAATCCACAGTAAAGGAATGAGCAAGGTAATAATGGAAAAAAGTGGAATCATTCAAATGATTCGGTAAGCGATCATTTAAAAATATTTAATCAAAGAAATTGTAAATAAATAAAGAGCAGTTAATACGGCTACAGTGAAGATTAGCTATGAGCTACAAATTTTATAGCTAAAAATAAATAACGAATAAAAACAATGATAATCAATAAAAATATATAATAGAGGCAATAAATGTTCTATATAATAGCAGATGATTTAACCGGTGCCAATGATACCGGAGTACAATTTGCAAAGAATAGTTATAAAACAATGGTTTCAATATTAGAAGATAAATCCAAAAATATAGTTGTTCCAGACGATCTGGATGTTTTTGTAATAGATAGCGAAACGCGAGAAGCAGAGAAAGAAATTGCCCGAAACAGAATGAAAAATATTTTGGAAAAAATTAACATCAACAAAGAAGATATAGTGTATAAAAAGGTTGATTCAACTTTAAGGGGAAATGTCGGTGTAGAGATTGCAGAAATAATGAATAGATTAGATAAAGACATCTGTATCTTTAGTCCCAGTTTTCCTTCTCATCAGAGAATTACCGTAGGCGGATATCTTCTCGTACAACAGAAACCACTTGGATTCAGTGAATATTCTAAAAACCCCTTAGTGGAAAATGGGGATAATTCTTTCATTCCATTTTTATTAAAAAAACAAACTAACTTTTCTATAGGACAAATAGATTTAAAAGAAGTGTCCAGAGGGAAGGAAGTTATTTTATCAAAAATTAATGAATTACACGAAAAGGGTAACAAGATAATAGTTATTGATTCTACTAACGAAGTACATTTAAAAGATATATTAGCAAGTAGCTTAAAATTTAATGGTTCGGTTCTATTTTCAGGCTCGGCAGGTTTGGCTAATCATTTTCCTAACATAGATAAGAAGAAGGAAAGAATAAAAATAAATACCAACAATAAAGGTCCTATTGCGGTAACCGTTGGTTCACGAAATCCTATAGCAATGACACAGATTGAATACCTCAAGGAGAAATTAGACTTTGAAGAGATAAAGATAGATTTGGAAGGGGTTTTTTCAAATAAAGAAGAAATCTTAAATGGATACATTTTAAAAGGTATAACAGCTGCAAAAAACAATCAGCACTTATTAATATATACTGATGCAGTTCGTAATGACAAAGAAAAAATAAATAAAAAACTCATGTTGGAGTATCACCTTGATTTTCGGGATTTGGAGGTAAATATTAAAAAAATATTCGGCGAAATTGTGTTAAAAGTCGTTCAGAATAGTAATTTGAATAATCTGATTTTAACCGGAGGAGACGTAGCTTTGGGAGTATGTAAAGAATTAGGCATATCCGAATTAACTATTTTAGAGGAATTGTTACCGGGCATACCTCTATCTGTTGCACGTTTTGAAAATATTTTTTTAAATATCATGACTAAAGCAGGTGGATTTGGCGAAGCAGATACCCTGCATCGATTGATAACTAAATTTAAAAATTATTAAGAATAGGAGAAAAGTGATTTATCATGAATGAGAAAAATATCATAAAAAAGAAACCAATTATTGCGATTACCATGGGAGATCCAGCAGGTATAGGAGCTGAAATTATAGTTAAAGCTTTAAGCAAAAAAGAGATTTATAAAAAATCAAAACCAATAACTATTGGAAGTAAATGTGTTATAGATGATGCACTAAAATTTATTCATTCAAATTTAAAGTTGAACGTTATTAAAAATACAGAAGAGGTAAAAGGTGAATTTGGAATAATAGATTTTATAGATTTAGATAATATAA
>JGI24025J20009_10001240_pt1 | contig 19495 bp, 17 predicted proteins | sample Cruoilmetagenom3_FD_20009 | JGI IMG/M metagenome (IMG submission 20009) | reverse complement strand
TGCAATCATCGGTAAGAGGAGTGGAGGATCGTAGCGTGTTTCAGCGTAAGACGCAGACCGCGGAGTACTGGGGTTCCGCATTTCGCTTTTCCGAGGACGACCTAGCTCACCTCTACGGTGTGCTCGTGGACAAGGGGCGGCCGTACAGCACCGACGAGTTGGGCTTGGAGCTCATTGGTTTCCGCTGTCGGCAGGAAGAAGCGCACATCCGAGAAGAGCTGTCCAAGGGCACGCTCTATCAGCCCGGGGAAGACTATGAGGTGGGACAACGATTGGTTTTCCCAGTCTTCGACTTCGCCGCGGGGGTTGTGATTGAGAAGCGGACGGGTTTGAACCCTGAACATGGCAGGTTTGACGTCATCAAGGTGCAGTTCGAGGGGCAACGAAAGGCGCGCGAATTTGCCGCTTCGCTTGAGACGCCGCACAAGCTGAATGTGGACGACGGTGGCGAGGCCCTGCTGAAGCAAGAGGGCTTGCTTACTCCGGGTGAGTTGAAGGAATCGTTAGCTGGCGACCTGGGACAGCGTCTGGCGACTCATCTCGAGGCGAAGGCGGATGATAGTTTCGTCTGCAGCAATGGACAGTGGTTGTTGCGAGACATGCTCGCGGACGTGAATATCGGGCATCTGAACATCGCCGAGGCTTTGATTGAGATGGCCGGCCAGCCTGTGCCTCCCGGAAGGCTCTTGGGGGAGTTCGATCTGCCGAGCGAGGTATCTTCAGATATTCAGCTCTTCTCGCTCAATCACGCGCTGGAGCACGATGATCGCTTCGACAACATCGGCGTTGGTGGCAAACGGTTCTGGTATCTGCGCCGCCTGCAGCCGGAAGGAGCGTTGACGATCCCCGAGCCACTACGCTACGAGCCACAGTCCTACGACCGTTCCCTGCTGAGCGCCGAACTGCTGCGGTTCGAGTGGGAGCTGGGCGACGAATGGTCGGAGGAAGTCGTCGAAACGCCCTCTGTTGCTCCCAGTGTCACGTTCGTGCTTTCCTATCCACACCGGCAGTCAGGCACGTTGCCGCTCTCCTTCCGCACCCGAGGGTTCTTCGCCGCCGGAGAGACGGGACGGAGCATGGTCACCATGGTGGACGGACGCTGGGGACAACGCTTCACCGCCTGGGTAGTGTATGACGGGCGCTATATCGTTGGCTTGATGCCCTGGTTCAAGGAACACAAGGTCCCCGTGGGTGCCTACATTGTCGTGCAGCGGGGACAGGAGCCTGGAGAGATCGTTGTAGACATCCGCCCGCGCCGCATGCGGCGGGAATGGGCGCGTTTGGCTCGTGTGGACGAGGATCAGCTTGTGTTTGAGATGCGCAAGATGCCCATCGCCTGCGAGTACGATGAGCTCATGGTGGTGGATGCTCTGGACGCGGGGGCCGTGGAGGACTTGCGGCAGGCCTTGCGCCAGGAGGACATGCCGCTCACTGAGTTGCTGGACCGGGTTATCCCCGAGTTGCTCAAGCTCAGTCCGGACGGCAAAGTACATGCCAAGACGGTATATAGTGCTGTCAACATGGTGCGGCGCTGTCCGCCAGGGCCGATCTTTGCTGCCTTGTCCAGCAGCAAGCTCTATCAGCCCGAGGAGGGCGGTTTCTGGTCCCTGGCCTAGATCAGGCGCGGTTGGGGCATCTTTATTCCCAATGATTGACTACATGCAAACAGGTAGCTGGCCCTATGACTTCATGGTTCATTCCGACGACGGACACCAAATTCCACATTGACCTCGATTGGTGGGAGAAGAGCGGTAGGGATTTCCGCCTCTATCTTTGGGATCAACTCTGCCCCGAGTGTCAGCAACGTTTTCCCAATCATCGCGATACGGAGATGGTGGATTGGGTTGATCCTGAGACGGCGGAGGTGCAGCGCACCGATGCGCTGTGGCAGTGCTTGACCCGCGTGTGTGTGTATGAGCCGGATTACATCCATCCTCACATGTCTCTCGTCATGGCCGTCTTTCGTGCTTTGCTGAAGAACGACAACAGGCCGCTTTCGCCGGTGGAGTTGCACGAGGGATACATCTCCTGGAAGTTGCCAGAAGTCATCTTGCGCACGCTGAGTGGAGGCAGGGTACATCTGGGTCTGCGGGCTGTGCCTCCCGAGAACAAGTCGGGTTAGCAGCAGCAGGGCGGCCCCGGTGGGGCCGTTTTTTCTTTGAGGAGACGCCATGACCAGCGTGGAGATCATCGCTATCGGCAACGAGCTGCTGCTGGGTGACGTGCTGGACACCAACACGCACTGGCTCTGTCGCCAGCTCAGCGGGCGGGGTGGGTGCGTGCAGCGTGGGGCGATGGTTCCCGACGATCCGCAGGCCATCGCCGAAGCGCTAGAGGCGACGCTTTGCCGCCAGCCGGATCTCGTCGTCCTGACCGGCGGCCTCGGCCCCACCGCCGACGATCTGACGCTGGCGTCGCTGGCTACGGCGATGGGCCGTCCATTGGAACTCAACGAGCGGGCGCTGGCGATGGTGCAGGCGACGTACGAGCAACTCGCCGATATAGGGCTGGTGTTGGACGCGGCGCTCACCGAGGAGCGGCGGAAGATGGCCTACTTGCCGCAGGGAGCGGAACCGCTGCACAATCCCGTCGGCGCGGCCCCTGGCGTTACGTTGAGGGAGGGCAGGACGGTGCTTGTGTGCTTGCCGGGTGTCCCTGCCGAGTTGAAGGGGATCTTCGACAGTTCGTTTCAGCCGCTGCTGCAGGACCTCTTCGGCGACCGAGTGTTCCTGGAGCGGGTGCTGGTCACCGACTGCGGTGATGAGTCGGACCTGGCCCCCGTGGTTGACCGTGTGGCGGCGGAGCATCCGCAGGTGTACGTCAAGTCGAGGGCGAAGCCGTACGCTGAGGGGGTGCACCTGCGCATCACGCTGTCGCTTTCGGGCAGTGACCCGCAGGCAGTAGTCGCAGCCATTGACGCTACCGACCGCGACCTGACGGCAGGGCTGGCGGCGGCGGGGATTGCTGTGTTGGAGAGGGTGGAGGGCGGGTAGGGGGCAGAGGAGCAAGGGCGCAAAGTCGCACATACCCAAACCCCCCTCAGTCCCCTTCGTTTCCCTCGTTTCCCCCATTTCCCTCTATTTCTGCTTCCGCCACGTCTCTGTCCACGTCCACCGCCGCTGTGGCAATGGCCCAACTGACCACGCCCCAGCTCCCGCCGGAGATCAGCAGGGCCAGGAAGATCGAGAGAGGGTTAAGCGGCACCATGCCGCGGAAGATGCCCACAATCGCCAGCAGGATGCCCAGGGCTGCGAAGAAGAGCCCCACCTTCAGTGGCCCGCTGAGCCGCCTCCAGAAGCTGTCGGCAGCACCCGTCGTCGCTTCTGTCATCGTTGTGTCTCCTTCTCCCAGTCTTCCCACCCTTGCCAGTCTTCGGGCCGCGAAGGGCGATCAGGGAACTCTATGCCCTGCCGGCTGCCATCGATCAGGTAGGGAGCGTAATCCTCTGGCGCTGGAGTAAGCAGCACGTGATCGCCGTGGATGACGAAGTAGAGATCGTCACCAGGAAGAACGGCCAACGCTATCAGCACTTCCTTGGGCAGAACCAGGCGACCTTTGGTATCGAGTCTGACTCGGACCATGCGCATGAATGTGATCTCCTTGACTCGTGAAACGTTATCCGTGATCCGTGATCCGGTGAGCACGTTGGCTTTTCACGCAACACGCAACACGTTTCACGTTGTTCATTTGCCCTGCTGTCTATCTTGTCGAGAGCCATTCCTTCAGTGCCAATCACGGCTCATCTAATCGCCGCTGCGCCGCAGATCTCGCACGTTCAGTTGCAGCCGCGAGCGGTCGTTCCATTTGTTCATTTCTAGCGTGTAGGCTACGTCGATGCGCTTGGGCATCTGGCTAGCCCACTCGCCTTGCCGGAAGGCGATACTGTCCCACGCCTTGCTCCCATCGCTGAGGGTCAGCTTCAGATGCCTGCCCTCGGCGCCGACGGTGCGGTGATCCCGCACCTGCACATCGCGGCTCACAAGCAGCGGCGTGGGATTGTCGTGGCCACAGGGTTCGAATTGTTGCAGCAGTGCGTACGTCGCCCAGTTCAGTTCTTCCAGCCGCACCTCGGCGTCAATAGCCAGGGTGGGCACCAGTTCCTCTTCTTCGGACAGCTTGATCTTGGCGATCTCTTGCAGTTCCGCTTTGAGCTCTGGCAGATCCTCGGTCTTCATCTTGAAGCCGGCTGCGGCTGCGTGGCCGCCGTGGCTCTCCAGGAGGTCCACACAGCGGTCAAGCGCGGTAGTGATGTTGAACTCAGGAATGCTGCGGGCTGAGCCGCGGCTTGAGTCCTTGCCCCGCTCCACCACCACTGTCGGCCGGTACAGTGCCTCCGTGAGACGACCGGCCACCAGTCCGGCGATGCCAGCCAGGATGTCCTTCCCGGCCACAAGGTACAAGAAGGCGTCTTCCTCTCTTTCCTCTTCGATCTCCGCCTGCACCTGTTCCAGTGTCTCCAGAGTGAGTTGCTGGCGGCGGCGGTTCAGCTCGTCCAGTGTCTGTGCCAGTTCAGCGCCCTGTGCGTCGTCCGTGGTCCGCAGCAGATTGTAGCTGAGCATAGCGCTGCTCAGCCGTCCGGCGGCGTTCAGCCTCGGCCCCAGCCTGAAGCCGATGGCCACAGCGTTCACTTCGCCTGGCTTCACTCCTGCTTTCTGCATCAGGGCCCGCAATCCGATCCGCTGAGGGTAGTCGTATCGGGATCTCTCCTTCTTTGCGTCTTGCGGCAGGGGGGGATTGAGTTGCTCCAGCCCTCGCTGTACCAGGCGCCGATTCATCCCCAGCAGGGGCACTACGTCCGCCACGGTGCCGATGGCCACGAGATCAAGCAGATCTTCTTCCTTCAGCAGGGCAGGACCCGCGTTGCGGGGCCGCATGGAACGTTCGACCCGCAACAGGGCCTGCGCCAGAATGAAGGCCACCCCCACGCCCGCCAGGTCCTTGAACGTGCGGGAGCAGCCCTTCAGCTTGGGGTTGATGACTGCCACCGCCGGCGGCAACTTCTCTCCTACGGAGTGATGATCCGTGATGATGACGTCCAGACCCAGCTCTCGCGCCTGCGTTACCTCCTCCACTGAACGGATGCCGCAGTCCACGGTGATCACGAGCTGGATGCCTTGCTGCGCCAGTTTCGTCAGCGCCTCCGCGTGCAGCCCGTATCCCTCGTCCACACGGTGGGGGATGTACGGCTGCACCTGCGCACCGATCGCTTCCAGCGTCTGGGTCAGGAGCGCTGTAGCGGTCACGCCGTCGGCGTCGAAATCGCCGTAGACGGCGATGGACTCGCCATTGGCGATGGCCTGGCGGATGCGGGTCACCGCCTCGTTCACGCCCGTGAGCCGGAAGGGGTTGTCGAAGACCAAGCTACGGCCCAGAAAGGTCTCCACGTCGGCCGTGTCGGTGATGCGCCGGTTGTGGAGGATCTGCAGGATGAGGGGATGGATATCTGGGAAACAGGCCCGGAAGCTATCGGTCAGCGGCGGATACACCTTCCAGCGTTTGGGTTGCGAGGGCATGGTGAAGCTCCTGGACGTTGTGGTCTGATGGTCGCGTGGTCAGGTGGTCATTTGGTCAGGCGGTCGCGTGGTCAAATAGTCATCTGGTCAGGCGACCAAGCGACTACGCGACTAACTTACAGCCAGCCCTGCTCGCCCATGAACTTGGTCAGGTAGGGGATCTCGAAGCGCTTGCCCTGGTAGGCCAGATAGGCGTAGTAGATGGCCGGGATGATGGGCAGCAGGAAGAGCACCCACAGCACCGCAGCCAGGCAGCCGAGCGTGATCGCCGTCAGCACGCTGAAGACGATGCCCGCCAGGATCTCGTAGACAAAGGTCGCGACCAGGAATCCCAGCGACTGCGCAGCGTGGTACTTCTGGAAGGGGCGGTTCTTGTTCGGCTCGATCAGCAGCATGATCACCGGCACGATGACCGGGACGATGACCTGGCTGATGTAGGCAGCGAGGCTCCACAGCTTGTCGTTGTCGTCGGCATCTGCATCATCGGTGATGTTCCGAGCCATGAAGTTGCCCGCCTCGCTCACGACCTGCTCCAGCTTATCCTCGAAGGTCTCGCCGGCTTCCTCGGCTTTCGTATCGCCGGCCTCTTCCGCTGTCTCGGCGGCCTCGGCTGCGACGGCCTCGGCCAGATCCTCGGTCTTCTGAACCGCCTCCTGCGCCGTTTCGGCCACGTCCTCCATGGCCTCTTCCAACGGTTCCAACTTGTCGTTCATCAATTGCCTCCCTTTGACGTGGTGAGTTAGTGGGACCACTGCCCTCCAGGGGCATGGGCCTCACAGTCTTCTCATAGTCTTCTCATAGATAGTACGAAGATGTCGAACGCGAGTTTCCGACAACGCTGCTCGATTGTACCATATCATCGGTTAATCTGCAAGACGGTTGCCCGACAGCAGGCTGACTGCAGGTTGCTTGCAGGCCATGCCTATGCTACAATGGGGCTGAACACTCTCGAAGCCAAAACACGCATCACGCATCACGCAACACACATCACGCATCACGCATCACGCCCCCGAGGTGCAAACATGACCACTCGCGTCATCTTCATGGGCACTCCCGATTTCGCTGTGCCGTCGCTGGCTGCGCTGCTGGCGAGCGGCTACGATGTGGTCGGTGTAGCGACTCAGCCCGACCGCCCAGCCGGGCGCGGCCGCAAGCTGAGAGCCTCGCCTGTCAAGCGCTTCGCCGACGAACACGGCCTGACCGTGTTGCAGCCGACGACGCTGCGCAGCCCGGAGCCGGTGACGGCCCTCTCGGCGTTGGCCCCGGACGTTATTGCCGTTGCCGCCTACGGCCTGATCCTGCCGCAGACGGTGCTGGACATCCCGCCCCACGGTTGCCTGAACGTGCACGGATCGCTCCTGCCGAAGCACCGCGGCGCAGCCCCCATCCCAGCAGCGATTCTGGCCGGCGAAGACGAGACGGGGGTAACCATCATGCTCATGGACGCGGGCATGGACACTGGACCCATCCTGAGCCAGGCCACGTGCGCCATGGGACCGCAGGACACCACGGGCACGCTGACGGCGAAGCTGGCGGAGTCGGGCGCGTCGCTGCTGACGGAGACGCTGCCCCGCTGGCTGGCGGACGAGATCGAGCCGCAGCCCCAGGACGACGAGCGGGTCTCCTACGCGCCGATGATCCGCAAGGCCGACGGGCGCATAAACTGGACCCTGTCCGCAGAGCAGATCGCACGGCTGGTGCGGGCCTATCAGCCCTGGCCAGGCGCCATGACCTTCTGGAACGGCAAACCGCTGAAGTTGCTCCGGGTGCAAGCGCTGCCGGAAGAGGCCGTGGATGGACCGCAAGGGCGAGTGGTGGCGTGGCGCGACGGTGCGGCAGTGGGCACGGGCCAAGGATTGCTGCTGTTGGGGGAGCTGCAACTGGCGGGCAAGCGTGCGCTGCCGATCGGTGACTTCCTGCGCGGGCGGCGTGGCTTCATCGGCAGCGTGCTGGGGGAACCCTCGTCACCACGCACGTGAAAACTGGGAGAAAGCATCACTGCCGCACAGTGCTTGATTGCCAGACTTGGCGTGAAACGACTCCTCTGAAAAAACTCCAAAATGATCAAGGCGGCGGGGCCAACGCCCCACTTTGACGCCAAAAACAACCCGAATTGGGGGAACGTGCCATGAAAAGTGAGCATGCAGGGGCACGCATGTCCCACCATCTGGGTACGGAAGACCTTTTTTCAGTAGAGTCGTTTCACGTTTTACGTTGTTCGTGTCGCCGATTTCAACTGCGCATTGTAGAAGATCAAGTACATGGCATGGGACCAGAGGAGAGGCTTAGCCACCGGCCCCCAGCGGGCTTCCCATTCCCCACGGCGCTCCGGCGCCAGGAGATGCCCGGTGGCCTGCTCCGGCAGGTGCCCGTCGGCGTCCGCCTGCCTTTCTACCCAGCGCAGCAACTCCGATGCCCGCCGCCGCTCTCCCACCTCAGCATAGTGCCAGCCCAGCCAGGCTGTGAGCAGCACCCACTCGCCGCCACCGTAGTAGGTGTCCCCGGCATAGCGGTGCACCCCTCCACCTTGATGGCGCAGATTGGCCTCGATGCTGGCTACAGTGACCCGCATGATCGGGTCGTCGGGCGCCAGCAGCCGATAGGGGGTGGCAACGCCCAGGAGGCTGGCGTCCACGGCCGCACTTCCCACGTATTTCACCAAAGGCCCGCGCCGCGCGCCATGCTCCAGCACGAAGCATCGAATCTCGTCGGCGGTGGCGAGCCAGCCCTCATTGCCGGTCAGCTTAGCGACGGCCTGCAGGCCCGCGTAGATGGCCGCCAGGGTGTAGGGGTGGATGTGCTGGGGGTGCTCCTCCCAGAGGTCGAAGCAGGGGAAACGCCAGAGAGCAGCCAGATATGAGCTGGTGACGTGGATGGATTCCCGCCAGTGGGAGGGGAGTCGGCTCGCTGTCAGGCGGAGGTGCTCCACCAGGGCCCACAGCCAGGTTCCGAAGCCATCCAGTTGGAAGTTCGGCCACTCGTCGCTCCCTTCTTCTCCGTTCAACGTGTACCTGGTGTGCAGATAGTCTTCCCCGCAGGGCTCGCCCCGGCGGGCATTCTCGACAGCACGCCGGGCTTTGTGAGCGTGACGTGAAATCGTGGCCGCAGCCCAGTCGTGAAAGCGGCGGGCGCTTTCATGTTCGCCGACCAGGTCCATGGCGTAGGCGGTGAAGGCACCGTCGCGAAACCAGGAGTAGCGGTAGCTGGGGAAGTTCGGACAGGCAACGTAGGCGCCGCTGGTGTCCTGATGGGTGCGGATGATGGCGATGCTGNGGGCACACAGGTTCATTNTCCTTGCTCCTTGGTAAACTTCGGCGGCATAGGTCCCCTTGTCTCCTCCTCTCCTTGTCTCGCTGTCTCTCTGTCAACTGGTCAACTCGACCACTATGAGGTTCCAGTATTCGAGGCTGGGCACGGCGAATTCGATATACCTTCCCTGATCGTTCTGGCCTGTGTTGAAGTCGAGGAGGACAGCCTGCGGGCTGGTGGAATCTGGCGAAGCGAGCCAGACTCGTTTCACCTTCTGCTCCGTCTGGTAACGTGCTCGCAGATCATCCAAGGGCGTGGGGTCAGCCAGCAGCAAACCGTTCCACTCCGGGCTGGGGATGTCTAACAGGTTGATCAGGCTGATGGCTTCAAAACCTTTGCCTTGTCGCGTGATGACCCAGACCTTCTTGTAGACCCGCTGGGGATCGGTGGGCTCCAGGCCAATCGCGGGGTTTGCTGACCAGCGGGCGGCAATTCGGCTGGCTGGGCCAACAGCGTTGCTTCCTGCGTCAGGTGTTTGATCGAAACCATCAGGTCAACGCTAAGCGACCGGGTCAACGGGTTGGTGAGCGTTATCAGGAGTTCGACACGTTCGCCAGGCCTGTAGGTGGCTTTGTTCGGATGAAATGCGGTGATCTGTACACTGTCCATTGGCAACGTCTCCAGAAGTGGTGTGGGTGAGGGGGGAGGGGACACGTCAGCCACGCAGGCCACGAGAAGCAGCAACGTCCCAATCCCCAGGAACAAGCTGAAATGATGACACCTGGGGTGCTTCATCCTTTGACTTTGATCGCTCCTGCGGTGAGCCCCTTGACGAAATATCTCTGTAGGAGAACGAAAACCGTCAACACGGGGACAATGGCAATCAACGAACCAGCGAAGACCAGGCCCCAGTCGGAGGCGTGCGTGCCATGGAAATTGGCAATGGCAATGGGCAAAGTACGCTTCAAGGGCTCGTTGATCGTTGTCAATGCCCAAACGTATTCGTCCCAGGCACCCAGAAAGGTGAAAATAGCCGACGGTCGCCAGAGCTGGTGTGGACAGGGGCAACAGGATGCGGAAGAAAATGGTCAGGTGGGTGCCTCCGTCAATCAGTGCGGCTTCCTCCAGCTCGCGGGGCAGTTGTTCAAAGAAGCCTCGCAGCAGAAAGGTGTTGAAAGCAATGCCGCCCGCTGTGTATGCGAGGATCAAACCGGCCAGGGAATTCAGCAGCTTGAGTCTGGCGGCGAGCATGAACTGAGGAATGATCAACATCATGCCAGGTACCATCAGCGTGGCCAGCAAGGTATAGTACAGCACGTTCTTAGCGGGAAACTCGAAGCGAGCAAAAGCATAAGCAACTGTGGAGGAAAGGAAGATCTCCAGAACGGTGGTGATCAGCGCAACCTGCACGCTGTTGAGAAAGTAACGTCCGAAGTTATTGGAACGCCAGGCAGACAGAAAGTTGTTCCACGTGGGGTGAGAAGGTATAAAGCGCGGGGGAAACTCAAAGACATACACCTGTCCCTTTTAGAGAGGTGGAGATCATGTAGATGAAGGGCAGCATCAGGAAAACAGCCCCTACGCTTAGAACCAGGACGAGCAGCGTTTGCCCCAATCGTCGGTGAGTGCGGTAGCCCATGCCCTTTGCCTCCTAATACTCAATCCGCCGCTGCAAGAAGCGCATCTGGGTGAATCGGAAATTCGAAACTACTTCCCTGGCAGTGGATCAGGCCGCGCCTCCTGGAGGGGGCGTGACCGCAAAACCCATTGCAGCAGGCCTCTGACCTCTTCCACGCCCAGAGCCGCGGCCGCGGCTACGAAAATCACCAGGGCCAGGCCCCCGCCGCCCAGAGCCAGCACCCACGATCTGGCTCCGTGCTGGAACTGCAGGAAGCCCAGCAGGGCCAGGCCCATGATAGCGGTGGCCAGCGTTGTGCGGCCCGCGCACCGCAGCACAGACGCCACATCGAGGCCGACCCCGCGCCGCCGGGCGATCCAGAACAGGGCCAACACCTCCAGGGTGATGGCGGTGGAGTTGGCCAGGGCCAGACCGCCGTGGGCCAACCACCCCCTCCAGCAGATGGCCAGCAGCAAATAGGCCAGGAAGCCGCCGATGGCCACGATCAGGGGTGTGAGAGTATCCTCCCGGGCGAAGAAGGATCGGGTGGCGATCTCCAGCACTGAGTGGCTTACGAGCCCCAGGGCGTAAAACCGCAGGGCGAAAAGGACCATCTCCGTGGATTCGATCCCGAAAGCGCCGCGCTGGAAAAGCAGCTCTACGGCGGGCCGGCCCAGCAGGATCAAACCCAGGCTGGCAGGGATGGCCAGAACCAGGATGGCCCGCGTGATTCCTGAGAGGGTGGCCCGGAAATCATTGCTGTTGCCACGGGCGGCCAGGGCGGCGAGGGTGGGAAAGGCGGCCGTGGCGATGGCCGAACCGATGATTGTCTCCGGCACCTGCATGAGCATCCAGCCGAAATTCAGGGCGGAGACGCTGCCCCTCGCCAGGCGCGAGGCCAGGTTGGTGGTCACCAGCAGGTTAAGCTGGAACACACCCATATCCAGGATGCGCGGCCCCATCAGAACGAGCACGCGACCCAACGAGGGGTGGCGCAGGTGGATGGTCGGCTGCCATCGGGCTCTCAGCCGGATCAGGCCCGGGACCTGGATCCCCAGATGCAGGAGAGCGCCAGCGACGACCCCCACCGCCAGGCCGAAGACCTCCAGCGGCGCGGCCAGAAACAGGGCTCCGGCAATGATGCCCACGTCGTACAGTAGCGGGGCCAGAGCCGGCAGCAGGAAGCTCTGGTGGGTGTGCAGGATGCCGGTTAGCACTCCGCTGGCGGCGAAGATGACGGTGGAGAACAGGATCAGGCGCATCAATTGCGCCGTGAGCGTTTGGATTTCGGGGGCAAAACCCGGCGCCACGGTTGTCCGCACCAGGATGGGCGCGGCCAGGGCGGTGACCATGGCCAGAGCCGCCGCGGCCAGCAAAACCAGGTTCAGCACCGTGCTGGCCAGCGTCCAGCCTTCCTCGGGGTCATGACGAGCGAAGTAGCCAGCCAGGACAGGGATGAAAGCGGAGGCCAGCGCCCCGCCGGAGATGAGGGTGAAGAGCAAATCGGGGACGTTGAAGGCGGCGTAGTAGGCGTCCATCTCGGGGCCGGTGCCGAAGGTCCGGGCGATGAGCACCTGCCGGACCAGACCCGTCAGTTTACTGCCCAGAAAGGCAGCCATGACGATGGCCGCATTGCCAGCGATACGCCCTCTGAGTCCATCCAGTTTGACTTGGGACATCGGTACCTTGGTCTGTGGTCAGGTGGTCCTACGACCATGAGTGTCCTCAGCGATCCAGGGCCGCCAGGGCCTCCGCGGCGCGGGCATAGTGCGGATTGTACTTGAGGGCCAGTTGGTAGGCCTGCCGTGCTTCGTCTGCCCGGCCCAGGGACTGCAGCGCCCGGCCCCGCCAGTAGTGGGACTGCTCCAGATTGCCCCCGGCTGAGGCCAGCGTGGCCTGGGTCAGGGTCAGCACATCCTGATAACGACCCACCGCCTGGTAGGCTTCGTAGGGGCCAAATTGATACCACAGCATCCGCCACGGGAGCCCCAGCTTCCTCGCCTGGTCGTAAGCGGCGCTGGCCTCTTCGTAGCGACCCAGCGCGGTCAGGTTCGTCCCCACGTTAAACCAGGCGAAGGGGTCAATGGGATCCTCTTCGGCCTCGGCCTGGGCCTGGGTCAGCGCGCCCTGGATCATGGCCGTGTCGTCCAGGTCCTGGCCCAGAATCGCAGCCAGGACGGGCGCCTGCTCCGGTGGGTAAATCACCACGTAGACGCGGTTGAAGACCCGCCACATGGCCTCGAACTCCTCGTAGGACAGGGTAACATCGGGGCCGTGCAGGGAATCGTAGGTGACGACCTGGCTGCTGGCATCGTCGTAGCCGATGACCACGCGGTAGTGGCCTAACTGGTCCCGCTGGCTGCGGATCAGCCACATCTCCGCCGTGATGGGGAAGCCGTTACTCAGCAACTGCTTCACACGCTCCAGGTTGCTGTTCACTCGCGCCAGCGCCCGAAAGCCCACCGATTGGGCGTAAGCGGCCAGTTCCTCCGGACTGACGTTCTTGTCCTCGGGGTCGGGTTTGAGAAAGGCTGCGGCGTCGAGCTGGTTCCCGGCCCAGCCATAATGGCTCAGGTGCATGGCGATGGTGGCGGGCCCGCAGTTGTTCCACCTCTGCCACTCGTGGGCGAAGCCGGTGAGACGCACGGCTGTAGCCATAGGTTTCAGAGGCACGGTGGCGGTCGGTGTCGGGGTAGGTGTGTGGGGACGAGTCATCGGCTCGTCCGTACGCGTGGCTGTGGCTGTGGGCGACGGGAGCGGTGTCGGTGTAGGTGATGGGACAGGGGAGCTGGGCAGGGAAGTGCCACTGACAAGGGGAGGGGACAAGGAGACCTGTCTCCTTGTCTCCCCGTCTCCTTGTCTCCCTGTCTCAGACGGTGGGGCCGGCGTGGGCAGATACAGGGGTTGGGGCTGGAGCTCACGCCACAGGCTTTGCGCCCGGCGGGGCAAATACTCCATGCGCCGGGCCAGACCTTCGGGATCCAGCAACAAAGCGGTACAGACCACGAATGACAGAATCAGGCCCAGAAATCCCAGCACCAGAATCAAGCCAGATCTTCTTCGAGTCATCGCACACTTGTTTACTGAACTCTGGCGTTTTTCTTCGTAGTGGCGAGTTTAGTCGCTTTCCGCGCCTGGAAACGACTGAAGTCGTTACTACGAGCCAGCTACGCCAATCCCAACTCCGCCAGCCTGGCTGCGGTGGGATGTCCGGTGGCGGGGTCCCAGCCACGGGCAGCGTAGTACTCCTCCAGCATCGTCTCCAGGTCGGGGAGCACGCCCGCCGCGCCTCCGTCGGGCCGTGGCTCGGTCAGGAAGCGCTGAGGCAGCGTGTCGTCGGCGCGGCCGATGCCGTAGCTAATGTTGATCAGCCGCTTGAGGTTGAACAAACGCTCGCCCGTGCGGAAGACGTCGTCGGTCGTCCAGTTCCATCCCATCGCCAGCTCGACCCATTCCGCCACCGTCTCCGGCCCTACACTCGCCTTGATGATGAACTTGCATAGCCCCAGCGGGTTGTAGAGCGCCATATAGTCCTGATAGCGGGCGGCCATGCTCCCTTTGCCGCGACTATCGTGGCGGTCGAAGGCGCCATCCTCCGTCTCGCCGAGGTGCGAAAGCCCTGGCACCTCGATTCCGTAGCCCCGCCAGTAGCTAAGTGCTTCCAGATGGCAGGCCCCGCGGTTGGCCGTGGCATAGTTGACCGCCATGCTGGCGAAGGCGCGCGGGTCGTGATAGGGGAGCTCCTGTCCCTTCACGTGCAAGGCGAAGTTTTCCGCCTCCGGGCCAAGCCGGGTGGCGGCCGACCGCACGCCGTCGGCCAGCAGATCGCCCAGCCCCTCCCGGCGAGCGATGCGATGGATCAACTCGATGATGGCGTCCGCGTCGCCCCAGCGCAGCGGCAGCCCGCCCGTGTCCTCGCCGTTCAGCAGCCCCTTCTCGTACGCTTCGAAGGCGAAAGCGATGTTGGCCGCGGTGGAGATAGTGTCCAGCCCGTAGCCGTTGCAGAGGTGATCCATGTAGACGATGCTGTGCAGGTCGTCGTTGAGCAGCAGACCGCCGAAGCCGGCCAGCGTCTCGTACTCCGGACTGTGAGCCTGCAGGCCAGCGTAGCGCCCTTCCTTGATCTCCAGCTGTTTGCCGCAGCCGATGGGACAGGCAAAGCAGCGGTGATGTTTGCTGAACATCGTCTCTGCTATCGTCTGCCCGGTGGTGCGCTGCGCCCCCTCACTCCAGCTCCCGCCGCGCCAGTTATCAACCGGCAGATCGCCGGCTCGCTCGGCTCCTGCGAGGCCGCCCGAGGTGCCCAGCTTGCTCATGCCGATGGAATTGGCTTGGATCCAACGATTGGCTGTCTTCACTGCCTGGCGGAAGGTTTTGGGGTCGTGGTACGATGGTCGTGCGCTGCCACCGCGCACGACGATAGCTTTGAGGTGCTTCGAGCCCATGATCGCCCCTATGCCGCCTCGCCCGGCGGCACGAGCCTGCAGCCGTCCGCCCATCATCACGCTGGCGTAGTGCACGAGATTCTCTCCTGCCGGGCCGATGGCCGCCACCTGTGCCTTGGCATCCGTCTCGGCAAGCAGCGCATCGTGCGCTTCGTGACAGTCGCAGCCCCAGAGATGCTCGGCGCTGCGCAGTTCGATGGTCCCATCGCGGCCGTCAATCCACAGGTAGACGGCCCGCTCGGCGCGGCCGGTGATAACAAGGCCGTCGTAGCCAGCGGCGCGCAGGACAGCTCCCCAGTGCCCGCCCACGTTGGATTCGCCCCAGATCCCCGTGAGCGGCGAGCGGCCACACCAGGTGGTGCGGCAGCCGGAGGGTGCGAAACTGCCGGTGAAGAGGCCGTTGAAGACGTACAGCGTGCTGGTTGCGTCCAGCGGCGGCAGGTTGGGCTCCATCTCCCGGTAGTGCAGCCAGGCGGCGTAGCCGCTGCCCAGCAGGAAGCGACGCACGTCGGCGTCGGCGATGCTCTCTTCGCTCCACGTGCCGTTGGTCAGGTTGACCTTGAGGTATCGGCCAGCGTACACAAGGGGCATGGGTAACCTCCATTCTCTTCTTGCAGAATAACTACTCAGGGTGCCACGGGATTGGATGTTTTAGGCTCTCAGCCCTCGTCCTCGAGGGCGGCTCTGGCGAGAGTGTCTCGTTTTGAGCAGCCATTTGCTGCACAAGCCGCCCCCAGGACGGGGGCTGGGAGCATAGGCTGAGTAGCAACCAGCAGCAAACGTAAGAGACATAGGTTTCTTGAGAGACACCTGAGTAATCTCCGTGCCCTCTGCGCCTCCGTGGCGTGTCTGGCGGTTTCTTCAGCAGAGTCACAGACACATTCTGAGAAAGCCGTGGCAATCCGTCCAATCCGCGGGAATCCGCGTCCCATTTTCAGTCGCTTGGGCAGCAGCCTGAGTAACTACGAGTCTCGTCTGCTTTCCTCTCACAGCCTGGCGCGCAGCAGTTTCTCCATTCTGTCGCTTCTTGGGGCAGAATGTCTCTATGCCAGCAAGCGTGTGCTGCTCTGGATTATACCAGAGCGGTGCCAACGGCGCAACAAAGAGCGGAGTGCCCTGCATCCAGGGCATGATCACGAAGAACCACGGGATGCGGGGTTCGTAGTAGCGACTTCAGTCGCCTTTGCCCCATTTGCACGACTGAAGTCGTCACCACGAGATGTGTTTCGCTGCCCTTTGGTTTTCATTGGAGGAAGAGCTGTGGTATAATCTTGCCAGGCTCAATGTCGTGTGTCCAGCATGATTACGCCAAGGAGATGATTGAAATGGAAACTGTTCAGCTACAAGGTGTGCAATACGTGACGGACAGTTCAGGCAAGCGTACAGCCGTCCTCATCAACCTTGAAGAGTGGGGCGAACTGTGGGAGGACATCTACGATGCGCTCGTTTCTCAGGCTCGCAAGGATGAGCCAACCGTATCCTGGGAAACACTGAAAGCCGAGGCGATGAGCGAGGTATCCTCAAGTGGCAACTTGTGAGGTGCGGTTTGCTCATTCGGCGGCGAAAGAGTTCCGTTCACTATCAACCGAACTTAAGCGTCGAGTTGCAGCGGCAGTTGATGGTCTGTGCCGCGACCCGCGTCCACAGGGTGTTCGCAAGCTTGTGGGACAAGAACGCTTGTATCGGATACGGGTTGGTCAGTATCGCGTCGTATACGAGATTGACGACCAGTGTCAACAGGTTCGCATCACACGAATACGCCATCGGAGAGAAGCGTACCGATAGAGTGGAGAGCCCCTGGGGCTCTCCCCTTTGCTGTTGGGAGGCCGATTTTCATGCGTGTTTTGCTTTGCGATAACGGATTGAGCTTTGACCCCGCCTATCCCGATCCTGAGCCAATGCCAGGCGAAGCGCTGGTGCGGGTCACGCTGGCGGGCATCTGCAACACCGACCTGGAGCTGATCAAGGGGTACATGGGCTTCCGCGGCGTGTTGGGACATGAGTTCGTGGGCATCGTCGAGGCCAGCCCCGATCCGGTGCTGCTCGGGCAGCGGGTCGTGGGGGAGATCAACGCCTACTGCGGAGAATGTCCCACCTGCCTCGCCGGACGACCCACGCACTGCCCGCACCGCACGACGCTGGGCATCTCCGGACGCGATGGTGCTTTCGCCGATTTCCTCACCCTGCCCACCCGCAACCTGCACGTGGTGCCCGAAATGGTCTCCGACCGCGCCGCCGTCTTCACCGAGCCGCTGGCGGCGGCGCTGGAGATACTGGAACAGGTGCCCGTGCGCCCCACCGACCGCGTGATCGTGCTGGGCGACGGCAAGCTGGGGCTGCTGGTGGCGCAGGTGCTGGCGTTGACTGGCTGCGACCTGGTCGCTGTGGGCCGCCACGAGTGCAAGCTGGACATCCTGCGCCGTCGCCATATCGCCGTGCGGTCGGCGGACGACCGGTTCGCGCTGGGCGAGGCGGACATCGTCGTCGAATGCACCGGCGGCCCCGCGGGCTTCACCGCCGCCCGCCGTCTGCTGCGGCCGCGGTCCACGTTGGTGCTCAAGAGTACCTACTACGGCCTGGCCAGCGTGGACCTCACCGGTCTGGTGGTGGACGAGATCACGCTGGTCGGCTCTCGCTGCGGGCCGTTTGCTCCTGCGCTGCGGCTGCTGGCCGCGGGGTTGGTGGACGTGGAACCGCTCATTGACGATGTCTACCCGCTGGACGGGGGGCTGGTCGGTTTCGAGCGGGCCGCAACTCGCGGTACCCTGAAGGTGTTGCTATCCATGGACTGACAGGGTATCATTCAGAATCGTAGGGAAGCCTTGCTCGCGCCCTCCCCCACCTCATCAGCGGAATAGCGGAACAAGCGGAAAATAAACGTTCCGGTCGTTCCGCTTCTCCGCTGACAACGCTTTGCTGCCCCCCCCTACACTTTTGAACGATACCCGGACTGACACGAGCTCTTGTGCTTTGAGGGGCGGCGTGGTATAATCTGCCCACCATCCGCTTCATCGGCTGCATCGGTTTCATCGGTTTCATCGGCTGATGGTTTTGGGGCCGTTCTTGAGTAGAGTCGAGAAGCTCAATCTCACCCCAGGCTGCAACCGCTGCAAGTGGTGGCGCTGCAACTGCCGCAGCCGCTCGATCCAGCCAGCGAGCGAGACTCGCCTCCGTTGCCCTTGCTGAAAGCAGCGAAGCGAGACAACATGCGGCGCGCTTCCATGCCCCTGCATTGCGGACAGGCGACGGGCGCATCCGCCTTGCGCATGCTGCGCAGGGCGTCGAAAACCATCTCACAGTCGGGACAACAGTACTCGTACAGCGGCATGAGAAACTCCGAACTCCAAACTCGAAACTCCAAACCCCAAACTCTCGACCGATTCTACCCTCGATTGCCCATTTGGTCAAAAACGGAGGGTAGGAAGCTTATTTGGGTTTCCCTGCTGCTGCTCAGCCTACTCAATCTGGGCTTCGGGCCACCGGTGCTGACCGATGGCGGCGTGCCACCGCTGCGGCTGTACCCCTATCAGGTGCAGGCGCTGGGCCGGCTGGAGCAGCCACCGCAAGTTACTGCCCGCGCTGCGCTGCTGGCCGACGCCCGCACAGGCGCGATTCTCTTCGAACAGGCCGCCCACGAACCGCTGGCCCCCGCCAGCACGACCAAGATCATGACTGCGCTTGTCGCCTTGGAACAGGGCGACCTGTCTGATATGGTGACCGTGCCCCCGGAGGCACTGGCCGTGGGCGAGGCGAGCATGGGACTGGTGGTTGGTGAGGTGCTCACGCTGGAAGAGCTGCTGCACGGCCTGTTGCTCGTTTCGGCCAACGATGCTGCGGCGACCATTGCCATACACATCGGCGGATCAGTGGAAGCGTTCGTGGCTCTGATGAACGAGCGAGCGGCGGAGTTGGGCCTGGCCCACACGCACTTCGTCAACCCCCACGGCCTGGACGATCCTGAGCACGTGGCCAGCGCTGCCGATCTGCTGACCCTGACCCGCGAGGCGCTGAGCAACTCCGACTTCGTTCGTTTCGCGGCCACGCCACAGGCTACCGTTGCCGGTCGTTTGCTGGCCAGCACCAATCAACTGCTCACCACCTACGATGGTGCCGATGGCGTGAAGACCGGCACGACCGACGCTGCTGGGGAGTGTCTGGTTGCCTCCGCTACTCGGAACGAGGGGCGGGCCATCGTCGTTCTGCTGGGGAGTGACAACCGTTATGCTGACGCCGGAGCCCTGCTCGATTTCTATTTCGAGCACTACGCCTGGCGCATGCTCGAATTGCCGTCCAATCGGTTGAGCGGCTACGAGGATGACCAGGGGCAGCGCTGGACGCTGCGGCTTGGCGAACAGCAGGCCGCTTTTCTGCCTCGTTGGCAGTGGCCGCTAGTGCAGCTCTTCCGCTGGATTGATCCTGGGGCGCAGCCGGCAAGTTGCGGCGTGATCGGCGTCGCTCGCTTCACGAACGGGCGTTACCTCTTGGCGGAAGTGCCTCTGCGTGCTTTCGCCAGTGAGTAGTACGTCAAGAGCGAATTGGCTTCTGGAGGCGTGGTGGACGATATAGATCTCTTGAGAGACACCTCAAGGATCTCCGTGCCCTCTGTGCCTCCGTGGCGAGTTAAGGGAGATGACATTGGAACGATTGCAGAAGGTCTTGGCTCAGGCTGG
>JGI24025J20009_10001239_pt1 | contig 19497 bp, 17 predicted proteins | sample Cruoilmetagenom3_FD_20009 | JGI IMG/M metagenome (IMG submission 20009) | reverse complement strand
TGTTGCCAGTGGTTTAGGATGTAAATTGGATTTGGGGTAATGCCATAAAGAGCAATCAAAGTACGGGAACCCGCAAAGGCGAGGCCAATAATGGCCAGCTCAAAAATGCTGATTTTTATACGCGCCATATTGTTGCCAGCCGGTCGGTTTGCCTAAATTTGTCGGTTGTAAGAAGTAGATATATCGGTCGAAAGTATGCAACCACTTTCTGCGGCATATTGTGCGTCTGATAGAAAAAGAGCCCCCGAAATGGAGGCTCTTTTAGTTGATAGAAACAGTGGGACCATCCCACCAACATTAGCAGCTGTAATACATGCCGTATTCAACCGGGTGAGGTGTGTGTTCCATCTGGTAAACCTCTTCCCATTTCAGCTCCATATAGCCTTCGATCTGGTCCTTGGTGAACACATCGCCAGCGGTCAGGAAGTCGTTATCGGCTTCGAGGGATTCCAGAGCTTCGCGCAGCGAGGCGCAAACGGTCGGGATGCCAGCCAGCTCTTCTGGTGGCAGGTCGTAAAGGTCTTTATCCGAAGCTTCGCCGGGGTCGATCTTGTTTTTGATCCCGTCAAGGCCAGCCATCAGCAGCGCTGCAAAACACAGGTATGGGTTGGCTGCCGGATCCGGGAACCGCGCTTCAACACGCTTGGCCTTTGGCGATTCAGCCCAAGGAATGCGCACACAGCCGGAGCGGTTACGTGCGGAATAGGCCCGCAAAACCGGAGCTTCAAAACCCGGGATCAAACGCTTGTAGCTATTGGTTGAAGGGTTGGTGAAAGCATTCAGCGTTTTCGCGTGCTTCAAGATTCCGCCGATGAAGTAAAGCGCCTCTTGCGAAAGATCGGCGTATTTATCACCTGCAAACAGCGGGTTACCGTCTTTCCAGATCGACATATTCACGTGCATGCCGGTGCCGTTATCACCGTAAATCGGCTTGGGCATAAAGGTGGCGGATTTGCCGTAGGCGTGCGCCACATTGTGGATCACGTATTTGTATTTTTGCAGTTCATCAGCTTGCTTAACAAGCGTGCCAAAAACAAGACCAAGCTCGTGCTGGCACGAGGCCACCTCGTGGTGGTGCTTGTCGACCTTCATGCCGAGGCGCTTCATGGTGCTCAGCATTTCGCCGCGAATGTCATGTGCCGCATCGGTCGGGTTAACAGGGAAGTAGCCGCCCTTGATGCCCGGGCGGTGACCCATGTTGCCCATTTCGTATTCGGTATCGGTGTTCCATGAGGCATCTGCCGCATCCACTTCGAACGATACCTTGTTGATCGAGTTGCTGAAGCGCACATCGTCAAACAGGAAGAACTCGGCTTCTGGGCCAAAGTAGGCGGTGTCCCCAATGCCGGAGGCCATCAAATAAGCCTCGGCTTTTTCGGCGGTGGACCGTGGGTCGCGCGAATAAGGTTCGCCGGTGTCCGGTTCGTGGATCGAGCAATGCAGGCACAGGGTTTTTTCGGCATAGAACGGGTCGATGTAAGCTGACTGGCAATCGGGAATCAGTTTCATGTCTGATTCATCAATTGATTTCCAGCCCGCAATTGAGGAGCCGTCAAACATGAAACCTTCTTCGAGGAAGTCCGCATCGACTTCATCATTTACGAGGGTTACGTGCTGCAGCTTGCCGCGCGGGTCAGTGAAGCGGATGTCGACATATTCGATGTCGTTATCCTTGATCATGTCGAGAACGGTTTGAATGTCACTCATGGTTGGTTCCTTAGGTTAAAGGGCGTCTGGCCCGTCTTCTTCTGTGCGAATGCGAATGGCTTGCTCAACGGAGGAAACAAAGATTTTCCCGTCGCCGATTTTGCCGGTTTTGGCAGCGTCGATAATGGCTTTGATGGCTTCGTCTACTTGCTCCTCGGTCAAAACAATTTCGATTTTGACTTTGGGTAGGAAGTCCACCACATATTCGGCGCCGCGATATAGCTCGGTATGGCCCTTTTGGCGGCCAAAGCCCTTGGCTTCAATCACGGTCAGCCCCTGAATGCCCACGTCTTGCAGGGCCTCTTTGACCTCGTCAAGTTTGAACGGCTTGATAATGGCTTCGATTTTCTTCATGTCGATGCTCCTGATAGTGCAAGGGTGGTAAAGCACCTGTGCAGGGGGCGATTCAATTTGATAGCGTGCGGGGCAGAGGGTGCATTTGCGGAATCTCGAAAATGTGCCCAATATTTAAGCAGCGAGGCTAATATTTAGCCAGATTGAGAAAAGCATGACCGAACTCCTGACCGCCGCGCAAATGCGCGCCATCGAACAAGCCGCGATTGAGAGCGGGGAAGTGACAGGGCTGGAACTTATGGAACGCGCGGGCAGGGGCGTGGTTGAGGCGATTCTGGAGGAATGGCCGGAGATGGCGCTGACCACGCAAAACGCGGTGGTGCTGTGCGGGCCGGGAAATAACGGCGGGGATGGTTTTGTGGTCGCAAGGCTGCTGAAGGAGCGCGGCTGGGAAGTTGAGGTTTTTCTGTATGGGGAGGTGGACAAGCTGCCGCCGGATGCGAAGGTGAATTGTGAGCGGTGGTTGGAGATGGGGGCAGTATTTTCTTATGACACTCTAGATCGAGACCACCTCCTTGATGATTTTAATATTAGGATTGATGCAATTTTTGGCACTGGCCTATCCAGACCGTTGGAGGGCGAGGCGCTTGACTTTTGTAACCTAGTTCACAGGTCTGCACCTACAGTATGCATAGACGTTCCTTCCGGATTTTGCTCCGATAGCGGGAGAGCATTGGTACCAAGTCCATTTTTATGGGGTCCTGGAACTGATCCATTAATTGTTAGTTTCGAAACTGCAAAGACTGGCCATTTTTTAGCTCAGTGCTCTGAAATGGTTGAAGGTGTTGTAGTGTGCGAAATTGGCCTCGAGGAGTATTGTATTCAGCTAAACAATAAAGAGGTGGTCAAAATGGTCGGGGAATTCGTTTCAACCTGCCAAAAACACTTCATAACGGACAATAAATACGACCACGGCCACACCCTCATCCTCTCTGGGCCAGCCGGACGTACCGGCGCGGCCCGCCTTGCAGCCCGCGGCGCGCTTCGCATCGGGGCGGGGCTGGTCTCATTGGCTTGCCCGCAAGAGGCGATGGCAGAGAATGCGGCCCAGCTTACCGCCATAATGCTTTCCTCCGTCGAAGATGCTGAGGCACTGCACGCCGTGCTGCAAGACGAGCGCATCAACGCTCTCTGTATTGGCCCTGCGCTCGGGCTTGATGCTCGCGCCGTTGGGCTAGTCGCTGCCGCGCTTGGAGCGGAAGAACATAGGGCTGCGCCCGAACCGAGGGGGGGCGAGAAGCGCCCGCCCGTGGGGGCGGGTCGGGCGCTGCCCGGCGGTACCGCCGGGCGAAAAATTGTCCTCGATGCCGACGCTTTGTCGATTCTGTCCAAAGAGCCAATCTTGTTTGAGGCTCTCCACAAGAACTGTGTCCTCACCCCGCACGCGGGCGAGTTCAAACGCATTTTCCCCGATATCATGGCCAAGCTGGAGGCCCCCGCCACCAGCGGCCCCGCCTATTCAAAGGTAGACGCCACCCGAGAAGCCGCTGCCCGTGCTGGCTGCACCGTGTTGTTCAAAGGGGCCGATACCGTTATCGCCGACCAAACGGGCAGGGCGACCATTAACTCGGCCCATTACGAGCGCTCGGCCCCGTGGCTGGCAACGGCTGGTTCAGGCGATGTACTGGCCGGCTTCATCACCGGCCTGATGGCGCGCGGCTTTGCCCCGATGCAGGCCGCTGAAACCGCTGCTTGGCTGCATGTGGAATGTGCCCTCAAATTCGGCCCCGGCCTTATTGCCGAAGATATCCCCGAGCAGCTTCCTGCGGTTTTTCGGGATTTGGCGCTCTAGCGGCCATTTTCCCCTCGCCACCCGCAAAAACCTCTGCTAAAGAGGCGCGGAATTACCGGCTGCGCGGTTCGTGCGGCTTTCTGCGGATGTGGTGGAATTGGTAGACACGCCAGATTTAGGTTCTGGTGCCGCGAGGCGTGGGGGTTCAAGTCCCTTCATCCGTACCAAATTTTAGGCCCCTTTCGGGCAAGATGAACTGAGGAATTGACATGCAGGTTACCGAAACCCTGAATGAAGGCCTAAAGCGCGGCTATGATATTGTGATCCCCGCGAGCGAGCTGGACACCAAAGTAAACGAGAAAATCGAAGCCGCCCGCGCTGATTTCCAGATGAAGGGTTTTCGCAAGGGTAAAGCCCCGCTCGCCCTGATGAAAAAGATGTTTGGCCAGTCGGTTCTGGGGGAAGCGCTTCAGGAAACTGTAGACGGTGCTGTAAGCGAGCAGTTCGAAAAATCAGGCGACCGTGCAGCGGCACAGCCCGAAATCAAGATGACCAAAGATGACTGGAAAGAAGGCGATGACGTCGAGATTTCCGTTTCTTACGAATGCCTGCCGGACGTGCCTGAAGGTGACTTTGCTTCCATCGAGCTTGAGCGCCTTGTTGTAGCCGCTGATGACGAATCAATTCAGGAAGCTTTGGACAACATCGCCAAATCGACCCAGAACTTCGAAAAGCGCCGCAAAGGCTCGAAAGCCAAAGATGGTGATCAGATCGTGATCGACTTCCTCGGTAAAGTTGATGACGTAGCTTTTGAAGGTGGTCAAGCAGATGATTACCCGCTGGTTTTGGGCTCAAATAGCTTTATCCCCGGCTTTGAAGAGCAGCTTGTTGGCGCCAAAGAAGGCGAAGAAGTTGAAGTGAAGGTGACCTTTCCGGCTGAGTATCAGGCCGAGAACCTCAAAGGCAAAGACGCTGTTTTCACTTGTAACGTGAAATCGGTGAACGAGCCCAAGCCTGCTGAAATCAATGACGAGCTGGCCACCCGCTATGGGGCTGAAAACCTCGACGGGTTGAAGACCCAGGTTTCCGAGCGCTTGGCGGATGAATACAAAGGTGCGGCCCGTACCGTGATCAAGCGCGGCCTGATGGACAAGCTCGACACAATGTTTGACTTTGATCTGCCCCCAAGCCTCGTTGAAGCCGAAGGCGCTTCCATTGCCCACACTTTGTGGCATGAAGAAAACCCTGACGTGCAGGGCCACGATCACCCTGAAATCGAAACCACCGATGAGCACCGCTCTCTGGCTGAGCGCCGCGTGCGCCTCGGTCTTTTGTTGGCTGAACTTGGCAACAAAAACGAGATCGTCGTGACAGACGAGGAAATGCAGCAGGCGATGTTTAACTCCGCCAGCCAATACCCGGGCCAAGAGCGTGAATTCTTTGAATTCATTCAGAAAAATGAGCAGGCCCAGCAGCAGCTGCGTGCGCCGCTTTATGAAGACAAAGTGGTGGATTACATTCTGGAACTGGCTCAGGTTTCTGAAAAATCAGTATCCAAAGAAGACCTTCAGAAAGCCATTGAAGCGCTCGACGAAGAGTAATTTATCGTCGCAAACGTTTTTAAAAGGCCTCGCGTTTTGCGGGGCCTTTTTGTTTAGGTGATTCGACCGAAAACTAGTTAGCAATCTACATTTTAGATTGTAGTTTCAATTCCTTAAGGGCGGCAGTTACGGCATCTTCGCCCGTTTTGGCGTTGTTGGAGGCCTTGTTATTGGCGCGTGTCGCAGATGCAAAATCCTCGGTGCTACTTATGCTCAGTTTTTCCGCTTCGGTTAGTAGCTTTGAAATATCACCCAATACCACCTCCAAGCGAGCGGTGTCCGAGGTGACGACGGTTTCCTTACTTTCTTTTTTTGCCCCGTTAAAAGCTGAGAGCGCCTTGTTGGCAATGATCACGACCTTGTCCTGATCATTTAGCTTGGCGACTTTATGATGCTTGGCAAGAGCCCCCATCACGATATCAACGCCTTTATCGCTTTGGATGGATATTTTATTGGCACCATCAGAGATTTTTTTCATACGGGTTAGCCGCTCGTTCATTCCATTGGTTGCTTTACGCATCGCCGCAAGGTTTTTCTGGACGGAATTTGCATCCTGAGTGGCTTGTTTGAGCAGCTTCACGTTTCGCTCCCAGCCGCCACGTACCACGCCGATGGGTTTCCCGAGTTGCTGCATTCCGTTAACTAGTGTCATCATCCCGGCTTTTGCAACATGGCCCTGACCTCCACGGCCGGGAATATCCAGCACCCCTGTCAAAAATTCCATATCGTTGTCTTTAAGATCAATGCTTGAGAATTTGAGCTTTAGGTCGTTGAAATTGATTTTGGATTTCTTGAGGGAATCTTCAACAGCATCTGTTGCGGCGCGCTTGATATCAACGCGCATGAATTGGTTCCAGTCGCGGATGATGTCTTCTTGTTGGGTGTCCGCATATTGTTTGATCTTGTTTTCTGATTCGCCCAAATGCACCCATTTTGCCAGTTGGTCACGCACTTTGTGGATACGGTCATCCTGCTTTTTGACTTTTCCGGAGATTTTTCCGTTAAAAAGGCTGTCAAATTTGCTGACAATATCACGGCCTTCGGAAGACTTAAGATCAACGCCGATGTCAATGCTGGCTTTGCTGACCAGGTTTCCCGCAGGTAAAATCCCGTCCTTTTTGAGAACAAGAGTCCGTTCAAAGGTAATTGTGTCTTTTTGGCTTGAAATAGAATACATTAATCCAACCGGTTTTGTCTAAATACCAAAATCGTAGCGTAAAGCTTATCGTGAGATTGTCACATAATAAACACCCTTGCACATAAACTTGTCTGAACGGGCCTTGAAGCTCCTTCGCGCAAAGATTAAACCATTAGGAAACGAATTCGCATTAGAAGAATTCGATATGTTTGAAAGGCTAGGCCGCATGTTTAACCCAATGATGAATGAAACCGGTTTTGTTATCCCAAGCGTGGAGGAGACAACCGCACGCGGATCTGTTCGCTACGATATATTTTCGCGTATGCTCAAGGAGCGGATTATCTTTGTTTCTGGTCAGGTCGAAGACCAGATGGCCACGATCATTGTAGCGCAGCTGCTTTTCCTNGAGGCCGAGAATCCGAATAAAGAGATCGCAATGTATATCAACTCGCCCGGTGGCGTGGTGACCAGCGGCTTGTCAATTTATGACACGATGCAATTTATCCGGCCAAAAATTTCGACCGTATGTATCGGGCAGGCTGCCTCTATGGGGTCTTTGTTGCTGGCGGCCGGTGAGCCCGGTATGCGCTACACGTTGCCGAACTCCCGCATTATGCTGCACCAACCTTCAGGCGGTTTTCAGGGACAAGCCTCCGATATTGCGCTGCACGCCAAGGAAATTCTGGAGCTTAAAGAGCGTCTTAACAAGATTTATGTTAAGCACACGGGCAAAGATATGGCCGATGTCGAGCAAGCGCTTGACCGTGACAACTTTATGACTGCCGAGCAAGCGCTTGAATGGGGTATTGTTGACGAGATCGTCCAGAAGCGCAGCGACGAGAGCGAAGAATAGCCGCGATCGTGGTTAAATANGCGTTTGGGCTTGTGTTCGGGCGCTGAGTGATGTTCTGTTNAAGCAGACGCAAAAGATTTTTTGGGCAGGAGAATGCCATGACCAAATCAGCCGGGTCGGATAGTAAAAACACACTCTATTGCTCGTTTTGTGGCAAGAGCCAACATGAGGTTCGAAAGCTGATTGCGGGGCCAACTGTTTTCATCTGTGATGAATGTGTCGAGCTTTGCATGGATATCATCCGCGAGGAGAGCAAATCCAGCCAGATCAAATCCTCCGATTCCGTGCCGACGCCGAAGGAGATCTGCGCGGTATTGGATGACTATGTTATTGGCCAAGCAGTTGCCAAGCGTGTGCTGTCGGTTGCGGTGCATAACCACTATAAACGTCTTGAACATGCCGGAAAAGACGGTGAAGTCGAACTGGCTAAATCAAACATCATGCTGATCGGGCCAACCGGTTGCGGCAAAACCTTGCTGGCCCAAACGCTGGCGCGCACGCTGGATGTTCCATTTACGATGGCAGATGCCACCACACTGACCGAAGCGGGGTATGTGGGGGAAGATGTCGAAAATATCATCCTCAAGCTGCTACAAGCCGCCGAGTATAATGTAGAGCGTGCCGAGCGCGGCATTGTCTATATCGACGAGGTGGATAAAATTTCCCGCAAGGCGGAAAATCCGTCGATTACACGGGATGTGTCGGGCGAGGGCGTCCAGCAAGCCTTGCTCAAAATCATGGAAGGCACAGTGGCCTCCGTGCCGCCACAAGGCGGGCGAAAGCACCCTCAGCAAGAGTTTTTGCAAGTAGATACCACCAACATCCTGTTTGTTTGCGGTGGTGCCTTTGCTGGGCTTGACAAAATAATTTCCCAGCGCGGCAAAGGTTCAGCCGTTGGTTTCGGCGCTGACGTGCGTGACAACGAGACCCGCAACATAGGCGAAGTGTTTAAGGACCTTGAACCTGAAGACCTTTTGAAATTCGGTTTGATCCCCGAATTTGTTGGCCGTCTGCCGGTGATTGCGACGCTTACGGATTTGGACGCAGACGCACTGGTTACAATCCTTTCCGAGCCGAAAAATGCCTTGGTTAAGCAATACCAGCGTTTGTTTGCACTGGAGCATGTCGAGCTAACGTTTACTCCGGAAGCGCTCATCGCAATCGCCAATCGTGCGATAAAACGTAAAACGGGGGCACGCGGCTTGCGCTCTATCCTCGAAGAAGTCCTGCTCGATACAATGTTTGACCTGCCGGGACTCGATAACGTTGAAGAAGTTGTGGTCAATGAAGAAGCAATTACGGGTGACGGCGAGCCACTGTTGATATATGCAGACAGCAACGAGCAGGCCTCAGCCTCTTAAGTGGAGCAAACACATGAAATTTATCCTCTCCTTGCTGACATGGTGGAACAATCAAACCATCGGAACGCGGCTATTTACTTGGCGCCACGGGAAGCTAGTGGGTGAAGACGAGCTAGGAAATAAGTATTACACTAACGGTGAAAAGCGCTGGGTCATCTATAATGGACCGATTGAAGGTTCGCGCGTTCCTGCCATGTGGCATGGCTGGCTGCATTATACATTTGACAATCGCCCCGGTGATAACCCATTGCCTCACAAGGGGTGGGAAAAGCCAAGCGCGCCAAATCCGACCGGAACCAAAGAGGCCTATCATCCGAAGGGTAGCTTGATGGCCGATAGCGTTTCCTATTCGGACTACGAGGCGTGGCAGCCGGAATAGGGTGAAGCATGGCACACCATATCTCAGAATCGGTGATCGGAGCCGCTGTCGTTGCGGTGGCTGTCTCATTTTTGGTATATGCCGGCCAAAGCACAGGTTTCTCAACCGGGTCTGATGCCTACGAGCTGAATGCGAGTTTCGGAAGTGCTGAAGGGCTCAATATTGGTGGTGAAGTACATTTGGCCGGTGTGCAGGTTGGAACAATCACCAAATTAAAACTTGATAGCGTCACCTATAGAGCGATCGCAACTTTTACCGTGCGTTCAGACATAGAAATCCCCGAGGATAGTGAGGCCAAAGTTGCATCAGATGGCTTGTTGGGTGGTAATTTCCTCGAACTAACCCCTGGAGGGTCGGACTATATGTTGGAGGCCGGGCAGGAGTTTGAATTCACCCAAGGCTCGGTTAGTTTGATGAATTTGCTGCTAAAATTTGCCTCGGGGACGGGCGATGAAGAGTAGAGTTCTACCACTTCTATTCCTGCCTTCCTTGGCTATGGCGCAAATCACGCAAGAGACTTTGCCAACCATTGAGGAAACAACCCTTGGCTCCATTGTGGAAATGCCGGAATTTAATTTTTCGACCGAGCGTCAGGCGAATTCGGATATTGGTACCGGCGCGATTTTGCGTGGCTTAGACAGAATAACCGGTGCCGTAAATAACTTTAGTATGAGCGTTGGTGAAACTCTTGAGTTCGAACGGCTTGAAGTGACTTTAGAAGCATGTCGATATCCGGTCGACAATATCAACGCAGACGCTTTTGCCCTGTTGAAAATTCGGGATATTCGTGATGAGGAGCCATCTTTTTATGGGTGGATGTTTGCCACAAGTCCGGCACTTTCGGCGTTAGATCACCCGCGTTATGATATTTGGGTGCTGAGTTGCGAAAGCGAATAAGTGTCGGTTGTTTTAAGCCGCCCAAAATCTGCCTTTAACTTTATGGCTGAAGCCAGTTGTGCCTGATAGTTTTCCCGGCTGATCTGCACACCCCCCAGGCTTTTCAAATGAGGGGTTAAAAACTGCATATCCAGCAATTTAAACCCACCCAGATTAAGCCGCGCGACCAGTCCGACCAAAGCTACCTTGGAGGTATTGCTCCGGATTGAGAACATGCTTTCGCCAAAAAACGCGGCTCCAAGCGTTACTCCGTACAACCCGCCAACAAGTTCGCCGCCCTCCCAAACCTCAACCGAGTGGGCGTGGCCCATTTTGTGCAGGTTAGTGTACAGCGATTTGATTTCAGCATTGATCCATGTTTCGTCACGATCAGCGCAGGCTGCCAATACGGTTTCAAAACATTGATCGGCAGTAATCCGAAACCGCCGCGACCGCAAAACTTTGCCAAGGCTACGCGAAATGTGTAACTCGCCTAGCGGAAGAACACCGCGGTTTTCCGGGTTAAACCAGAATATTTCGTCGGAGTCCGCGGAATCCGCCATCGGAAAAACGCCCGTGGCATAGGCATAAAGCAGCACCCGCGGCGTGAGTTCTTCCATCAGATTTCCGGGTTGGTCTCCAACCACTTTTCAAGCCAAAGGATTGTGTAATCACCCGATATGACTTCCTCTTGCCGGAGCAATGCGTCAAATAGCGGCAATGTTGTATCTATCCCGTCTATTACCAATTCGGAAAGCGCGCGCTCAAGCCGCGCGAGGGCTGTCCGCCTGTCAGCAGCGTGTACGATCAACTTGCCAATCAAGCTATCATAATAGGGCGGAATTTTGTAACCGTCATATATGGCACTATCCATGCGAACGCCAAGCCCGCCCGGGGCGTGGTATTGCAGAACGGTTCCAGGTGAAGGCCGAAATTCGGGAACTTTTTCCGCATTGATCCGGCACTCAATTGCGTGGCCGTTTATAACCAGATCATCCTGCGCAAATGAAAGGGGGAGGCCTTCGGCAACCCGAATTTGCTCGCGCACAAGATCAATGCCAAAAATGGCTTCCGTTACAGGGTGTTCGACCTGAAGCCGCGTATTCATTTCAATGAAATAAAACTCGCCGTTCTCAAATAAGAACTCGATTGTCCCCGCACCGGCATAGTTGATTCCGGCAACAGCTTCAGCACAGGTTTTGCCGATTCTCTGGCGCGTGGCTTCGTCAATCACGGGCGAAGGCGCTTCTTCAAAAACCTTTTGGTGGCGGCGTTGCAAAGAGCAATCTCGCTCACCCAAGTGTACAGCTTTGCCTTTGCCATCGCCGAAAACCTGAATCTCTATGTGGCGGGGCAGGGTGAGGTATTTTTCGATATAGACCTCAGGATTGCCGAATACTGACTTACCCTCGGACCGGGCGGTTGAAAAGGCCACGTCGATGTCATCTTCGGAAGTCGCGACCTTCATGCCCCGGCCACCGCCACCAGCGGTGGCTTTGATAATCACCGGATACCCCATATCCTCCGCGATCTGTCGCGCTTCTTCAATGGTCTCCACGCCACCCTCGGAACCGGGGACGCAAGGAACACCGAGGTTTCTCATGGTTTCCTTGGCGGTGATTTTATCACCCATAATGCGGATATGTTCGGCTGTAGGGCCGATAAACTTGAGCCCGTGGTCTTCGATCACCTGCACAAAATTCGCGTTTTCCGACAGGAAGCCATAGCCGGGGTGAATGGCCTCGGCCCCTGTAATTTCACAAGCCGAAATCAGGTTCGGAATACTCAAGTAGCTTTCGCTGCCGGCGGGGGGACCGATGCAAACGCTTTCATCAGCCATGCGCACATGCATGGCGTCTGAATCTGCGGTGGAATGAACCGCCACGGATTTGATGCCCATCTCGCGACAAGCGCGGATCACCCGAAGGGCGATCTCACCGCGATTGGCAATAAGTATTTTGTTAAACATGATGGCTTACTCGATGATAACAAGCGGTGTGCCAAATTCGGCGGCGGAACCATCATCAACCAAAACCCGCTTCACGGTGCCCGCTTGCGGTGATGGAATTTGGTTCATCGTTTTCATGGCTTCGATGATCAGAAGGGTTTGCCCTTCAGTGACTTTATCGCCAACCGAAACAAAAGGAGGCTTACCAGGCTCGGCAGCCAGATAAACGGTCCCGACCATGGGAGAGGTGACGGCGCCTTCGTGCTGGGCCGGGTCTTCAGGCTGGCCAGCAGCTGGCGCGGCAGCCGGAGCCGCAGCGGCCGCTGTAACTACCGGTGCAGCAGCAACTGCGACTGGCGCTGCCTGTACGGTGATCTCTCGGGCAACTCTTACATCAATAGAGTCTGACTCGCCGTAATCTCGGCTTACTTCGATTTCGGTCAGATCATTGGCTCGCAAAATTTCGGAGAGTGCCTTGATAAATTCAACGTCGGAATCCAGTTTTTTCGTGCCCATTTTCTTCCTCGGGTTATCTGCCGGTTTGGCCGGTCGCCTAAATTTGCGCTACTATACGCCCATACTGCAAAAACGAAAAGCGCCGAGTTGTTTCCCGGCGCTTATAGGTCTTGATTCTTCGCAATTAATTGGACGAATTTCTGACATCGTCTACGATGAGCTGCATTTGGGCCAGCGGTACATATCCACGAAGCATCTGATTGCCGACCACAAAGGTCGGGGTGCCTGAAACATCCATTTGTTGACCCAGCGTCCGGTTTGTTCGGATGATCTGGGTCACAAGATCAGAGTTGATAGTTTCCATCATTTTGGCCGAATCGGCACCTGCGCTTTGTGCGATTAATGGCAAGCTAATCTCGTTTAGCGGCCCATTTTCGAGCATCAAAGCATCGTTAAAAGCATCATAAACATCGCCACCATCGTTGATCAGAACCGATATTGCGGCGCGGGCAGCAAGAATGCTCTCCTGACCAAGGATCGGGTATTCTTTGAGCACAAGTCGAATGTCAGGATTGGCTGCGATCAGGTCCTGTACTTCGGCATGGGCGCGCTTGCAGTAACCGCATTTATAGTCGCTGAATTCGACCATCAAGAGCGTGCCGTCAGGGTTGCCCATAACGCGGGAAAAACCGTCATTGAACAGGTCTTCGGCATATTGGGCGACAAGATGCTGGTCTGAAACGGCAGCTTGCTCGGCTTGGCGCTGTTCCAGCACGGCCACAGCTTCCATGATAACTTCCGGATTTTGAAGCAAATAGGCGCGAACCTCCGCGCCAAATTCTGTACGCTCGGATTCACTCATATTTGAGAAATTCTGCGCAGCGCTGAGGCTGGCGAAAAGGACCATGGAAATGGAAAGTAAAAAGGAACGCATTGATAGTGTCTCCGGTTTGCCTTCGGCATCTTGACGTATGCTATAGAAAGGCGTCATTAGGGTTGGCGCGCAGTAAGGAGTATTTAGATGAAAATATCAAGCCGTGGTGATGTCGCTCCTTTCATTGTGATGGATGTTATGGAGGCAGCTCGAGTTGAAGAGGCCAAAGGACGCCAAATAATCCATATGGAAGTAGGACAGCCGGGGACGGGTGCGCCAGCCGGTGCCGTCGCCGCGCTGAAAACGGCTATGGATTCTGACTCTTTAGGATACACCGTGGCACTGGGCCTCCCCAAACTCCGCACCCGTATCGCGAAGCTGTATAGTGACTGGTACGGATTGGACATCGCGGCAGACCGTATCGTGGTGACATCGGGTTCCTCTGCTGGGTTTTTGCTCGCGTTTATCAGCCTTTTTGAAAAGGGGGCGCGGGTCGCTATCGGGGATCCGGGGTATCCGAGTTACCGCAATATCTTGAAATCATTGAGCATTGAACCTGTTCGTATTGAAACCGGTTTGGAAAGCCGGTTCCAGCCGGTACCGGATGATTTGCAAAATGTGGACGGTCTGCTCGTTGCCAGCCCAGCCAACCCAACGGGCACGATGTTGGGAAAGGAAGAGTTGCAAGAATTGATAGCCAAGTGTGAGCAACAAGGCATTTCATTTATTTCCGACGAAATTTACCACGGGGTAGGGCCGGGCAAGCCGGTTTCTGCACTTGAAATCAGCGATGATGTATATGTCATCAATTCATTTTCGAAATACTTTTCGATGACGGGGTGGCGTGTGGGTTGGATGGTTGTGCCCGAGGATCACGTGCGCCGTATCGAACGATTAAGCCAGAACCTGTTTATTTGTGCTTCCCATGCCAGTCAAGTCGCTGCTTTGGCCGCGATGGATTGCGAGGAGGAGTTGCAGGGACACGAGAAAGTTTACGAGCGTAACCGTGAGGTGTTGGTAAACGGTCTTCCGCAAGCCGGGTTCACAAACTTTGCGCCACCTGACGGAGCGTTCTATATTTACGCGGACGTTTCAGACTTAACAGATGACAGTCGCGCGCTAGCTCGTGAAATATTGCGGGATGCAGGCGTGGCCGTAACCCCGGGGCTGGATTTTGACCCCGTTCGCGGCCACACGACCCTGCGGTTTTCATATGCCGGTCCGACGGATGATATGATTGAAGGTATTGACCGTTTGAAACGATGGTTCAAATCCAGAAAGTAAAATCTGCGCCCTCTCAGGGAAAGGGCGCAGGTTCACTATTCTTTCGGTTTGCGNGACCACCAGCCCCGCCGCTTGGATTTGCTTTCACTTTCCGAAGTGCCTGCCTCCTCCATTGGAGGATCGGCAGGGGGGGCTACAGCCTCAGGCGCTGTTTCAGCTGGCGTTTCATCGCCCTCTGTAGGTGCCTTGGCTGTTACCCGCTGGCGGCGCTTCGGTTTTTCTTCAACAACTGGTTCGGGCGCAACCGCTACTTCCGCAACCTCGGGAGCAGGGGCTTTCGCGTCGTTTGATTCCGTTTCGGAAGTTTCTTTTACTTCATCGGATTTAGGGGAACGACGGCGTGTCCGTGAACGGCTACGTTTGGGTTTTTCCCCCTTTTCTTCCACCGATTCAGGTTTGGCTTCTGTCACGCCTTCGGATTCTGTTTCTTCACCAACGTTTTCATTTTCGGCATTGTTCTCGCCATTGCGGGGCTTGTTGTTGCTCCGGCGACGGCGGCGGCGGCGTTTTTTTGGTGGCTCTTCGGTTGTCGATGCCGTTTCAGCAGCCTCTGAATTACCACTCTCTTCGGGCTCTTCTTCAAGTTCCGGAATGTCGCTCATATCTATGGTTGGAAGCGCTTCCGGAATCGGCACAATGCGTGTGGCCGTTTTGAACCGCTCAATCCGGTATTCCGGCGAGATGAGCGTCGGATCGGATTCAACCCGGATGGAAAGGCCAAACCGGCCCTCAATCATGGCAACATGCTCTCGTTTGGCATTTAGCAGGTAATTGGCAACGTTGACCGGTGCGCTCACCAGCACCTCTTTGCTGCGGTTCTTAACGCCTTCTTCCTCAAGCTCGCGCAAAATAGCGAGCGACATCGAGTCGTTGGAGCGGGTTATCCCCGTGCCATGGCAATGCGGACAAGGTTGGGTAGAGGCTTCAAGCATACCGGGGCGGAGCCGTTGGCGAGACATTTCCATCAGGCCAAAGCTGGAAATACGCCCGACCTGGATCCGTGCGCGATCGTTTTTCAGCGATTCCTTCATGCGTTTTTCAACGGCAATATTGTTGCGGCGGTCTTCCATATCAATGAAATCAATCACGATCAAACCGGCAAGGTCCCGCAAACGTAACTGGCGCGCCACTTCTTCAGCAGCCTCAAGGTTGGTTTTGGTGGCTGTATCCTCGATTGATTTTTCTTTTGTGGCCCGGCCCGAGTTAACGTCAATGGCCACGAGCGCTTCGGTAATGCCGATAACGATATAACCACCGGATTTTAGCTGAACCGTGGGGTTAAACATGGCCGCGAGGTAGCCCTCAACATTGTACCGAGAAAACAACGGTAGCGAATCGGTATAGCGCTTAACATTTTTGGCATGGGACGGCATGAGCATTTTCATGTAGTCCTTGGCTTCGCGGTATCCGCGCTCACCATCCACAATCACCTCATTGATCTCTTTGTTGTAGAGATCACGGATCGAGCGCTTGATAAGGCTGCCTTCTTCATAGATCGGGGCCGGCGCGGTGGATTTAAGCGTTAGCGAGCGAATATTTTCCCACTGGCGACGCAGGTATTCATAGTCTCGCTTAATCTCGGCTTTTGTGCGCTGTGAGCCAGCAGTGCGGATGATCAGTCCGGCACCTTCGGGCACGGGCATCACCTCCGAAATTTCTTTGAGTTTTTTGCGGTCCGCCACGTTGGTAATTTTGCGCGAAATGCCTCCACCGCGCGCGGTGTTTGGCATAAGCACACAATAACGGCCTGCAAGGGATAGATAGGTCGAGACAGCAGCCCCTTTGTTGCCGCGCTCTTCCTTGACCACCTGAATCAGCAGAATTTGGCGGACCTTGATAACTTCCTGAATTTTATAGCGCCGCATGCGAGGTTTGCGAACGCGCGGGGCTCGAACCTCGGCAATCTCAACCTCGTCAGATTCTGAAACCGTCTCGGAATCTTCACCGCTTTCCGGTGCGGATTCGGGGGTTTCAACCAATAGAGAAAGGGCGTCCTCTTCGGCAGATTCTTCAGCCATCTCTACGATAGGGGCCACTTCCACGACCGCTTCCGCGTCTTTCGGGGCTTCTTCCGGTGCGTTCTCAGGCGCTTCTTCGGTTGCGCTCTGGTTTTCAGAGGTAACCTCCTCAACAACGACAGCATCCTCGGCTACCGGTGCGCCATCTGTGGCTGGTTCAACCTTGCGCCGACGGCGCCGTGAGCGGGGCTTTGGTTTTTCCTTTTCACGATCTTCCTCTTCCGCAACGGCTTTGGCATATTCCGCTTCCTCTTTGAGGAGCGCTTCGCGGTCTTCTAGCGGAATCTGGTAATAATCCGGATGAATTTCGGAGAAGGCTAAAAAGCCGTGGCGGTTCCCGCCATAGTCAACAAAAGCAGCCTGAAGCGAGGGCTCAACCCGCGTGACTTTTGCTAGATATATATTGCCAGCGAGCTGGCGTTTATTGAGGGCCTCAAAGTCAAATTCCTCAACCTTGGTTCCGTTAACGACAACAACGCGGGTTTCTTCCGCGTGGGTGGCGTCGATAAGCATTTTTTTCGACATGGTTTCTCACTCAAACTCCCGGGCGGTGCTGCGTTACTTGCAGAACCGTTCGTAAGAGTTTGTTTTGTTTGGGCAAATAAGCGGAGTAGGGCAAGCGCAACTGGCCGCACATTGTGCAGCCTAACCTTGTCGTTCATCCATTTCACACGCTTCATCGCGGTTTGTTCTCCAGCAAAGCACTTGGCTTGCTAAAATTTTTACGCCCTGAAAATTTAGTTCAGGGAATTCGAATATGGTGCAACGCACCTGCCAAATTGACCTGCCTGCGGACATCCTCCGCAGCGCCTGATCAAACGGCGAAACTGTTGTTGCGGCAAAGTAATATTTTTTTTGCCGTTTTTTGACCATAAACCCCTTCTACAGTGGAACACAATCTAATTCTGCGTGAAACTACGGGCGAAGCGGTACAATTCTAATGGTTACTAGAGGTTTACAAACTCTCCTGATAGGAGTGGTCGCAATGTTTTTGGGCGCGGGCCAGCCGGTTCTTGCGGCTCAAATTATTGCGTCGAACACCAGTATTTCAAGTGATGTAGGTGGTGTTACCCTAACTTTAGGGCTCAGCGATAGCACGCCCTTTAGTGTCTACACATTAGATAACCCACGCCGTCTGTTGATTGATATGGGCGACACGGAACTGGAAAACCTGCCAGCGGGGCTGGGGTCGGAAATCCCGGAAGTTGCCGCCTTAAGGCATGGTTTGTTCCAATTGGGCGAGGCGCGCATCGTGCTCGACCTTTCGGTGCCAATGGTCGTGCATTCTGCGCATTCAACAAGAACGCCGAGCGGGAGCGAGCAAATTGCGATCCGTCTGGCAAGGGCTAGTGCAGCGAAATTCGCGGCAAACTCTGCAAACCCCGATGGCAACGTATGGCACAGAAACCAGGTGGAGGTCGAGATTGAAGGGCAGGACGGTTTACCCATTATTGCAATCGATGCGGGGCATGGGGGGGTGGATCTGGGCGCTCAGAAAGATGACGTGCATGAAAAAACAATCACGCTGCAATTCGCGGAGATACTCCGCAATACTTTGCTAGAAGATGGTCGTTTTCGCGTGGTCATGACACGCACGACCGATGTGTTCATACCACTTGGCGAGCGAGTCGAAATCGCTCGCCGTGCCGGAGCGGACGCATTTATTTCGCTCCATGCAGATGTTGTAACCCTTGGCAGGGCGCGGGGGACAACGGTGTTTAGCTTGTCGGAAACCAGCGAAGATCAAGAAGCCATTACGATTGCGACCCTCGAAAACCGCGCTGATCTCGTGGCCGGAATTTCTGCTGAAGGTGAAGACGACCAGATCACGCAGGTATTGTTACAGATGGCCCATCGTGAAACAGATGCCCTTTCGAACCGGTTTGCAGACGTTCTGGCGGAGTCACTTTGGTTTCAGAATGATTTGGAGATCAAATCAAGGCGCATGTCCGCTGGGTTCAGAGTGCTGCGGGCACCTGAAATCCCTTCGGTTCTTGTTGAACTCGGCTTTATGTCCGATGCGTCCGACCTCAAAAAACTTCAGGACCCGGAGTGGCAGCTCGGGATGAGCGAGGCGCTGCGCAGTGCTTTGGTCACGTGGTTAGAGGTTGAGGCAGAAATGCGCGGATTATTGCGCAATTGAACGCGTTGATCTTTTGACCAATCCGGCGCAAACCCGTATACGAGAGCACGACTCTTTAGGAGATGATCTTTGTTACTGGCCATAATGCGGTTTTTCGGGTTTATTTTTGCGTGGCTTTCGCTGGGAGCGCTGTTTTCAGGCATTGGCTTAATGGGTGTGCTCTGGATGTATTCGCGTGACCTGCCTGATCTGGAACAACTCCGCAATTATTCACCGGATGTTCTTTCCAGAGTCTACTCGGGTGATGGCTATGTGTTGGACGAGTTTGTGCGCGAGCGCCGGATATATACGCCCACCGACGAAATCCCTGATGTTGTGAAGCATGCGTTTATAAGCGCCGAGGACAAGAACTTTTACGAACATCATGGCTATGACGCGAGAGGCATGGCCTCTGCCCTTGTGACAGCCGTGCGTACCCGAGGGCGCTCGGTTCGTGGCGCTTCGACCATTACCCAACAGGTCATGAAAAACTTTTTGCTCGATGGCTCGCGAGAGATCGACCGGAAGATAAAGGAAATTATTCTGGCGACGCGGGTCGAGCAGGTTCTGAGCAAAGACGATATTTTGGCGCTCTATATGAACGACGTGTTTTTGGGCGCAAATTCATATGGGATTACAGCGGCGGCCTCGAATTACTTTGGCAAAAGCCTTGAGGAATTATCAATTGCCGAAGCGGCCTTTTTGGCGATACATTTGAAAGACCCGAACGATTACCACCCTGTGCGCGACCGGGAAAAAGCGCTGGCCCGCCGTGCGTTTGTTTTACGTGAGAT
>JGI24025J20009_10001230_pt1 | contig 19560 bp, 11 predicted proteins | sample Cruoilmetagenom3_FD_20009 | JGI IMG/M metagenome (IMG submission 20009) | reverse complement strand
CACTTATTGCAATGATCCTTGCCCAGAAACAGCATGTGCCTTTATGGCCTACTTTGGATACCCTATCACCACTATTTCTTTGGCTTTTTGCCGGAATTCACCTGGCAAATCTAGCAAATGGGACTGCATATGGATTACCAACTGAACTGCCTTGGGGCATTGAATTATGGCAGGCAATTCGACACCCTGCACAGCTCTATGTCCTGATCCTAACCTCAGGGTTGTTCCTCTGGTTGATGTTTCCAACCAAAGGGTTAACAGAAACGGGTTTCATAAACAGCGGTATACTCATCAATCTCGTTTTGTTACACCTGGCGTTGTTCACCATATTCACACGTGCCTTTGTTGCTCAGAAAAACCTTTTGGGGAAATTTGATATCCCTCAATTGGTTGGATTCTTCATCGTTCTAAGTTCCTTTATCCTGATTTATATTAAAGTTCTTCCTTTTTCGCGAGGGTATAATTCGGACAATTATCGTCCATTCGTTTTTTCAGTGAAGTCAATAATCATATATTTGATCGTTTAGAAAAATGGCATAATAATTAGGTTTTTGTTACTAAACATGTGTTTTCGAAAATAAAATTCAAGATATCTGCTTGCTTTTATTAAGCAACTTCCAATCAGATGGAATCAATATCATTGCCATGACAATTTTAATTGCATCTCCAACCAAGAACGGGTTAACCCCTAATATAAATACTTTCTTATAGTCAACAAATGATAATAGGCGTAATACGCCGAATAGATAAATTACAGTCAGCCCTAATGACAAAGTAAAAAACATTGAAATCCAATTTCGATAAAATCCTTTTTTCGAAAGGTGCCCAACCAAAATTGCTGCGGGGATAAAACCAATTAAATATCCCGCAGTTGGTCCAAAGAGTACGGCCAGGCCGCCTGTTCCTCCGGCAAAAACTGGGAGGCCAATTATGCCCTCTAAGACATATAGAGCCAGGCTCAAGCCCCCCCTTCTTGATCCTAAAACAGATCCAATAAGCAACACGGCAAATGTCTGGCCAGTGATAGGGACTGGAGAAAACGGTAAATAGAAAGCAATTTGAGAGCTAACAGCAACAAAAATGCTCCCAAAAATGATTAATCCCATATCAAGATAAATATTTTCCTTTATACATAGTTGACGAGCAAATTTATTTGATAGAACGTTTTGCATATGGTTTATTCCTTTGTTGACCAAATTGTCAATCTTTATAACCCTTAATTCTTCCAATCGGTTCTGATCAGTTGCTTATTGAAATCCCAAGGTGATATTTTTTTTAGAAATTAATCGAAATAAAACTGTAAACCTAAAAAACATCATTTTTTTATTCTACTGTAACAAATAACGAAACTATACTCATGCTCCTGTGTTGTCTTTAATCAAGTTTATGATGGAAGATTTTATTGTGTTTAGATTCATCAAATTCACTAATGATGAAACTGATTTAGAAAAATTTATTTGAGGTTAACCATGAAACCCATTGCAATTATCGGAATGTCGTCTATCTTTCCTCATGCAAAAGATATTACCCAATATTGGGACAACATTCTTGGGGAAATTAACTGTATCACCGAAGTTCCCGCATCCCGATGGGATATAAACGATTATTTTGATCCAAATCCTAATGTGCCAGATAAATCTTACAGCAAATATGGGGGATTTATTCCTGATATTGATTTTGATCCTGTTGAATTTGGTTTGCCACCAAATATTTTAGAAGTGACCGATGTGTCACAGTTGCTTTCTCTGATCGTTGCCCGAGATGCTTTATCAGATGCTGGTTACATTGATGCAAAAGAGGAAATCCTGGATATGACTGGGGTCGTTCTGGGTTTTGTAGGCATGTCCTCCAAACTCTTTTCCCCTCTTCTAAGCAGGCTCCAATACCCTGTCTGGGAAAAGGTATTAATGAATAGTGGGATCAATAAAGAAGATACCCAAAAGATCGTTGAAAAAATAAAACTGGCATATGTCGGCTGGAATGAAAATGCCTTTCCAGGTGCAATCGGAAATGTGATTTCAGGCCGTATTGCAAATCGCTTTAACCTTGGCGGAACAAGCTGTGTTGTCGATGCGGCCTGTGCAAGCTCATTATCTGCCACAAAAATAGCCATTAGTGAATTGCTTGAAGGTCGCGCCGATATGATGATCACAGGCGGTGTGGACACAGACAACTCGATCTTAACCTTTATGTGTTTCAGTAAGACCCCCGCATTCTCAAAAGGTGATCGTGTACGGGCTTTTGATGCAGAATCGGATGGTATGCTCGTCGGTGAAGGTGTCGGCATGCTGGTACTGAAACGCCTTGAAGACGCAGAGAGGGATAATGATCGTATTTATGCCGTCATCAAGGGTATTGGCACTTCAAGTGATGGCCGTTATAAGAGCATTTATGCGCCTAGGGCCAGCGGCCAGGCCAAATCGCTCCGACGTGCATATGAAGATGCAGGATTCTTGCTAGATACTGTTGGTTTGATCGAAGCTCACGGAACTGGGACAATGGCAGGGGACCCGGCTGAATTTGAAGGATTACGAGAGGTATTCGATTTAGAAGGTCTAACCAGACAAACAATTGCCTTGGGTAGCGTCAAGTCACAAATTGGACACACAAAAGCGGCAGCTGGTGCAGCCAGTCTGATCAAAACTGCCCTTGCACTCCATCACAAGATACTTCCAGCCACAATCAACATCTCTAAACCCGATCCAGAAATGGAAATTGAAAATACGCCCTTTTACCTCAATACCGAAACCCGCCCCTGGATGCGAAAATCACCCGGTGTTCCCCGTCGGGCTGGTGTAAGCTCCTTCGGATTCGGTGGTACCAATTTTCACATAGTCCTTGAGGAATATCAGAACGATCATGAAAAGCCTTATCGCCTCCAATCCATCCCTAATACGGTTTTATTATTTGCATCTAGCCCAGACCAACTCTTAGAAAACTGCGAAGCCTTACTAGTGAAATTAAATGGAATAGATGGTCAGCATCACCTGAATGAGCAAAATATCAGTTCTAAAACAGCATCTATCCCAAATGAAGCTGCTAGACTTGGTTTTATTTCCAGATCTCTTGTTGAAGCACAAGAGTATCTTCGAATAGCAATAGATTTTCTTAAACAAAAACCACAGGATGAAGAATGGGAACATCCAAAAGGCATCTTTTATCGAAAGATGGGTATCGACCCACAAGGTAAAGTAGTTGTGCTTTTTCCAGGGCAAGGTTCTCAATACATTAATATGGGAAAAGAGCTGGCAATAAATTTCCCGACTATTCGATCTACGTTTTCTCAGATGGATTTGCTTTTCACATCAAATAAAGAGAATCCCCTTTCAGCTACCATATACCCAATTCCTGTGTTTGATAATGACCATAGAAAAACACAAAAAATGTCCCTCACCCTTACACAGCATGCCCAACCAGCAATTGGTTCATTCAGCATGGGTCTTTTCAAACTACTTGACAACTCTGGGTTTAGACCTGACTTTATTGCAGGACATAGTTTTGGGGAATTAACAGCACTTTGGGCATCAGGTGTTTTAAATGATAAAGACTATCTAAAGTTAGCTAAAGCTCGCGGAAATGCGATGACCGCTCCAGAGGATCCTAATTTCGACTCCGGTACAATGCTTGCTGTTAAAGGCAATATTGAAACCGTTCAGGAGGAAGTGAAACAATATCCGAATGTCACGGTTGCAAATCAGAATTCGAAAACACAAATTGTCTTAGCGGGTTCGAGACAAGCGATAGATAAAATAAAACAGGTCCTGGCAAATAAAGGTTATACAGTAGTTTTTCTACCGGTTTCTGCAGCGTTCCATACATCTCTTGTCGGTTACGCAAAAAAACCTTTTGCGAAAGCAATTAATAAAGCGAATTTCAACAAACCCACCATTCCAGTGTATTCCAATACAACTGGCTTGGAATATGATCATGAGCCTGAAAACATACGCAAAACCCTTGCCAATCATATTCTTAATCCAGTCCTTTTCAAAAAGGAAATTGAAACTATCTATGACCAAGGCGGGTCAATTTTCATCGAGATCGGGCCCAAGAATGTGCTCAGCAAACTGGTGGATGACATACTTGAGGGCATTCCACACATTTCTATTGCCCTAAACCCTAATGCCAAGAAAGATAGCGATTGGCAATTCCGCCTGGCTGTTCTGCAAATGCGTATCATTGGTCTGCACCTTGGAAATGTGGATCCCTTTAAAATTTCTCAAAACATGCCATCTTCCTTAAAAAAGAGCAAAGTTTGCGTAACACTAAATGGGGGGATGTATATAACTGAACGAACCCATTCAGCATTCGAAGAAGCTCTTCGCGATGGGTTTAAAGTGAATTTACACGCGAATCAAACAAGCACCGCTAATCCAGAGAACACCCAAGAAATATCTATATCTTCTTCTGAGAATAGCAGCAAACCGCAAACAAACACAATAAAGGGATTAATGACTGAAGAGAAAACATCGATTATCTCTTCTGAAAATAATTCGATTGAAAAACATTTAACCGAATTCCAAGTCCATCAGAACAGTGTATTACATGTCCATGAACAATACCTTCAAAACGATATGCAATTCATTAATATTTTTAGAGAATTGGCTAATATGGAACTCTCCTTTGTTTCTAAAGGAAACGCGAATTCATTAGATCCAAGAATGGATCAACTGGTTTCCAATCTTGAAAACAATATGACCCATCTTCATGAAAATCAAACAAGGACGACGAGAGTGCATGAACAATATCTTAAATCTCAGATGGAATTCTCAAAGAATTTTTCTGATTTACTTCGAAGTTATTTGGAACAATCTCTTAACGGTATTCCTCTATCAATGGCTGCACAGACCCATTCCCAGAGACCCCAACCCTTTTCTTCTGAACAAAATAGAAGAGAGATAGACCTTGAGACAATGCCTTCTGCCGAGCAGCAACCTGCTCATATGGAATCATCTTCAGCCAATGAGACATCTACAAATTTAGATAATCTGGCTGTTGGGTTGCTGGAAATAGTATGTGAGAAAACCGGGTATCCAACCGAAATGCTCAAAATGGAAATGGATATGGAAGCAGATCTGGGTATTGACTCCATCAAACGAGTCGAGATCCTGAGCGCCATGCAAGCTCAATTTCCAGAGCTTCCATCCATTGAGCCGGAAGAACTCGCTGAATTGCGCACACTAGGACAGATCGTTGAGAAGCTTGGTTCAACAAAATCTAATAATCGTGCTGACCAAACTGCAATTCTGCAGGTTAATTCAACCCCTATAATTAATGAGGTTGTCACCGAAAATGGTGCAAAACCGGATGAGAATATTCTCACCAAAACCCTCCTAAAAACCGTCTCCGAAAAGACGGGGTATCCAACCGAAATGCTCGAAATGGAAATGGATATGGAAGCAGATCTGGGTATTGACTCTATCAAACGAGTCGAGATCCTGAGCGCCATGCAAGCTCAATTTCCAGAGCTTCCATCCATTAAGCCGGAAGAACTCGCTGAATTGCGCACACTAGGACAGATCGTTGAGAAGCTCGGGGCCACGAAACCAATTGAACAAAAGGATCAGGTCCAGGATGAAAATATCCAGAATACCCACTTTGAGGATATGCCAGGTATTCAAAAAAGTACAGTGGCGCTAAAACAACTCCCGATTCCTGATCAAATAGACTTTAAACTTCCAGAAGGTAGCATTTGCTTGCTCACCAATGATGGTACAGAAAATACCCCTGCTCTAGCGCAATCACTCACCGAAAAAGGATGGAAAGTTGTAGTTTTGAGCTTTCCAAAAGCCATTGTATCAACATCGGTTTCTTTGCCTGAAAACATTCTTCAGGTTAACCTTAATGTCCTAAGTGAAAAAAACCTGCAAACACAAATTGAAAAGATCACAAATAGAGAGGGTCCTATTTCAGCCTTTATTCATCTGAATCCAATCCTGAAAGAAAATAATTCGGATCCCGAAAAGAAAATTCATTTTTCTGATTCCCAAAGAACTATTCTTAAACACATTTTCTTACTCTCCAAACAACTCAAGCCCTCCCTGGTAGCAGCTTCTGAAAAAAGCCGAGGTATTTTCATAACCGTGACTCACTTAGATGGGCATTTAGGCTTGGGTGAGAATTTTAATAATGATCCTGTCTGTGGGGGTTATTTCGGCTTGGTGAAAACTCTCAATCTCGAATGGAATGGGGTATTCTGCCGGGCCATTGATATTAGCCTAGAGCTGGATTCGGAATCATTAGTTCACTCCATCCTTGCCGAAATATTTGATCCGAACTGTCTAATCACAGAAGTTGGTATAAGCCCACTTGGCCGGAAGACAATCTGCCTTGAAAATAGCATGCGATTTGAGATTGAGAAATGAAAACAAAAGAAATGATTATTCCTTCTTCAGTTGTGTTGGTAAGTGGTGGTGCAAAGGGCATCACTGCCAAATGTGTAATTGAACTGGCAAATTACGCACATTGCAAATTTATTTTAGTTGGGCGTTCTTCATTAGATTTTATCGAACCGGAATGGGCTGAAGGTTGTGAGAAAGAAACAGAACTGAAACGCCTTATTATAGAAAATTTGCAGAAAAGTGGCAATAAACCCACGCCCAGTGATGTTCAAAATTCATATCGGTCAATCATTTCTCGGCGGGAGATAATTTCAACACTCGAAGCAGTACAATCTGCCGGCGGGGATGCGATTTACTTGTCCGTTGATATAACCAATAAGGAAGATTTACAAAATAAACTATCTGGCTGTGTGGATAAGTTTGGATCAATAACTGGCATAATTCATGGTGCAGGAAACTTGGCAGATAAACTGATTGAGAAAAAAACAGAGAAAGACTATGACCTGGTAATTGAACCCAAAGTAAATGGATTAAAAAATTTATTGGGTGTCGTTTCCACCAGTCAGCTTGACTTCATTGTTTTATTCTCTTCTATAGCGGGGTTCTATGGAAATGTTGGCCAATCTGATTATGCAATGGCAAATGAGATTTTAAGTAAATCCGCGTATATCTTGAAGCGATCGTTGTCCAATTGCCAGGTTATATCTTTCAATTGGGGGCCCTGGGATGCTGGCATGGTAACAGAAAGCTTGAAAGAAGCTTTTATTAAAAAAAATATCCAATTAATTCCAATTGAAGTTGGTGTGAAATTATTACTTCATGAATTGATTTCACCAACCGAAAATAATGTTCAGATTGTCGTCGGGAATTCCCTTGCTCGTCCCATAGAAAAACTCTCAACTACTTTAAAAGAGTTTCAAATCCACAGAAAGCTCAGTTTGGAAATCAACCCGTTCTTAAATGATCATCGTTTAGGAAAAAATGCTGTTTTACCTGCCACCTGTGCCGCTTCTTGGATGATTCATGCTTGTGAACAGCTGTATTCCGGATATCAATTTTTTCGAATGGAAAAATTTCGGGTTTTGAAAGGTATTGTGTTCGATGGAAAACTTTCTGAAGATTATGTACTTGAAATTAAAGAAATTTCTAAAACCCCTATAAGTGAGATTCAACTCGATGTAATCATATCTAGTAAAAATACTCAGGACTGTAAATTATTTCACTACAGCGCTTTAATTACACTCATGAATGAAATTCCTGCTTCTCAAAAGCAACCCACGTTAGAAGATTTTGGAATTGATCGAACCCAATCATTAGCAGGCCCAACCTTTTATGAAGACGGAACATTATTCCATGGCCCATCTCTTCAGGGAGTACGCCAGGTATTCAGTGTTGATCAAGGCAAGCTAGCCATGCAAGTCAACCTGCCGGAAATTAATGCTGTTCAACAGGGGCAATTCTCGATTGGGACAACCAATCCATTTATTAATGATGCGGTCGTTCAGAGCATGTTGATTTGGACACAAAGCCAATATAACGCACCATGTCTTCCCACCTACCTGGAGAAATTGGAGCAATATCGATCAATCCCATTTGGGGTTACTGTTGATGTGTTATTAGATATTCAATTCCATAATAACAGCGCTGTTACTGGAAATATTGTTGTCCAGAATCCTGAAGGCATTCCTTATGTTATCTTTTATGGGTTGGAAGGAGCCATCAGTAAACACCTAAAACGCTTAATTAATAAAAAAGCTGAAACAAAACCCTTGAAAGTATAAGAAAAATGTCTTCTTCGATTTCAAAAGATTTAATTGACGTTTCGCTGTCATTGGCCGTTATCGGGCTAGACGCGCTATATGAGGGCTGCAATGATGTTGAGGGTTTTGAACAAATCCTTTATAGTGGTTCTGCCCTCACTCAACCTGAAACCGACTTTCTAGATAGAGTGAGCTCCATCTTAAAGCAGCTGGGAATTTCTCAGGATTCAATAAATAAACTATCTTTTGAAGACCGTCTTCTGCTCATTGTTTCTCTGCGTGCTTTAAATGACGCGAAGAAAAAGGCTAATCTCAAGAAGGATCCGAAGGTAGCAATGATCATTCAGCATTCCTCATTCCAATCCAATGATGAAAATACTTCACAAGGGACAAACACCGTTCCATCGCATAAACTCATTACGAAATTGCTCAACATCACTGGTTCTGCAGAAGTAATGAATACTGAAAATGGAGCTTTATCGATTGTTCTTAAGAAGGCGCAAGAATTAGTATCAACTTCATCTGTTGATACTGTGCTGGTTTGCGCTTCTTCTTTAAAGAAGGAGGTTTCATTCCCGGAAAGATTTCCTACAAGCAAAAACCAACATTCTTGGATTAAAGGCGATACAAAAATTAATGGTAGTGCTGCGGCCGTAGTACTCACCAGTCTTGAAGGGCTCAATGATCAAACTAGTTATATATATGCCCAAATAGGAGCTGCATCAAATTCAAAAAACATATTATCCTTAGCTTGCCTTCAGACACTGGAACACGCAGATATCGAACCGTCCGAGATCGACCATGTTGAAATTTGCGGATTTGATTCAACATCAGGTGAAATCAAAGGGATAGAAGAAGTTATTTCATCCTTTTTTGAAAGTGAAGAAGAAAGAAACTGTTCACTTGGTTCCATCCAGGCAAATATTGGTCATGCTCTTGCTGTTACAGAAATTTCCAGCTTGATAAAAGTTGCTTTAAGTCTTAATAACCGGACATTGTATGCCTACCCAGAGTTAGACCAGCATATTGATCCTCAATGGCTGAAAAAGATGCCATTCTACTGCTTGGATAAATCACGGCCATGGTTTCTCAAACCATACAATGAACAACGTGCGGCACTGGTGTGTTTGAAACAATTTGACAAATGTACAGGTTATATTGTAATGAGTAAAAAAGCTCATTTGCAGTCCTTTCCAGAAAACCCAATCCAAAGTTTTGGAATATTCCTTTTCCCTGTGTTTTCGTCAAACCCCATGAAACTACAGAAAAAATTGGATGTATTGGAACAGCAAGTTTCTGATTGTGATAATCTTTTATCCCTTTCGTTGAGCACCTTTAGCAACCTTAAGTTGACAAATCCAAACCTCTTGACCCTTGTAATAATGGGCCATAATAAAGAAGAGTTAATCCAGGAGATTCAATATGCACAAAAAGGACTTGTTGTTTCTCTGAAAAAAAGTATTGATTGGCAGACACCTCTTGGAAGCTTTTTTACCCCCAATCCTTTGGGACAACAAGGGAAAGTTGCATTCGTTTACCCCGGTGCATTCAACTCTTTTATAGGGTTAGGCAGAGAACTTTTCTACCTTTTTCCACAACTTCATGAGCGAGTAGCAAATTTAACTGCCGACCCTGGTAGAACGATTCGCGAAGATGTTCTCTATCCTCGCGACATTCATACTTTTGATAAACAAGAAGTTGAGTCTCTTAATATAAAATTGGTCAGTGATCCAATCGCCATGCTTTCTTCAGGCGCAGGAATATCCTTTCTGTTCACTGTTATATTGCGCGAAATATTTAAAGTTCAACCACAAATTGCCTTTGGATATAGCCTTGGTGAAAATAGCATGATGTTTGCTTTGGGGATCTGGTCTCAAGGTGATGCAGCGCGCGCAACCCTAGAAGCATCTCCTCTTTTTTATAACCGGCTGGCTGGACCTCAGAATTCTGTCCGTGAACATTGGGGGTTGCCCACCCTTAAAACAGATGCAAGTCATGATTCGCTTTGGGAAAACTACATCTTAATGACAACTCCGGAACAAGCATCGCGGGCAATAGAAAAGGATAACAGAGTTTACATCACCCATATTAATGCACCGCGTCAGATAGTCATCGGCGGTGAAAAAAATGCATGTCAAAGAATAATTGCATCGCTTAATTGCATGTATCTGAAGGCGCCTTATGATTACGTTCTCCATAGTGATGTAATCTTGTCAGAGTTTGATACTCTAGTCAGAATGAATAACTGGCCTGTTGAAAACATTCCAACAACCGCTCTTTATACTGCTGCAAATTACCAANCCATGATACTGGATTCAAATGCTATTGCAAGGAATNTGGCCACGATGTTATGCAATCGAATCGATTTCCCGCGTTTGGTAGATACNGCATATGAAGATGGGGCGCGAGTATTTATTGAACTTGGCGCTGGAAGCAATTGCACGAAGTGGATTGATTCAATCCTCAAAGAGAAACCTCATTTAGCAACGTCGATTAATCGGGTAAATGTTGAAGATCATGTTTCTATATACAGGTTAATAGCCAAACTAATTAGCCATCAGGTCCCCGTGAACTTATCCTCTTTGTTATTAAAAGATAAAGAGAACCAATTGTCATTGGCTCTTTTCAATTCGATTTCAGAAGTTTCCGAACAACTCCTGGAATCAAACGCCAATAAAACACTGATTCGAAATTATCTCTAAGACTTATATAAAAAAAAGGAATTTTTAATGAGTCAGATTAGATGGAATAATAAACAGTTTCGCAATAATGAGGTAACAGCTCATTCACAAAATCTGAATGATGATGTTCTTGCTGCTTCATCTGCTTTTTTTCATATTCTTCAGGAAAGCTCGAAAAGAAATACGGAGATTCATCAACTTTTTCTACAATTACGCCACGAAACGCTCCAACATATGAGCAATTTAATTATATCCAGTTCTCAAATTCCGAATATAGAAAAAGCAAAACCCACATTCATTGATAGTTCTCCCAGCCAAAATACTATTAGCAATATCAATACCATCAGTCAATATCCTGATTCCGATTTACATGCAGAGTTTGATAAAGATGACTTAATAGAGCTCGCATTGGGTTCGGTGTCAAAATGCTTTGGTCAAGATTTTGCAGTTTTAGAAGGACGCCGAATCCCGCGCATTCCAAATGGTGACCTGCTTTTATTTGATCGTGTACTACAGATTACAGGCACACGAATGAGTATAAATCAACCTGCCTTTATCGTTACTGAGTTTCACGTTCCCGACAATGCGTGGTTCTTCCAAGCCAACAGCTACCTCGCTATCCCCACAGCGATTATTATGGAGATGGCGTTGCAACCCTGCGGCTTTCTCTCTGCTTACTTGGGTACCTCACTACTATTTCCAGAAAAAGAGTATCTGTTCCGTAATCTGGACGGTCATTCTGAGTTATATTTTGTACCTGACCTGCGAGGAAAAACTGTCGTCAACCGCGCCCATCTTTTATCTTCAATCTCTGGCGGCGGAACAATCATCCAGAAGTTCCGTTTTGAGTTATCTTGCGGGGAAGAATCATTTTATCGAGGGGAATCTACATTTGGATACTTTACGCCAAGTACGATGGCCAATCAGACTGGTCTTGACAAGGGAAATCAGACCTATTCTTTTAGCGAAGATAAAAATTTACCTCTTCAACAATTAGACACAGCGAAATTTATTTCCGCGCAATCACCGTATTACAGGTTACCAGGGGGCAAACTGAATTTGCTTGATTCATTCTGGATAATGAGGGATGGGGGAGCTTATGAAAAAGGATATATTTATGCTGATAAATTTATCACGGCGCACGAATGGTTCTTTCCATGTCATTTTTACCAAGATCCTGTAATGCCTGGTTCTCTTGGTGTAGAGGCCATTCTAAATGCCTTTAAAGCCTATGCCCTTTCTCTTGATCTAGGAAGACAATTCAAATCACCTCGTTTTGGTCTTGTGAAAAACATACCCTTTGACTGGAAATATAGAGGACAAATTATTCCCTCAAGCAAAAAGTTCTCGTTGGAAATCCATATAGCAGAGATAAAAGCAACTTCTTCGCAGGTTATTCTGTTGGGTGATGCCAATCTCTGGGCGGACGGGATTCGTATCTATGAAATAAAAAATGCCGCTATCCGAATTATTGAAGGAAAGAAATAATGAAAAATAATTTATCCTTTCACATACCAGAAAACAAACGGGAAACTGGTTTAATAGTATCCAATCATCATCTCTTTTGGGATGGTGATCCAGACTCAATTGTTTTTGATGAAGCCGAAGTTCGCGATTATTTAATGGATCTTAACCAGCCTATCTGGATTATTAAGACTCAAAATGAAATTGGCTTTTCTCAGCAGGGTAATTTTAAATCAGAACCTAAAGGACCCTTCGAAATCGCTGCCTGGACAAATCCGATCTCGATAAAACAATTTGGTGATTCTAGCTTTTGTGAGGACTACAATGTAAAAGCCGCCTACTACGCAGGCGGTATGGCAAATGCAATTTCCTCTGAAGAGATGGTGATTGCTCTGGGAAAATCTGGATTTATAGGATCCTTTGGTGCAGCTGGTCTTTCGCTTGCTCGTCTTGAATCTGCGATTCAAAAAATTCAATTGGCATTATCCTTAGGTCCTTATATTTTTAATTTTATTCACAATCCACTTGAACCCTCATTGGAACAAAGAACCATTGATTTGTATCTGCAGTATGGCATTCGCGTTATAGAAGCTGCGGCTTTCATTAACCTTTCCCCCAGTATCGTCACTTATAGAGCTGTTGGTTTGAGTCTTGGCAGCACGGGAGAAATCAATATTAAAAACCGAATTATTGCCAAAGTATCAAGAAAAGAAGTAGCCTCAAAGTTTCTACAACCTGCGCCTGAAAAAATCCTTCAAGAATTAATCACTAATGGTCATATTACTGAACAGCAAGCCGTACTTGCACGGCAAGTTCCAATTGCGGATGATATTACCGTTGAAGCGGATTCCGGTGGTCATACAGATAATCGTCCCTTAGTCTCTCTTTTACCCAGCGTGATCGCTCTACGCAACCAATTGCAAAATCAATATAAATTCCGAAGCCCTGTGCGAATAGGGGCGGGCGGTGGTATAAGCACTCCCGAATCAGCTCTAGCTGCTTATATGATGGGCGCAGCATATGTTGTTACAGGTTCAGTCAACCAGGCATGTACTGAATCCGGCGCTTGCGAGCACACCAGAAGACTTCTTGCTCAGGCAGATATAGCGGATGTGATTATGACACCATCTGCAGATATGTTTGAAATGGGTGTCCGCGTTCAGGTGCTCAAGAAAGGCACTTTGTACCCCATGCGGGCTCAAAAATTGTATGATCTCTATTCAAATTACAATTCCATTGAAGAAATCCCAACAGAAGAGCGGGGAAAAATTGAAAAAAAAATTTTTCAATTGCCGCTGGAAGTGGTTTGGCAGAATACAGAGGAATTTTTCAATCAACGCGACCCACAGCAAATTATCAAGGCAGAGAATAATCCAAAGCGGAAAATGGCACTGATCTTTCGCTGGTATTTGGGGTTATCTTCCCGCTGGTCTCGTGACGCCGTCAAGGGTCGCGAGATGGACTATCAAATATGGTGCGGCCCTTCAATCGGCGCTTTCAACGAGTGGACTAAAAATACGTATCTTGAAGAATACCAGAACCGTCATGTCACTGATGTCACCCAACAGATCCTCAACGGTTGTGCCTATTGCTATCGAGTTCAGGCATTAAAGCTGCAAGGATTGAATTTGCCATCTCACCTAGAAGCTTACATACCGGAACCCCTGAATTAAAAGCATAACTATATCCAAGAACCATCACAGGAATATTTACTTGATTATGGACCAAGAACTTATTTGGAAGCAGCCCTTAAACCCCCTCTATATAAACGAGGGAGAAGTTCACATCTGGAAAATATCTTTATCCACACCAACGGAAAGTACAAAATACTTAATTCAATCCTTGTCAAAAGATGAACATACTCGCGCAGATAGAATCCTATGCGAGCAAAGGCGGCAGAGAAATAAAATTGCCCGTGGATATCTAAGAAAAATCCTCTCCGTTTATGTGAAAAATCCCCCTACGGACCTCGTTTTTTATTATGGTCCTCATGGAAAACCTTATTTGTATCAACCTAACCGAGAAAAGAAAATAGAATTCAACCTTTCTCATTCCGAAAACTTGATGGTAATTGCTATCTCCAAGAACAGCCGAGTGGGTATTGATTTAGAACATATCCGTAATGTCAGTGAGAAGAATGTTATTATAAAAAAAATCTTTTCCGTCCAGGACCAACAGATATTTACTTCATTTTCAGAAGAAGAAAAAGAATTCGCGTTTTTCTCTTGTTGGACTTATAAGGAAGCTTATCTGAAGGCATTAGGTATTGGTTTGTCTGTTCATCCAAACAAAAATTCGTTTTATTCATATTGCCAAAGCTCTCAACTGCCCACCCAAATCCAAATCAATAAAGATCGTCAATGGTCATTTATGCGGTTCTTTCCCGAGAAAGATAGTATCGCTGTTTCGGTCATTGAAAGGAGTGAGGAAATAGCCCTTTCTTTTTGGGAATTAGTCGAAGGTCAACCTATTAACTTGTTTCGACAGCAAGGTCAGAAATCCTTACCAAAGTTATGATATTTGCTAACTAATCATGGTGAACGGGGTTATTAAAAGTGAAAGCGAACAAAATATTGGTAGATAACGTGTATGTAGGAGTAATAAAAACCCTATGGGTAACATAACCAAATTGGATAAAATGCGTGAAACTGCCTTAGTTGCTGGCGGAGAAGAACGCATCAAAATACAACACAAAAGGGGAAAATTGACCGCACGAGAAAGGATTGAGAAACTCTTAGATTCCAATACCTTTAGTGAAGTCGATATGTTCACTGCCCATCGTGCCACTGGTTTTGGTTTGGAAAACTCTCATCCTTTAACTGACGGAGTAATAATCGGGTGGGGCAAAATTGAGGGGCGTTTGGTTTATGTGTACGCTCAAGATTTCACTATTTTGGGTGGGTCATTGGGAGAAACTCATGGAATGAAAATTGTAAAAATAATGGACCTGGCTTATGAGAATGGTGCGCCCTTGATTGGGTTAAATGACTCGGGCGGAGCACGTATTCAGGAAGGAGTAAATTCTCTAGCTGCATGTGGAGAGATATTTTCCCGCAATACACGTGTCTCAGGCATCATTCCGCAAATCACCGCCATCCTAGGGCCCTGTGCAGGCGCAGCCGCGTACTCTCCTGCATTGACCGATTTCATCTTCATCGTGAAAAAAACCGGCAATATGTTTATCACTGGGCCAGACGTTGTCAGGGCGGTTACCCATGAGGTTGTGGATTTTGAAACCCTCGGAGGCGCAGCGGTTCACGTCAATCAAAGCGGTGTCGCCCATTTTTCTGTAGATGATGAGTCTTCCGTTTTTGAGAATATTCGTTGGCTATTATCCTTCCTCCCATCCAACAACCTCACACCCCCGCCCTATACAGTACCAGGGGACGATCCATTGCGATTGACAGAACCTTTAAACAAGATCGTGCCAGATGAACCACAGAAACCTTATGACATGCGCGAGGTAATACAAGAAATTGTTGATGATGGCGAATTCATGGAAGTTCAAGAAAACTATGCCCAGAACATTATCATCGGATTTGCCCGCATGGATGGCTATCCGGTGGGTATTGTTGCTAACCAGCCAATGGTTCTGGCTGGTGTTTTGGATATCAACTCTTCAGATAAAGGAGCGCGCTTTATCCGCTTTTGTGATGCCTTTCATATTCCGCTCCTGACGCTGGTCGATACTCCCGGTTTTCTGCCGGGTGTTGATCAGGAACATGAGGGGATCATCCGCCACGGGGCGAAGATGATTTTCGCCTATGCGGAAGCGACTGTTCCGAAAGTTTCCGTTATCTTACGCAAAGCATATGGTGGCGCCTATATTGTTATGAGCTCTAAGCATCTTGGAGGTGACCTCAATTTCGCCTGGCCCAGCGCGGAAATAGCAGTCATGGGCCCGGAAGGCGCAGTCAATATCATGTACCGCAGGGAACTGGCAGCCGCTGAGAATGCGGAAGCGCTGCGATCCGAGAAAACCCGCCAATACCGGAATGAGATGGCCAACCCTTATATCGCTGCATCAAGAGGATATCTTGATAGTATCATTCACCCCGCAGAGACAAGAACCCGCGTTATTGATGCCTTGGAGTCTTTGAGGGAAAAACGTAAAAAAACCCCTGCTCGCAAGCACGGCAATTTACCTTTATAGAAAGGACACAACATGAAAATACTAATCGCTAACCGCGGAGAAATTGCGGTACGTATCATGCAGGCTTGCAGGGACTTAAGATACTCAAGCGTCGCTGTGTATTCGGATACCGACCGCAAAGCACTGCACACCCGCTATGCTGACGAAGCTGTTTATATCGGGCCAACGCCCGCATCCCAGTCATATCTAAATATTGATGCAATCCTTTCTGCAGCGCATAAATCCGGCGCGGATGCGGTTCACCCGGGATATGGCTTCCTTTCTGAAAATTCGGAGTTCGCTGAAAAGGTTGAAGAAGAAGGCTTTATCTTTATTGGCCCAACTCCGCAGAGCATTGCCCTTACCGGTGACAAACTGGCTGCGCGCAGGATTGCTGCGAAAGCAGGTGTCCCCGTTCTGCCAGGCTGTGATTTTGCCATTTCCAACAATCAAATTTTGGAAACCATTAGGGCGGAAATAGGCTTCCCTGTGCTTATCAAAGCTGTTTCCGGCGGCGGCGGCCGCGGCATTCGACTTGCCAGTAGTGAGGATGAATTGAAAAACGTGATCGTTTCCGCAAGCCAAGAAGCCAAACTGGCTTTTGGGGATGACCATGTCTACATTGAAAAGTTCATTCAACCTGCCCGCCATATTGAAGTGCAAATATTAGGTGACGGAAAAGGCAATGTGCTGGTAATCGGTGAAAGAGAATGCTCCATCCAGCGCCGTCATCAGAAATTGATAGAAGAATCACCCGCTCCTAGATTGGGCACCTTCAGCCGGTCCCGTCTGCATGATGCAGCACGGAAAATTGGGCTTGCGCTCAACTACCGCAGTTTGGGTACAGTTGAATTCCTGATGGACAGTAATCGTGAATTCTATTTCATCGAAGTTAATCCCCGCATCCAGGTAGAGCATCCCATCACTGAAATGGTCACCGGCATAGACCTGGTTAATGCACAGCTTCTGCTTGCTACCAGCGGATGCCTAACCATCAAACAGGATCAGATTAAATTGTGCGGTACAGCCATTGAAGCACGCATCATCGCAGAAGACTCGGGCCAGTCCTTCATGCCGACTTCAGGGCAGATCAGCTATCTAAAGATACCCAGCGGATTTGGTGTGCGCGTTGATTCCGCCCTATACCAGGGTATGTGGGTTACAACTGATTATGATTCGCTGATTGCGAAATTGATCGTATGGGGGGAAGACCGTTCCACCGCGATACGCAGGATGATTGGCGCGTTGAATGATTTCCAGATTGCAGGTGTCACCACTGACCTGTGCTATCTAAGAGACGTGGTTCGCAGCGAAGCGTTCCTTTCCGCCGAGGTAGACACGATGTATTTGAAGTCTTTCCAGCCGCCGGAATTGGAAGAGTTAGAAATTCTGGAAAAGGAAACTTCGCTGGCAACAGCGCTTTTCATCCATAAAGAGCTGAAGCAGAAAGCCCGTCAAACCGCAAAGGCAATCAGCCATTGGCGGACGGTCGCCTGGCGTGAACAGATGGTTGGCAATTATTAAAATTGACATGGAAAAATATAGGGTATTTATTGGGGAAAATGAATATCTGGTTGAAATTGATGGCGACCGAATCTGGATCGATGGTCAGCGAGTCAATGCCGGTATCCACTTTCTCAATGAAAATGGCCTTTTTATGATCGAAAAAGATGTAGGCAAACGTGAATTCCACATCAAACCAAAAGAAGGCGACACCTACCAGGTTACAACTCGCGGCTTGCAAGTCGACGCGGTTGTTCAATCAGAAAAGGGAAAAAGACGTAGAGGACGCGCCGAGAAAAAGGTGGCCGGTGTAATTACTGCCCCTATCCCCGGCGTAGTAATGAACGTCCTTATTGAGGTAGGGAATACGGTGGGACACAACCAGGTGCTGGTGGTGCTGGAGTCGATGAAAATGCTAATGGAATTCCGCGCGCCTTTTGAAGGGCAGGTGGAAAAAGTCGCGGTTACAAAGGGACAAAAGGTGGAAAAAGGGGATGAGATGGTACGGATTAAAAAGGGGGGAAAATAAGATTATTACCAGAGTATCGCTGCTCTGGATCCCACCCTCTGCAAACTTGTCAACGCATGATGTGGAATTGTCACACCAAGATACGCTCAGGCAGTTAGTCAAGGAGCTCAAGACAGCGGGGTTGGAGCCGACTCGCCGTGATGAGATTCTGGAACAAATGCAGCACTTGCTGAAGAGCTCTGACTAAAACTGCAAATCAATTTTGGCGAGAGAGTCACAGGTTCAAACTGGATCCAGGGAACGATAAAAATCCAACGTCAGGCGCAACAGGTTCGTGGAATAGGGATTGTATTCCTAGAGCCAAAAACCAGGGCGGGTATCCGGAAGATATTGTTGGGAAAAAGCATCCTTGAAGAACTCCAATTACTTTTAATATCAAAAATAAAACTCAAAAACAACGCAGTGTATTAATCGGTGTTGGATCCAATAATAATTCAGCGAATAATACCCCTGGAGCGATCAAAGAAATTAAACGCAGCTTTAGGATTCGGCGAAAATCCAGCATCTATCGAACGCAAGCTGTTAAAAATACTGCAGAAGGATCTCTCTATTGGAATATGGTTATTGAGATTGGGACAAGGCTGCCTTTTCCAGAAATAATTTCTCAACTAAAATTTTTGAACAAAAATTTGGAAGGCAGCCAGGGAACAAAGAACAAGTACCGATTGATTTGGATATCCTGGCATATAATGGAGATGTTTTCAAATACAAGGGCAAAGTCATTCCAGATCCGGATCTGATCAAATATCGATACATTGCGCAACCTTTAGCAGAGATGTCTCCTGACTTTCACCACCCAGCTGACGGAAGATCGATCGCAACGATACTTGAGAATATTGAAGATACCACACACATTGAAAAGATTAATGAGGTGCAAAATGGAATTACGGGATAAAACAGCATTAGTGACTGGTGGCGGCGTGCGTTTGGGCCGTGCATTTGCCCTCGCTTTAGCGAAAGAAGGGGTTCATTTGATCATCCATTTTAACAAGTCAGATGAATCCGCAATTAAAACAGTTCAGGAAGCAAAGTCCTATGGGGTCAGGGCGATCGCATTGGAAGCAAATTTTGATGATATGAACGATGTAGAAGACCTCTTTCCAAAAGCGCTGCAGCATTTCGAAGTTGTGGATATCCTTATCAATAACGCTGG
>JGI24025J20009_10001229_pt1 | contig 19567 bp, 16 predicted proteins | sample Cruoilmetagenom3_FD_20009 | JGI IMG/M metagenome (IMG submission 20009) | reverse complement strand
TCTGCTCTTCGCTGTATCTTGATCGCTTCATTGTCCGTCCCTTCATTGGGTCGGACTCTAGTTCCAGATGGAGGAAATATCCCGTGGCAGGTCAGGAGCAGCGCGTTCTTCTTTCGTTAAAGCGTTTCGCTAAAAAAAACCTGAATCACTGGTTTGTCGGGAAACGCGCAGAACCTATTGATGTTGTGGGCGTTTCGAAATCAACTTGTGTCTCAAGTCAATCGCGAAACGCTTCAGGTTCGATGTCGTGGCCCGGTCAGATCGCCATTTCCGTGGTGCTGTCGAAGAGATGGTACTTCGCGGGATCGGCGCCGAGATGCACGGTATCGCCCGGACGGACATCCAGGCGTTCGCGGAAACTGGCGATGATTTGGGTCTCACCCTTGCGCATGAACAGCTCGGTCTCCGCTCCGGTCGGCTCGATCACCACGACCTTGGCGGAAACCGCGTTCGGCGTCCCCTCGGGCACCAATTCCAGTGCTTCGGGCCGGATCCCCACTGTGACGCGGGGCTGCCCGTCCAGAGGCCGCGGCAGTTTCAGCGTGTCGCCGTCGGCAAAGGTTGCCTGGTCCGGCGCCTCAGGATCGACCGAGAGGTCAAAGAAGTTCATCGCCGGCGAGCCGAGGAAGGACCCAACGAAGCGGTTCACAGGCTTGTCATAGAGTTCCAGCGGCGCACCGATCTGTTCGATTATGCCATCGCGCAGAACCACAATACGGTCGGCCAGCGTCATTGCCTCGACCTGGTCGTGGGTGACATAGACCGTGGTGGTTTTGAGTTTCTGGTGCAGTTCTTTCAGTTCGGCACGCATGCGGACGCGCAGTTTTGCATCGAGGTTCGACAGCGGCTCGTCAAACAGGAACACGTCCGGCTCGCGCACGATGGCACGGCCCATTGCGACCCGCTGACGCTGGCCTCCGGACAGCTCGCGCGGATATCGGTCGAGGTAGTCGCCAAGGCCGAGCACACCCGCGGCCGGCGCGATGCGTTTCGACTGCTGGTCGGGCGTCTTGCCTGCAAGCCGCAAGGCAAAGCTCATGTTCTGGGCGCTCGTCATGTGCGGATAGAGCGCGTAGGACTGGAACACCATCGAGATTCCGCGGTCTCGCGCTGGCACGTCGTTGACCTGTTTGCCGCCGATGAAGAGATCCCCGGCGGAGATTGTTTCCAGCCCGGAAATCATCCGCAGAAGTGTTGATTTGCCGCATCCCGACGGGCCGACGAGGACCAGGAACTCGCCTTCGTGGATCGAGAGGTCGACATCGGTGATAACTTCCACCTTGCCGAAACGCTTGCTGACGCCTTTGAGCTCAACCGTTGCCATGGGGCACTCCTTTCGTGTCCGCGTCAGGCGACGCGAAGGAATAAGTGAGGGTGGAGGTCCAACTCTCGCCGGGAGTGAGGTGCATTCCGGGNCCGCTGGTGCCATCCGCGTTGCGATCGCAATTGCTCGGCTCGATGGCGACGATATTGCGGCGTGGGCGCGGATCGGACCAGAACTGGACAAAGGGCAACGCGGCACTGTCGCCCTCGACCGAGATGTTCAGACCATGCCATTGNCCGGCGGNGGGCCGCTCCAGCGCGGCGCTGAATCGCGGCGCGCCGCCGACGGGGTGGCAAGCCGCCGGTTGCTCGGCCGCGTGGTGGGTTTCGCTGGGCGGCTCGTGGCGCAACAAGGTCCGGCCATTGAGNGACACGCAGGTTCCGTCCCCGACCGCTGGGAAGCCGAAATTGGTGTGATAGAGGATGCGGAAGGGCGTGGTCTCCGGGCCGATGTTCTCGACGGTGTCGATCACCCGCAGAGCGGTGCCGCCGATCGGCGCTTCAATGCGGCGCGAGAGGCAGAAGGATGGCCCGGCGAGGTGGGCTCTGACGATCTCGCCCTCGGCAAACAGAAGCGGCGTCGGTGCATTCCAATCCTCGCCGTGGGCGGTGATCCGCGCCGGGGTCAGCGGCAAGGTGCCGTGCAGGGGCATCCCGTTTTGCGGTTGGCGCACGTTATCCAGACCGCAGGTCACGAGGAAACCGGTCAGGGCACGCCCGAAGCCAGTGCCCGCGTCGCCGTAGGGGTCATGCAACTGTGGCGCCAACGTCCCACCCGGATGTTGCCAGGCAACCGGCATGCCTTGAAACCACAGCGGGCCGATGTCCATCGTGCGATCCGACAGCACCCAGAAGTCCAGCCCTCCGCCGGTAGAGAACGCCAAGGCCTTGATGCCCTGCGCCGGCCCGTCGTCCAGCGTGATGCGGCGCACCGAGGCAAGCTGGCGCCGGTCCCCCGTCAGCTCGGTGAGGCGTTCGCGGACGGAGGAAGGTGCGGGCCCGGGGATCATTCAGCCGCCTCCGGAAGGGTGATGCGCAAGCGGCGGAAGGCTTCGGCCGGGGCATCGAGCTGTGCCATGAGGCCAGCCAGAAGCGACAGCATGCGCGCTTCTGCGGCGGGGTCCTCAAGCGGCGTCAGCTGGCCCGGGTCTGTTTCCAGATCAAACAGAACAGTGGTGTCTTCCATCATGCAGCCCGGCCCATAGGCCGCATGCATCACCGCGTCCTTGTGCACCGGCACTTTCAGCAATGGCATGTTGCGGGTGAACGGCATCGGCGGCACAAGTTCGGCGGCCTCCAGTTCTGCATCCGCGAAGAACGCGAAAATGTGGGTGGGCATCAAGGTGTATTGATAGATCTCCTGCGTGCGCAGGTCGGATGGGTAGCGGAAATAGGTGAAGCGCCCGTCGGTGACATTGGCCGAACCGCCGAAGAAGCCGAACAGAACCGCATCGTGCCCCGGCGCGCCGTCGAGCACCGAAACCAACGAAATACCCTGAACCTCGGGTGTGGGGTCGGTGTCGAACAGATCGAGAAACGTGGCGCATAGATCCGGCGTCTGGGTCAACGCATCCACCCGCGTGCCCGGCCTCGGATTGCGCGGATCGTGCAGGAACAGCGGCAAATGGGCCAGTTCCTCGTAGAGGTTCATCCGGTTCTTGGCCCAGAAGTTGTGCTCGCCGAGAAGGAAGCCGTGGTCCGTGGTCACCACAAGCGCGGTATCGTCCCACAGGTTGTCCGCGTCGAAAGCGTCCAGCACCCGGCCGAGCAAATCGTCGCAATGGGCCAACGTGGCACGGTAGTTGGCGCGCAGTTCTTCGCTTTCGACCTCGGTCTCACCGCCCGTGCGATCATAAGGCGGCCAGTCGCGGGCCGGCCCGTTCCAGGCCGTCTTTTCGGGGTCGCGAAACCGCTCGGGGGCCTGGAATGGTTCGTGCGGGTCGAAGCATTCGATTTGCAGGAACCAGTTGTCGCCGCCCTTGTTGCGTTCGATGAAGTCGAGCCCGGCCTGCACGGTCTTGTGGGTGGGGAAATCTTCCTCCACGCGGATGCGCTCGCGATTGACCAGGTTCTTGCGCTGATAGCTGCGCGGTTTTTCGGAGTATTGTTTTTCGTGGACCACGCCCCTCAGAGCCGCCCAATCCGGGTTCGCCGCGGGCACCCACGCATCGCCCTCCTGACCACGGATCAAATCGTAACTGTCGTACCGGTTGTGGTAGGTGGCGCCACCGTCCTCCCAATAGTGGAAATGGTCGGTGGCAAGGTGCGAATAGGTCCCCTTCTGCTTCATCAACGTTTCGGTGAAGCAGACGTCAAACGGCTCTACCGGGCCCCAGCTGCGATGCAGGAACCCGAGCCGACCGGTGAGAATGTCTCGCCGGGCAGGCATGCACGGCATGGAGCCGACGTAGTGCTTGTCGAACGTCGCGGTGCGGGCCGCGAGGCGGGTGAAATTCGGCGTCGCGACCGCCGTGCCACCGTAGGGCTCGAGCATGTGGCGGTTCAGGCTATCGAACAGCAGAAAGACTGTGCGCATTTTGCGCTCCTACTTGACGGCGCCTGACGTCAACCCGCGGACGATGAAGCGTTGGGCGACGATCAGGAGGACGAAGGCCGGGATGATCGACAGGGTCGAGGCGGCGGCCATTTCGGTGAAGGCGATGGTGTTTTCCTGGGCGTATTTTCCGATGCCGAGGGGCACGGTGGCGGTGGCGCGTTGCGACAGCGTCAGGGCCACGGGAAACTCGTTCCAGGAGAAGATGAAGCACAGGATGCCGGTGGCGGCCAGACCGGGGCGGACAATGGGCACGACCACGTCCCACAACACGCGCGGGGTCTTGGCGCCGTCGATCTGAGCCGCCTCGACCAGTTCTTTCGGCACGTCCTTGATGAAGACACCCATCATCCACAACGCCATTGGCAGGTTGATGGTGGTGTGGGCAAGGATGATGCCGGCGTAGGTATTGTCGAGCCCGATGGAGCGGAACATCGTGTACCAGGCGCCCGCCAGGGTGATCGGCGGCACCATGTGGAAGATCACCGACCAAGCCAGCAGAATGCGCAGCACCCAGTCTGCCCAACTCAGACGATAGAGCGAAAAAGCAGCGAGTGTGGCGACGGTCAGCACGATGGTGGTCGAGGAAATCGCGATGATCGAGGAGTTCTTGAAGTTGGTCAGGAAATCCGACGTCTTGCCGTTGATCACCGCGTCGTAGCTGAAAAGCGTCGGCGAGAAACTCAATTGCCCCATCAGCAACGCGATCTGCGTCTTGAAGCTGGCCATCACGATCCAGACGAAGGGAAACAGGACGATCAGCGCAAAGCCGAACAGAACGGCGTGGCGGGCAAGCGGCGCGGCGCGGCCATGGTCGGTCATTGTTCCGGCCCTTTCCGGGTGGCAAAGCGTGTGGCGAGGATGATCAGCGCAGCGATCACCGCGATCGTTGCGAGCGACATGGCCGAGCCATAGCCGGACTGATCCTCGGTGAAGAAACGGCGATAGATGGTGAAAGAGATCACTTCAGTGGCAGTGCCGGGGCCGCCGCCGGTCAACAGGTAGATCTCGTCAAATACCTTGAAGGCGAGGATCATGCGGAAGACGAAGGTCACAATGATCGCCGGCATCATCAGGGGCAGGATGACGTAGCGCAGCACTTGCCAGCGCTTGGCGCCATCAATCTCGGCGGCTTCGAAGATGTCTTGCGGCAGGCTTTCGAGGCTGGCCAGCATCAGCAGGAAACAGAACGGCGTCCAGTGCCAGACGTCGACGATGATGACGCTCATCAGCGCCAGGTCAGGGTTCCCCAGCCAGTCGACCGGATTGCCGCCAAACCACAGGATTATCTGGTTTATGATCCCGAAATCATAGGAATACATCAGTTTCCAGATCGCACCGATGACGATGCCGGGGACCAGGATCGGCAGGATGAAAACGGTTCGGTAAAAGATCCGCAGGCGGGTAACACGTGTGGTCATCAGCGCCAACCAGAAGCCGAGCACCATCTGAAAGGCGACTGCGACGACGGCAAAGAGGATGGTGTTCAGGATGCCTGCGTTGAACAAGGTGTCGTTCGGCAGGCGGGCATAGTTGCGAAAGCCGACCCACTTCCAGATCGCTTCCCGGTTCACCCATTCAATCTCGTTGAAACTGAGGGCGAGCAGGTTGAACAGCGGCAGGATTGTCAGGAGGACAAAGAGAATGACGGCGGGCGCCAGCGTGGCATAGCGCCAGAAGGTATCCGATTTCATTGGGTGGTGTCCTGCGGCAAGGGTGGCCGCCCGGCGGGACCGGGCGACCGGGGAGGATCACTTCAGATCGTCGAGCATCGGCGCATCATAGCCAGCGTTGGTCATGATCTCGGCGATCTCTCTGGCTGCGGTGTTGAGCGCGTCTTTCAACGCCATCTGCCCGCCAATGGCTTCGTTGAGGCGCAGTTCGGTCACCGCGAGAACCTGGCTGGATTCCGGGATCAGGAAGGTCAGGCCGGCGGTCGGGATGGCGTCTGCCATCGCCTTCATCCAGCGGAACTCTTCGGTTTCCGACATCGGGCCTTCGAGAACGGCGCGGCTGACCGGGGCAGACCCGGCACGGGCATAGGCTTCCTGAGCTTCGGGCGTTTGGAACCAGGTCAGGAAGGCCAAAGCGGCCGTCTTGCGCTCATCCGGCACGTTCACGGGCACACCGGCGAGCCAGTGGCCAAGCGGGGTCGCGCCCGGGAAGTCCGCAGATCCTGGCGTGGCGGCATAATTGACCTTGCCGACAACTGCCGACTGATTGGGATCGTCGAACAGGCCCGGGGCCAGAACCGACATGATATGCGCGGCCTTGCCGGTCGCCATGTTCTGAATCACGTTGGTCTGGGTTTGACCCGCCGTCGATGGGTGGCCGACGTCCTGCGACAGCTTGATATAGGTCTCCATGCCCGCGAGCGTCTCGGGGCTGTTGATCGTGACGGTGAAGTCGCCCGCTTTCTGATCCTTGAAGATGTCGCCGCCGTGCGACCAGATATATGGAAACACATCGAAGGTCACGTCGAACGCCCCACGCTGACCGCGCTGGGAAATGCCATACATATTGGGCGGATCGTTGAACATCTCGGCATTGGCGTAGAGCTCTTCCCAAGTCTTGGGAATGTCCAGGCCTTTCTCTTCATACAGATCGGCGCGATAGTGCATGATCAGGATATTCGGGTTGACCGGCACGGCCGTCAGCTTCCCGTCGCCGCCGCAGGTCACAGCTTCCGCGGCAGCGTCCCAGCAGACGCTTTCATCGAAATCGTAAATGTCTTCGCTGAGTTTGAATTCCGGGTCGATGTCGGTCAGCGGATCCATGAATCCGCCCTTGTAGAACTCGACAAAGAAACCGGCGTTCATGATCAGCAGATCAAACGGGCTTTCGTCGGTCCGCACCGCGGTGCGCTGCTTTTCGAGCGAGCCTGCAAACGGGTTCACGTCAAGTTCGACGGTATTTCCGGTGGTCTCCTCATAGAGTTCCACAACGGCCTGAAAGCCGGGGAACCAGGGCGACTGGTTGATGACGATGGTGATCGGGGCCTCTTCGGCCGTCACAGGGGCAGCCAGAGCGGCCGCCATGGCGGTCCCCGCCAGAAGGCCGGCAAAACGGGCCCGTTCACCCCAAAGGTGTTTCATGATCATGGACTTCCTCCCAATGATATCCGACTTCAGGCGCCAGCGCCCATCGGACGACCTCAAAATTTGTGTCACGGCCACCGTCATTCCGGAAATGATAAAACTTCTCACCTCCATAGCTACCAGCTATGGCTCAGTTGACCGGATCGGTCCCGCAAACGGCCTTCAATTTCATTGCCACGAATTGGGCGGCTGGCGTGAGCAGCTTGGGTCGGCGGTAGATCAACCCTGCCGCGCGCGAGGTCGCAAGTTCGGGCACGTCTATCTCCACCAGATCGCTTCCCTCTGGAATCAGCATGATCGAGCGGGTCGTGTAGAGCAGGATATCGTACTTCAGAGCAAAGCGCAGCAGGAAGGTCTGGGAATCGGTGACGATCACCGGGTCGGGCGGGGCCTCTCCGAGGCTGATGACCTTTCCGTCCAACTTGCGCCGTGCCAGAGTATGCTGCGGAGGCAAAGCCCAGGTCGCTTCCAGAGCCTGTCGCGGCGAGATTTGGCGGCGACTGGCGAGCGGATGTTGCGGTCGGCCAACCACGATCAGCGCATCGTCGCTCAGAAATTCGTAGTCGTAATGCCCTCCACCGCCTGACAAGGGTTTCTCGGCAACAACAAAATCCAGTGCTCCGTCCTCGAGACCCTGAAGCAACCGCTCATCGAAACCGGTCGATAGGGAGACCTGCAGGCCCGGGCGCTCCGCGAGAGCTTCGGCGACGGCCTCGGGCAGCTTGCGCCGCACCCAGGAAGGGCCCGCGCCAATACGCACCTGTCCGGCCGATCCGTCGCGCATCGCCTCGATTTCCTCCACGGCATCGGCGACCTGCGCCGTCACCAACCTTGCGTGCCGCAACAGTCGGGCACCGATTGGAGTTGTCTCGACGCCATGCGCATTGCGGACAAAGAGCGGCGCATCGAGCTGGTATTCGAGCAGTTGAATCGCTTTGGAAAGCGTCGGCTGGGCGACATTGAGCGCCTCTGCGGCCTTGGTGATGTTCCCCAGCTCGGCTGTTTTGAGAAAATAGCTGAGAAGCCGCAGATCAATCCTGGAATTCGCCACGTCGCCGTCTCCTTTGCCCTGCGCCTTGGGAAAAGAGAACTCCCGCCACGGATTTTTTGCAAGTCACCCGAGATTAGGTTTGCGTTTCGCAAACCCCAAACTCGATTTTGACCCCGGCGCGAGGGCCGCGAGAATCCGATTTGACCCGTTGTTCGAAAGTTGGTGCAGATTGCGTTGAACGACCGGTTTCTGCTGTGGTCTCATCGGGTGGGCGCAACACTCCGAACCGCGCCGGGTTTGCCGGAGGCTCCAACTCGTGAGCAGGATGGAGCATCATGAGCAAGACGACGAACAAGTATTCCCCCGAAGTGCGCGCGCGTGCCGTTCGCATGGTTCTGGACAATCAGGGGCGGCATGAGAGCCGGTGGGCGGCGGTCACGTCGATATCAGCGAAGATCGGTTGTGCGCCGCAGACGCTGAACGAGTGGGTCAAGAAGGCCGAGGTGGATCGCGGTGACCGTGCTGGTATCACAACCGAGACGGCCGAACGTCTGAAGGCCTTGGAGCGCGAGAACCGGGAACTCAGGCAAGCCAACGAGATCCTTCGAAAGGCCAGCGCGTGTTTTGCCCAGGCGGAGCTCGACCGCCGACCAAAGTCATGATCGCCTTCATCGACGATCACCGTGGAGCGCTCGGGGTCGAGCCGATCTGCAAGCACCTGCCGATTGCCCCGTCCACCTACTATGATCATCTGGCCAAACGGGCCGACCCCGATTTGCTGTCGGATCGGGCGAAGCGGGATGCTGAATTGCGCCCGCGATCGAGCGTGTGTTCGATGCTGATTTTAGAGTCCATGGCGTCCGTAAGGTCTGGCACCAGATGCGCCGGGAAAGGTTCGACGTGGCCAGATGCACGGTTGCGCGGTTAGCGAAGGAGATGGGGCTTGAAGGCGTCATTCGTGGAAAGAAAGTCAAGACGACGCTGTCGGACAATACCCAGCCATGTCCGTTGGACAAGGTGAACCGTCAGTTCCGAGCGCCTGCCCCGAACGTGCTGTGGGTGAGTGATTTCACCTATGTCGCGACCTGGCAGGGATTCGTTTACGTCGCCGTCGTGATCGATGTGTTCGCCCGGCGAATTGTCGGCTGGCGGGTCAGCCGCACGGCCCATGCCGGGTTTGTGCTCGATGCTCTCGAGCAGGCTGTTCACCAGCGACAACCTGGAATCGGTCCGGTGCATCATTCGGATCGCGGGTCGCAATACCTGTCGATCAAATACACCGAACGCCTGGCTGAAGCAGGGATCGAGCCCTCCGTCGGCAGCGTCGGCGACTTGTATGACAACGCTCTGGCGGAAACGATCAACGGCCTCTTCAAAGCGGAGGTCATTCACCGCCGTGGCCCATGGCGCAGCTTCGACGCTGTGGAATATGCGACACTCGAATGGGCCGACTGGGTCAACAACCGCCGCCTGCTGGAACCCATCGGAAACATCCCGCCAGCCGAAGAAGAGGCAAACTTCTACGCAGCTCTGGAACCTGAGATCATGGCCGCGTAGCTCAAATCAATCAGCCTCCGGCAAACCCGGCGCGGTTCAGAGTGAGCGACTGAGGCGATCGATCTTGTACACTACGACGACGTCGATGAACCCGGCCTCGACGCCTTCGATCAGGCGTTGCAGTGCGGTGCGGTCCAATGTCCCACCAGTGTGAAACGGCATGCAAAATTGACCCCGTTTTGGGGTGATCGGCGTCCAAGAGTGACCCCGCTGATAGGTCTGATGAGAAGCATCCTCAAAAGCATGAGGGAGCAGTTCTGGGATGTTGGTTGTAGAGACGATCGCGAAGATCAGGCGGGCGCATTTCATCGACGGCAAGTCGATCAAGCGGATTTGCCGGGAGCTGCGGGTATCTCGCAATGCGGTGCGCAAGGTCATCCGATCGGGCGCAACCGAGTTCACCTATGACCGGTCTACGCAGCCGCGTCCGAAGATGGATCCGTGGCGCTCCGAACTGGACACGATGCTGGCCGAGAATGCCCGGCGGCCGAAGCGCCAACGCCTGACGCTCGTCCGGATCAATGAGGAGCTGCGCAACCGCGGCTATGGCGGGGGTTATGATGCGGTGCGGCGCTACGGGGCCAGTTGGTCGAAGGCAACGCAGGAAGCGTCGGCCAGCGCCTGTGTTCCGCTAAGTTTTGATCCGGGCGAGGCCTACCAGTTCGACTGGAGCCATGAGGTCGCAATCCTCGATGGCGTCACCACGACTGTGAAGGTCGCCCATGACCACCGCGCTCCTCGACCGCCTCACCCACCATTGCGAGATCGTCGAAACCGGCACCCAAAGCTGGCGCTTCAAAAACCGAGAAAAGCGACCACGGCAACCACGCTGACCCGTCGCCGCTGCGTTATATGGAGACTGCGCAGCGCCGGGCCAGCTCAGCTCCACGGGGTCAATCCTGGGCGCCGAAAAGGGGTCAGAATTGGATGCCGATTGACACGACAATTGGCACCGCCCACATTCAGCGCCAAAATCAAATTCTCCAATCGGCCGAATAGGCTTGGATCGGAACAACCTGTTGAGGCTCCACAGCCAGAGCGCTACCGCGAAGATGCCTCGGCCCTGCGCGGCGTGCGGCCATTCGTGCTCGCCGAATTGCGGACCGGGATAGGCGTGGAGCAGGTGATTGCGCATCTGGCGCGCACCGGCGGCCTGGGGTTGCCGCAGGTGCGGCGCAGAAGGAAAGCGGATAGCGTGATCCCTGCGGAAACTGCATTCAGGAAGCGATGCGGCGAAATGGTCGCAAGATCCGTTTTCTGGCCCCATGGTCGCCTCCCGATCCGCATAGGCGGCGCCCATCAGGGGGCCTCCAGAGATTGCGACCATTCTCGTCCGCGCTCATGACGATCGCAGCTGCGCCGGTGATTGTCCCCCGCATGACGCGCTTCACCGGTTGATGCCCCCATTGGGGTTTTTCATTGTATTGCCCGGCTCCTGGCGCCCGCTATGTTGAACGCAAGGAGTCCCAGGACGACGATTGTTCCTCCAATCTGAACCCGGTGATCCGTGGGCATGAGGCATCCCGCGCCGGCGAGAAATGCGACCGCTCGCTGGGCAATCCCCAGGGGGTGCTCCATGCAACCCTGAAATGCTGCCGCTATGGCGTAAATGCCGACTACGGCAAAGCCGAACACCGTGAGCATTTGCGGCCAGTCACCCGATAATATCTGCGAATAGGCAAACAGGATCGGCAGGATATAGAGCCCCTTGGCGAGCTTCCAACTGGCCACCGCCGTTGCCATCGCCGGCGCCCCGGCAATGGCTGCGGCGGTAAATGAGGCGAGCGCTACCGGCGGCGTGACGTTACTGTCCTGGCTGAGCCAGAATATGATCATATGCGCCGACAGGATGGCCCCGAGCCGCACATCCGGCGGCACCACGAGATCGCGCAGGGGGGCGGCGATTTCCAGCGGAAGGCCGCCGATCAGATTGCTGGCCTGGGCATGGGTCATCGTGCCTGCCAGCATGTCCATGGCCCCGGGCACACCCATTGCCAGAACCGCCCTTGCGGCGTCATTCAGGCTCCCGTCAGCCAGGGCCGAGACGACGAAGCGGTCGGCGATCATGCCGGACAGTGCCGGTGCCGAAAGCGTGGCGAGCACGATATAGGAAGCGGTGACCGGCAAGCCCATGCCGAGGACCAGGCTGGCCAACGCCACCAGAACCAGGGCAATCATGATATTGCCCCCGGACCAGCTCGCAATCATCAGGCTGAAGGTGTTGCCGACGCCTGCGGTCGTGATCACGTTGACGATCAGCCCGACTGACACCAGAAGCACTGCAGTCAATACCATGTTGCGGGTGCCCAGGGCCAATGCCTCGACGATCGCGCGCGGCCCCATCGGGTTCTGTGTCAGCCAACTGGAACCGATCACCGCGAGAATGCCGATCACCGCCGCGTAGGTCGGGGTGAAGCCGACGACCAGCAGGCCGATCAGCAATGCGATGGGCAGAACAAAACTGGCGCCGCCTTTGCGAAATGCCGTGACCAATGTCTGGTCCGTGCCTTGCATGGGCTGGAGGTTCAGCCGCTTGGCTTCGATACGAACGAAGAACGCCACGGACAGGAAATACAGGAGTGCGGGCAAAACCGCGACGCCGACGATTTTCTCATAAGGAATCTGGGTGAAACTCGCCATGACAAAAGCACCCGCCCCCATGATCGGCGGCATGATCTGCCCGCCGGTCGAAGAGGCCGCTTCAACCGCGCCGGCGAATTTCGGGGGGAAACCGGCCTTTTTCATCATCGGGATCGTTATGACCCCGGTCGAGGCGGTATTGGCCACGGCGGAGCCGGAAATGGTGCCGGTCAGCCCCGAGGCGATGACCGCAACAAGTCCGGGTCCTCCGGTCATTTTCCCCGCCAGCGCGCGGGCCAGATCGATGACGAAGTCCCCCGCCCCGGAGCGCAACAGGAAAGCTCCGAAGATGATGAACAGGAAAACGTATGTCGAGGATATCCGCGCGATGGTACCGAACATCGCATCATCGCCAAAGATCGAGCGAAAGGCGATGGCTTCCCAGCTCAGCCCCGGAAAGGAAAACACCCCGTGGACATACTGCCCCCAGAGCCCGACATAGCTGAGCGCCAGCAGGATCAGGACCGGGATCACCCAACCGGTCAGACGCCGGGTCAGATCGACGGCGCCCAGGATGCAGATCAAGGTGGCGATCCAGTCCGCGGGCGACAACCGCACGCCACGGGCATAGATGGCGTTTTCGGCGGTCGAAAGATAAATGGCGCTCGCCGCGATCAGCAGGCCGAAGACCAGATCCACCCAAAGCAATCCGCGCGAACGGCCGTGCCGGGGAACGATGGGGTAGAGGAACGCCGCCAGCAGACCGAAACCGGCAAAGTGAATTGCGTTTCGTTGAAACTCGGAGACGACCGGGAAAAGAGCCACATATAGATGCCAAAGTGCGAAAAGGGCCATGACGGCGCTCATGACGCCCGCGAGCAAGCCATTTACGGACCGGATGACCTGGCCTTGCTTCGATTGATCTGACTCGCTCATCTTTCCCCTCCCCGGAAAAGGCAACCGGCCCGCGCGAAACGGGCCGGTTTGTGGTGTCTTACTTGGCGATCAGGTTGTCGGGAATTTCGATGCCGACCTCCTGGTAGTAGCGCGCTGCTCCAGGATGAAGGGGCAGCGGCAGGCCGGCGATGGCCCGTTCGATCATCATCGCTTTCGTCGCCGGGTGAATGGCCTGCAGGAAGGGAAGATTCTCATAGATCGCCTTGGTGATCTGATAGACGTTTTCTTCGGGCACATCAGCGGTCGTGGCCAGGAAATTCGGCTGGGCAATGGTATGCACATCCTTGTCCTGTCCAGGATAGGTGCCGGCGGCAATTGTGTAGGGTGTCCAAAGCCCGCGCCCGCCATCGGCTGCGACTGCCTGCTCGGTGGTGAAATCAAGCATGGTCACATTGTCGCCCGCCGCTGCCAGGAGTTGGCTGATCGCTCCCGTCGGCACGCCGGCCGGAATGCCGACACCTTTGACCTGCCCGTTCTGGAGCGCCTCTGCAGAGGGGCCGTAGCCGCCGAACACGAGGTTGTATTCGCTAAAAATGTCCACGCCCAGGCCGGACAAAAGTGCTGCATTCGAGCCGATCGTGCCCGAGTTCTGCTTTCCAAGCGCCGTGCTCTGGCCTTTCAACGCGACCATATCGTCCATGGTTCCGGTCTTCACGGCGTCGTTGGAGACAAGGTACTGCTCGACATTCTGCCACAACATGGTCACCGAGCGCAGATTGTCCTGTTTGCCGACCTCGGCCAAAGGGCCGGTACCCGTGGCGGCGTAGTACCCATAAAGCCCCTGCATGATACCGAACTGGGCCTCGCCGTCGCGCATCAGGCGCACGTTTTCGCCCGATCCGGCCGAACTGATCGCCGCCATCCCGATCTTCTGCTTGGGTTGCAGTTTGACTTTCACCAGAGTGGCAAGCGCCACTCCGACCGGATAATAGGTGCCGCCCGTTGATGCGGTGGCCAGAATGTAATTGGCCTCTTCAGCCTGAGCCGGCGTGGATACGGCAAGCGAAGCCGCCAGCGCGGCTGCGGCGGCTGCCTTGGTCAAAGTTTTCATGGTTTCCTCCCTTGGAAAGCGCACCTGGTGGTGCAAGATACCGCGCAGGCTAGGCAGCATCCCCCCTCGTCCACCACGAAGAAAACCGCGCGTTGAGGCCCTAACGCCTTGCGTAATTCCGCGCGTTCATGCGCGTGTGGGAGAAACCCGCAGGTCCGCGGCCCGGATCGGTGGGCTGGCCTCAGGCAAAAGGCCGCGAGGACCGCCCAATCGGCATCGGCCGGGACCCGACGGGTCAAGGCTGCACTCATCTTGTTTGCAAACCTGAATCGGGCCTCACACCAAATGCGAAACCCGCTGGTCAGCGGGCCCTAGCCGGTCAGCACCGAACTCTTGTCTATGCCAAGTTTGACGATCTTGTCATTGAGCGTGCGTCGGCCGATTCCCAGCGCGTCGGCAACCGCGTCCATCCGGCCATCATTAGTCCGTATCGACTGGACGATCAGGTGGCGTTCGAAGGCCGCGACGGCCTCGCGCAGGGTCTCGGGCACGTCGTATTCTCCGTCACTGAGGCGCAGAGCCGCCGCGACCGGCGCAGCGCCCCGGCGCGCCGCCAGAACCCACCGCTCGGCCACATGGCGCAGCTCGCGCACGTTGCCCGGCCAGGAATGAGCGAGCAGCGTAGCTGTGTCAGAGGCGCTCATTTCGGGGGGCTTGATCTCGTATGTCTCCGCAATCTGCACGACAAAATGCTGAAACAGCAACAACACATCCTCGCTCCGGTTGCGCAGCGGAGGCAGGTCTATCTGGAAGGTGTTCAGGCGAAACAGGAAATCGGCCCGGAAGCTGCCGGCCCCGACCCGCCCTTCCAGGTTTTCGTTGGAGGCCGCGACGATGCGCACGTCGGCGGTGACGATTTCATCGGAGCCCACGGGGGTTAGCTCGCCTGATTCCAGCACCCGCAGCAATTTCGCTTGAGTTTCGATCGAGATAGTTCCGACCTCGTCCAGAAACAGCGTGCCGCCGTTGGCGTTGCGAAAAAAGCCGCCCAGGCCATTGGCTTCGCCGAACAATTGCCGCTCTATCGTGTCGTCAGGGATGCCAGCACAATTGATCGAGACAAAGGCCTGTTCATGGCGCGGCCCCATCGAATGCAGCGCTCGGGCAATCAGTTCTTTCCCGGTCCCGGTTTCCCCCAGGATCAGGACCGCCTGATCCGTATTGGCCACCTGGAACACTTCGTCTCGCACGGCCGTCATTTCCGGGCTGTTGCCGAGCAGGACCCGGTCAATTCCGGAAAGCGAGCTGAGTTGCGCGCGCAGGCGCCGGTTTGCGGTTTCCAACCGATGGGCATCTTTGGCCTGGCGCAGGACACGCAACATGAAATGTGGATCGAAGGGCTTTTCAAGGAAAGAATACGCACCATCCTGCATCGCCCGAACTGCCATCGAGATATCTGCGTGCGCCGACATCAGAACCAGCGGCGGCGCCACCTGGCCCTCCAGAGCCTGCAGCACATCGAGCCCGGACATTCCCGGCATACGCACATCCGACAGCACGACATCGGGGTTCAGCCCAGCCAGCCGCGCGAGTGCGGCACGCGCATCGGAAAAGACATGGACCTCCCAGCCAGATCGCTCCAGGAGATACATCAGCGATTGGCGCATTTCCCGATCATCATCGATCACAACGACCTTCATTCTTCACCCCGCCCGTAGAGTGGCAGCCACAGCGTGAAAGCTGCGCCGCCGGCTTCGCGCTCGCGCGCCTGCAAGGAGCCGTTCAGGTCGCTGGCGATCTGCGCTGAAATCGTCAAGCCCAGCCCCATGCCCTGGCCCGACGGCTTTGTGGATACAAAAGGCTGCTGCAGATCCTCGATTTGCCGTCCACCAAGACCAGGGCCGGTGTCGGCGACGGTGATGAAGCCCATGTCGCCCTTTGAGCCGACCTCCACGTCCAGTTCGCGTCGGGGCGAGTCACTCACCGCGTCCAGTGCGTTTTTCAGCAAGTTGGTCAACACCTGTTCCACTCGTTGCTGGCTCCCGGCCACTGACACCGTGTGATCGGCGCCGCTGCGCTTCAGTGCCACTCCCGCCGCCACAATATCATGTGCCACGAGTTCAAGCGCGGACTCGAGTGCATCGCGAAGATCGAACTGCCCATTTTCCTCTTTTTTCGGGCTAGCGAAGAGCCGCAGCTGGTTGTTGATGGCGTGCATCCGGTCCACGAGCTCGGCCAGACGCCGGTTGAGCCCGTCTGCGGGCGCGCCCGAGACAATCTCCTCGGCCGCCAGATAATTGCGCATTGCGGAGATGGGCTGGCCCAATTCGTGGGTGATCGAGGCCGACAGCTGCCCCAGCGCCGCCAGCCTGCTGGCCCGTTCCAGTTCTTCCCGGGTGGATTTCAAATCCTGTTCCGTCGCCTTGCGCACCCGTATTTCGCGGATCAGGCGCTGGCGGTCCTTGTTGGCCTGAAACAGCGCCCGTTGGTAACGTGCCGAGCGAAAACTTGTCATGGCGATGATGATGGCAAAGGCCATGGCCAGAATCCCGGCGATGATCAGTGCGGAGCGCATCCGAATCGAGGCCAGAGAACCGAGCAGATGGAGTGTCCAACCTTCCTGCTCCAGCATTATCCGTGTTTCGAGATAAGTATCCCCACCCAGCACAGCGCGGCCAGCCTCCTCGTCCCAATCGAGTGGCTGCAAGTCACGGGTACCAAACTGGCGGGTGTTGCTCAGACGCGCGCGCACCTCGTCGGGTAGAGGGTGCAGCGTGCGAAACAGGTAGGTCGGGTCCGAGGATAGCACGATCACTGAATCTTCGTTGGCCACCAATATCCGCTCGCCCGTATCCTGCCAGGCCCGGTTGAAGGATCCGAGTCCGATCTTGACCACAATGACGCCGACAATGCGTTCGGCTGCGTCGCGCACCGGGGCAGAAACGAAATATCCGGGCTGGCCGGTGGTAACGCCGATCGCATAGTAATGGCCGGTTTGTCCCTTCATCGCATCGGTGAAATAGGGCCGGAACTCGTAGGAGCGGCCGACGAAACTCTCGGCTGTCTTGTAGTTCGAGGCCGCAATCGTGGTGCCATCGCTGCGCATCAGGAAAATGTGATCGGCTCCGGCGCGCGCAGCAAAGCTTTTGAGCAACGGATCAAGGTCTTCACCGGTGCCACGTTTCAGCGCCGCGCGCACCTCGGGAAGACTGGACAGGACGAAGGGGAGATGTTCGAGCCTCCGGATGGCATTCTCGATCGTGCCGTGCCAAAACGTCGCTTTGCGGGCATTGAGCGCGGCTTGCTGGCGTGAAAATTCCTGCACCAGCGCCGCGTAGGAAACCACGCACACAGCAATCATCGCGAACGCGACGGTGAGGGTTTTCATCGTCCTCTTCACTGCAAAGTTTCCCCGTTCGGCAATCAGAAATGCGCGTGATTTTCTTGATATCACCTGATTGCCCCGAGGTTGCGAAATTATCGCACCGCCATGCCGCCTTGTTGAACCTGTCCTCGTTTCGCCGGGTCCGCAAGCGGTTACGGCCTGGGCATGCGGAATGCGCGTGGCGAGCGCTGCCTGAGGGACGCGTGCGGTTGGTTTTGTTTATGGTCCTTGATCCGGTCCCCCTTCAACTTGACAACGGTTTTGGCATTGCGCACCGGATTGATCTGGAACTGGCCGTGTTTGAACATGTGCAATGAGGCCTCTGCCATTCGATGGATTGCGGTCTCCTGCCCGGCGCGAAGCCGAATTTCAGTCCCGGCGGGCGGGAAAGTCGCGCGGCCGGCGGTCGGTATAGGCATTGCGCAACACATAGCAAAAATGGGCTGGAGCTCCCCGGCCTATCAGGACTACGCCAGGGCGGCGCTCATGAAGAACCCCGCCGAGGTGATCGCCAATGCGCGCGAGCTCATGGGGCTCCGGGGTCCGATCACGGAAATGGCCGGGGCTATGGCGCGATCACGGTGCCGGTGGTGATCCTGCAAGGCGACAGCGACGCCAGTATTCGCCATGACATTCAGGTCGCGCGCCTCGCCGCCGAGTTGCCGAATGCCGAGCTGCGGCTGAAACCCAGCAGGGTCAGATGTTGCTCCATTTCCTGCAAGACGAACTGCTGGCGGCAGTCGAAAGCGTCACCCAGGCGGCGGGGGCGCCGGCAGAGGGTGATTGACCGATCTCAACAGGCAAGCAATGGAGACGGTGAAATGCGTACAAGACGAAAGCTCCCGGCCGCCGGCGGTTCGCTGGCGGCACTGGGCGCGGCGGGCTACTGGTTCGGGCTGCGGGGCTTGTTGAACCCGATGCCGCCGGACGTCGGGTTCAGCCTCACGGATGATGAACTTGGGGCGGCGCAGGCCTTCATGGCGGCCCACCCGATCATCGACAGCCCGGCCCATATCAACACGCCCGCGCTCAGCCACCTGCGCTTTGTGAGCGAAGAAATTGCACATTCGGTGGCAGGCACAGGCGGCTACATCGGCGCCTGGCCGGCGAAGATCGGCGAGACAACCCTGGCCGTGTTCAACGACCGCATCGACTTTCTGCTCGATGCGGTGGGCGAGGTTTACGTTGCGATGGGCTCGGACATGGANGCGAATTACAAGCCGATGTTGGAGAGCTACCGCAAGATGCCACTGGTCGTGGGGGCCCTGCAGAAACGCGGATAGACCGACGAACGGCTCACGAAGGTCATGGGCGGCAACGCCCTCAGGGGCATGGAGGCGACCTCGGCGGTTTGCTCAGTCGGTAGAGATTGTTCGACGCCGGTCCTGTCCGCTCCGCCACCCAATCGTGCGAAATGTGTCTCCGGCACCCCCTATGGGCCGATTTTTCCCGTAAATTCAAAGGTTATGCGGGAAGAGCTGTTCACTGGTCCAGGTGTCAGGCGCCTCCGACGCGTTCTCTCGGGGTCCATATTCTCCGAACCTGTTGACTACGCCGATATGGTGACTAGCCCTGTAAGGCTATGAAAAAATTGAATAACGGGAGTTGCCAGGCTGATGCCTTCGATCCCGGTCTCGTTCGGCCAGAAGGTACTCAGATGGAACCGCGTTAACCTCCTCGAACAGGCTCTGGTGCCGTTCGGACCACCGGAAATGCTTGGCCCGCAATCGTCCACGAAACCGCGCGGACTCCATGGGTGGAAAACATCACGGCCCGAAAGCATTATCCAAATAGCGCTTTCGCCCTGAAGTTGACACAAGCCAAGGTCCGCGGTTGAAAAAAGGGAATTCATGAAAACCAGACGGCAAGCACTTTACACAGAGCCGCCGAATGAGCACGAGCCTTGCGCCTTATGTCGCTAATTCTGAAAACGGTTCAAGCATTTCCCGGGGCCGCACGACCGAGGACCTGCTGGTCCTGGTCGGAGCCGGGTTTTCCCATGACAAGCGGGTGGCGGCGATCGCGGAATTGGATGATCTCCTTCGCGATGGACAGGTGGAAAAGGGCCGGGATGGACGTTGGCGTGCAAGGTGTCAACGGCGGCGTAAAACCCGGCCATTGGGGCGGAGCA
>JGI24025J20009_10001228_pt1 | contig 19568 bp, 18 predicted proteins | sample Cruoilmetagenom3_FD_20009 | JGI IMG/M metagenome (IMG submission 20009) | reverse complement strand
CTTTCGCTTCATCTTTCCAAAAATACTTATAATCCCTTAGATAGCCACGCGAATCGCAACTTGCCAGAGGGGAGGTTTGGGGATTGTTCCCCTGCGCCTTACGCAGTATTGCGCTGCCCATGCCCAGATACGCCTTCAAAATCGAATATCACGGCGCGCCCTTCGTGGGGTGGCAACGTCAGCATGGCCTGCTTTCAGTGCAGGGCACGATTGAGGCGGCACTGGCCAAGCTGGAACCGCGAGAGCACAAAATCATCGGCGCCGGGCGCACGGATGCAGGCGTACATGCGCAGGCTCAAGTGGCGCATTGCGATATGCAAAAGGACTGGACCCCGTTCCGATTGTGGGAGGCTGTGAACCATCACCTGAAGCCCCATCCCATCGCAATTGTGGATTGCGTGCGTGTACCCGATGAGTTTCATGCCCGGTTTTCTGCCAATGAGCGGCGGTACTTTTTTCGCTTGCTGACACGTCGCCCTCCCGTCACCCACGAAGCGGGGCTGGTCTGGCAGGTGCGTCAGGAATTGGATCTAGAGGCCATGCGTGCAGGGGCCGAGCACCTGATGGGCCATCATGATTTCACCACCTTCCGATCAACCATCTGTCAAGCGGCAAGCCCGATGAAAACCCTGGATGGGTTGGAGATGGAAACCGTGGTCGGCACCTCAGGCCCCGAGGTTCAGTTTCGGCTTAGCGCGCGGTCCTTTTTGCACAATCAGGTGCGCAGTATTGTTGGCACATTGGAACGCGTCGGTGCAGGATCCTGGGCACCAGATGATGTCAAATCCGCGCTAGAGGCCCGCGACCGCGCGGCCTGCGGGCCCGTTTCACCACCCTACGGGCTTTATCTGGCGGGAGTTGGGTATCCGGATGATCCCTTCGCCTGCCCCATTGATCCTGCCCCGCAGCAGCGCTAAAGCTGGCGACAGCGGTCCCGTAGCTCAACTGGATAGAGCATTTGCCTTCTAAGCAAAGGGTTCGGGGTTCGAGTCCTCGCGGGATCGCCATCAATCACCCAGTGCTTTGAGAGCCCCCAACACCTGAGAAACCTCGCCTATCGTGTTATAATGACACAGAGAAATTCGGATACAGTCGCTTAGCCCCAGTGGGGTCAACACATTGCCGCTATAGTGATCTGCCTTGCGGGTATGGGTGCGAATGCCCTGATTGTTCAGCAGCCTCACCACATCGGGTGATGACATGCCATGCACAACAACTCCCACCAACCCCTCGCGCGCTGGGTTATCCTCGCCTGCCAAAACGCTGACATGGTCCATATCGCGCAGCCCCGGCAGATTGCCCGTGCCGTTGATCATTGCGTCAGTCAGATAGGTTTCATAGGCGTGGATGGCGCGCCCTGCGGCCTCGATCCGCGCGCGTGGTTCGGCTTCGTCTGACACTTCACCGCCCAGCCAGTCAAAATACGCCACGACATCTGACATCGTGGTATATGATCCGGTGTCACGGGTGCCAAATTCCCAACTATTTGTCGGCGCATCAATCAGCATATCATGTGGCAGCGCCGTCATACGATCCGACGTCCAGGCCACGCCATAACCATGGCGCGCGAACATTTTGTAAGGCGATATTGCATACCCATCAACATTATAGGCCTTGAGGTCTATTTGCCCGTGGGCAGCGTGCTGAATGCCGTCAACGATGATAAAACACTCAGGGGCCACCGCCCGGATCGCCGCAGAAATAGCGGCCACATCCATGCCCATCCCCGTAACCGGAGAGGCATGCAGGATCGTGGCCACTGTCACATCGGGGGTCATCAATTCAGCGTAATCCGCCGCCGTCACCATGCCCGTGGCATCATTGTGTGGCACGTTTACATAGTCCAATCCCGCAATCCCGGCCCAGCGGATCGCGGCCGAACGGCTGGCGGGATGCTCAATCGAGCTGCCAATCACGCGCGTGCCTTTGGGGGCGTTCACACACGCCGTGCGGATCATGCGAAACAATACTTCAGTCCCGCTTTCGCCGACAAAAAACTGACCCGATATTGTGTTCAGTAAAAGCGCCATGTCGGCCTTGGCGCGGTTGATAATATCCACCAGCGCATGCGAGGCCGGATTGTCACGCCCCTGATTGTCGGGAATCGCCGCAAATTTGGCCGATGTTTCTACCACCGAGTTAAGCGTTAACGCCCCGCCGGCATTCTCAAAAAAGATGCGCGGGCCTTGAAAGGGGCAACTGTCAACATGGGCAAAGCGCGCGCGAATGGCGTGGATCAGGGCGGGGTTATCTTGGATCATTTTGGGCATCCTTAGATCACTGGCAGTATTTCGCACGATCAGGCCTGACACACAGCGCGTGTCAAGCCAAGGATCACCCGTGATGTGCCAAATGCGACATCAATCGGCATATTCGGACTATTGACCTTGCAGCTGATCCGCAAACAATCGATCGGCAACATAGAGACACGTCTGCAATGCCTCCTCCCGGTTAAAATTGTCAGGGTTAAGGTGGAAATCCGTCCATATCCCCTCAAGCAGAGACACCAGCGCTGACGCCGCCAGTGCGGGGGCATTGACCGGGTGATGAGGTATTGGTGTGAGGGCTTTACAAATTCCCTTCAACAGCCGCGCAAAATGGCCACTTCGGGTGCCTATACAGGTTTGAAACTGCGGGTTGGTATGGCCTTCGGCGCGGAAGGAAAACCAGATTGATACATCGCGGGAATTGAGGATGTTTGGATCAAGATCAGCCCGAAACAATGCCAACAACTGCGCCTTTGGATCTGACCCGGCAGCATTGATCGCCTGCTCCATATGGGCGTCATAAGCGTTGGCCAGATGCTCGGCCACTGCCAGCAAAAGGTTTTCCTTACTCTTAAAGTGAAGATTGATCATCCCGCGCGAAAGGTTTGATATCGCTTGAATTTCCCCAATTGTTGCCCCCCTCAACCCATGCCGGTGAATGGATGTTGCTGCCGCGTCGATCAAGCGCGCCCGGCTTTGCGCCTTGCTCAGGTCGCGGGCCTTTTTCAGCGGGGTGTCTGTGGTCATAAAGGGCGCCTTGACTTTGACTGAACGTTTGTTCATTTTGTGATATATATTGCAAGAAAGATCAAGCCATGACGCTGACAAACTCTGATTTCTCTGACATCCGTGATTGGGACACCAGGAATTTCGTGCACCCTTGGGAAGGGATGGAAGACCGCACCGCCTATGAACGCACCTTTGTTGAGGGCGGTGAAGGTATCTATGTGACCTCGGAAACCGGCGAAAAATTCATCGACGGTCCGGCTGGCATGTGGTGCGTGCAGGTGGGGTATGGCAATACCGAAATCCCCGCCGCCATGGCCAAACAAGCGATGGAAATGGCCTATGTGTCGCCGTTCTCAAACTCCAACTCAGCCTCGGCGCAACTGGCCCACGAAATTGCCAAACGCACGCCGGGGGACTTGAACCAAGTGTTTTTCACCACGGGCGGGTCAACAGCGGTGGACAGCGCTGTACGTTTTATCCAGTTTCGCAACAACGTCTTGGGGAAGTCTGAAAAAAAGATCGTGATATCACGGCAGAAAGCCTATCACGGCTCCACTTACCTCGCGGCCTCACTCAGCGGTAAAGCGCGCGACAAAGGCTGGTTGGATCAAGCGGATGATCTGGCCTATTTCCTGCCCGACGTGAACCCATATGGGAGGGCCAAAGGGCAAAGTGTTGAAGCGTTTCTGGACGAGAAAATCGCTGACCTTGAAAATGCTATTCTTGAAATCGGCGCCGAGCGCGTAGCCGCCTTCATTGCCGAGCCGATCCTGGCTTCGGGTGGTGTTGTTGTGCCACCTAAGGGCTATCACAAACGCTGTTTAGAGGTCTGCCGTCGCCATGATGTGCTGTATATCTCAGACGAGGTGGTCACCGGATTTGGCCGCCTGGGCCATTGGTTTGCCTCGGAAGATGTCTATGACATCGTGCCCGATATCATCACCTGCGCCAAAGGCCTGACCTCGGGCTATGTGCCGATGGGGGCTTGTATGATTTCCGATCAGTTGATGGCGGATATCTCAGGCGAAGCATCGCAAGGCGCTGTGTTTTCCAACGGCTTCACCTATTCCGGGCACCCTGTCAGCGCCGCTGCCGCCTTGAAAAACATCGAGATTATCGAGCGTGACGGCATTTTGGAGCATGTGCGCGAGGTGACGCCACTGTTTGAGGAACGCCTGTTTGCTTTGGCTGAATTGCCACTGGTGGGCGATGCCCGTGGCCAGGGTCTGATGGGGTGTGTTGAATGCAACGCGCAAACTGATGGCAGCCAGTTGGAACTGGATTATTCCGTCGGCAGCATGATTGATGAACATTGTCAGGGGATGGGCCTGCTTTTGCGCCCCTTGATAAATATGTGCGTGTTTTCACCGCCATTGGTGATTGAACCCGCGCAGATCAATCAGATGTTCGATATTCTGGCCGAGGGCATCAAACGCACCACCGACGATCTGGTAAAACAAGGCATCAAGCTGAGCTGATAGCCATGAATGTGACGCGATGACCACCCGGCCAACACCATGTCCCAACCCCGATCTGGCAATCGGTGCCTGGCTGCCGTCAGACGGGTAGAGGCACGCCGGGGGCCAGCAGGCCTTCGTCCTGCGCCACTTCGATCAGGTTCACCCCACCGCGCGCGCGCGCTCCAGCCAGCGCTGCTTTAAACTCATCTAATGTGGTTACATGGCTGGCCTCGGCCCCGAAAGACCGGGCAAAAGCGCAGAAATCCGGGTTGGTCAGGGCCGTGCCAGAAATCCGCTGTGGAAACTCGCGTTCCTGATGTGCGCGGATTGTGCCGTATCGGTTGTTGTTGGCCACAATCACCGTGAGGCGCAGATCGTGCTGCACTGCGGTGGCCAATTCCTGACAGGTCATCATGAAACAGCCGTCCCCCGCAAAGCAGATCACTTCGCGCTCTGGCGCCGCCACGGCTGCACCAACTGCGCCGGGCAAGCCATAGCCCATTGATCCTGAGGTGGGCGCAAGACATGACCCCAACCTGCGATAGCGATAAAACCGGTGCACCCAGCCTGCATAGTTGCCAGCGCCATTGGTGATTATCGCATCCTCGGGCAACACATCATTCAGATGATCCACCATCTGCGCAAAGGCATCCTGTGCATGGGGCGCCATATTGCCGTAACCCTCCAGCCCTGCGCGCAAGCCAGCCAGCCAGGCGCTATACCTCTCGGGTGCGATAGGGGGCAACTGCTCCAGCGCTTCACAAAAGCTCTGCATATCTGCGGCCAGGGCCAAATCAGGTTCATAGACCCTGCCCGGCTCTTCTGGCTCAGGGAAAACATGGATCAATTTTTGCGCAGGCACTGGTGGGGTCAGATATGTATACCCCCCGGTTGTCATCTCACCCAACCGCGGGCCGATGGCCAACACCAGATCCGAGGCCTCCAGTGCATCGACCAGATACGGCGCTTTGCCGACCGCGAAATGCCCCACATACTTGGGGTGTTCATTGTCGATCAGCGCCTGAGAGCGCATCGCCACGGCCACCGGAATGTTCTGAGTGTCAGCAAATTTGGCGAGGGCGGCGCGGCCACGTTCTGTCCAGCCACCGCCACCGGCAATCACCAGCGGGCGCGTCGCCGCAGCCAGCCTGTCACCCAAGGCCGCAAGACCTTCGGGGGTGGGCAGGTAGCGCGGTGCCTCGGCGCGGCGCGGGGCAGCGGGGGGCGTGATCTGATCATAAAGCATATCCTCGGGCAGCGCCAAAACCACCGGGCCGGGACGCCCGGACATGGCCACGCGAAAGGCGCGGGAAATGAACTCCTGCAAGCGCGCGGCATCGTCAATTTGCGCCACCCATTTTGCCATCTGGCCAAACATGCGGCGATAATCAATTTCCTGAAACGCTTCTCGTTCAACCATATCGCGCGCCACTTGCCCGATGAACAAGATCATTGGCGTACTGTCCTGATAGGCCACATGCACACCCGCGCTGGCATTGGTGGCACCGGGACCACGGGTGACCATACAGATACCCGGCCGGCCCGTGATCCGCGCATGGGCATCCGCCGCCATTGCCGCGCCACCTTCCTGTCGGCAGGTGACAAAGCGAATATCGTTGCGCCCGTGCAGCGCATCCAACACCGGCAAATAGCTTTCACCGGGCACGCCAAAAACATCCGTGGTGCCTTGTGCCTGGAGCAGGTCAACAAGGTGATCTGCGGCACGAATTTGGCATGGTGGCGTGGTCATATTGCTGGCCCTTACAAGTGTTTCGCTCAGGGCACCCTGCCCCCGCAAACCCGGCTTGTCCATCCTGTAAAGGCTGCGCGCATATCTCAGATGATTGAGCGCAGCACAGCACCGGGGTTCATGATCCCATTTGGATCAAGCACCGATTTTATGGCGCGCATCGCCAACAGCTGGGCCGGATCGCCGTAGCGTTCCAAATCATCAACCTTTAGCCGCCCAACCCCGTGTTCAGCCGCAACCGAGCCACCCATATTGTGCACCAGATCATGCAGCGCCTGTTTCACCCGGTCACGCTCAGCCGTGTGATCGCCGCGGGTTTGACCGGGCATTGGAAAGACGTTGTAATGTAGGTTGCCATCGCCCAGATGGCCAAAGCAATTGATCCGAAACGCGCCGATTTCGGCCACCACTTCGGCCGCCTTTTCAATGAATTGCGGGATCACGCCCAAGGGCAATGACACATCATGTGAACTGACCGAGCCAATGCGGCGGTTGCCCTCGGGGATCATCTCGCGGATCGCCCAAAACTCTTGTCGCTGTGCCTGTGATTGTGCGATCAGCCCATCACTGACCAACCCGGTTTGCAGGGCGTCCTCAAACAGCGCCTCGAGGGTCGCCGCAGGATCAAGCCCGCGCGCAAGGCCCACATCAATCAACACAAACCATTCGGGCATGGCCTCAAATGGCTGGCGTTGATCTGGCATGGTTTCAGCCAGAAACTCCAGCCCCGTGCGGTGGATCAATTCAAATGCGCTGACGCCGTCACCCATGTGATCGCGCGCCTTAGCCAGCAATGACAGGGCTGCGCGTGGGTCCGGGACCACTATAAGCGCCGTGCCCTCGCCCGCAGGCTGAGGCGACAATTTCAAACTGGCCGCGGTGATGACCCCCAGCGTGCCTTCGGCTCCGATCATCAGGTTGCGCAGATCAAACCCTGCGTTGTCCTTGCGCAGGCGTTTTAAGCCATGCCAGATATTTCCGTCTGGCAGCACCACCTCAAGCCCCAGACACAGATCGCGCGCATTGCCATAGCGCAACACATTCACGCCGCCCGCGTTGGTGGACAACAGCCCGCCCAACCGCGCACTGCCCTTTGAGGCGATGGAAAGAGGAAACAACCGCCCCGCCGCTTGGGCGGCTTCATGCAAATCCGCCAGAATCACGCCGGCGTCTGCGATGATCACGTTCTCATCCGCGTGGAGCGCCCGAATAGAGCACATACGCTCAAGGCTCAGCAAGATTGGAGCGGGACCACCCGGATAAACCTGCCCCCCCACCAACCCGGTGCCGCCGCCATAGGGCACCACGGGCACACGCGCGCTATTGGCCAGACCCAAGATTGTGGCAACCTGTGTCGTGCACGCCGGAGCCAGCACCGCCCCCGCCTGCCCGGCCCAGCGCCCGCGTGGTTCTTCCAGATAATGCGGCGCGACCGGGCGAAACGTTGCCTCGGGCAAGGCCGCACGCAGAGTAGACAGAAAAGACGTATCAGCGGGGTTTAGGGTCATGTCTTTATCCCTAGCATGGTTGCGCCTGTGGTAAAGCCCATCGGCACGCGAACTGGACGGATGCGGGGAATGGTTGCAGACTGCGCCAACAAAACAGGAGCCCCCCATGACCATGCTGCAAAGTGATCCGATAGACCTGAGCAACGCCTTTGACGCAGGCCGGCATCACCGTGCCAAAGTGGGGTTTGTGTTACTGGCCACCGAACAAACCATTGAGACCGATATGTTCAGGCTGTTTCCTGCCGGGGTTGGCCTGCATTTTGCCCGAGCCCCCATACCCGACGCCATCACCGAAGCCACTTTGCTGGCGCAAGCCGATGATCTCGCGGCGGCGGCGGCAACGCTTTTGCCCGATGGCAGTCTGGACGTGATCTGTTACGCCTGCACCTCGGGTAGTCTGGTGATTGGCGAAGACCGAGTGTGCCGCGAGCTGAAACGTGGTGCACCGGGGGCAGAGCCGACAACGCTGATCACGGGCGTGCTGGAGGCATTGCGCGCTTTGGATGTTACGCGGGTTGCCGTGGCCACGCCGTATCTGGATGAAATCAACCAGCGCGAGGCTGACTATATGAGCGCAGCCGGGTTTGAGATCACCAATATTCAGGGGCTGAACATCGAAAAAGACAGCGATATGATCCTGGTGCACCCTGATTTCATTGCGCAGTTTGCCGCCCAGGTGGATACACCCGATGCCCAGGCTGTTTTCATCAGCTGTGGCGCGTTGCGCAGCATTGATGTGGTGGATGCACTGGAACAAAGGCTGGGCAAACCGGTGGTATGTTCAAATCAGGCGATGGCATGGGATGTGCTACGCCGGGCTGGAATTACCGACCAGATTGAGGGATATGGGCGGTTGCTGAGGGCGTTTTAAGGGGTGACGTGTGACGCTGCGGGTTATCCGACCTCGGTACGCCCACGCCGATCCCCCCGCAATGCGGCGTATAATACATGTGTGCGCCAGCGGCCATTGATCTGCAAATAGCTTTGCGCCACACCTTCATATTTGAATCCGCAGCTTTCCAGCAACCGGCGCGACGCTTTGTTTTCTGGCAGGCAAGCCGCCTCAATCCGGCTGAGGTCCAGCCGCGTGTGCGCATGGTGCACCATGGCATCTATCGCCTCGCGCATGTATCCTTGGCGAATGTAGGGCTGACCAGTCCAATACCCCAAAGTGCCCGCCTGAGACGGACCACGCCGGATGTTATCAAGTGTGATGGCTCCCAGCAGCGTCTCATCCTCGCGCCGGATCAGAAACAGCGGCATCGCCGAGCCGTTATTGATGGAGCGCTGCGCCCAGTAGACCCGGTTGGTAAATCCCTTGCGTGACAGATGATCCGTCGCCCACAATGGCTCCCAGGGGCTGAGAAACTCGACACTGGTTTCGCGCAAACTCGCCCAGTCACGATAATCCGTCAGCACCGGCTGGCGCAGGGTCAAACGCTCGGTTTCGATCTTCAGTTTCCGGCGTGGCAGAAACATCAGGCCGCACGCCTTTCCTGCAACTCCTTCAGCGTCGGCGCCGAAGCCACGGTTCCATAAAGCGCCAAGGCCGCCGGGGACTGTCCGGCCAGTTGTTCAGCCAATCTGCGCACATCCGCCAGGCTGACCGCGTCTATCCGCGCAACGATCTCGTCCAACTCGGGCACACGGCCCCAGATTTGTAACATCCGCGCCAGACGTTCAGCCCGGTTTGACGGGCTTTCCAGCCCCATCAGCAAGCCCGCTTTCATCTGAGTGCGCGCGCGGTCCACTTCTTCCTGGCTCATATCGTCGGCGGCACGCTTCATCTCATCGACAGTGATCTGCGCCAAACCTTCCAGCTGATCGCCTGATGTGCCGGCATAAATCGTGGTCATGCCCGTGTCAGCATACGCCCCTGCCTGCGCATAGATGGTGTAACACAACCCGCGCTTTTCCCGGATTTCCTGAAACAGGCGCGACGACATCGACCCACCAAGGGCCGACGCATAAATCTGAGTAGCATATATAGCCGGGTCACTATAATCCGGGCTTTCAAACGCCAGTGCAAAATGCGCTTGTTCAAGGTCTTTGATATGGCGGCTTTCGCCCCCGGCAAACTTTGCAATCATCGGGGAATGGCATGGTGCCGCCGGCATATCTGCAAACAGCTTTTCGGCCGCCGCAACCAATGCATCATGATCCACCGCCCCCGAGGCCGACAAGATCATCTGCCCGGGCACATATTGCTGGGCCACAAAGCGCTCCAGATCACCGCGCGAGAAATTGCGCACGCGCTCTTCTGGCCCAAGAATGGTGCGCCCAAGGGGGTGGTCAGGATAGGCTTCTTCCTGCAACCAGTCAAAAATGATGTCGTCGGGCGTGTCCATCGCCTGGCCGATCTCTTGCAGGATCACGCCACGCTCCACCTCAATTTCGCGTGCATCAAACACCGGATTGCGCAGAATATCGGCCACCACATCCAGCGCCATGGCACATCGTCCTGCAACACCCGCGCGTAATAGGCCGTGACCTCGCGGCTGGTATAGGCGTTGATATAGCCCCCCACATCTTCGATTGCCTCGGCGATTTGCAGGGCAGATCTGCTGGTTGTGCCTTTGAAGGCCATATGCTCCAGAAAATGCGCAATACCATTTTGCGACGCATCCTCGTGGCGGGCACCGGCCAGAACCCACACCCCGATGGCCGCAGATTGCAGACCCGGCATATGTTCAGTGGCAATGCGAAAGCCGTTGGGCAGAGTTGTCAGATTGACGGTCAAGTGGCGGTCCGTTCTTTAAGATGTTTTGCTTGTCACCTGCCTAAGCACGAAAGCCAAACATGGGGCTACATTCATTCGTCTTGCGCGTTTTGTGAAAATCCTAAGTGGCAGATTTACCGCGTTTCTCTTTGATGAGGGTCTCAATGGCGCCCAGATCATTTTCGACCCGCGTTATCCGCTCAGGGCGCTCATACAGGTCAGACATACGCTCGGGCAAGGGGGGATGTTGACCCGATGCCTCCTCGACCGCCGCCGGGAACTTGGCGGGATGGGCGGTGGCAAGCGTGATCATCGGCACGGCTGGATCGCGCTGTGCCTCGGCCACATGCACACCAACAGCGGAATGAGGGCAGAGCAGCTCTCCTGTCGTCGCCGACAGTCTCGCAATGGTTGCCATGGTCTGAGCTTCTGAACAATGTCCGGAATCAAAGCTTTCGCGCAGGGCTTGCATCGCGCCCTGGCTCACTGAAAAGCCGCCCTGTGCCAGCTCATCCATCAGCTGTGCCACGGCGGCGCCATCCCGGTCATAGGCATAATACAGCGCCCGCTCAAAGTTGGAGCTGACCTGAATATCCATCGACGGGCTGATCGACGGGATCACCCCATCAGGCCTATATTCTGACGTTGAGAGACAGCGGTGCAGAATATCGTTTTGGTTGGTCGCCACCACCAGCCGATCAATGGGCAGGCCCATCTTTTTGGCGATGTAGCCCGCAAAAATATCCCCGAAATTGCCGGTGGGCACAGTAAAGGACACTTTGCGATGGGGTGCGCCCAACGCCACGGCAGAGGTAAAATAATACACCACCTGCGCCAGCACACGCGCCCAGTTGATCGAATTCACACCGGCCAGCCCCACGGCATCGCGGAACTCAAAATCGTTGAACATGTCTTTGACCCGTGCCTGGCAGTCATCAAAATGACCGTCCATTGCCAACGCATGCACGTTGCTTTCGGTAGGTGTGCTCATCTGGCGGCGCTGCACCTCGGACACCCGGCCATGCGGATAAAGGATAAACACATCAACGGCGTCCAGGCCACGAAATGCCTCAATCGCGGCTGATCCGGTATCACCGGATGTGGCCCCGACGATGCACACCCGTTGGCCCGAGCGTTTCAATGAGAACTGAAACAACTCGCCTATCATCTGCATGGCAAAATCTTTGAACGCCAATGTGGGGCCGTGAAACAGCTCGAGCAGGAAATGCCCCTGATCCAGTTGTTTTAGCGGCGCGCGTGCGGCATGCCCAAAACCCTCGTAAGCGCGCGCAATTATGCCGCGGAATTCATCATCGCTGAAGGACTCGCCCAGATAGGGGTGCATGATCCGAAAGGCCACCTCCTCATAGCTGAGACCATGCAGAGCGACGATATCATCATGGCTCATCTGCGGGATGTTGTCGGGCAGATACAGCCCGCCATCACGCGCAAGGCCAGTCAGCATGGCGGCTTCAAAACCAAGGATCGGAGCATCGCCACGGGTTGAAATATACTGCATGTGTTCAGGCCTATTGTGTCGGGTGGCGTTGGCGCCACAGGAAGTAAAGGGTCATCATCGCCCAGATAAAGGCAAGTGAAAACCAGGTGATCGCATAAGACAGGTGATCGTTTGGAATTGCGCCGCTGTCTACGGGCAAAGGCGTCACACCAGCGTCAACCGAAGACGTTTTGCGCGCAATGATCAATAATGGATCGCTGCCCAGCTGTTTTGCCATCTGATCAATATCGCGGGCAAACCAGATGTTACCTGCCACATCGTTTTCAGGGGTTGATGAGTTGCGATCATCCGGCCACAGCAAATTGCCGGTGATGGTGATGTCACCGGGCACTGCATCCGGCGCAGCCCCATCCACCTTGATAAATCCGCGGTCCACCAGAACTGTGCGCTCTGCCATCTGTAGGGCCGAGATCAGACGATACCCTGCCCCTACCTGTTTCTGGCTGACCAGAACGCGCAGCATATCGGAATGCCACTGACCGGTTGCATGAACGGATAGATATTGATCACGCTCAGGATCAGGCAATGCAGGTACAGCCACAGGATCAGCGGCAATGCGGGCGTCAATCTGAGCCAGAACATCCTGCTTCCAACTGAGCCGTTGCACCTGCCACGCTCCAAGCCAAACCAGCACAGCAATGCCGGCCAGACCAAAAATGACGGGGATAAGGATACGGCGCATGAAACCTGGCAGAAAATGAAAAGGGTCCAAGCACCTATATCAAGCAGGGGTCTGCGAACAAGCCCAAGTCCTCAGGTGTCGGTGTAGATTTCACGCCAGAACACCCTTGCGCAGATCCAAAGCCGACTCACGGTACTGCGGTGTTCAAAAGTGAGACCGGGGTGCAGGCCATATTGGCCAAGGTTGAATTGCCGGTGAGATGCGTGTCCATCACATCCCTCAACGGAAAAAGGGTGCCCCATAACGGCGCACCCTTGGATTTTCTATCGTGGGTGCCAACACCGTGCACCCAACATCATGACACGTTAGCCACCCCAGATGTAAACGGCGGCAAACAAGAACAGCCAGACCACATCCACAAAGTGCCAGTACCAGGCAGCGGCCTCAAAGCCGACATGCTGCTCTGGCGTGAAGTGCCCACGCATCGTGCGCAACAGGCAAATGAACAGGAAGATCGTGCCGATAATCACATGCGCGCCGTGAAAGCCCGTCGACATAAAGAATGTCGCGCCATAGATATTGCCGGAGAAGCCAAAGGCCGCGTGGCTATACTCATAGGCCTGGAATACAGTGAAAATCGCACCCAGGGCGATCGCCAGGGCCAGGCCCTTTTTCATGTCTTCGCGGTTGTTTCCATGTACCAAGGCGTGGTGCGCCCAAGTTGCAGCACAGCCCGAGCACAGCAAGATCAGTGTGTTAATCAGCGGCAGGTGCCAAGGGTCAAAGGTTTCAATTCCAACCGGCGGCCAAACCCCATCCTTGATGGGTGACATCGGCCCCATTGGGTACATCGCATTTTTGAAAAACGCCCAGAACCACGCCGCGAAAAACATGATTTCCGACATGATAAACATGATGAACCCATAGCGCAGACCGATCCGCACAACCGGTGTGTGATCGCCCACCATGCTTTCGGTCACAACATCAGACCACCAGCCGAACATCACATAAAGCACGCCCACCAGACCCATCAACAAGATCCAAGGGCCGTGATCGTGGAAGTATAATACTGCCCCAAAGAGCATAACAAACCCTGAACAGGCACCCAACAGCGGCCAGGCCGAGGGGTTCAGGATGTGATAATCGTGGTTCTTTTCATGTGCCATCTGTCTAGTTCCCTCGCACGATTGCTTAGTTTATTGTTGTATCGGGTTCAGCGTTCTGCGCAAGGGCCGCTTGGGCCTCGGGCAGGTCGATTTCGTAAAATGTGTATCCCAAAGTGATCGTATGTGTGTATTTTGCGTCGCGGTCTGTCACGATCTCAGGGTCGACATAGAAGGTCACGGGCATTTCCACCCGCTGGCCGGGTTGCAGGATTTGCTCTTCAAAGCAAAAGCAGTCAATCTTGGTGAAAAACCCGCCTGCCTCATATGGTGTTACATTATAGGCGGCTGATCCGGCGACGGGCCGGTCGGTGGGGTTGTAGGCCTCATAAAATGCCAATCCAGTTTCCCCGATGCGCAATTCCATCTCACGGACCATGGGTTTGAATTTCCATGGCATATCGCGGTCCAGTGAGCCGTCAAAGCGGATCTTAATCGTCTGATCCAATATCGTGTCCGACCCGGAACTTGCCACGCCAGTCACCCCGCCAAAGCCAGTGACCCGGCAGAACCAATCGTAAAATGGCACTGACGCCCAGGCCAATGCCCCCATAGTGACTACCACAGCCGAAAGGCGCAGTACGGTTTTGGTATTGGTGTCCATCGCCATCACTCGGCCTCGCCTTGGGTGGGGACGGCAAATTCTTCGTTGGACACTTTGGCAATGGTCAGCCCGAACACCAGCGCCACAAAAGCCCCCAAGACCAAACCCAGCCCCAAGTTGCGGCTGAAGCGACGTTTATGCAGTTCATGTTGCTTGGACAGGCTCATCTCACCATCCTCCCATGCCATATGCGGCCAGCACCGATTGCATCAGAATCGCCAGAAAGTGAGCAAAGAGATAATAGAGCGACAGGCGGAACACTTTTTTCTCAACAGCGTAGCCATCAGCTTCGGCCTGCACTTCGCCGCGGCGCCAGATATCATAGGCTCCTTTGAGGAAAAGCGCGTTAAAGATCACCGCAACAGCCAGATAGATCGGTCCGCCAATGCCCGTGAAGGCAGCCCCTACGGCAATGGGGGCCAACAGCAGCGTGTAAACAAGGATGTGTTTTCGGGTAGAGGTGCGCCCATGGGTGGCGGTCAGCATTGGGATGCCAGCCGCGTCATAATCGGACTTCATGAACAGGCACAACGCCCAGAAATGCGGTGGGGTCCACATGAAAATCAATGTGAACATCAACACTGATTCCACGCTGACCGAACCTGTTGCAGCCGCCCAGCCGATCATCGGAGGAAACGCACCCGCAGCACCGCCAATCACAATGTTCTGAGGCGTGCGGCGCTTTAAGCCCATGGTATAGATCACCACATAGAAAAAGATGGTGAACGCAAGCAAAGCAGCAGCCACCCAATTGGTGGCCAGCCACAGCATGATCACCGAAAATCCCGACAAAGCCATGCCAAAGCCAAAGGCTTCGCCCTCGGCAATGCGGCCGGCAGGAATGGGGCGCTTTTGAGTGCGCTTCATCAGGCGGTCAACATCCGCCTCCCACCACATGTTCAGTGCGCCGGATGCACCGCCCCCGATTGCAATAAACAAAACAGCCGTAAAGCCCACGAAAGGATGCACAGCAACAGGCGCCGCCAACAGGCCAACAAAGGCGGTGAATACCACCAGTGTCATCACTCGCGGCTTGAGCAATGCAAAGAAATCGCCAAACCCGGCATCCCCGGTTTGCGATTGCGATTGCGTACTATTCAGGCTGGCGTCGCTCATTGAAGTCTCCGGTTGGTGGGGTGAAACCCCACCCTACAGACGGCGGTGTAGGGTGGGGTTACACCCCACCCATTTTTCTCACTCAGCCGACGCGACAGTCACGTTGCGAGGCACGCCTGCATACTCTTCCTTAGCACCCGCCAGCCATTCTTCGTACGCGGCTTCAGATACTACTTTTACGGTGATCGGCATATAGGCATGGTCTTTACCGCACAGCTCGGAACACTGACCAAAATAGACGCCTTCACTCTCAGCTTTGAACCACAATTGCGCCAGTCGCCCTGGCACTGCATCTTGTTTCACCCCAAAGGCAGGGATCGCCCACGAGTGGATCACATCAGCGCCGGTCACAGTCATCACGACCACCTTGTTGACAGGAACAACCACCGCTGTGTCTGTCGCCAGCAAGAACTCATCCTTGGAATAGCCGGCAGCTTCCAGTTCCGCGATCACCTCATCATTCAGCACCTTGCCATCGCCGATCAGGAAGCTTTCAAACCCAAACTCGTGATCCGTATATTCATAACCCCAATACCACTGGTATCCGGTCACTTTGATGTTGATCTCACCCTGCGGAATTTCCTGTTGTTTGAACAGTACCGGCAACGAAAACGCCCCGATAAAGACCAAAACCACAATTGGGATAATCGTCCAAGCCACTTCAACCGGAGAATTATGCGTAAACGAGGCCGGTGTCGGATTGGCCTTTCTGTTGTAGCGCAGGATGCAAATAGCCATCAGCGCACAAACGAACAGCACAATCGCCGTGATGATGATCAAAATCATGCTATCCAGCCAATGAATGTCACGGGCCAATTCGGTTGCCGCAGGCTGAAAATTCTTGCCCCCAGTAACCGGTTTCCCAATGATTTCAAGGCCTTCCTGAGCAAATGCAGGAGCGGAGGTCATAGCGGCCAGTGAGGCCATTAGGCTGGTAAATCGTCGCATAAATCACCCTGATCGGTTTCGCGTGTCATTCATCTTTGGGACTTTAGCAGCCAATTGGCCGGAATCCCATTGTTGTCACTGCTGGTTAAAACCATATTCTTAAGCCACAGACAAGAAAGACCATTGCGGCAAACGGACGCTTTTTTGATTTAGATCAAATTAATTCGTGCCGCCCTTACCGGAAAGACCACATGACAAGCCCTCAATTTCGCCCATTTGACACGTCAATCAACCGTGAGCACGCCCTGAAACACTTGCAAAACGCCACCCAAGGCGCGGATGACGGCGAGCTTTTTCTGGAACGCCGTGCGTCCGAAAGCCTGGTGCTTGATGATGGCCGGGTAAAATCGGCCAGCTTTGATGCCGCAGAAGGCTTTGGCCTGCGCGCTGTCCTGAATGAGGTCACCGGCTATGCCCACTCCACCGACATCTCTGAAGCAGCACTGAGTCGCGCAGTGGCCACTGCCCGCCTCGCCGTGGGTAATGGTGGGGGCACTTTGGCGCTGCCCCCTGCCCCGACCAATACACGGCTCTACACCGATGCAGATCCAATTGCCGGAATGGCCTTTGCCACCAAGCTGGATACCCTGCGCGAAATTGATGCCTATGCGCGTGGGCTCGATCCCCGTGTGGTCCAAGTCACCGCCTCCATCGCGGCGTCGCTTCAGGAGGTGATAATCCTGCGCCCCGATGGGCAGGAGCTGCGCGACATCCGGCCAATGGCGCGCCTCAATGTTTCGGTCATCGCCGAACAGGACGGGCGCCGTGAGGCAGGCAGCGCAGGTGGCGGCGGGCGTATCGGGCTGGAAACCCTGACAGACCCATCATATTGGCGTGCCAAAGCAGATGAGGCGCTGCGCGTGGCGCTGGTTAATCTGCGGGCCGAGCCAGCGCCCGCTGGCATCATGGATGTTGTGCTTGGCCCCGGCTGGCCCGGAATTTTGCTCCACGAAGCCATCGGACATGGCTTGGAAGGTGATTTCAACCGCAAGGGCACCTCGGCCTTTGCTGGCCTCATGGGGCAACGCATCGCCGCTCCGGGGGTGACGGTGCTTGATGATGGCACTATCCCTGAGCGGCGCGGCTCGATCAGCTTTGACGACGAAGGCACGCCCTCGGCCAAGAATACGCTGATCGAGGATGGCATCCTTGTGGGCTTCATGCAGGACCGCCAGAACGCGCGCCTCATGGGGGTTTCGCCCACAGGCAATGGCAGACGCGAAAGCTATGCTCATGCCCCAATGCCACGTATGACCAACACGTATATGATGGGCGGTGATGACGACCCAGCCGATATCGTGGCCGATCTGAAAGATGGCATCTATGCGGTCGGCTTTGGCGGCGGCCAGGTGGATATCACCAATGGCAAATTCGTGTTCTCCTGCACCGAGGCTTACCGCGTTAAAAACGGCCAGATCGGCGCGCCCGTCACCGGGGCCACTCTGATCGGCGATGGGGCAACCGCCCTGAAACAAATCCGGGCCCTTGGCAATGACATGGCTCTGGATCCCGGCATGGGCAACTGCGGCAAACAGGGGCAATGGGTGCCTGTGGGCGTCGGGCAACCAACGGTGATGATTGGTGGGCTGACCGTGGGTGGGTCGGCAACCTGAGCCGCGATACGCGAATGTGGTGCACAGGTGGGTTTTGGCCGCACAGTTTGATTCTGATCTGGCTGCCCTGCTTGCCCGCGATTTCCCCGAAGATCTGTTGCGCATTCGACATCGGCTCTGGCTGTCCGCTGGCGTGATGGGCCAGCGCTGAATTCACGACAAACCCATCCCGAACAGATTTTCAAATGAATTTCTTGGTTTGGTTTACTCACCGTTAACCAACCGTGCGTACAACCATATGAGCAAGAAGGCGGAGCCATGATGACCGAGGATACCCATCCTTCCACTCACCCCCCACTCCCACCCACCACGGAAGATGATCGGATTTCGTGGCTTCGTCTCTTGCGTTCCCGAAGGGTTGGTGTGGCAACCTTCTATCGCCTGCTGGCCGAACACAGCAACGTGCACACCGCGTTGCAGGCCCTGCCTGATGTGGCCCATGCCGCCGGTGTCGCCAGCTACACCCCCTTTTCTACGCAGCAAGCTGTGGCGGAATATGCCAAGGGCCAAGCCGCAGGTGCCCGGCTAATCTGCATCACTGATCCCGAATATCCTGCACAATTGAAAACCATTCCCGATCCTCCTCCCTTGTTGTGGGTCATGGGGCAAATTGACGTGCTGCGGCGGCCAATGATTGCTCTGGTGGGGGCGCGCAATGCCTCATCTCTGGGCACACGCATGGCCAAAGCACTGGCCCGTGATCTGGCGGATGCAGGGTATGTTGTCGTGTCCGGTCTGGCACGCGGCATTGATGCGGCCGCGCATCTGGCGTCACTCGACACCGGCACGATTGCGGTGATGGGCGGCGGGGTCGATGTGATCTATCCAGCCGAAAACACCAAACTGGGCGAAGATATCTTGGCCAATGGCCTGCGCCTGACAGAACAACCAATGGGCCTGACCCCGCAGGCGCGCCATTTTCCAAGGCGCAATCGGCTGATCTCGGGGTTGGCACAGGCCGTGATAGTTGTTGAAGCCGCGGCCAAATCCGGATCATTGATCACCGCGCGCGATGCATTGGATCAGGGCCGGGATGTGCTGGCCGTGCCCGGCCATCCGATGGATGCACGCGCCTCTGGGTGCAATATGTTGATCCGGGATGGCGCCCATCTGATCCGCAATGCTGGCGATGTCATTGATGTCTTGCCTGATCAGATCGCCCCGCAGGCGGAAATGCCTCTGGCCCCCGTGGCCGGTGCCGACCCCCAAGCAGCACCAAGACCACCCCAACGCCGTTCGCTGGCAGAAACGGCAACCCTTCATAGCCAGATTCTAGACCGGCTGGGCCCCTCGCCATTAGCCGAAGATCAATTGATCCGAGACCTGGAACAGCCCGCGCACCACATATCCCCGGCATTGCTGGATCTTGAACTGGAGGGACGCATAAAACGCGATGCTGGTGGGCTATTGCGCCGCGCTCTTCCGCGCCGCGCAAGTTGAACGCAGGTCAGTAGCCGCAAATTTCTGGTATGACCGTGTGATATTCCGGACAAAGTGCAGGGTCTGCGTACCAGACATCAGTGGCCCCAATCGCCCAATGTACCGCCACC
>JGI24025J20009_10001227_pt1 | contig 19571 bp, 14 predicted proteins | sample Cruoilmetagenom3_FD_20009 | JGI IMG/M metagenome (IMG submission 20009) | reverse complement strand
TAGTGTCTACTTTGCAATTGAAAAATTCAAATCTTATGGCAAGTTATCAAAAAAGAATATAACCGAGCTTATAGAGGGAAAGAGAGCACGTGTTGTTAAAGGAAAGAGAAATCCATATGATTTTGCTCTTTGGAAGGCTTCAAAACCTGGCGAACCGAAGTGGAATACTCCGTGGGGGGAAGGAAGACCTGGGTGGCATATTGAGTGTTCTGCAATGTCATTGAATTATTTAGATATGGGATTTGATATTCATGGTGGTGGAAAAGACCTTATATTTCCTCATCATGAAAATGAGATAGCTCAATCAGAAGCATATAGCGGCTCTGAACCATTTGTTCGATATTGGATACATAATGGATTTGTGAATATAGATAAAGTTAAGATGTCAAAATCTTTAAGGAATTGGGTTTTTGCCAAGGATGTATTAGAAATGTATGATCCCAATGTTGTTAGAATCATGTCCCTTAATACTCATTACAGAAATGATGTTGATTATACTCCAAAGGTTCTTGAGGCTTGTAATCAAGCGCATGAAAAACTTTTAAATACGATCCATGATATCAACATAACACTGTCACAGGAAGAACAAAAATCTGAAGGTTCTTTACTGGATGAAATCTCGCACTTAGAAGAGGAGATAAGTAATTTAAGAACAAATTTTGAGGATGCGATGGATGATGACTTTAATACTGCCAGAGCGTTATCTTATATTTTTAAATTTTCCAGAGAATTAAACAAGGTCGTACATTTACAATCTTTTAAACTAACACCTGAAATTAAACAGATCTTAATAAATACAAAGAGTATAATAATTGAATTAACATCTGTCTTAGGTTTAGATTTATCAGACAAGAAAATTAACAAAATAGCTGGAACTATAAAAGGTGTAAGTAAGGTAAATGGTTCTTTAACTATTAAGAAAAAGTTAGAAGATGAGCTCAACAATATAGCTTCAAAGATTTATGAAAAAGCTGTTAAGCTTTATCCTCAAGATGCTGCAAAATTATCTCTGTCAAATATATCAAAATTAAACTTAGAAGACAGTATAGAAGTAATTCTTTCACTTCGCAGTAAAGCAAGAGAAAAAAAGAACTGGGTTTTTGCAGATAATATAAGAAAGAAGTTAAAAGAGATTGGAATATCTATAAAAGATACACCATCAGGGACTAAGTGGAGGTTTAGTTGAAAAAGAACTCATCTCTTTTGAAAGATGAGAAGTTGAAAAAAGGTAATGCAGTAGTGGAGGGAAGAAATGCAGTTTACGAGGCATTAAGTGGACCACGCAAAGTAAAATTAGTATATATTGATAAAGCTATTGGTAAAAATATCCGATTAAAACAGATTTCAAAGCTGGCTAAGGATAAATCAGTACATGTTAAATTAGCAGATAGAAATTTCTTGAACAAAATTGGAATTCAACACCAAGGAGTAATTGCAATAACATCGCCATACAAATATTTCTCTTTATCCTCACTTTTAAATGAAATTGAAAATAAGAACCCCGTAATTGTAATTTTAGATGGTATAAAAGATCCACAGAATTTTGGAGCTATACTTAGAACATGTCAAGCGTTTTCTGTAGATGGAGTTGTAATTCCAGATAGAAGAAGTGCAAAAATTACTTCATCTGTTTGCAGAGCTTCCTCTGGTGCGTGTGAGCACTTGAGGATTGCAAGAGTTGCGAATTTAAACAAAACTGTTGAGAAGTTAAAGGAAGAAGGTTTTTGGGTTATTGGAACCTCAGATAGAGCTGATATTTCAATTAACCGGATGGAAATCTTATGTCCCCTTGCTATTGTGATGGGAAGTGAACATAAAGGAATAGGTAGACTTTTATTAAGTAACTGCGATTTAGTTGTTAAAATCAAGACTTCTGGAAAGATACCTTCATTGAATGTTTCAGTGACAACGGGAATTATTCTACATGAAGTAATGAAAAAACTTAAAAGAATATAAATTAGGGGGTTAAGAAAGTGAATTCACCAACGAATGAAAAAACAATGGTTATAGTTGATGGTTATAACTATTTACACAGCACAATGAAAATGAACAAAATTTCTAAAATTGAACTTGAGCAACTTAGAAATAAGTTGATAGAGGATCTTAATCAATTGGCGAGACATAGAGGTTGGTCAGTAACTGTAGTATTTGACTCATCAAACAAAGGAAATGTTTTTTTAAAAAATGAGGTAAAAGATAAAGTTACCGTTTTATTTACAAAAAAAGGGCAAAGCGCAGATAATCTTACTGAGACTTTAGTTTATAAAAATAAAGGAAAAAGGATTTTTGTTGTAACATCTGATTACATTCACCAGAGGATAACTTTTGGTGGAGGAGCTTTTAGAATGACAACAAGACAACTTAAAAGTCAACTAAAACAGTTAAAAAGAGAAATAAGAAGTAGAGATATTTTTTCGAATAAACTGAATGTACCTATAAGTAAAAGAATTGATAAAAAAGTTGAAAGAAAGTTAGATAAAATAAGAAAGGGTAAAGTATAAGTTTAGCTTTACCCCTAAAATTGATGAAATTATATTGACGAAGATTATTACATAAATATATAATATAATAGTTTTACTCAACATTGTGGAGGTGAAATTTTTAAAGACCTATAAAAGCTATATTTTAATAGCATTTTTTCACTGTTTTTTCTTTATAAAAGGATATGAACTTGAACATCGAACCATCATATACACCAAAAAAAATTAAAAGTTTCGAGGTCTTTGAGGAAAATCAAATAGTAGAAAGAGCTAAAGAAGGAGACGAGAGAGCACTCAACTATATTTTAGGAAAGTATAGCAATCTTGTAAGGTATAAAGCTCGTTCATACTTTTTAATAGGGGCTGAATATGATGATCTAATACAGGAAGGTATGATAGGTCTTTTTAAATCTATAAAGGATTTCAAAGCTGGCAATGAAACATCTTTTAAATCATTTGCTGAACTGTGTATAACAAGACAAATAATAACTGCTATTAAAAATGCCACTCGACAAAAGCATATCCCTTTAAACTGTTACATTTCGCTAAATAAGCCATTTTATAGCAATGAAGAAACTTCTTATCCACTTTTTGAAATACTAAAAATTAAGGAACTAAATGATCCCGAACAACTTATAATAAGTAGCGAAGTGATTGAAACTATTAAAGAAATATTTGAGAAGTTTTTATCAAAATTAGAGGCATCAGTACTAAGTTTGTATATGAAGGGAAAAACTTATGTTGAAATTGCTCATACTTTGAACTTAAAAGTGAAATCAGTTGATAATGCTCTTCAGAGAATAAAGAGAAAATTAGAGACTCATCTTAACGGTTATAAATCTTTAACCTAATCTTTCAAAAACCTCTTAAAAGATTACAAAATTTTTAAGGTAAATTTTTTTTATTGGTCTGTTTTAATTAATAATATTTTTTGAAAAGTATAGATAACCCTCCCCCTATCCCCTCCCATTAAGGGAGGGGAATCGAGTATAAAGAGGAGAGAAACTATGCTCAAATCTTTCAAGAGTATTTATTTTTTAGTGTAAAAAGTTTTGGTATAATTGAACTACAAAAATGCTATTATTTTATATAAAAAAGCATTAGCAGTAAATTAGAAAGAAACCCAACAGTTTTAGTCGTTGGAGGTGTCACTTAAAAGGAACATCTAATAGGCCGGTGTAGCTCAGTGGTAGAGCAGCTGATTTGTAATCAGCAGGTCATCGGTTCAAATCCGATCGCCGGCTCCAATCTTTCAAGTTTAGAGTTTTGTTTTTTATTGATAGAATTTTTGGTATAATTTTTTTAAACAATAATTTTCTTTTTACTAAAATATGGTTTTTGGGGGAGTTCCCGAGTGGCCAAAGGGGACAGACTGTAAATCTGTTGGTGTTTACCTTCAGAGGTTCGAATCCTCTCTCCCCCACCATATTTTTTAATTACGCCCGTGTAGCTCAGATGGTAGAGCATCTCCTCGGTAAGGAGAAGGTCACCGGTTCAAGTCCGGTCGCGGGCTCCAGATTTGGGAAATATTTTGTCCATTGGATGAAAGGATTTTTAATATAAGTAATAAGATAAAATGATAAAATATAAATAATAATATTAATAACTTGTACTATAAACGAAATATGTTTACAGTTTACTGTTTAAAAAAGTAAAGTAATAAAAATATTTTAATTTAGGAATAAATTAGAAAGAAACCCAATGGCTTTAGTCATTGGAAGTGTTACAAGGCAGAAAAAATGAATAATTAGGTGGCGGTGTAGCTCAGTTGGTAAGAGCACACGGTTCATACCCGTGGGGTCACTGGTTCAAATCCAGTCACCGCTACCAAATAAGTATTTAACAATTTAAAAATTTTATATTTAGGAATAAATTAGAAAGAAACCCAATGGCTTTAGTCATTGGAGGTATCACTGATTTGCTATTTTATAATATAAATGTATATAATATTCAATTCTTAATTTAAATTTTCTTTTAAGATTTTTAAAAATATATAATGATTAATTTTCAAACAAATATAATAGAATAAAAATCCATTAAAAAAATGGGGGGAAATATATGGCTAAAAAGAAATTTGAGAGAACAAAACCACATATCAATGTAGGAACTATAGGTCATGTAGATCATGGTAAAACAACCTTAACTTCAGCAATAACATATTGTCTGAGTTCAAGGGGTCTTGATGTAGAGAAAATGGACTTTAGTGAAATAGATAATGCACCAGAAGAAAAGGAAAGAGGCCTAACCATAAGCATAAGTCATGTTGAATATCAGACAGATAAAAGACACTATGCACACGTAGATTGTCCTGGACATGCAGACTATATAAAGAACATGATCACTGGAGCAGCTCAGATGGATGGAGCAATAGTGGTTGTATCTGCAGCAGATGGTCCAATGCCCCAGACAAGAGAACATATCTTACTAGCCAGACAGGTTGAGGTTCCATCAATAGTTGTATTTCTAAACAAGGTAGATATGGTTGATGATCCCGAGATACTGGAGTTAGTTGAGATGGAAGTAAGGGAACTGCTTTCAGANTATGACTTTCCCGGAGATGATATTCCAATTATTNCTGGCTCAGCTCTAAAAGCAATGAACTGTGGATGTGGTAAAGACACTTGTGAAGCTTGCTCTCCAATAATAAAGCTTATGGATGCTGTAGATAGCTACATTCCAACTCCAAAGAGGGAAATAGATAAACCGTTTTTACTATCTGTTGAAGATGTATTTTCAATAACTGGAAGGGGAACTGTAGCAACAGGTAGAATAGAGAGAGGCAAGGTTAATGTTGGAGATTTAATAGAGATAGTAGGACTTACCAATGAGGTTAAAAAGACAGTAGCAACAGGTGTTGAGATGTTTAGGAAAATACTTGATTATGGACAGGCTGGAGACAATGTAGGTGTACTACTTAGGGGAATAGCAAGAAAAGAGATAGAGAGGGGAATGGTACTGGCTGAACCGGGAACAATAACTCCTCATAGAGTATTTAAATCTCAGATATATGTATTATCAAAAGAAGAGGGTGGAAGACATACCCCATTCTTTTCTGGATACAGACCACAGTTTTATTTTAGAACAACAGATGTTACGGGAGTCATAACTCTTCCAGAAGGAACTGAGATGGTAATGCCTGGAGATAATATTGAGTTAAGAGTTGAATTGATTCAACCAATAGCAATGGAAAGGGTCTAAGATTTGCTATCAGAGAAGGTGGTCATACTGTTGGAGCTGGTACTGTAATAGAGATAATTAAGTAATTAAAAATAAATACTTTTACTGTTTGAAAAGTATTTAATATTTTTTTAAATAAGTTTTGTTTGATAAAATTATAAAGAGGATAGATTGAGACAGATTATCACACTGGCTTGTACAATATGTAAGCGTAGAAATTATACAACTAAAAAAAATAAGACCAATACTCGTGAGAGATTGGAGCTAAAAAAATATTGTAAGTGGTGTAAGAAACACACAATACATAAAGAAACAAGATAATATTAATTTAATTATGTAGTGTAGGGCTGTAGCTCCAATGGTAGAGCACCGGTCTCCAAAACCGGGTGTTGGGGGTTCGAGTCCCTCCAGCCCTGCCATATTTTTGAAACAATTTTCAAAGTAAGTTTAATTTCATTTTTTTATGCTAAAATACTTATTTTATAAAATATAGTAGGGTAAATATATGGGGAAAAGAAAAATATCAAAAAAATTAGGAAAATTAGAAACAAAAGCAACTATAAAAAAGAAACAGAAGGTAAAAGTTCCTAAAAAGAAAGCCAGTATTAAGAAGAAATCTAAAAAAAATTTACCTATCTCACAAAGAATTGCTGATTTCTTCAGAAATAGCTGGTTAAAAATTGTAAATTATTTTAAAGGTGTATGGCTTGAACTAAAGAAAGTTTCTTGGCCAAGTAGAAAGTCTATTTTACTATATACAATGGTAACTTTAACTACTATATTTATATTTGTAGTTTTTATTGGTATATGTGACTTTTTGTTTACACAGTTAATTGTACTTTTACAAAAAATTAAATTCTAAAAGGTGATTGATAAATTGGAACCAAAATGGTATGTTATACACTCATATGCTGGTTATGAGAAAAAAGTTAAGGACAATCTAAAACAAAGAATACAGTCAATGGAAATGGAGGATAAGATATTTGAAATTCTTATACCCGAAGAAGAAGTTTTAGAAATTGATGATGGGAAAAAAGTTGCAACTAAAAAGAGAATTTTTCCTGGGTATATTTTAGTAAAAATGATCTTAGATGATGACTCTTGGTATGTTGTGAGAAATACCCCAGCAGTTACTGGGTTCGTGGGATCATTCTCAAAACCAACATCTCTTTCTCCAGCAGAGGTCATGAAAATAAAAAAAAGAGTAGCAGTAAAAAAGCCAAGAGCACGTACCCATTTTGAAATCGGTGAACCAGTTAAAGTAAAATCAGGTCCATTTGCTAATTTTGATGGAACAATAAGTGAGATAAATATTGATAAGGGAAAGTTAAGAGTTTTAGTAGCAATATTTGGTAGACAGACCCCGGTTGAATTAAATTTTAACCAAGTAGAAAAAATATAAAAAAAATAAATTAAATAACTTTTAGAAGATTTGGGCATAGTTTCTTGACTAAAATGTCTTCGAAACTATGCCACAAATCTAAAAATATAAACTTTATACTGTGTCATTGCGAGGGACAGGGTCCTGAAGCGATCTCATTAAAAAATAAATAGAATAACTGTTAAATTTAAATATTATTTAAAAATATAGCATTACAATAATGATATATAATATACATTTTAGATAGATTTGAAAAAAGGATGATTATATGGCTAAAAAAATTATTGGAAAAATAAAATTGGAAATACCTGCTGGTCAAGCTAATCCAGCTCCACCGGTTGGTCCTGCATTAGGACAACACGGTGTTAATATAATGGAATTTTGTAAGGCTTTTAATAATATAACAAAAGATCAGGAAGGAATGATAATTCCAGTTGTTATAACTGTTTACAAAGATAGGTCTTTTACTTTTATTACGAAAACTCCGCCAGCAGCTGTTTTATTGAAAAAAGCAGTAAATATTGAAAAGGGCTCAAAAGAACCGAATCGAGAGAAAGTAGGCAAAGTTCCAAGGAGAAAAATTAGAGAAATAGCTGAATTAAAAATGCCGGATTTAAATGCAGTTGACATAGAATCTGCTATGAAGATAATAGAAGGAACCGCAAAAAATATGGGATTGGAAATAATTGATTAATTAATTTAAGGAGAATCTCTTTGAAAAGAGGAAAGAAATATCAACAGGTTTTAGAAAATATAGATAATGATAAATTATATTCACCATTGGAAGCGTTAAGTTTGATAAAAAACATTTCAAAAGCTAAATTTGACGAGACTGTTGAAGTCGCAATAAGATTAGGAATAAACACTAAAAAGGCAGAGCAACAAGTTAGAGGGACCGTGATTTTACCTCATGGAACAGGAAAAATTCCTAAGATTTTGGTTTTTGCTCAAGGCGAAAAAGTGACAGAGGCTAAAAAAGCAGGAGCTGACATCGCTGGTGGAGAAGAACTGACTGAAAAAATTAAAAAAGGATTTTTGGATTTTGATGTTACCATTGCTACTCCCGATATGATGAGTATAGTGGGAAGGTTAGGAAAGATTTTGGGTCCGAGAGGTTTAATGCCAAATCCGAAGACAGGTACAGTAACATTTGAAGTGAGTAAAGCAGTACAGGATGCAAAGAAAGGAAAGGTTGAATATAAAGCAGATAAATATGGAATTATTCATCTAATATTAGGTAAAATCTCATTTGAAGTTAAAAAATTAGTTGAAAATTATGCAACATTAATAGACGAGATAATAAGAGTAAAACCGTCAGCAGCTAAAGGTAGATATTTAAGAAGTATTCACTTTTCATCTTCTATGGGTCCTTCAGTAGCTGTTGACATATCAAAAGTAAAGAATCTGCTAGTTAAAGAAATAGAATAATAAATTAAAGAACTTAGAATAGCAAAATCTCTGAAACTTTTACTACTTATTACTAAATAATAAATATTAATAATTAATATAGTACCAAAGATTGTGGGTGCTTGGTGCTTAATATTTCCTGCTTAGGTGCTTTGTAATCGACCTTTGCACTTAAGGTCTTTTTTATTTTTTAATAAAGATTAATTCATAAATGGAGGAATTTTGATAAACATTAAAAAAATAAATATTGTTAAACAGCTTGCTGAGAAATTTTCAAATGCAAAGAGTGTTATATTAGCAGATTATACTGGATTTTCAGTGCAAGAAATGAATGAGTTGAGGGGTAAATTCCGAGAATCAGAAATAGAATTTAGGATTATAAAAAATACACTATCAAAGATAGCACTAAAGAAAGCAAAAATAGAGGGATTAGAGGAATACCTTGTTGGACAAACAAGTGCTACCTTTAGTTACGCTGAACCTATCTTACCTGCAAGGATATTAAAAAATTTTAATATAAATGGAAAAACTTTAAAAATTAAAGCAGGTTATGTTGAAGGAAAAGTCTTTGGATTTGATGAAATTATGCAATTAGCAGATTTACCTTCAAGAGAAGAATTAATTGCCAGTTTAACAAGATATATTGCCAATCCATTAGTTAATTTTGTAAGAGTTTTAAAGAATCCTATTGTCGGCTTATTAAATCAGCTTAATATAATAGCAGAATCAAAAAAAGGAAAAAAATAAACACAATATAATCTTTTTAAAAAATAAATTTTAACACTGTATCATTGTGGGGAACAAGATTCAATACGTCATTGCGAGGAGCGAAGCGACGAAGCAATCTCTATCAGAATACAATGTGCAATCTCATTTTAATTAGATTTAACAACATATCTTAATTAAGATTGCCACGCCACCTTCAGTGGCTCGCAATGACAAATTAAGTATCAATCAGGATAAATTGTGCAATGTCGTTAAAAAAAATAAAACAAAAAAATAGGAGGTAAAATGGTAGAAAAGAAAAAAGTTAGCAAAAAATCTACTAAAGAGAAAAAAGTTAGCACTAAAGCTACAGAAAAGAAAAAGGTCGATACTAAAATTACGGAAAAGGAGAGAATTAGTAATAAAGATATTATAAAAGCTGTTGAAGATATGAGTGTGAAGGAGCTCGCAGAGCTTGTTAGGATGTTAGAGGAGAAATTTGGAGTAATAGCAGAAGCACCTGTAGCTATAGCTACTACTGGTGGTAAAGAAAAGGCAAAGGAAGAGGAAGAAAAAATTGAATTTGATGTGGTTTTAGCTAATGTGGGAGAAAAGAAGATTCAAGTTATAAAAGAAGTAAGAGCTTTAACGAAATTAGGTCTAAAAGAAGCAAAATCATTAGTAGACAATGCCCCCGAAGTAGTATTAAAGAATGTGAGCAAAGAGGATGCTGAAAATGCGAAGAAGAAGATGGAGGAAGTTGGCGCTACTATTGAGATTAAGTGATTATCAATATTAATATTACAATATATTAAATTGTGTATTTTATTTTTGAATTAGTTACCCGAGACTCCTTCATTCGGGTAGGGGTAGTTCACACTTTATGTATATAATCTGCACAATATATAGACATTAGCTGAAATAGAGAAGCTCATTACTTAAAAAATTTTAAAAAATTTATAAAATTTAGTTGAATTTATTAATATATTAATGGTATAGTATAGGTTTATAAACTGTATTTAATTGATATTTTAATGTATAATATTATTATATTATTAAATTATTTAAGAGATTTGCTTACAAAGATCTATTAATCCTTCCTATTAAAGGGAGGTAAAATTTTATTAAACTGTAAATACTAAGCTTAGATAGTATATATAGAATAATTATTTGAAGTATTTATTCTACTAAATATTAATTCTACTAAATTATTCCTTTTAAAATGAAGAGGAGTGATTTTTTTTGTCTAAAAAATACCACAAAAAAATAGAAAGATACAATTATTCCAGCGCTGAAGAGATTATGGATACACCAAATCTTATCGATGTTCAAAAGAAGTCGTTTGAGGAATTATTAAAACATGGAATGAAAGAGGTACTTGATAATATATCCCCTATTGAGGATTTTACGGAAACACTTCAACTTGAATTTGGTGATTATCATCTTCATGAAATGGATAAGAAAACAAAAAAAACATCCAGTAAAGTTTATCAAAAATGCCCAAACTGTAGTAAGAATGCAGATATAAAATTCAATGAAGAAATTTGTAAAGAGAGAGACATTACTTATTGTGCACCTTTATGGGTTCTTGCAAGACTGAAGAATAAGGAAACTGGTGAAATAAAAGAACAACCAGTATTTTTAGGAGATTTTCCACTTATGACCAGGAAGGGAACCTTTATTATTAATGGATCTGAGAGGGTAGTTGTTAATCAGATTGTTAGATCTCCAGGTATTTACTTCGATAGGGAGATAGATAGAGAAACAGATGAAACTCTATTTAATTGTAAACTTATCCCAAGTAGAGGAGCATGGTTAGAAATGATCTTTAATAAGAAAGGTGCTTTATCTATGAGAATTGATAGAAAAAGGAAGTTACCTATAACTACATTTTTAAAGGCACTCGGATTTGGAGACAATGAAAAACTTAAGGATTTGTTCAAAAATTCAGAAGTAATAGATAAAACATTAAAAGTAGATACAACAGAGTCGCGTGAAGAAGCATTAATAGAAGTTTATAAAAAACAGAGACCCGGGGAACCGCCAACTTTGGATAGTGCTGAAGCTCTTATTGATAACTTATTCTATAAACCAAAAAGATATGACCTGGGAAGAGTAGGTAGATATAAGTTGAATAAGAAATTACAATTAGATATACCTTTAGAAAAAACCACTCTGTCAAAGGAAGATATTTTAGCAATAGTTAGATATATGATTCAGTTAAATCAGGGATTAGGGGAAGTCGATGATATAGATCATTTTGGCAATCGTAGGGTAAGAACAGTTGGTGAGCTAATTCAAAACCAGTTAAGAGTAGGTTTCTCAAGAATTGAGAAAGTTGTTAAGGATAGAATGACAACTCAAGATGTAAATATTGTAACACCCCGATCACTGATTAATATAAGACCTATGGTTGCTATATTAAGACAGTTCTATGGCAGCAGTCAGTTATCTCAATTTTTGGATCAAACAAATCCTTTAGCTGAATTAACACATAAAAGGAGACTGACAGCTGTAGGACCAGGTGGTTTAAGTAGAGAGAGAGCAGGATTTGAGGTTAGAGATGTTCATTCATCTCATTATGGTAGGATGTGTCCAATAGAAACTCCGGAAGGTCCAAATATAGGTCTTATTGGCTCCTTAGCGACTTATGCAAGGATAAGTGATATGGGATTTATACAAACACCATATAGGAAAGTTGAAAAAGGTATCGTAACAGATGAAATAGAATATATTGATGCTGACGAAGAGGAAGAATTTGTGATTGCTCAATATAATATTCCTGTAAATAAGAAAGGAAAGATTAAAGGGAAAGAAGTTGTAGTGAGGAGAAGAGGTGAAGTAAATACGGTTGTTTCTAATAAAGTAGATCATATAGACATATCACCAAGACAGATATTTTCTGTTTCTACCTCGTTGATTCCATTTTTAGAGCATGATGATGCACCGCGTGCACTTATGGGTTCAAATATGCAAAGGCAGGCAGTGCCATTAATTAAAACTGAAGCACCATTAATAGGAACTGGTATGGAACATAAAGCAGTAATTGATTCAGGTGATGTCATATTAGCCAAAGAGAATGGAACCGTAACCAAAGTGTGTGCAGATTACATAGAGATAGATTACAAGAATTTGGCTTCAACAAGACATAAATTACAGAAATTTAGAAGATCAAATCAAGGAACTTGTATAAATCAAAAACCTTTAGTTTATGCTGGAAATAAAGTAAAAAAGAACGATGTCATAATCGATGGACTAGCAATAAGTGGTGGAGAGCTGGCATTAGGGAAAAATTTGTTGGTAGCATTTTTATCATGGGAGGGTTATAACTTTGAGGATGCAATTGTCATCAGTGAAAGGTTAGTGAAAGAGGATGTTCTTTCATCAATTCATATAGAAAAGCATGAGATTGAAGCAAGATCTATAAAATTGGGTGATGAGGAAATTACCAGAGACATACCAAATGTTAGTGAAGAAGCATTAAAAGATTTAGATGAAAGAGGAATAATTAGAATTGGGGCTGAGGTTAAGGCAGGTGATATTTTGGTTGGGAAGGTAACACCTAAAGGTGAAACAGAATTGACAGCAGAAGAAAAGTTACTTCGTGCCATATTTGGAGAGAAGGCAAAGGAAGTAAGAGATACTTCTTTAACAGTTCCACATGGAGAGTCCGGTAAAGTAATGGACGTAAAATATTTTTCAAGGGAAGAGGGACACGAACTTGCTCCAGGTGTAGACAAATATGTTAGAGTTTATATTGCAAAAAAAAGGAAAGTATCAGTCGGGGACAAGTTATCAGGGAGACATGGAAATAAGGGTGTAATTGCAATAATACTTCCCGAAGAGGATATGCCTTATATGGAAGACGGAACCCCTGTAGATGTTGTCTTAAATCCATTGGGTGTTCCTTCAAGAATGAATGTTGGACAGATATTAGAAACCCATTTAGGATGGGCTGCAAAAGTAGGATGGGATGATGATGGTGTAAAAAGAAGTGACGAAGGGTCTGTTTACATATCAACTCCTATTTTTGAAGGTGCTAATGAAAATGAAATAAGAAAAGCGCTCAAAAAAGCAGGATTACCAACAAGTGGAAAAACCTGGTTGTATGATGGAAGAACTGGAAAAAGATTTAAACAGCCAATTACAGTAGGTTACATGTATATAATGAAATTACACCATTTAGTAGATGATAAAATTCATGCAAGGTCAACAGGACCCTATTCTTTAGTAACCCAACAACCACTTGGAGGTAAAGCTCAATTTGGCGGACAGAGATTTGGTGAGATGGAAGTGTGGGCTCTTGATGCTTATGGAGCAGCTTATACTCTTCAAGAAATGTTAACAATAAAATCTGATGATGTTTTTGGAAGAGTAAAAGCATATGAAGCAATTGTAAAAGGGGAGCCAATTGAAGCTCCCAAGATACCAGAATCTTTTAAAGTACTTGTTAAAGAAATTAAGAGTTTAGGATTAAATGTTGAAATTCTATCTGAGAAAGGAGAAAAGTTAGAGTTAATAGATACTGGTGAAGATATGTATAGAACTATTGAAGAATTGGGTATAAGTTTACAGAGAGAAGAGAAAGATATTATAGAAATATTAGAGGATACAAAACTTTCTAAAAATTAGGGGGTAAGTTTTTTGTTAGATGTTAATCTTTTTGACGCAATTAGAATTGGAATAGCGTCTCCTGAACAGATTAGGTCATGGTCAAATGGAGAGGTAAAAAAGCCTGAAACTATAAATTATCGTACTCTTAAACCAGAAAAAGATGGGCTTTTCTGTGAAAAGATCTTTGGACCTACGAAAGATTGGGAGTGTTACTGCGGTAAGTATAAGAGAATAAGATTTAAGGGAATAATTTGTGAAAGATGTGGAGTTGAGGTAACCAGGTCAAAAGTTAGAAGAGAAAGAATGGGTCATATAGAACTTGCATCGCCAGTAGTACATATATGGTTTTTTAAAGGTATTCCATCAAGATTGGGTTATTTATTGGATATATCACCTAAGGATCTGGATAAGGTAATCTATTTCGCCTCATACATCGTTACTTCAATTGATAAAGATAGAAGAGTTTTAGAAAAGGAAGAAATTGAAAATATTATAGATATGAGAATAAATCAGTTGAAAGAGGAACACAAAGAGAGAGCGGAAGATTTATTTTCAATAATAACCGATAGATTTCCCAATCAATTAGATGATCAGGAAGAATTAGTTGATAAAGAAAAGGAAGAATATTTAAAGCTAAAAAGTGAGATAGATAAAGACATTAAAGAGGATTATCAATATACACAAGACCAAATTGAAATAGCAAAACAGGCTTATAAAGAATTTATGAAGTTGGGGGAAAAACAACTCATCGATGATGAAAGAGTTTTCCGAGAAATGAAGTTCATGTATACAGAATATTTTACCGGTGGTATGGGGGCGGAAGCAATAAAAGAGATGCTTGTCAAATTGGATTGTCATGCAGAAACTGAGAAACTTAGAAAGATATTTAAAAAGGCTAAGGGGCAAAAAAAAGCTCGCGCTATCAAAAGATTAAAAGTGGTAGCTGCATTTGATAAAACAGACAATCGTCCTCAGGATATCATAATAGAAGCGATACCTGTTATACCGCCAGATTTAAGACCGATGGTTCAGTTGGATGGCGGGAGGTTTGCGACATCAGATCTTAATGATCTTTATCGAAGGGTTATAAATAGAAATAATAGATTAAAAAAGCTTTTAGATCTGGGAGCCCCAGAGGTTATAGTTAACAATGAAAAAAGAATGTTACAAGAGTCTGTTGATGCACTTTTTGACAATGGAAGAAGAGGTAGACCAGTAACAGGTCCTGGAAATCGTGCACTAAAATCTCTTTCAGATATGCTCAAAGGGAAGCAAGGAAGATTTCGTCAAAATCTATTAGGTAGGAGAGTTGATTACTCCGGCCGTTCGGTAATTGTAGTTAACCCAAAATTGAAGATAAATCAGTGTGGAATTCCGAAACCTATGGCTTTGGAGCTTTTTAAACCCTTTGTAATGAGGATGCTTGTTGATTCAGGACACACTCAAAATATAAAGAGTGCTAAAAGAATGGTGGAAAGAGGAGGACCAATTATCTGGGATGTACTTGAAAAAGTTGTAGAAGATCATCCAGTGCTACTTAATAGAGCTCCAACACTACATCGTTTGGGAGTACAAGCATTTTTACCTGTACTTGTAGAAGGAAAAGCAATTCAGATACATCCTCTTGTATGTACTGCTTTTAATGCAGATTTTGATGGTGACCAGATGGCTGTTCATATTCCTCTTTCTCAAGGAGCTCAAGCTGAATCAAGAATTCTTATGATGTCAAGCAACAATCTTCTTTCACCAGCAGAGGGTAAACCGCTTGTAACACCAAGCCAGGATATGGTTTTAGGAATATACCATTTAACATCTCAACAAGAAGGTCAAGCTGGAGAGGGTAAAATTTATAGTAATCTGGATGAAGCATTGCTTGCATATGAGTTTGGAAAATTATCTCTTCAAGCTCCAATGCGACTTCAATTCAGAGGAAAAGTAAGAAAAACAACATTGGGAAGAGCAATATTTAATTCTATTTTACCTGAAGATTATCCCTATATAAATTCTCCAATAGATAAGAAGCAATTATTAACAATTGTTACAGAGATAATAAACACCTATTCAAATGAGTTAACCTCAAATATTTTGGATGGGATGAAGAAACTTGGTTTCTCTCATGCTACTGAAGAGGGAATAACCATTGGAATAGATGATATTAAAATTCCAGAAAAGAAAGCAGAAATTTTAAAGGAGAGCGAAGGAACTGTCAAAAAAATAAACAAAAGTTTTAAAGAGGGCTTTTTAGCAGATGATGAGAGACTACAGAGAGTTGTTCAATTATGGTCAACAACTACAGAGGAGATTGGTGAGGAAATGGAGAGAAATTTTGGAAAATTTAATCCAATTTATATGATGGCTAATTCAGGAGCTAGAGGGAATGTAAAGCAACTAAGGCAGTTAGCAGGTATGAGAGGTCTTGTTGCGGATGCCAGGGGAGAGATAATTGATAAACCAATCAAATCAAATTTTAGAGAGGGTCTATCAGTTCTTGAATATTTTCTTTCAACACATGGCGCAAGACAGGGTTTAGCAGATACTGCTCTTCGTACAGCTGACTCAGGATATCTGACAAGAAGATTAGTGGATGTATCCCAGGATGTTATAGTTAGAGAGCATGATTGTGGGACCAAAGAAGGTAGAGATATATATGTTCTCACTCTGGAAGGTGAACCAAATCCAAGTTTGCTGGGTAGAATTTGTGCAAAGAGTGTAGCTGATCCTTCAACTGGAGAGATAATTATAGAATCTGGTGAGGGGATTACATTAGAGCATATCAATAAATTAATAAGACTAAATGTTGAAATAGTTACTGTAAGGTCAGTTTTAAAATGTAGAGTTGAACACGGTGTCTGTCAAATGTGTTATGGTGAGGATATGGCCACTGGAAAATTAGTTGAAATAGGTGAAGCAGTTGGAATAATTGCCGCTCAATCTATTGGTGAACCTGGAACACAACTTACTATGAGAACTTTTCATACTGGAGGTGTAGCAAGTACATATATTCAGAAACCAATAAGATCCCCTGTTAATGGTAGTTTGATAATACCCCGAGATGTTTTAAAGAAGTTAAAAATGACAAAAAAAGATTTAAAGGAAGAGAGAAATAAGAGAGATAAGGAAGATAAAGAGTTTTTTTCTAAGAATATAGATCATCTTACCAAAATATTTATGTTGCAGGTGGAGATGGATGACGGAAAGTTGATTGATGTAGCGATGCATAAAGGAGGGGAGAGAATAGAAATAACTACTAAAGAAAATGTTGAAAAAGGAGAAGTTATAGCCAAAGTAATACAAACAGCTAAGAAGAAGAAATATGTTCGAAAACACGAAAAAGCTTATGAGGCTATGGATATAACAGCTGGTTTACCAAGAGTTGTTGAGCTTTTTGAAGCAAGAAAACCAAAAGTGCAGGCTATAATATCAGAAATTAGTGGAAAGATTGAAATAAAGGAGAGCGAGAAATATATCAAAATATTAGTTACTGATAAAAAAGGTGAAACTCATACATATTCACTATCTCCTAGAATGAGATTATTTGTTGATGAAGGGGATAAAGTGGCTGCAGGACAAAGATTAACCGATGGTTCTCTGAGTCCTCATGATATTTTAAAAATACAAGGTCCAGAAGATGAGATAAAACAAGAGGAAAAAACAAAACGTATGTATATAAAAAGAGGAGCTAAGTCTTTTCTTGTAACTGAGATTCAGAATGTTTATAAATCTCAAGGAGTAGATATACATGATAAACACATAGAAATAATAGTAAGACAAATGTTTAAAAAAGTTGCTATAACAAAATCAGGAGATACTAATTTTTTACCAGGTCAGTTAGTAAACAAAATCGCTTTTCAAAAGATAAACGAAGAAATGATATCCAAAGGGAAGAAAGCAGCTACTGCCAGACAGACATTAATGGGAATAACAAAAGCTGCATTAGCTACAGAAAGTTTCTTATCAGCTGCATCGTTTCAGGAAACCACGAAGGTTCTTACAGACGCTTCACTAAATTACAGTGTTGATCCACTTTTAGGAATAAAAGAGAATGTAATAATAGGTAAATTGATTCCGGCTGGAACTGGTATGAGTGAGTATAGGAAGGTTGAAATAAATTATCCAGAAAAGTATCAACAGGAGGAGTTGTTATTGTTACCTGAAATAGGTGAAGAATTACCTAAAATAAGTGATGAAGATGCTAAGTAAATGATTTATACTATTGTTTTATTTTAGGTGTCCACTTTTAAGATTTAAACTGTACACTTTAAAATTTAAATTTATAAAAAAGTGTATACTTTTAAATTATAAATGACATTTGGTTATTTTTTAAGGAGAGTTTAGAAAGAAACTCAACAACTTTAGTTGTTGGAGATGTCACTTGACAACAGAAGAAATGGATGTTATTATCTCTTTTTATATTTAAAATAATTTAATTTTAGTTTAATATTAAGTTATTAAAAGAATAGGTTTTTAAGTAAGGAGGCATTTAGAGTTTGCCAACCATAAATCAACTGGTCAAAAAGAAAAGAAAAAGAATTGAAGCGAAGAAGAAAAATCCAGCGCTACAAGGAAATCCTCAAAAAAGAGGAGTTTGCACTAGAGTTTGGACAATGACACCAAAAAAACCTAACTCAGCTTTGCGTAAGGTAGCAAGAGTAAGATTAACAAATGGGATGGAGGTAACAGCTTATATCCCTGGAGAGGGACATAATCTTCAAGAACACTCTATTGTTTTAATTAGAGGTGGACGTGTTAAGGATCTTCCAGGAATAAGATATAAGATAGTAAGAAATACCCTTGATACTGCTGGAGTTGAAGGTAGAAAAAAAGCAAGATCTAAATATGGAGCTAAAGCTCCTGAGGAATAAAACAGGAAAAATTATGTCAAGAAAAGGTATTGCAAAAAAAAGAAAAATAGCACCGGACTATAAATATAGAAATGAACTCGTAACTAGACTTATTAACAATGTTATGTTAAAAGGTAAAAAAACTGTTGCAGAAAAAATAGTTTATGATAGTTTGGATATAATTAAAGAGAGAACCAAAAAAGACCCAATTGAAGTATTTACTAAAGCATTGGAAATTGTAAGACCGATACTTGAAGTTAGATCAAGAAGAGTAGGTGGAGCTACTTATCAAGTTCCTATAGAAGTTCGTTCCCATAGAGCAGAATCTCTATCATTTAGGTGGATAATAAATTTTGCAAAACAGCGTAAGGAAAAGGGTATGGCGTCAAAACTTGCAGGTGAGATATTAGATGCAGCAAATGGAATTGGAGCATCTGTAAAGAAGAGAGAAAATATGCATAAAATGGCAGAAGCAAATAAAGCATTTGCCCACTACAGGTGGTAATTATATAAAATAAAAAATAAACATAAAAAATTTTAAGGTATGCATAAAGATACTAAATTACTAAAAAAAAGGTCGATAAAGATGGAGCAATTTCCTTTAGAAAAAGCTCGAAATATAGGAATAATAGCTCATATTGATGCTGGTAAAACCACAACTACTGAGAGGATTCTCTATTATACAGAGAAAACCTATAAGATTGGAGAAGTTGATGAGGGTACGGCTGTTATGGATTGGATGGAACAGGAGCAGGAGAGAGGAATAACTATTCAAGCTGCTGCAACTACATGCTATTGGAATGATTATCAAATCAATATTATAGACACACCCGGACACGTGGACTTTACTGTTGAAGTTGAGAGATCTTTAAGAGTGCTGGATGGAGCAATTGCAATATTTGACTCTGTTGCTGGAGTAGAACCTCAATCAGAAACTGTTTGGAATCAAGCTAATAAATATAAAAT